>Ga0157369_10000042_pt1 | contig 181784 bp, 162 predicted proteins | sample C25metaG_FD_113461 | JGI IMG/M metagenome (GOLD analysis project Ga0157369, IMG submission 113461) | Corn rhizosphere microbial communities from Kellogg Biological Station, Michigan, USA - C2-5 metaG | ecosystem: Host-associated > Plants > Roots > Rhizosphere > Soil | place: USA: Michigan... | reverse complement strand
TGGAGCCGGAGGTGGCGGTGGTGGCGGTGGAGGCGTCGTCTTCTTGTGACACGCGCCCAGGAACAGAATCGCACCCAGCGCGAATGCGAGAACGACCCATCTAGACGTCAGTTGCTTCATTGTCTCTCCCTTATTGATTACAAATTGAAGATTTGAGACCTCGGAGCTTACGCCGGGATCCAAAATCTTCAATCCGGAATCTCCATCCAAACTCCTGGTACTCACCTCAGAATTATCAAGAACTCAGACCGCAGGACAAGTATTAACTCTACTTCCAACTCCAGTCGGGCTCTGAATTGGAACCGGAATTCGTCAACGGCCTCTGATTTGTGCCATCGGCGAGCATCGACCAAATCTGTAATGATCCCGAGCGGTTCGACTGAAACACGATGTGCCTCCCATCCGGAGCCCAGGAAGGAAAATCGTTACGTCCGCCGTCGTGAGTCAACTGCACCCACTGCTTATTGGCGATATCCATGATGTAGATATCCTGCGCCCCGGGGGCTCCGGGACCGTACTGCCGCATCCACGAGAACACCAAGAACTGGCCATTGGGCGACCAGGTCGGGGAAACCGCATATCCCTGATCGGTGAGCTGCTGCTCATTGGTCCCGTCCGAGTTCATCATAAAAATCTTGGGGAGGTCGCCTCGCCGGCTCACCCACGCGATCTGGGTTCCAGTCTTGCGATTCCATGTCGGCGAAACGTTGGTCGTACCCGAATTAGTGACGCGATGGAGATTCCCCCCTGACTGGTCGACGGTGTAGATTTCCGGTTTCCCCGATCGCGAAGATGAAAACGCCAGACGCGCCCCGTCCGGCGCCCACGAGGGGGTTAGATTGGTCCCCCCGTAACGCGGAAACGATACCATCCGGTTCAGGTCGAAAGAGAACATCCGGATCTCCCAGGCCGAACCGTTGAATGAACTGAAGGCCAATCTGGATCCGTCGGGAGAAATGTGCGGAGAAAGAGAGATACTCCCGAGGGTGGTGACCGGGTGTTGATTGGCTCCATCGTAATCCATGGCCCAAATCTCTTTGTGACCGCCCCGCGAGCTCACGTAAAAGATCTGGGTTTCAGCGATTCCATTGATTCCGCCGCCCAGGCGAAAGATGATTTCGTCGGCAAACTTATGGGCGATAATCCTCGCCTGTTGCGTGGTCGCCGCGTCGGTGTACTGCTTGGCAAGGACTTGCGGCGAACTCGGGTTCTTCACGTCATAGAGCCAGCCTTGAACCGTGGCGGTGTTTCCAGTGGCCCCCAAATTCCCGTACACCAGCATGGCGGCGTTGACCGGCGCCTGTCCCCAGGCGTCAAATTTGACATCGCTCGGAGCGCCCACCGGCCCGAGCGGGTAGAAGCTCTTCGAGACCATCTCAAAAATTCCGGCGTTGCTTAAATCATTCCAGAGAGTCTCGTTGAACGTGCGTAATAGTTCTGTATTACGCGGGTCCTGATTGGCAGCCTTGAATTCAGGCACGGCCATGCGAATTCGCTCGACGCCAAGGCCGGTGCCGGTCTTAATCCAGTCCTGGGCGAGAACATTCGAGGAACCTGCGACAGAAAACAGTAGGGCCGCGAAAAAGCATGCAGCACCACGCAAGACACGAGTAGTTGGATTCCTATTCCGATATGAAGGCGAGTTCAAGCATCTCTCCCTAAGTAATTTCGGTCTGGCCACGATCTCGCAAGTTCACCGATTGAAGTCAAAGTAGTATTCGACAGAAACGGAACTCCCCGAATATTCCGGCGGCAATGGCCCAAATGTGTCAATCCGTTGCAGCGCGCGAACCGCTGAGTTGTCAAGCGATGGCACATTGCTGGATTGCTCGATCTTGATATGGGATGGGCGTCCGCTCCGGTCAATGTCAAACGTGATGTAAACGCGATTCGCACTGTGAATCCGCGGATCGATCTCGTACTTAAGCCAGTTTTCCGACACTTTTTGCGTAACCACCCGGACATACCACGCAAACCGCGAACTGAAATCCCCACCGCCGCCGGTAAATGCCAGGCCCCCGCTCGCTCCTGAGGCGCTGAACATCGAGTAATGCTGACTGACTTGTCCACCCTCGCCATAAGGAACAACGTTGTTGGCCTCTTCGACGGGCTTTGGTTGCGCCTTCCTTTGTGTCGCGGTCGTCTGCGGTACTGGTTTTTTCCTCGCGTTTTTTTGCGCAATCGGAATTGCGTCGTGCTCCTCAACTTTTTCCTGTGGCTTGGATTGCGACAGGCCTTTGGACTCGGTTGCGAGAACGCTTTGGGTCTGCACCGGGTTGGCCGGCAACGGCACCATGCTCACCAGCGTGACACCCATTGCGCTGCCGTTGCCACCTGCGCCCCAGTTCGATCCCGTATGTCCATGAACGATCAAAGCGTAAGCGAAAATCCCGAGCGTAATCCCGACGTGCAAACCAGCCGACCAGGCCAGGTTCCGCCCCCAGCGTTCGTGCTCAAAGAAAATCTCACCGCTTTGCATTGGTATCCAGCGGCTGGGTGACGATGCTGACATTGGTGATCCCCGACTGCTTGACCGCATCCATTACGGTCGCAAACGCACCAAACGGTACATCTTCATCGGCGCGCAAAAAGACCGATTGGTGCTGGGGATCGCGAAACCTCTGCCGCAGCTTCGTCGCAATTTCATTGACGTTGACGGGATCGTTGCCGAGAAACACTTTTTGCTGCTTATCGATGCTGATGACCACGCGCTCTTCGGTGATCTCCTTCACCGTGCGCGTCTTGGGAACGGCAACTTCAATCCCGGATTGCAACACCGGCGCCGTCACCATGAAGATGATCAGAAGCACCAGAACTACGTCCACGAGGGGAGTGATGTTGATGTCGGCAAGAGCGATTTGTGTGCGGCCGTTTCCAGCGGTGAAGGCCATTACCGCCGCACCTCGTCCGGAATCCGCATGGCCGCTGGCTGACGCTCAATCGCGTTGAGCATCTCGAGAGAGAAGTCATCGCAACGCGCGGCGAAATCACGAAGGGAACCGCCTATAAGGTTGTACGCGATCACCGCAGGGATAGCGGCTACCAGGCCCGCCGCTGTCGTGATGAGAGCTTCTGAAATTCCCGGCGCCACTGCCCGCAGGGTAGCTGCTCCGCTTGTGCCCAGCCCATGAAACGCGTCAATGATGCCCCAAACCGTTCCGAACAAGCCGACAAATGGGGTAACGGCAGCGGTAATGGCCAACCAGGGAAGATTTCGCTCAAACCTGGTCATCTCTTCCGACGATGAGATCTGCATGGCGCGTTGGACGGCGAGAGGATTCCTCAGTCCACCCGAGGTTCCAACCTGCCGCTCGAATTCCCTAAAGCCGGACTGGAACACCCCTACCAGGGGACTGGGGCGGAACTGCTCCGCCACGGCATTCATATCCTGCAGCCGCTGTGCCCGCCGAAAGGCACGCAGAAACCTGCCACTCTGTACGCGTGCCCGCCGCAACAGACTCCAGCGGGAAAGAATGATGGCCCAAGAAACGAGACTGAAGGCCAGCAGGGTAAGTAGAACGGCCTGGGCTACGGCGCCTGTTTCGCGTACGAGATCAACGATGTCGCCGCCGACAAAGAGAGCAGGGAAGGGATACAGATACATTTAGGTTGAAAGAACGCCAGACCCTGATTATAGAGCAATCTTCGACGGGTACCCCGCACCAGTATTCAATCTGTAACTGTGGAAAGTGCATGCGCCCCCCGCCCCATTGCCGTGCATCATAAGTCTGTTTGCTTGGAACGCCAATTCTGACGAGAGAAGCAGGAGGATTCAATGGCGCACTACGGAACTCTACGGGACTACCGTTTTGCCGATGCGGAAGCAACCGATGACATTCGTGGATCGAGCGTATACGGCCGCGATGACGAAAAACTCGGCAAGATTGACGACGTGATCTTCGATCATGCAACCGGGAACATTCAATACGTCGTAATCGATACTGGAGGCTGGCTTTCCAGCAAGAAGTTTATCATCCCCCCTGACCGGCTTCGCGACTCCGCCAAGCACAAGGACGATTTCCAAATGAGCGCAACGAAGAAGCAGGTCGAGGCATTCCCCCCCTACAACGAGGACGATGTTTCCGATGCGAACCGCTGGAAGGATTACGAAAAGCGCTACCGGGCGGCTTGGCACGATGGACCCGTCCAGCATCGGAAGGGGTCGGATCGCGACATCACGCCAACACCCGACGAGATGCCGGTCGAGCCAGGCTCCATCGGGAGTCAGATCTCGGCAAGAGAGCAGGCCGAACTCCGCTCACGAGTGATTCCTGCAGGCAGCGACGAGGTCACAATCCAGAACAGCGCAATGGGAATCGGCGCACGCTGGTCGAACTTTGAAAGTCGCCTGCGACAGCGTCGCCGCGATCTCACGAGCGCCTGCACAACCTGTACGGTGGGTCCTGCCTCAGATCGCTCCTCAGAGAGCGTCTCCCAGGAACGGAAAGCTGTCTGAGAACGGCAACCCCTGAATTTGGATGCCCCCACTTCTCGCCTCTCTGCGGGAAGTGGGAAGGCTTCTCCTCAGTCGGCTGACACCGAGGGGAGTACGTAGTACCCCTTCCGCGCGTATACACGCAGCTTTCGGCCATCCTTCGCGGCCTCGATATCGATCGTGCGGAAACGACTCTCGTGCGTGAGAATCGCAGGTTTGTAGGCCACGAGATACCGGCTGTGGATGAACTCTTCCAGCTCGGAAAGGCTGTGGGCCAGATTCCTCACCGAACCTGGAGCAAATGCACTTCCCCCAGTATGCTCGGCCAGCGCCTTCAACGCGCGGTCTCCCAAGATCGTGCTTTCCAGCATGGCCGTCGAAACGTACCGAACGTCGCTGGTACTGATTGTATAAACGCTCACCCCGTCCCGCTCTGCGGTCTCAATGGCTTCTTTTAATGTCTTCTTGCTGGAGTTGTCCTGCCCGTCGCTAATGACCACCAGCACTCGCGCAACCGGCTGCGTTTCTTGTCTCTCGGCAAGCTTGTCCGCGGCAAAAGCCACTCCGTCCCACAAGGCTGTACCACCCGCCGGAACCAGGCTGTGGACGCCGTCAGAAATCCTTGCACCATCCGAGGTAAAGTCTTCGAGTACGCGCACAGTATTAGAAACTCCGACCGCGAACGCCAGATCGTCGTTTCCGACCAAGATCTTCTTCATGAACTCAGCCGCAGACTGCTGCTCAAACGAAAACCGCTTGTTCACCGAACTGCTCGCATCGACCACCAACCCGAGTCGAAGTGGAAGCTGTTCCTCGCTTCGAAAGGCCACAATGGAGGCTGGCGCCTTTCCGTCGTCTCGCACCCGGATTTCGGCCTGATTGAGCGAGCGCACCGGCTTCCCGTGGTCGGTGGCGACAAAAAAAACCGCCACTTCATCCACATTGCTGTGCAGGGTCCAGCCGGCCTCAGGACGCGGTGCTGACACTGTGGTCGGTTGCTCTGAGGTTCCTTGCGGTTTGGCTTCTCTGCAACTTTCGCAGATGGCTTCTGCTTCGGTAATTTGCGCTTCTTGCTTGGCAGCTTCCCCCCGGATCTGCTCATTCAGGGCTTTCTCGACCTCGCGCTGCCGGGAGGTTTGAAAGTCGTCTTCGGCAACGGCCGCTTCGGAAGCAGCGGAGCCTTTGGCCGGCTCAAGTTCCAGCTTGCCGAGCAAATCGCGCGCCCCGACCGCCGCATCCGATTTCGAGTCCTCCTGCAAGAAAACGTGGAGCTCAGCGATCGCGTTCGGAATATTCTTCTGTCCTTCCCACGCCGCTGCCGCGTAGAAGTGCACCATGGCATGTCCGGGATCTTCCCGCCCGTGAACCTTTTGTGCCGTCCCTATCGCACCTTCGTAGTCCCGATTCATCAGCTGCGAGTAGGCAAGGATGGAGAGCACTTTTAAATCCAAGGGCGCAAGTGCAGCGGCTTTTTGTTCGGCAAGTTCTGCCGAACCGTAGTGCTTCAACTCCAATTCGGCACGCCCCAGGCTGAAATAAGAGTTCGGCATGCGGTTGTCCAAAATGACCGCCTGAGCGAATTCGTCTCGAGCCTCCTCGTTCTTGCCGACGGCGAGATACGCCGACCCTAGTCCCTGATGGGCAGCCACGAACGCGGGATAGAGATCGATCGCTGCCGTAAACTGAACCACAGCCGGTTGGTAGTCCTTCCGATACAGGGCTTCATACCCCTTCTCGAAAGCTTGCCGCGCTTTCGCTGGAGCCTTCGCGTCAAGCTTGGAGCTCATTAAATGTGGGTTCATCAAGGGTGAGGACTGCTGGTCCCCCCACATCAACATACGGGAGTTCAGCTGCGTCAACCCCGAGGCGGATACGTCAAAGGGCGCCGTGCCGCTTCGAGTGTTGGTGAATTTACTGTCGGGGGGGCCCGAAATGCCTGGACCGCCCAGGCTCTGTGCCGGGGCAGAAAACGGCATTAGGCCCAGAAGGAAAAAGGAGGCTACCCACCGCTGACCGCGACCCATTCGGTCACTCCATTCAGGACCCTGAGATCGGCCCCTGTGGGAAAGTATAGTTCCTTGTAGAGACTACTTACCAGCCCTTCCCCCAGGCGCGATTTGCTGGCATTATGCTTGTACCTAGGTCCTTCGTCCTTATGTCCTCTGCCCAACAAACCATTATCGGCGTGCCCATGAGCGGCCCGGTATCGGGTGTCGGCTCGGGAGTCTTTCCCAGTCTGATCTTCGTCCACGGCAATGAGCAACGCACTCTCTACCTCGACCACACCCCGTTCTCTATCGGGCGCAAGATGGAGAAAGACCTGGCCATCGCCGATCCGCGGGTCTCCCGCGACCATGCGCTCATTATTTCTGAAAACGGTAAGTTCTTTGTCGAAGATCAAGGCAGCAAGCACGGAACCTTCGTGAATGGCGAACGGGTGCAACGCAAAGCTCTCGAACGCAACGACCGGCTGGAGTTCGGTGCGCGCGACACAATTTACGCCGTCTTCCATCCGCAGCACGTCACCACCAATACGGCCCGCGACTTTCTCAGCCAGATCTCTGGCATTCAAATTTCGAATGAAGTTTCCGATCTAGAGAAACTGACCATTTTCCTCGAAGCCGCCCGCAAACTGAACACAACTGGAGTTCTTGACGAAATCCTGCTCACGCTGCTGGACGTCACGTTGAAGTTGACCGGGGCCGAGCGCGGCTACGTTTTCCTGAAAACAGCGGAAGGGAAGCTGCGTCTTGCGGCAGGCCGTAATTCGCGGGGCGAGATTCTGCTCGACGATACCACCATCTCCCATTCCATTCTTGAGGAGTCGCTGCGCGCCAACTCGGAATTTCTGCTCAGCGATACCAGCCGCTCGCTCGATCTCACCGGACGGCAGAGCATCGTGGCGTACGATCTGCGTACCGTCATCTGCATTCCGCTTCGCAAGCTGCAGGTGCAGAGCAAGAGCCGCGGTGAAGCAGTCGCCACGGGCGAAACACTCGGCGCTCTGTATGTCGACTCCCGCTTTGCGTCGAAGGACATCTCTAAGGTCAGCGGCGACCTCTTGCACGTGGTCGCCACCGAAGCCGCCTCGCTGATTGAGAATGCCCGCCTGGTTCAGGCCGAAGAAGAATCGCGCCGCTACCAACAGGAACTCGCCATCGCCGCAACCATTCAGCAGCGACTCATGGCGGTGACCATTCCGGAAGTACCCTTTGCCAGGTTGAACGGCAAGAATTTGTCGTGTAAGGAAATCGGCGGCGACTTTTTCGACGCCGTCAATACGGAAGATGGTCTGGCGGTCGTTCTCGCCGACGTCGCCGGCAAAGGTGTCTCCGCAGCCCTTCTCGCCTCAACCCTTCAGGGGATGATCTATTCCCAGCTTGTCGCGCATACCCCCTTGCCGGACATCGCGGCTTCGGCGAATCGTTATCTCACCAGCAAGCATATCGGGGAAAAGTACGCGACCGTCGTCATCGCCCGTCTGCGCCGCGACGGCGAACTTGAGTTCGTCAATTGTGGCCACATTCCGCCCTTGTTTGTTTGCGGAAGCGAAGTCATCCGCCCCTCGCACGGCAACCTTCCGGTTGGCCTGATGCCGGATGTCACTTACGAAAGCGACCGCTATAGCCTTCATGCCGGTGACCGCCTGGTGCTAGTAACCGACGGCGTTACCGAAGCCGAAAACCCTGAAGGCGAGTTTTTCGACAACGAACGACTAGAAGCTGCCGCTAAGAAGGGCTCAATGAAAGACATCTTCGAAGCCGTCTCACAGTTTTGTGCCGGCAATCCCCTGAGCGATGATTGCACGGTGGTGGAACTGTCGTATTCCGGGGAATGATTTCGAACCCCAAAACGAACCCTCCCCACACCCAGCGATGGTCATAAAATCGGCTTCCGCCCTGGTGCCTGCAGCTGCCGTTTGCATGTTTTCCGGTGAGGAGCTTTCCCTTCGACCGTTCCCGGGAGGACGTTGCTGGGGCTGTATCGAAACGATTTTGCTCAGGACTAGCGAATGTTGAAAATGCTATTCTCCTTTGTCCCGTTGGAGGCTTTCAGCTGATGCGTCATAAATCTGTCCTGATCCTGTTGCTGCTTGCGAGCTTTGCCCTCCCCGCCGCCGCCCAATGGAGGAAAGAAGTCCCAATCACGACGATTGCAAAACAGCCGGATGGCGTTCGCGCGACATTTCAATCAGGCGCCGTGCTGAAGCTCGAAGTGTGCTCAGAGTCCATCATCCACGTGGTCTACTCTCCGACCAGCACCATGCCGAACCGGCCGGAGTACGTTGTAACCAAGACTTCATGGCCGGCGACGCCGTTCACGGTCGAGACGGCCGGTGGCAAGACTACGCTCTCCACTTCCGCCGTGAAGGCCACCATCGATCAGAAATCTGGCTCGGTCACTTTCTCGGCCGGCAACGACCAGCTCTTCACCAACGCCTCGAATTACATGACGCCCGCCACGGTGAACGGCGAAAAAACCTACCGCAGCGAAATGGTCATGGGCATGTACGGGAGCCACGAAGGCTTCTTTGGTCTGGGACAGCATCAAGCAGGCGTCTGGAACTATCGCGGCGAATCCGTCGACCTCTCCCAGGAGAACACCAACATTGCCATTCCGATGCTGTTGTCCTCCAAAGGCTACGGCATCTTCCTGAACAATTCCTCCCGATCTCGCGTGAACAACCGCTTTGTCCACGTGACGTATATCAGTTCCGAAGTGGCCGACACCATCGACTATTACTTCCTCTATGGCCCCGAGTTCGACAAGATCATCGCCAGTTACCGCGAACTCACCGGCGCGGCTCCGCTTTTCGGACGTTGGGCATATGGATTCTGGCAGTGCAAGAATCGCTACAAGTCGCAGGAAGAAATTACCGGCATTGCACAGAAATACCGCGACCTACACCTGCCGGTCGACGGCATCGTTCAGGACTGGTTCTGGTGGAACCGCAAAGGCGAGCACATCTTCAACAGAAACTATCCCGACCCGAAAGGCATGGTCGATAAACTCCACGACCTCAATTTCCATCTCATGATTTCAGTCTGGCCTTTTTTCGAGCCGGGATCGAAAGAATACGCAGAGATGGATCAGCGGGGGTTCTTCATTGAGCGAACCAAAGAGCCGCACCTTCCATTTCACCAGCTGGGTATGGCCGTCTACGACCCTACTAATCCCGAGGCCCGCAAGTCTTACTGGGAGCTCATGAACCAGCACCTGTTCAAGATAGGCGTCGATGCCTGGTGGCTCGACACCACTGAACCTGAAACCGAAGGCCAGGAGGAGAACATCCTGCTCGGCCATAGGCTGCACATCGGCAGCGGCGATCGTTATGCCAACATCTTTCCCCTGATGACGACTCAGGCTGTGTATGAAGGCCAGCGCGGTGCCTCCGATCAGAAGCGCGTATTTATCCTTTCGCGCTCGGCTTTTTCCGGGGCACAGCGCAATTCCGTCACCGCCTGGTCTGGCGACGTGCTGTCCAGCTGGCTCAGCTTCAGGCGCCAGATTCCGGCCGGGCTCAACTTTTCGGTCTCCGGCCTTCCGTACTGGACCACTGACATCGGCGGATTCATCTCCGGAGGTGACCTCAGCGACCCGAAGTTCCGCGAGCTCTTCGTGCGATGGTTCCAGTTCGGAGCCTTCTCGCCCGTCTTCCGGGTTCACGGCACGCGCTATAACCCCGATGAGAACGAGCTCTGGTCTTATGGTCCCGAGGCTGGGAAGATTCTGCTCGAATACGACAACCTGCGTTATCGCCTGTTGCCTTACATTTACTCGCTCGCCTGGAAGACCACGTCTGACAGCTACACACCCATGCGCCCGCTGGTCATGGATTTCCGCACCGATGTCAATGCGCAGAACGTCGGTGATCAGTTCATGTATGGTCCGGCTTTCTTGGTCAACCCCGTCACCGAACAAGGCGCGACCACGCGCCGGATCTACTTCCCGCAGGCCAAATGGTATGACTTCTGGACTGGATCTGGCGCCGAAGGTGGCAAGTTCGTTGATGTTGCCGCTCCCCTCGATCGCTTGCCACTCTATGTTCGCGCTGGGTCGATCGTCCCGATGGGGCCGGAACAGGAATACGCCAGCCAGATGCGCGGCTCTTCGATCGAGCTCCGCATCTATCCTGGAGCGAATGGAGACTTCACCCTCTACGAAGATGAAGGCGACAGCTACAACTATGAGAAAGGGAAGTACTCGACCATTCCGATTCACTGGGAAGACTCGACCCAGAGGCTTACCATTGGCGACCGCAAAGGCTCGTTTGCGGACATGTCCGAGAACCGTACGTTTAACGTTGTCCTGGTCGGCGAGAACCACGGAGTAGGTGTACCCTCAGTCCCTTCCCCCGACAAGGAAGTGGCTTACTCAGGGAAAGCAGTTTCGGTCTCTCTGAAATAAATGGTCATTCAGGCTCCGGTAGGGCCTTGCCTCGGTCGCTGAGGTGTGCCCGGCGAGATCCGGCGCCCCTAGGCCCAAGGAGTCGGTTTCTGCCGCTCGCTCCCGAAACTTCGTGTCCCGCGTGGTGAATGAGTTCCTTACCCTGTAAAATAGAGTCACGTAATGAGCGCGTCCCTGCGCCCAACCGCATCACGAAAAGAGTCAACCCATGTCCCAGAACAACGGTAGCTCCACCAGCCTTCGCCTCAAGACCGGCCTTGCCGAAATGCTCAAGGGAGGCGTCATTATGGACGTCACCGACGCTCGCCAGGCGGAGATCGCCGAGAAGTCCGGCGCGGTCTCTGTCATGGCACTCGAGCGCGTGCCTGCGCAGATCCGCGCCGAGGGCGGCGTTGCCCGCATGGCCTCGCCCAAGAAGATTCGCGAGATCATGTCCGCGGTCTCCATTCCGGTGATGGCCAAATGCCGCATCGGCCACTTCGCCGAGGCGCAGATTCTCGAAGAGCTGGGTGTGGACTACATCGATGAGTCCGAGGTTCTCACTCCGGCCGATGAAGCTCACCACGTGGATAAGCACGCCTTCAAGGTGCCGTTCGTCTGCGGCGCCCGCAATCTGGGGGAAGCTCTGCGGCGCATCGCCGAAGGTGCGGCCATGATCCGCACCAAAGGTGAAGCTGGCACGGGAGACGTCGTACACGCCGTAAAGCACATTCGCCAGATCGTGCAAGACATGAAGATTCTCACCGTGCTTAGCGAAGAAGAGCTTTACGCCAAAGCGAAAGAACTGCAGGCGCCTTACGAGCTGGTGAAGCTGGTTGCGAATCAGGGCAAGCTGCCCGTGCCAAATTTCTCCGCCGGAGGCATCGCCACACCAGCCGACGCTTCGCTGGTCATGCAGCTCGGAGCCGAGGCTGTGTTCGTAGGCTCAGGGATCTTTATGCAGGACTCCACCCACTTTGCTCCCCCTGAGGAGGCGGAATGTCGCGCCCGCGCCATCGTTCGCGCAACCACCCACTACCGCGACCCTAAAGTGTTACTTGAAGTATCTGAAGACGTGCCCAGCTCGATGAAAGGGCTGGCTGTAAATACGATGGACGCCTCACAGATGCTGCAGACCAGAGGATGGTAGGACCATCGAAGCGGATCGGCCGGGCACCGGAAGCGCTTTGATGTTTATCTTTTGCCCGCGGCTGCCGCTTTGCCCTTCTGCAATCGGGCGTTCGCCCGAAAGCGCGCCGGCGGCAGAGTGAACTCGCGCTTGAACGCACGATTGAAGGCCGCCTCCGATTCATATCCGACTTCAACAGCAATCTGCGCGACCGAGTAATTCGTGCTACTGAGCATCTGCGCCCCCATCTGCAACCGCCAACGCGTCAGGTAGGCCATCGGCGTCTCATTCAGGTAATGACGGAATCTCTCTGCCAGCACGGAGCGTGAAACACCCGCCTCTTGCGCCAGAACTGCCAGCGTCCAGGGCCGTTCCGGATTGCGATGCATCAGCGCCAAGGCCTTTCCAACCTCGCTGTCGCGGGCCCCGGCCAGCCATCCGGTTTGTTCCGAGGGAAGGCCGGCAATATACCCGCGCAGCGTTTCGACGAACAGCACTTCCGCCAACCTCGCCAACACGGCTTCTCCACCCGGGCGTACCGCGCCCGCTTGATTCACGGAAAACCGGATTGAGTTTTCCAGCCATTCCCCCGCAGCATCGTGGCGAATACTGATCTTGAACAGGGGGGGCAATCCGCTCAGAAATGCCCTACTAAGGTCCAGGTCGCATGCCATGAAACCGCACACAAACTTCGTGATCTCGCCCCCTCCCCCTATCCGCCATGGGGTCAAGCCTTGCGCGATGACACCGCTCAATTCTTCGGAATCGTTCACTGCGGCAACGCCTGCTCCGTTCCCCATCACATGGCGGTCGCCGTGCGGGATCATGACAATGTCTCCTGGGCCGAGCGAAATTTGCTCGCCGCTTGACAAATGGCAAAAGGCGCGCCCTTCCGTGAGCAGATGAAAAATGATTACGTGCTCTGCCTGCGGCGCGAAGTGCCTGGCCAACGCGCGCGCCGAAGAGGCGTTCACGCACCAGGGGGCTGAAAACTCGCCGTTATAAAACAACGCTCCCCGGAGTTTCACCACTTTCAGAACCTCAGAAAGCACATCCATTTTCAGCCTCTCGGACTCTTCGCAAATTGAATGGGACTCTCAATCAAATCATCTCGACGCGGATGCGGGGCAGTCAAGAAAGCCGGACTCGCGGACAAGAACGGTTCCAACCGCTCATTCATATTCGAACACGAGCGCAACAGCCAATTGTCATCTTTATTGGAGTCATTGGCTGCGGAAAAGACGCAAAACTGTGACGACGCTCCGTCCCATTAAATACAAGGAGAAAAGCAATGCGAGCGGTTATGAGAAGTTTCGGGTTGTTGGGGCTGATCCTGGCGGGAATCGGCGCCAACGCACAAAGCCTTCACGAGATCAAAGTCAACGTACCATTCAGCTTCACGGCGGCAGGGAAGGATCTTCCTGCGGGCGAGTATCACTTGTTTTTCAACCCGTTCAATGCCGTCGTATCCCTGAAAGGGGGAAACTCAGCGCTTGTTCTCATGATGAGCGCCCCGTCCAATCCCGCGCAAGATGGACGGTCCTTTCTCCGTTTCTATCGCTATGGACAGCACCAAATCCTGCAAGACGTCGCGATCGCTGGCGCCGTGCGCCGCGTTCCGTCGGGCCACGGAAAGAAACTGCTGACCGCAGAACAGGCTCGGTCAAATGAACAGACGCTCGGCGCAGCCACAACTCCCGCCCTGGTAACGCTGATGGCAGAGGGCGGGAACAACTGAGTTGAAGGCAACCTTGGCAAAACTTGGGGTTTGAGGTTTGCCTTCTGGTACCGGCGGGGATCGACTTTGAAGCCTCGCCGGAGCAGCCATCGACATCGACCGCGTCGATTGCGGGGATTGAATCACGGTACCGCAGGGAGTGCTCTGGCAGGTCCGAGCAACTTCGATGGCTTCCAAAGAACTTGTTCGCAGCACGAGTTACACAAATCAAGACCGGAGGAGCGATATGCCTTTCATTCAAGTAAAGTTGATCGAGGACGTTTTTACAGCCCAGCAAAAACAACAGCTGATCACCAAGATCACCGATGCATTCATCGAGGTCAAAGGCGAGTACTTGCGTCCGGTTACCTTCGTCGTGATCGACGAGACCCGCAGCGGCGAATGGGGTATTGGCGGAAAAGCCATGACGACGGAGGCCGTTCGTGCATTGGCCCCGGCCCAGGAATCAGCCGCTTGAGCTTCGATCGAGTAAGGCGCAACCGTCCAGAACCCCCTGGACGGTTTTTTTGCGAACCGGATCCGGGAGTCGCCTGGTCAATGCGCGAGCCGAAACTGGTCAGAAGCTTCCTCTTATGCCGCTGTCCCCAAGCCCTGTCATCTCACAATGCCCCTTTCATTCTTGACTGAGCTTGCTTTCCCGCCATAGCATGCCACATCATGTCTCCCCATCGCAGAATCCTCATCATGGCGCTTTCTACCGGAATCATCGCAGCCCTGGCTGCGAGCCTGAGCATTGAGTGGATGCGGTATCTACTGGTTGTTTTGATCGGCGTTGTCGCCGCCTTGTTCTGGCAGGTAAATGAGATTCGCGAAGAGGCAGAAAGGCGCGTCATTCGTGCCATGTCGCATCACCTGAATAACAGCCTGAACGTTGTGATGAACCGGCGCCATCTCCCCCAAGAGGCGCGCGAGCAAATCGTCGACGAGCAGGTACTGCGATGCGTTTGGGCCATCCAAACGATTTTGCCTTCGCTCAACCTCGGGTTGCCGGAACTTCTCAACTTCAAACGCAATTCCCGCCCGCACCTTGATTGGGAGATGCCCGATATTCAAGACTTGAGGCGCCAGCAGTCACTCACGATTCACTAATCAAGATCCGCGCACCGGAGCCCCCGTGATGGTGCTAATATTCGTCGCCAAGAACTTTGGACGGGTTCCGGGAGACCGCTATGGCACCGATTCCGCAGGATCGGCTTTCGGCTCGCATAACCATCGTCGACCAGCACGTGCGCTTTGAAAATGCTCACGACCTCAACGGCGTTCTCGGCACCTTCGGAGAGACTGCCCGGTATGATGACGAGGCCTGGGGCGAGCACTATAACGGCAGAGATGGCGTTCGTACGTTCTACGCTCAGATGATGTCGGCGCTGCCGGATCTGAACATCGAGGTTTTAAGACGCCACATTAGTGACGAAGTCATCGTTCTCGAGGTCATGATTCGTGGCACTCACCTCGGCCCATGGCGGGGCCTTCCCGGAACCGGTGAACGAGTCGAGATCCCTCTCTGCGGCGTTTACACCTTTGACGATAAGGATCAGCTTGCCGGCGAGCGGATCTATTACGATCGGGCAACTGTGCTCCGCCAACTCGGTGTCTTTCACGAGCCAGATGGAGTTCGAGGACGGATCACCGCTCTACTCACGCATCCCATCACCTTTGCCAAGGTGCTCGCACGCCAACTAGTTCCGAAATAGTTGTTTTGGGGCACTTATGCTTTCGCAGGAGAGTCTTTTCCCCTAAATCGCACTTTCCCTAGGTGAGTCCTCAGGTGAGCTCGCCCGCAAAGTGCTAGCTTGTCGCTGGGATGTCAAAGGGCCGGTCCCGGTCGCTCGGCGAGGAGAGCTTGCGTGCCCTAAATCCCCGCTCTTCCGTTATTTACGGCGGTGACAAATTTGACGAACTTTTACACAAAAAGCAGCCCCAAAGCCTTCTGCCACAGCAACTTCCATCTCCCCCGGGTGTTTCTACTGGTGTGGGCAAAAGGAGTAAAGGAAAGGGCTGAGACATGAAAGCAAGAACTCTCATTCTGTGTTTGGGGATGTTGATGGCGTTCTCTGTTGTCCAGAGCGCATCCGCTTCGGAGCTGCAGGGAACCGCGAGAATTGAACAGCAAGTAAGGCATGAACTGAACATGCTGCCTTACGGCAACGTGTTCGACTACATGGCATTCACCGTGGATCCCAACGGAACCGTAACGCTGACCGGCGACGTCACTCAACCGATCGTGAAGGATCAAGCGGGAAAAGCGGCGAAGGGAGTCGAGGGCGTCGAGCACGTGGATAATCAGATCAAGGTGCTTCCGGTCTCGTTCTTCGATGCACGCCTTCGAGCGCAGCTTTACCGGAGCATCTATGGCTATCCAACCATGCAGCGTTACGCCTTAGGGGTGAACGCGCCGATCCGCATCATTGTGGAGAATGGGCACGTCACGCTGCTGGGTTACGTGGACAACCAGGGTGACAAGATCATCGCTGGCATGCAGGCCAATAGCGTACCGGGAATCTTCTCGGTAGATAACCAGCTTAAGGTCGACAGAAGCTAAGTCTCCTCTACGCACGGGCTCCGGGATTTCCGGGGCCCTCTTTTTTTAAAAAACATGTTTCGTTTCCAGAAAACTATTACCTTGAGATGCTTGACGTCTTCGGTTTTACCCATCTAGGATTCCGTCAAATCTCACCTCAGGGGACACCATGAAGCTTCTTTTTGCCACTCTCGCGCTGTTGTGTGCGCAGCTTGGGTTCAGCCAGTCAGCCAAGAATACACAGGTCGAGCGCCGACGTTATCTGGTTCAACGTGTAGGAATGTGCGGTGATTGCCACACCCCGCGCGATGAAAAAGGCGTTCCCATCCCCGGCAAGGAGCTGTCGGGTGCGCCGATCGACTTCAAACCCCTTCAACCCATGCCATGGGCGAGCACCGCGCCTGAAATCGCCGGCTTACCAGGCTGGAAGGATGAAGAAGTTGTAAGCTTCCTCATGACCGGTAAGCTCAACGGAAAGCAACCCAGTCCTCCCATGCCGGGTTATCGTTTCTCTGCGCTCGACGCGCGTTCCGTAGTTGCGTATTTGCGATCTCTCGGAGCAGCAGCAGCAGCGGGCAAAAAGGATGCCCTGAAAGCGAAGTAGTTGTCGTCCGAGCAGGCGCCCAACTCCAGTGACCTTTCCGATAAAATCAAGCGGATGGTGCGACTCGGTTGAGGGGCTGAAAGTTGTCCACGCTGAGGACTACTCCGCTTGCCAAACGACCAACAATCAACGATGGATTTGACCATTGGTGTCCTCGCCCTGCAAGGAGACTTCGACGCGCATCGCAAACGCCTGGAACAGCTCGGGGCAAAGATTCTGCTGGTCAAGAAACCAGAACAACTCGATCTGATTGACGGCCTCGTGATTCCCGGTGGCGAATCCGGCACCTTCTTGAGGCTTCTTGGGGAAGCGGGCTTCGCCAAACTGAAAGAATTTGTGCGCCTGAAACCCACCTTCGGCACTTGCGCCGGGGCCATCCTGCTCGCGAAGGAAGTCGAGAATCCCACACAGCTCGGCCTCGGCGCCATCGATATCGGCATCCGCCGCAACGCTTACGGCCGCCAGATCGACAGCTCTATTCGCGAAGGCCTGTTCTGCAACGCGCCCCTCGAGATGGTTTTTATCCGTGCCCCAAAGATCGAACGGGTCGGCCCGGGCGTGGAAATTCTGGCCACCGAAAGCAAACACCCTGTGGCCGTCCGCCAGGGCAACGCCATGGCGGCCACCTTTCATCCCGAACTCAGCGACGATGTCCGCGTTCACAAAGCATTTCTGGAGATGGTTCAAAACAGCAACCCGCCTGAGTAGGAAAGTAGGGAAGTCGGCGCCGCCAGAAAGATCAGGGAGCTTGTGTATACTTCCACGCCATGAAACAACTCTGGATCGTAGCAGTCCTGCTGCTCTGCCCGGCGCTTTCCTCTCAGGATCGGGTGGCTGCCGCGATGAACTCTCTCCCGTCGGTGAACCTCATTGACCAGGCCGCTGTCGCACCCGACGGATCGCAGGTTGCCTACATCGTTGACGGAGAACTATCCATCGCATCGGTGGCAGACGGCACCTCCCGCCGCCTCGCGCCGAACCAAAACAAGGTCCGCGAAGTCACCTGGTCGACCGACAGCCGTCAGCTGGCATGGCTCAACGATCTCCCCGGCGACCGGCCTAAATCGCAACTGTGGTCGATTTCTGTCGACGGCTCCGACCTCGAACGGCATGCCAGCTTTGAGGGGTATGCGCAAACCCCGCGCTACTCACCCGACGGCAAAACCATCTCCGTGCTCTACATCGAAGGAATGCCGCGAGTGGCCGGCCCGCTCCAGCCCATGACGCCCCTTGCTGGAGTTATCGGTTCGAAGATCTATGAGCAGCGCCTTACCACGGTCGATCTCGCCAGCAACAAACTCAGCCAAATCTCTCCCGGCGACATCTACGTCTACGAGTATGACTGGGCTCCGGACTCATCCGGCTGGATTGGCACTGCCGCACACGGCGCCGGCGACAACAATTGGTGGATTGCTCGTCTCTACTGGATCGATGCAAACACCGGCAACATGCGAGAGATCTACAAACCCAAATGGCAGATCGCTGAGCCGCACGTCTCACCAGACGGCAAGAGTGCCGTGCTCATCGAAGGTCTGATGAGCGATGAAGGCCTCACCGGAGGAGACGTAATGCTTGTGCCCGTCTCTGGGGGGCCCGCGAAAAATCTCACGCCGGCAATACAGGGTTCGCCTTCGTCCTTGTCTTGGCGCTCCAACGACCGCATCTGGGTAGTGGCGAATGTCGATGGCAATTCGGCGCTAGAGACCGTACCAATTGCAGGTCTCGAGCCCGGCGCTCGCTGGAGGGGCTGGACGGGGGAGGAAGTGATCGGAACAACCACCGAAGTCTGGGTCCCCAGCGCCTCGTTTTCGCGGGATGGTTCCGTCAGCGCCGTGATCCGCCAGTCTCCTAAATCGCCGCCCGAGATTTGGGCAGGCCCAGCGGGCGAGTGGAAGCAAATTACGCACCTGAACGATAACGTGCAATCCCCGATTGGCGAAACCCGTAACGTTCATTGGATGAGCGACGGCCATCGGGTTCAAGGATGGCTCAGTTTTCCCAAGAACTACGACCCGGGCAACAAGTACCCCCTCATCATCAACGTTCACGGTGGGCCAAGCTGGGCATGCCTTGCCCACTGGGGCACGACTGCGATGGGGGACATGCGCGCCGCATCTGTGCTCGGCTGGTTTGTGCTTTGTCCGAACCCTCGCGGCAGCTACGGTCAGGGCGAGGGCTTTACCCGGGGCAATATCAAGGATTTCGGCGGGGGCGATTATCGCGACCTGATGGCTGGCGTGGACGCCATGATCAAGCAGTTTAGCGTCGATCCGAGCAAGCTCGGGATTCGCGGCCACAGCTATGGCGGCTATATGGCAATGTGGGCCGAAACCCAAAGTCCCCGCTTTGCTGCTGCCGTAGCCGGCGCTGGTCTTTCCGATTGGAAGAGCTACTACGGCCTGAACGATATCGACGAATGGATGATTCCGTTCTTTGGTCGGTCCGTGTACGACGATCCCGCCGTCTACGAGAAATCCGATCCGCTGCACTTTGTGAAGAAGGTGAAGACTCCGACGTTAATCCTGGTCGGCGACAGCGATGGGGAAGTCCCCATGGAGCAATCTCTGGAGTGGCAGCACGCTCTTCAAACCATGAAGGTCCCAGTCGAGCTAGTCGTCTATCCCGGGGAGGGCCACTTTTTCAACCAACCTGTCGACGCTCGCGATTACACCTTGCGCACTCTGCGGTGGTTCGATCGATGGTTCTCAGGAAATGCCGCTCCTTAGCAATCGAGGTTTCCGAACCGCGAGACGTCCTATCCGTCTCGATTGAAGGGAAGAGTCGGAAGTCGTCCCCTCGAGAGCACGGCGGTCAGATCAGCGCCACGTGGCAATCGCTATCCCTAAACGGAGTGGGAAAGGGAAGCGGAAAAAACCAGCCGGTCCTCCCTGGACAGGCGCTAGGCGCGCGTCACCGTACTCCAACGCCCAACATCGCGACCGCCTGGAGTGGCGACAACCGCACGGTGAATTTGTCCTCCGCGCCGCAGCTGATCTCGGTGTTGTGGTCTCCATACTCCCGCACCCAGATCACCCGGCTTGGGTTCACGTACACCTCTTTTCCATGCACATCCTCGAACATTACAAACTCCACGGGACCTCCTGCTCGAAAGCTATTGAAATATGTGACCGCAGAACCACACCCGTGCCCTGAGGAGAATATCGATATCCGATAACCCAGCCCTCGGCTTCCGGCATCCTATGTAGCAGCTGGAGGAAATTATCTTACGCTGACACCAGCATCGCCTACGGCTCTTCAAGAGGCTTCCATCGCCCGCGGACGTGCGATCAAGCGCAACAATTTCCTGACAGCCATCGCATGCGGCGTGCTCCCTGCAATCCTGCTTTACGCCGCCTTTCCTGCCCACTCCTGGAACCTCCTGAGCTTTGCCGGCGGATTTCTGTGGGCCAATTACTTTGAGTACGCCTATCATCGCTACCTCCTCCACCTTCCGGGAACATCTCTTGCGAGAAAGCATCTCGAACATCACAGAAGCGTCGGCGCCCTAGATGAAGCAGAAAACGTGAATTTGGGGAGTGCGCCGATTTGGGTCGCTCTGCTATTTGCCATCAACGGCATTCCGGTCATTCTGGCCGATCTGTTGCTCGGCTTTCGCTCTGCTCCGGGAGTGCTGGTTGCCTTTACCATTTACTTCATCCTGACTGAGGAACTTCACTGGCGTATACATCTCGGCCAGCCTTTGCCACCCGGCTTAAACAAAGCAAGGAGTTACCACTTGTCCCACCACACCCGCCCGAACGCGCGGTTCAATATATTCCTTCCTTTGTGGGACCTCGTCTTCCAGACGTCTGAAAATCGCTAAAAGAAAAAAATCGCCAAAGGGCTTGACAAAGGAAATATGTAACTGTATGGTTACGCATTATGCGTCACCGATCGGTTACATATTCAAAGGCCAGGGTAGCCCGCCCCTCGCCGGGTTCGAAGGGTGAAGGGACCCCCGGCGCCGCTTTCAGCGCCTTGGCCGACCCTACCCGCCGCGCGGTTCTGGATCTCTTGCGTAGCGGAACCCGTCCCGCCGGCGATATTGCGCGTGCCTTCACCGTGTCACGGCCGGCTATCTCCAAACACTTGAGCATCCTTCGTCGCGCTCACCTCGTCGAGGAGCGTCGCGAAGGGCGTCACCGTCTGTATCAACTCAATCCCGAACCGCTTCGGGAAGTGGACACTTGGCTTGAACAATATCGCCAGTTCTGGACCGCAAGCCTCAATAACCTGAAAGCGTTCGTAGAGGCAGAGTATGCCAAAGAAACCGCAGCACAACCGCAACAACAAGCATCGCAAAAGGAGAAATCAAAATGAACCGCTCTGGTATCGCAATTTCGTTGGTTGTACTTCTCAGCGCTATGGCGCTGCAGGCGCAGTCCAGCTCACAGAAGTCCTTCGATTCGATCAAAGCTCTGGCCGGCAACTGGGAAGGGAAGACTCAGATGGGAGGCGCCGTGAATGTATCCTACCGGCTCACCGCCGGCGGATCAGCCATCATGAGCGAGATCGTCAGCACCATGAACGGCAAGTCCGAGGACATGATCACCATGTTTAACCTGGACGGCGACCGTTTTCTTCTAACCCACTACTGCGCCGCCGGGAATCAACCTCGCATGAAAGCTAGCGCTTCGCCCGATGGCAAGACCGTCACTTTCGATTTCGTAGACGGCACGAATCTGAAGAGCTCGAACGATCCGCACATGTATCGCGTGATCTTCAACTTCATCGATCCCAACCACCACACCGAGGAGTGGCACTTCCAGCTTCCCGGCAAGGAAATGGTCGAAACCTTCGATCTCGAAAGGAAGGGCTAAGAAATGCGGAGCGCGGGCGGGTACTCTCGCTCGCCCGCAGCCAGGAAGCAGGCTGGGAGAATGAAACTTCATAACTTGACCTTTACCGAAATCATCTCAGTATTGAAGGAGAAAGCAATGCCAAATCCGTTCTGTCATGTCGAACTCAATACCACTGACGTTAACAAAGCCAAAGACTTTTATGGGAAGCTGTTCAATTGGAAGCTCCACGACATGGATTCGCCGGGCGGCGGTTACACCATGATCGACGTCGGCGAAGGCACGGGTGGCGGAATGATGAAGAACCCAGTTGCTGGAACGCCGTCGTTCTGGCTGACGTATGTTCTTGTGGAGGATGTACGCGTCAGCACCAAGAAAGCAGCATCGCTTGGCGCTACCGTGATGAAAGACGTTACCCCGGTGCCGAACGTCGGAGAATTCAGCGTGATTGCCGATCCCACGGGCGCGCACTTTGCACTGTGGCAACCTAAGAACAAGTAGGTCCTGACCGGTTGACCGGCTAAGGAACTCATTTCAGGACTGGAGGACCCAATGGCAACGTTTGTTACCCCGATCTCACAGACCAGCGCGGATCACGACGCTGTCACATGCGAAATCTTCATCGCCGCGCCGCGCGACCGTGTCTTTGAAGCCCTCACCAATCCTGTCGAAGCATCCCAGTGGTGGGGAGACCGGGGGCGCTACTCCATGCATAACTTTTCCATGGACGTGCGCCCGGGAGGGAAGTGGTCGACAACCGGACACTCTGCCACAAGCGGGGATATTAAGGTTCATGGCGAGTTTCTCGAAGTGGATCCTCCGCGCCGCCTCTCCTATACGTGGATCTCAAGTTGGCTGCCGAAAGTCACGAAAGTTCTCTGGGAACTTGCAGCGTACAACGGCGGTACTTCGCTTAAGCTCACGCACTCAGGATTCGCTGGCGATACTGAAGCAACCAAGAATCACACACACGGATGGAACCTGGCTCTGGTTTGGCTGCAATCGTACGCCGAACGGGGCGAAACCATCGCATCGAGGCACTAAATGGCAACCGCACAAATCACTCCCGATCAAGACGCGATCCTAGCGGAGATCTTCATCGCGGCCCCGCCAGCCCGCGTGTTCGAAGCTATCGCCGACGTGAATCAACGCGCGCAATGGTGGGGCATGAAGGGTGTCTTTCACGTCATTGGGTCGACCTCTGACCTGCGTCCCGGCGGCAAATGGTCTCACGACGGCGTCGGTCCCACTGGCCAGAAATTCCATATGGAAGGCGAGTACCTTGAAGTGGAACCGCCGCGCCTGCTTGTGCATACACGCCAGGCGGACTTCGTTGGCACTTTCAACACCATTGTTCGCTGGGAACTCGAAGGCAAGGATGTTCGCGAACTCCACAGCGGGGGTTCGCATCGGGTGGGCACAGGCACGCTCGTGCGAGTACGTCACTCCGGCTTTGCTGGTCAGCGCGAGCAGGCAGAAAGCCACCACCAGGGTTGGGAGGCTTCGATGTACTGGTTGAGGTCCTACGTTGAAACCGGTGAGACCTGGGAAATGAGGAACTGAATGGCCACATCGCAAATTGCCCACGATCACGACGCGGTCGAGGTCGAGATCTTTGTAGCCGCGCCACCGGCCCGGGTCTACCAGGCGATCACCGACCCCGCACAAACCGCCCAGTGGTGGGGACAGAAAGGAAAGTACCGGGTCACCAACTCTCACGCCGATCTTCGTCAGGGCGGCACTTGGTACACGAGCGGTATCGGCGCGGATGGGACCGAGTTCTCGGTGAGCGGTACCTACCTCGAGGTCGATCCGCCCCGCTTGCTCGTACACACCTGGAACCCGAGCTATTCAGGGCTGCACGAGACCACCGTGCGTTGGGAACTGACGGCACAGGAGGTTCACGGGTTGCACGGCCAATCGCCTCACCGCATGGGTACCGGGACACTGGTTCGCATCCGACATTACGGATTTGCCGGCAACGTCGATGCCTGCAAGAGCCATGGCGAGGGCTGGGTGCGCGTACTCGGCTGGATGCGGCAGTTCGTGGAAGAAGGCATGACGGTCGAGACCAGATGAGGGTTCGATGGAGATCTGACATTCCCGTGTCCGATCCGCTTCGGTGACCTATACACCCCACCTTGCCCCGATGTGCGAGGCCGGGTGGGGTCTTGGCTTTCCGTAGGCTGTTCCGTTGCTTTTCGTTCCTTGGAATTGCGCCTGAACCCCGCGCTATACTTGAGCAATGGCCACGCAGGAAAAGACGTTCTACCTGGAAACCTTTGGTTGCCAGATGAACGCTCACGACTCAGAAAAGGTCGTGGGCACGCTCATCTCCGAAGGCTACCGCCGGGTCGAAACCGTCGAAGAGGCCGGGCTGGTGCTTTACAACACTTGCTCCATCCGGGACAAAGCGGAACAAAAGGTCTTCCACCGTCTTGCCGACTACAAGAAACTTCAAGCCCAAGGCAAGAAGTTCGGTGTGCTCGGCTGCGTAGCCCAGCAGGAAGGCCACAAAATCTTTGAGCGAGCTCCGTACGTTTCGCTCGTGTGCGGATCAGCTTCCTACCGCAACCTTCCCCAAATGCTCGTACAGATCGATGCCGGTGAGAACCGTGTTACTGGCCTCGACGATCGCGCCACCGATCAGTGCTTTGAAACCGAGTTCACCGCGCGCACCAACCCGCATCGTGGATATATCACCATCATCGAGGGCTGCGACAAATTCTGCTCCTACTGCGTGGTTCCTTTCACACGGGGTAAGGAACGCAGCCGGACATCGGATTCGGTTCTCGCCGAAGCTCGCCGCATGGCGGAACTCGGTTACACCGAAATCCAGCTGCTCGGGCAGAACGTGAATTCGTACACCGATCCGGCAGGGAAGAAAAGCTTCGCGGAACTGCTCGATGGCGTTGGCCGGGTGCCCGGGATCCGTCGCGTGCGCTTTACCACCTCGCATCCCCGCGATTTCGGCAAGGACATCGTCGACGCGATCGACGTCAACCCTGCTCTCTGTAATCACGTCCACCTGCCCGTCCAGAGCGGATCGACGCGGGTGCTTGACGCCATGCAGCGTCTCTACACTCGTGAGCAGTACCTCGAGCGTATCTCTTGGATGAAATCCGCCCAACGTGACATCTCTATTACCTGCGACATCATCGTGGGCTTCCCGGGTGAGACGGAGCACGATTTCGAGGAAACCCTGTCGCTGCTCGATGAAGTCCAATACGACGGCGTGTTTGCTTTCAAGTATTCACCGCGGCCGAACACTCCGGCCATCCGTCTCGACGACGCTATCCCGGATGTCGAGAAGTCCCGCCGTTTGGCGATCCTGCTCGAACGGCAACGAGCCATTCAGCAAGGCCTGAACAAGAAACATCTCGGCGAGAACCTTGAAGTCATGGTAGAAGCGAAGAACCAAGCCCGCGGCCAGTGGGTAGGCCGCACAACGCAAAACAAGACCTTGAACTTTACAACCGATCGCGAACTGGACCTTGGCAGCTACGTGCCGGTCGAAGTCACCACCGTGTTCCCAAACAGCCTGGTAGGAGTGTTGACCGAATCAGAAGTGGGATTATCGGGGGTCCGCGTGATGGAAGCTGCCCGATGACCGATCGCCAGATCACCCGATGTGAGGAGTCCCCATGGAAGTCGAAATGAGAATTCGTGGCCTGCTGGTTGATCCCACCAATAACACTCCCATCGTGATCCTCAAAGACGCGAACAGCGACACGGTCCTTCCCATCTGGGTGGGCGTCTTTGAAGCGAGCGCCATTCAAATGGAGATCGAAAAGGTCAGCACTCCTCGGCCTATGACCCACGATTTGATTAAAAACGTCCTCTCCGGCCTCGACGCTCATGTCCACAAAGTCGTGGTCACCGAACTGAAGGATGACACCTTTTACGCCGTCATCTGGATGGAGCGAGACGGTCGGATTATCAGCGTGGATTCTCGCCCCTCCGACGCCTTGGCGCTTGCCTTGCGTGTCGATTGCCCGATCTATGTGGACGAAGAAGTCCTCAAAACCTCCAAGAAAGCCCAAACGGCCGTAGATCCCGCTTCGAATGAAGACATCCGCAAATGGCTGGAAGGCCTGGGCGACGAAGACCTAGGGAATTACAAAATGTAGCTGCCCGGACGCGGGTCGCTCCTGAGAAGGCGCTCCGGAAGCCGGTCTCGCCCGTAATTTAGGATTTAACATAATATCTCTTATCAGACACTGCATATTCGCCCACTCGATACGCCTAGGCTCGGAGCTCGGCCTTGCTTATGGGCCTGTTCTCCCCAGCACTTCCCTTTGTAAATAGAGGATCTGGCCGAGGTGATGATCGGCGTGGGCGGCACAATTGAGGACCATGCTGAACCGATCCGCCATCTTGGTTCCAGCCGCTGAGTAGGAGAGCGACCAGTCGGCATCGGACTGCTCGGCGACGGTTGCAAGGACCATCTCCATTGCTCGGTCAAACTCCCCAAGAACTTGCTCTTTCGATATCTCCGGGCCGGTGAACTCCTCATCCCGGTGCCGCACGTAGCCAGAGTCTGCCATGCGCGCTCCGATGTAGTAGTTCAAGTTTCCCGTAAGGTGCAACATCAGATGGCCGATGCTATTGCCGTAAGCAAAGGGTCGCACCCACAGCTGTTCCGTCGAGAGCGGCTCGAAAAGCTCATGTATCCGAAGGTGAATGGACTGAAACTGGCCTCTCAACCCTGATCGAACCACGTCGAGCTGGGACATAGTTACCGGGCCTGGCTCAAGTTAGCCGAGAGTTCCTGCAGGGAAAATTCCCTTTCCGGGATGATGGTTACACCGAACAGCTTGCGAGGCTCCGTCCGATAGTGCGCCGCATAGCCCCCTCCTTGAAGAAGCTGACCCAGGAATTCCTCTAGCTCCGGTTTTGCGAGCTTAGCCGTCTGCTCGCTATTGGGCGCTAGCCAGCGGTCATTGACCACGATCTCCATCTCTCGTTTATTAAAGTAAACCTTTAAGTCTTGCTCTAGCCGCAGGAAAGCCTTCAGGGCCGAACGAGTGGCCTGTACCAGCCGATCCCGATTGCTCCCCGTCAAAATCGCTTTCCGGTTATAGCGTACCCCGAGCCTGCCGTCCGTGTTGTCAAGCGCATAGTCGGCTTCATGGCCGATCAAGACCACGCCTGGCCCTTCCGGCACATGGCTGTAATTGGCTACATCCAGCAGCAGTTCGTCAAAGATCTGATCCTGGATCCACTGGTGAAAAATGGGAATCACGGCTCCCAGATCGACCTTTGCGGGTTCGATTACCAGCAACTTCACATTGATGTGCTGAAGCTCGATTGCGACCCCCTCCATTCCGTAATCCAGAACGCCTTTTGTGTTTGGCAAAACTTTCAACTCCTCCAACCCATTTCTAGGCCCCAACGGCCGCCATGCTCAGCTTGCTGTTGCAGCTGTGCGCGGCATCAATGAACAACTGCGCCTCCTCAATCAAATACCGGCTCGCTTCTTCGCTGTAGGGCTGGCCGGCCCTTGCGTGGGCGTCAAACAAGTAGTTTGCGAACTTCCCTCCCGCAAAGGGATCGAAGAATTTTTGCGTGTCGTAGTAGCGCGTCCGGAACTCGGCCACTATCTGGTTGGGGTCTTCCCGGACGTCTGGATTCTCGGCGAGCACGAGAGCTCGCGCCGCGTTCAGCATGGCCCTATAGGCGCCTGTTCCAGCGGCTTGCACCTCGCCCTTTTCGTCGGCTAACTGAGCATCGAAAAGCTCCCTCTCCGAGGCGGCCAATCCGAAGTCTGTCGGGGACACAACTTCGCCGGCGCACTCACCCTCGCCCATGTCGCCGAGCGTATAAGCCCGTGGATCACCCCAGTCGCTGTAATACGATCGATCCCCAGCCGGAGGTTTTGCTAGATCCTCAAGCATCGCTTTAAGGTGAGCTTTTCCGCTTCGCTTTACATAAGACTTGAAGCTCTCCCCCGGCTCACGTGCCTCCACATAGCTGTCGGTCAACCGCTTGACCACGTGGGGAATGTTCTTGGAGGGCACCGCCAGGATCGGCGTCCCGTACGATCCCGCATTGTGCTCCCACTCGCCGCCGAGCACGACCTGGAAGTGCGGCACCGCATACCCTGCAATCTTCCGGCTCACACCATAGAAGCCAATATCGGCAACATGATGCTGCCCGCAACTGTTGAAGCAGCCGCTCACCTTGATGTGGAGATTGCGCACAGCCTCATCGGATTGATAGCTGGCCTCGCTTACATGCTTGCGCAGTTCTCCCGCCAGGCCGCGCGAAGATGAGATCCCCAGTTTGCAAGTATCGGTGCCCGGGCAAGAGACAATATCCACCAAGGCGCCAGCCCCGGCAGAGGCCAGCTTCACCTCGTCGAGGGCGCGGTAAAGCTCCGGCAAATCCGGCTTGCTGACCCAGCGAATGACAAAGTTCTGCTCGACCGTCGTGCGCACCGTTTCCTTGGTGAAGCGGCGCACGATGTCGGCCAGCGATCGCAATTGGTTCGACGTGATGTCGCCCAAGGGGAGCGCGACCGTCACGGTGACATAGCCAGCCTGCCGCTGCGGGCGGATGTTCGACCTCAGCCACCGGCCAAAGGCATCTGAGCCTGCCACTCCAGTCGCGATCGTCACCAACTCGGGCAATTCCCCGCCCGGGTTCAGCGCGGATTCTGCGGTCTTCAGCTCGTCGGCGATATAGCCGGTCCAACGCGGGTCGTCGGGTAAAACCTGCCGCTCCTCGAGCACCAAGCTGCGGAACTTCTCAATCCCAAGGTCCTGAACCAGGAACTTGAGTCTGGCTCGGCTGCGATTCTTCTTCTCGCCCAAACGCGCAAACACCCGGGCAATCGCCTGCGCCAGCGGCAATAATTCCGTTGCTGGAACAAACGGCTCGAACAGCTTCGCCTGATACGGCACCGCGCCGAGTCCGCCACCAACGTACACTTCGAAGCCGACCTCTTCCCTGCCGGTCCGCTCATTCACCCGGGTTTTCGCAATGAGCCCGAGATCGTGCAAGCTCGTCAATCCACACGCGTGCTGTGCGCACCCGCTAAATGCCGGCTTGAACTTACGCCCAAAGTTCTGGCAGTCCGGATGCCCCAGCATGAATCGCATCAGCGCCTTGGCATACGGGGTTACGTCGAAGCTCTCATCCTGGCAAACTCCCGCATAGGGGCATGCCGTCACATTCCGCACAGAGTTTCCGCAGGCCTCGCGGGTCGTGATTCCTACCGCCGCCAGCCGGCGCATCACGCTGGGTGTGTCGTCGATGTGCACATAGTGAAGCTGGAAGTCTTGACGCGTAGTGATATGGGCGATGCCGTCGGAGTATTCTTCAGCGAGCTCGGCCATGGTCTCGAGCTGCTTTGCGTTGAGACCTCCAGCCGGAATCTTGATGCGCTGCATCCCGGGGGCATCCCAATAGGTGTTCGGGCCTTTGGTCAGATCGCCCGAAGGGAAACTTAGCTTCTGGACCTTTTGTCCGTCGCTGCGTTGACCATTGTCGTAGCGTTGCCCGTAAGCTCCCCGGCGCAAACGAGTCTCGGCAAATAGCTTCTCGTCGAGCTTGCCCTGCTTGCGCAAAACGATCTCGGTTTCAAAATGATCGATTTCACGGGCCAGCGCTTCCGGCATCTGGCCCAGGAGTTGTTCTTTCCAGCTGGAATTTGAAGCTTTCATAAAAATTGGCCGCCCATCGAGATCCCTCTGCCCTGATCCGCTAGCCTCGAGCTGTGGGCCCCTGGGTTCGTGGCTCCTTACCCCTGAAAACACAAAGCCCACCTGCCAGCTTCTGGCGGTGGGCATGAGCTTAAACTACTCAATTATTGCGATTTAGCTCATTGACCATCCCCAGAAAGCACACAACAGGCGCAACAACAACACGCCATCTTCTGGGTGAAGGTCTTCATCATTGCCTAAATAGTATCTCCTGCCGAATTGGATGTTGCAATTCAAACAATCGATCGAGCAATACAAAAAAACTGATGACTCCCCTGTCCCGGGTTTACGCGGTGGTTCCCCGAGCGACAAAAAACCGGAGCTGCCGGGCCTTTTGGCAGCGCTTCGCGCAAGTGGCGGGAACCCCTGTTTCAGAACCGGATCACCAAGCCCAGGCCCAAACGCGTGTGGTTCTGATGTCCGCCGTAGAACCTGGTCTGCAATTCGTCCAGTTGAAACCGAGCTGCCAGCGCCGGAATGATCCTGTAGTCTAGACCGCCGCCTATGGCATCGGAAAAGGAGGTGTCAGAAAGGGAGGCGCTGTCGCTTGTGTGCGCCGCCCCAAGCAGCACGTGGACAAAGGGGGTGTACTTGCTGATGGGCAGCGATACCCTGGGCCCAAACATCACCGTATAACGGCTGCCGGTAAAACGGTGCGAGGGATTGGGGCAAGGAACCGAGCACAACTGAGGATTCACCACACTCCCATATTGCGCGCTGATATCGGCGACGATGCCGAACCATTTAATAAACTTTCCTTCTAGCGATCCATTCCAACCACTCATGCCCGGCTGTCGTCCAGCAATTTCGCCGTGGGCATACGAGTAGCCGAAAAAGACGTTTCCGCTCGTAGGTATTTGCGCAAAGAGGAGGCTCGAACCGTTCAATGTTATCGCGGCGATGATTAGCCGGAACGCAATTCGGCGCATGCTTTTCTCCTGAGAGGTCGTTTTTCCGGTGGTGGGATGCAAGCGTCCCAGCACCGGATGCCGGAACCATTAGCTCTCTTGGTCCCCCGCCCGACAAACCGCGATTGGCATGAGGTCGGACCGAGAATTGGCAGGTTAGCCGCCATTTCTGAGGCGTAAACTGGCGCAATCACTTTTCAGGAGTTCTTCATGCCGGAAGCAAAACCCAAGCTGGCGCCGATGCTTTCTGTCAGGCGAGCGAAACAAGCTATCGAATTCTACAAATCTGCTTTTTCTGCTCGAGAGCTATTCCGCATCGAGAGCCCGGACGGGCAGGTGGTAGCGCAGCTCGGAGTCGGCGAGTCCGAGTTCTGGGTGGCGGATGAATCTCCGGAGCACTTGAATTTCAGTCCCGAGTCGCTGCAGGGTTCAACCGCGCGGATGGTGCTCGTCGTGGAGAATCCCGATGCGCTCTTCAATGCCGCGATTGCCGCGGGAGCGAAAGAGGTCGTTCCTGTGGGAGACAAGGAGTATGGATGGCGGGTCGGGCGCGTGCTCGACCCGTTTGGGCACCACTGGGAGATTGGCAAGCCGCTTTAGGGTGTGGTGTTCTCCCGTGGATGACTCCACCCACCCAATCGGTCGCGCACCTGACCAGGCAGTTCAGAAAAACAAGCCTCGGTCTGCTGCTGACCTGCCCTACCAGTTTTGCCTGAAGGGTATCTGCGAGCTACCCTGCCGGCATCCAATTGGGTAGAATTGAAAACGAAATGTCCGCAGCCCCCGAAGCTCCCCAACTGACAACCCAAACCTCAGCCGATGTCCTTGCTCCTGCGAGGGCGCGGGCGCGAGCGAGCGATGTTTTTGCAACCTGGATGCGTGATCTGGGAATCGCACTCGCCATCGCCGCGTTTTTCATCGTTTTCCTTTACCAGCCGGTCAAAGTCGAGGGCACTTCCATGATGCCCTCCTTGGACGACCAGGAGCGGATCTTCATCAATAAGTTCGTCTATCGCATCGAACCGATCCAACGAGGTGATATTGTCGTATTCCGCTATCCCAGGGACCCGCAGAAGAGCTTCATCAAGCGTGTGGTAGGCGTGGCGGGAGATCACATTCGCATCGTGGAAGGTCGCGTCTTTGTGAATGACAAGATGCTCGAGGAAGATTACGTACCCGCGGCGTACGAGGACCGATTGTCCTATTCCGAGGTAGTGGTTCCTCCGGGTTCGTTCTTCGTCTTGGGCGATCATCGCAACCTTTCTCGCGATAGCCGCGACTTCGGTCCGGTAGAAGCAAGCTACATCTACGGCAAGGCCGTGTTTGGGTACTGGCCTGTCGACAAGGTAGGAAGGCTGCGCTAAAGCGCCGCTGGGCTTCGATTCTTCCCCATACCATTGCATTCCTTCCTTTGACATGTTCTCCTAACTCGCGGCATGGACGCTGAGCTAGCACCGATCGCAACAAAACCCTCAAAACATTGGCACGCGGTAAGTGCCGGATTCCTTGGTTGGACCCTCGATGCCTTCGACTTTTTTGTTGTCGTTTTCCTAGTGGACAGGCTCGCGGCAGAGTTCAACGTCAGAAAAGAGGACATCGTCTTTACCATGACGATGACGCTAGCGATGCGTCCGCTGGGTGCGATCATTTTTGGGCTGCTGGCGGACCGGTATGGGCGACGGCGGCCGCTGATGGCAAATGTCATCTTTTTCTCTGTGGTCGAGCTGCTATGCGGTTTTGCTCCCAACTACACGGTGTTTCTGATCTTGCGCACAATCTATGGGATCGGGATGGGCGGTGAGTGGGGAGTCGGTGCGTCGCTCACGATGGAAGCTGCGCCCGGCCGGTGGAGGGGGATTCTGTCGGGTATTCTCCAAAGCGGCTATTCGATTGGTTACTTGCTGGCGGCCTTGGCGGCTCGGTTTATCGAGCCGGCGTGGGGCTGGCGGGCGATGTTCTGGGCGGGAGGCGTACCCGCTCTGCTCGCGCTTTACATCCGCGCGAGCGTACCAGAGTCAGAAGCATGGAAGCAGGGTCGCGCGCCTACGACCCGCGCAATCCTTAAAGTAGTACGTGAGCATTGGGGTCTGGCGGTTTATCTCGTGCTTTTGATGACACTGATGATGTTTCTTTCGCACGGGACCCAGGACCTCTATCCAGACTTCCTGAAGTCGACGCATGGCGCCGGCGCAAAGACCGTTACCTACATTGCGATCTTGTACAACCTGGGTGCGGTGCTGGGATCGATCATCTTTGGACACCTATCGGATATCTCCGGGCGAAGGCGGAGCATGATCGCGGCGCTGGTACTGTCTTTCTTGACGATTCCGGCATGGACGTTTTCTGGGCCGCTGGTGGCGATTGCGATTGCGGCCTTCGTAATGCAGATCGGCGTGCAGGGCGCATGGGGAGTGATTCCGGCGCACTTGAACGAGCTGTCGCCTGACCAGACGCGAGGCTTGTTGCCGGGGCTGGCGTATCAGTTGGGGATTTTAATCGCCGCTCCGGTGAACAACATTGAGTATTTTCTACGATCGAAGTTTGGATATTCCTGGGCCCTCGCAGGATTTGAGACGGTAAATATTGCGTTGTTGATTGCCGTGCTGGCGCTCGGGCGGGAAAGAAAAGGAAAGAGCTTTCTCGCAACCTGATCGTGCCTTCCTGCTCCCGTTCGATTCAACCAATTCCCTGAGCCTCTGTCATCCAAAGCATGAATCACTCACTTCACAACGGGAATCCATGAGCTGGTAACCGATCGAAGAATTTCTGGTGGATTGGGTTTTTGCCGGTGATACAACTCTGCATGGAGTTCTTCGCGCCATTGGGGCACAACATGCGGATCTTGTTCGTTCTCTTTCTCCTACTCTGTTCCCAACCCGTAGTTTGTCAGAACACGTTTCATGGCAATGTGGCCCATACGGGCGTTTACGAATCCTCGGGCCCAACCGAGATCCATGGCCTCGATTGGTCTTTCCACACGGGCGGAGCGATTGTCGCCTCTCCGGCGGTCTCCGATGGCGTCGTGTACATCGCAAGTATGGATGGGCATTTGTACGCGGTTGACCAGGAGACGGGAAAAGAGAGGTGGACGTACAAGTCACGGATGCCGATTGCATCGTCTGCGGCTGTGGTCGATGGAACGGTGTATTTTGTCTCTTCCGTGGGAGCACTCGCTGCACTGGATGCAAAGTCGGGCAATATCAAGTGGACGCTTCCGACCGAGTATGAACGCAAGTTCGAAGCCAAGAATCTGCACGGATATCCCTCAGCCGCCCAGACCATGCCGGACGCCTGGGACCTATTCACTTCTTCGCCGACGGTCGTGAATGGGAAAGTATATTTCGGCAGTGGCGATGGAAACGTGTATGCCGCCGACGCGCAGACGGGAACGTTGCTGTGGAAGTTCGCGACGAAAGATGTGGTGCATGCTTCGCCTGCGGTGGTGAATGGGGTTGTCTATGTCGGCAGCTGGGACAGCCGCTTCTACGCTATCGACGCCGAGACTGGGCTGGAGAAATGGTCGCTCATGACGGGAGAAGATCCGACGACGCACAACCAGGTGGGATTTCAGTCCTCTCCCGCCGTGGTTGACGGCACAGTGTATGTCGGTTGCCGCGATGCTCACGTGTATGCCATCGACGCGGCAACCGGCAAGAAGAAATGGGACTATCCAACCAGCAAGTCCTGGGTAATCGGGACGCCTGCGGTGCGAGACGGCATGGTTTACGTGGGAACTTCGGATAGCTCGCGGTTCATGGCCCTGGATGCGAAAAATGGGCGGCTGCGATGGAATTTCGATGTGAAGGCATATGCTTTTTCATCACCGGCTCTGGCGGGCGATCTGGCCTATTTCGGATCGCATAATGGCCGCTTCTACGCTGTCAGTGTGAGAACCGGAAAGCTTGTCTGGGAGTATCAAACCGATGCAGCAAAAAAGGACCCCTTCAAAATCCTCAACGCGGACGGAAGCTTGAATCAGGATGTTCTCTATGCCCCGGTGTTCGGGGACTTCGAGGACATGTACCTGGCACTGTATAAATTCATGAGCATCGGAGCAATCGTGTCCTCTCCCGTCGTGGACAAGGGCAAGGTATATTTCGGGAGCATGGATGGAAATTTATACGCCCTGCACTAAAGATCTCAGCTGAGTTCTGGCGGAAGTTTCCTCGATCGAGCGGCCAAGTACCGCGACCCGGCGAAAAAGACTACGTCGTAAGATCGTTGGCCTCGAAGGGTTTTTTCAGTTTGCCGGGATTAAGAACGTGCCTGAGGCTTGTGGCGTCACAGCGCTGCAATTCCTCCTCGAACGAGTGTGAGCATGATCGATCATTTACCCACCTTGTCGCTCGCATTGCGAACGAGCCATGTCGAATTCTGAATGGCGAGAAATGATGACGACAAATCGATTGCTGGAATAGGAGTGAACACCTCCTTCGCTTGACACCACTTCGCTTGAACTCTAATCTAGAACGTTTAGTGATTCGTGGATTTTCACCCTAGTTCCTGAATGCCCGACAACTATTTCGTACGATACCTGCCGTTGCTGATCCATTTCCTGATTGCTGGTGCTTTGGCGACCGGGATGGTTCTGCTTTCCTGGATTATCGGCTATCGGCGGCCGACTCGCGCGAAACTCTCTCCTTATGAATGCGGAATGACCCCGGTGGGCGACGCGCGGGAACGCTTCTCGGTGAAGTTCTACCTGGTGGCGATGCTGTTCATTCTCTTCGACGTCGAAGCCGTATTCCTGTACCCGTGGGCGGTGATCCTCAAAGATTTGAAAGCCATGGGACAAGGCATTTTCGCCATCTCCGAGATGTTCGTCTACATCGCGATCGTGCTCGTGGGCTTCTTCTATATATGGAAGAAGGGTGTCTTGGATTGGGGCCTGTCCATCACGGATTCTAAGAACCGGATTGAAGCGCGGCGGGGCAGCCTGGGGGGACAATCCTAGTGGCACTTGCTCAAGCGGTCACCGATCTCGAGCAGTTGAAGGGACACCCGGCGGTTGCGCGGTTGCTGGCTTGGAACTCCAAGTCAGTGGAAGGCGTAAAGTTCGACCGCGAGGAGATGACGATCTACGTCGAGCGGTCTGCGATTCGCGAAGCTGCGGCATTGCTCAGGGATGACCCGAACTGCCCATTCAACTACCTTTCTGATATCACCTGCGTCGACTGGTATCCTTCTGAGCCGCGGTTCAACGTTGTTTATCACTTGCTGTCGATCCCGAAAAGAGAGCGCGTGCGGCTGAAGGTGAAGCTGCACGGAGATGCGCCAGCACTGGAGTCAGTGACCTCTGTCTGGCCGGGCGCCAACTATTTCGAGCGCGAAGTTTTTGATTTATTTGGAATTCGATTTAATGGCCATCCTTATTTACGGCGCTTGCTAATGCCCGAGAACTGGGAAGGCCACCCCTTGAGGAAAGATTATCCGGTGGAGGGATACAGGTAACGGTTGGGAAGTTGAGAAAGCTGGTAATTGAGTAATCTAGAACCGAGACCAAGTTCGATTTCTCAAGTACTGAATTTCCCAGTTCCTCAATCACAAAATCTGATGGCGCATTTAACTCCAACTCCAGTGCTTGAGCCCGGCCAGGACAGGACCATGATCCTGAACATGGGCCCGCAGCACCCATCTACTCACGGCGTGCTTCGCCTGCTGCTGGAGATCGATGGCGAGACCGTCATCCGCATGATGCCGGACATCGGCTTTCTGCACACCGGGATTGAGAAGACCTGCGAGGCGAAGTTCTACCAGCAGGTGGTGCCGCTCACCGATCGCATCGATTATCTCTGCCCTATGACCAACAATCTCTGCTACGTGCTGGCGGTAGAGAAGCTGCTAGGGCTTGAGATTCCGCCGCGCGCGCAGTGGATTCGCGTGATGATGAACGAGTTGACGCGTATCAACTCGCATCTAGTGTGGCTGGGCACGCACGCCATGGACATCGGCGCGATGACGGTTTTCCTTTACTGCTTCCGCGAGCGGGAAGATATCTTGCGTTTGTTTGAGGCGATCAGTGGCCAGCGCATGATGACTTCCTACTTCCGAATTGGCGGAATCGCGCTCGAACCGCCGCTGGGTTTTTTTGACCGGCTGCGGAAATTTGCCGACAAGTTCCCCTCCCGCGTGGATCAGTACGAAGGATTGTTGACCGGGAATCCGATCTGGAAGATGCGCACCCAGGGCGTGGCAAAAATTTCTGCCGAAGACGCAATCGCCCTCGGCGCGAGCGGTCCGACTCTTCGAGGTAGTGGTGTTGACATCGATCTGCGGCGCGATATGCCGTACTCCGGGTACGAGAATTTCAAGTTCAAAGTGCCGCTCGGCAAAGAAGGCGATGTATTCGATCGCTACATGTGCCGGGTACAAGAATTGCGCGAATCCATCGGAATCGTAAAGCAAGCGCTCGATGGCATGCCATCCGGCCCGGTGAAGGCGAATGCGCCGAAAGTGGTATTACCGGATCGCGAGAAGATGAAGACGGAGATGGAGTCGCTCATCTACCATTTCAAGATCATCACCGAAGGTTTCGAGGTTCCCGAGGGCGAGGTGTAACAGGCAGTCGAATCGCCTCGCGGCGAGATGGGGTACTACGTGGTGAGCGACGGATCGTCGAAGCCGTATCGCGTGCATATGCGTTCGGCTTGTCTGGCAAATATGCAGACTCTACCGACGATGTGCGAGGGCCGTTTGATCGCCGACGTGGTAGCGGCAATTGGAAGCATCGACATCGTTCTGGGAGAGATCGACCGATAGTTACGGACGTGTCAGGGTGAAACCTGCCCTCACGTTCACAAAGATCAATAGCGCAAGCACGATGAAATTTTCTCATCAATTCGAGACTCGGTTCGCGGAGATGCTCACGCACTATCCGACGAAGCGGTCGGTGCTCGTGCCTACCCTGCTATTCGCGCAGGATGAAGTGGGATTTTTGTCCGATGAGGTGATCGAGGAAATCGCCGGCCGGCTGGAATTAACCGTGCTCGATGTTCGCAACGTGATCAGCTACTACTCGATGCTGAACACCAAACCGCGGGGCAAATTTAACGTGCAAGTGTGCACGAATATTGCTTGCCTGTTGCGGGGCGGCGAAGAGCTCATGGAACATTGCGAGAAGAAGCTTGGTGTCGGGCACAAAGGAACAACCCCGGATGGCGTGTTCTCGCTGGAAGAGGTGGAGTGCATCGGCGCTTGCAGCTGGGCTCCAGCCATCCAGGTCAACTACGACTTTCACGAGAACCTGACGCCCGGAAAACTGGACAAGGTTCTCGACGACTACAGGAAGAAGAGTACGCAGTAACCGGAATCATTGAGGGCTCGGCTGATGGAATCGTCCCCAACCCAAATTGGGTGTGCGGGGGCCAGGCAAGAAAAGGTTCGAGAAGACTCAGTGATTCAATGATGCAACGACATGGCTGACTTGGTTTCCCATCCCGACGAGGTGCGCGTAGTTTCCAAGCGCTTTGGACAAGGCGCCACCAGCATTGAGCGCTATCTCGAGCTTGACGGCTACAAGGCCGTCCAGAAGGCGCTTGGAATGCAGCCCGACGCGATCATTAATGAGGTCAAGAACTCTGGACTGCGCGGCCGCGGCGGAGCGGGATTTAACACCGGACTGAAATGGTCCTTCGTCCCCAAGACCTCGGTAAAACCAAAATACATTCTGTGCAACGGGGACGAGAGCGAACCGGGCACGTGCAAGGACCGGCTCATCTTCGAGCATGATCCGCATGCTGTGATTGAAGGAGTGATGATTGCCGGGCTCGCGGTGGGCGCCGCATCCGGCTACATCTACATTCGCGGGGAGTACCGCTATCTCTCGGAGATCATGCAGAAAGCGATCGCCGATGCATACGCCAAGGGGTTCTTGGGCAAGAACATATTTGGCAGCGGACGCGATTTTGAAGTTTATTGGCACGGCGGGGCGGGCGCGTATGAAGTCGGCGAAGAATCTGCGCTCATGGAGTCGCTCGAGGGCAAGCGCGGCGTGCCGAGAATTCGTCCTCCCTTCCCGGCTGTCGTCGGACTGTGGGGCGGACCGACCGTCATCAACAACGCCGAAACTCTCGCCAGCGTCCCTCACATTATTCTGGGCGGGGCGGAATGGTTCGCCAACCTGGGTACCCCCAAAAACGGCGGCACGCGGCTGTTCTGCCTGAGCGGACACCTGAACAAGCCCGGCGTGTATGAATTGCCCATGGGCTACAACCTGAAAAAGATGATTTATGACGTCGGCGGGGGAATCCCCAATGGACGCAAGCTGAAGGCGGTGGTTCCGGGCGGTTCGAGCTGTCCCCTGCTCACGGAAAACGAAATTGATGTCCCCATGGACTTCGATTCCTTGATGAAGATTGGCAGCATGCTGGGCTCGGGCGGGCTCGTAGTCGTCGATGACAGCACCTGCATGGTAAAGTTCGCACTGCGTATCATGAAGTTTTATCAACACGAAAGCTGCGGATGGTGCATCCCGTGCCGTGAGGGTACCGACTGGCTGAAGAAGACGCTGACTCGGTTCCACGAGGGCGGCGGGATCAAAAAAGACATCGATAATATTCAATACTTGTCCGAGAACATGCTGGGACGTACGTTCTGTCCATTGGGCGATGCTGCGGCACTGCCGACGATTTCGATTGTCAAAAAGTTCCGAAAGGAATTTGAGGATCACCTGGAAGGGCGGCCTTGTCCATTTGAGAAGGCTGGCTCTGTGGAAAGGCTCCCGGTATTCGCTTAGAGCACCTCTGCGGCATGGCGGTGAAACTCCGGGTTGAAGACAAGGTTCTAGATGGCTGAGGCTCTCAAACTCGTAAATATTACGGTGGACGGCAAGGCCGTCTCGGCGCCGGCGGGCACATTGCTGATCGAGGCCTGCAAGACCGTGGGCATTGAGGTGCCGTCGTTTTGTTACTACCCGAACCTGTCGCTGCAGGGTGCCTGCCGCATGTGTTTGGTGCGGATCGAGAAGATGCCGAAGCTGCAGACAGCATGCACGACCGGGATTACCGAAGGCATGGTGGTAACAACCGATAGCGACGAGATTCGACAGGCGCGCAAGAGCATGGTCGAGTTGCTGCTCGGAAACCATCCGCTGGATTGCCCGGTGTGCGATGCGGGTGGCGAGTGCGAACTGCAGGACATGACGTTCTCCTACGGAGCTGCCGAATCCAAGTTCATCGACATCAAGAACCATCGCGATGAGCAGCAGTGGTCGCCGGTGGTTTACTTCGACCGCCCGCGCTGCATTCTGTGCTATCGCTGCGTTCGCGTATGCGGCGAGGGCATGGACGTATGGGCCTTGGGGATTGAGAATCGCGGCTCGAGCTCGACCATCGTTCCGAACGTCGGCGGCCATCTTGAGTGCGAAGAGTGCGGCATGTGCATCGACATCTGTCCTGTCGGCGCGCTGACCTCGGGTGCCTACCGCTACAAGACTCGTCCTTGGGAGATGAAGCACGTCGGCACCACCTGCACGCATTGTGCAGATGGCTGCAAGGCGACCTTGGGTGTTCGGCGCTCCGACACCGGAATGGAAATTGTCCGCGGAGACAATCGTGACAAGAGCGGTATCAACGGCGACTTTCTCTGTATTAAAGGACGATACGCGTTCGACTTTGCCAAGCACGAAGACCGGTTGATGCAGCCGCTCGTCAGAAAGGGCGGGCGGCTCGTTCCCGCGACCTGGGAAGAGGCCTTCGAACTGGTGGGCAAAAAGTTCAAAGACATCCGCGATCGCGACGGTGGCAAGGCAATTGGCGTGATCGGCTCGACGCGCACCACAAACGAAGAGAACTATTTATTGCAGAAGTTCGCGCGCGTCGTGGTGGGAACAAATAATATCGACCACCACCGCAGTGCGGACCTGCCCGGTTTTGCTTCCGCCGTGCATGGCAAGTCCAAACAGACCGCCAGCATGCGCGACATCGCAACCGCGCCAGCAATCCTGCTCATCGGGAACGATCCGACCAATCAGCATCCGCTCGTCGCCTGGCAGATTCGCAATAGCGTGCGCCTGAATAAGGCACGGCTGTACGTCGTGAACCACGGCGACATCAAGCTGCGCAGGCAGGCGGCTGCGGTCGCAGCAGTCGCGGCCGGCAAGTACAACGAATTTGTGTCTTCAGGGTTTGGCCCGCTAGCCGACAAGCTCCGCGGCGAGCCTGGCCTTGTCATCGTGTTTGGCTCGGAACTCAGCGGAACGGGAGTGCAAGCGCTCGCGAAGTTTGCCGCCAGCATTTCCGGCGCAAAGCTGATTTGCCTCGCGGATTATGCCAATTCGCGTGGCGCCTCGGACATGGGCCTTTACCCCGATCTGCTCCCTGGCTACTTCCCCATTACTGACCCAGGCAAGTTCAAGGACTGGGGCGCGATTCCGACTGAGCCAGGGATGGCGATTCCGCAGATGATGGAGGCGGCGAAATCGGGAGCGCTTAAGGGACTCTACGTGGTGGGCGCAAATCCCGTCGGCCGGGTCGCGATCGAGGCTTCGGCTCTGAAGAACACCTTTGTCGTAGTGCAGGATATGTTCCTGACAGAAACTGCGACGCTTGCCGACGTGGTTCTTCCGGCGGCAAATGCTTACGAGAAATCCGGAACATTCACCAATACCTGCGGAGACATCCAGATCGTCAAGAAGGCGGGCGAGGTAACCACGACAAAACCTGACTTCGAAATGATCGTACGGATTGCGGATGCGATGGGATTCGATGTTCATAAATTGGTTCCATTTGGGCACGGCGTTCGCGCGGACATGGGGCAGTCGCGTGGAGCCCAGTCGGGCGAGGCCGACCAGCACAGCGTTTGGCTTGAGGCGCACGGCCTTGAACCAAAGATGAATCCCTTTGACCCCATGGCGGCGCTCGATGAAATTCAGCGTCTGGTCCCCGGGTATGACGTTTCGCGGATCGACTTGGCGGCGGGCAACGATCAGCACACCGCGATTGAGGAGATGGGACCGGGTGTCACTCAGGATCCCAGACTTGTCGTGCCCGCAAACAACAATCTGTTCAGCTCGGGTACGCTGGGACGGTACTCGGCAGTCTTGAATTCTGTGATCGAAAACACAAATTTTGAAACGGCAGAAATGCCAGCGGACTGAAAGGCATTGGCTCGTGGCAGCTAGCGCGCATTCTGGTCAACAGATGCACCGAGCACTACAACTCTTTATACACTGCGGCAAAACGTGGATGAGATCTGGCCGCTGACAACCGAGAACTGACTTGAGCAACTTAACTTTCTTCATCATCGCGTCGGTCATCAAGATCGTACTGGTGGTCTTTGTGCTTCTAACGGCGGTCGCCTACACCGTTTGGCTGGAGCGCAAAGTCGTCGGACGCATGCAGAACCGCTGGGGACCGACGCGCGTGGGTCCATTCGGATTGCTGCAACCGGCCGCCGATGGAATCAAGTTTCTTTTCAAGGAAGACCTCACGCCACCGCACGTCTATAAACCGCTCTATATTGCGGCGCCCATGATCGCCGTCATTTTCGCGATCACGTCCATCGCGGTGATTCCCTTCGGAAACAGCCTGAAAATTGGGGACCATGAGGTTTTCTTCCAGATCACCGATCTCAATATTGGGCTGCTGGTGGTTCTAGGCATTACCTCGCTCGGCGTTTACGGGGTGGCACTTTCCGGTTGGTCCTCAAACAGCAAGTATTCCCTGCTCGGCGGCTTACGCGCCAGCGCGCAGATGGTCAGCTATGAAATCGCGCTCGGGCTGTCGCTCGTCGGAGTGCTCATTTTGGCAGGGACCTTCAGTTTGCGCGGAATCGTCGATGCGCAAGCGGGACACTTCTGGGGATTTATTCCCAACTGGTTCATTTTCCGCGGCGGACAGATTGTCGGCTTCTTTATTTATTTGACTGCCGCCTATGCGGAAACCAACCGCATTCCCTTTGATCTGCCCGAAGCCGAGACCGAACTCGTGGCCGGCTACCACACCGAGTACAGTGCCATGAAGTTTGCCATGTTCTTCATGGCGGAGTATTCGAACATGATCACGGTCGCCTGTCTCGCATCGCTCTTGTTTCTTGGCGGCTGGCGCGGGCCATTGTTTGGGCCGGATTGGCTGCAGGTAATTCTGCCCGTGTTCTGGTTTGCTCTGCGGGTGTTTGTGTTTCTCTTTGTCTATATTTGGGTTCGCGGGACGCTGCCGCGTTTCCGATATGACCAGTTGATGGCCTTTGGGTGGAAGTTCCTGTTGCCAGTCGCGATAGGGAATTTGGTGATTACGGCATTGGTAGTAACGTTTTGGCCTGGGACTTGAGAACCGGGCACGGCAAACAATCATCATGCTGCATCTCGTCCTATTTTCGGTGTTTGGCCTGATCTGCGTAGCAGGGGCGGTGAACCTGCTGGTGCAAAAGCACCCCATCAACAGCGCGCTTTCGCTGGTGGTGGTGATGGCTTCGCTCGCCGTCGAGTACCTGCTGCTGGGAGCGGAATTCGTCGCAGCCGTTCAGGTGATCGTCTATGCCGGCGCCATCATGGTGCTGTTCGTTTTCGTCATCATGTTGCTGAACGCGGGAGAGGAAGAGCACACAACCGGAAGTACCGTAGCCTGGCTGCTTGGCATTCCAGGATTGCTGACGGGTGCGATTTTTGTCGCCTGGGCGGACTTGCGGTATTCCGGTGGCACCCAGGTCGCGATTGGGGCTCTACCAGGGCATCCGAAAGATCTAGCGCAATTACTCTTCCACGAGTTTCTGCTTCCATTTGAGGTCACGTCCATCCTGGTGCTGATCGCCATCATGGGCGCGGTTGTGCTGGCTGCGCGGCCTGAGGCTGTGCAGGAATCGAAGAGGGAGGGTTAATTGGTTCCCCTTTCTTATTACCTGGTGCTGAGCGCGATCCTTTTCGCTTGCGGCGTGACGGGATTCCTCATCAAGCGCAACATCATTTCCATCTTCATGTCGATTGAGCTCATGCTCAACGGCGTGAATCTATCGTTTGTCGCGTTTGCAGCACAGTGGCACAACTTGAGTGGACAGGTCTTTGTCTTCTTCGTGATGGTGGTCGCCGCCGCCGAAGCTGCTGTCGGGCTGGCCATCATCATCGCGGTGTTCCGCACGCGTGAAACTTTGAATATCGACCAGGTGAACCTGCTCAAACTATGACCGAGAATCTTCACCTCTGGATCCTTCCGCTGTTGCCGCTGGCCGGTGCCGCGATCAACGGCCTGCTCGGGAACCGCTTCTCCCGGAACCTCGTTGCTACCGTGGCATTGACGTTCTCGGGCACCGCGTTCGCCTGGGCATTGTGGGTGGCATCAAGATTCACGTCTCTCGAAACGCTGCCTCACGTTGAGACCGTTGCTACCTGGTTGAGATCCGGGGACTTTCATGTGGACTACGCTTTCTCGCTCGACCAGCTTTCCCTGGTGATGTTGCTGGTTGTAACCGGCGTCGGGTTCCTCATCCATATTTATTCGGTCGGGTACATGTGGGAAGAAGGCGGTTTCTATCGTTTCTTCTCCTACCTGAACCTGTTCATGTTCTTCATGCTCACGCTCGTGCTGGCCAGCAACTACCTGTTTCTGTTCGTCGGCTGGGAGGGGGTGGGCCTGGCGTCGTACCTGTTGATCGGGTTCTATTTCACGCGAGACTCCGCAGCCTCCGCCGGAAAGAAAGCGTTCATCGTCAACCGGATCGGCGACTTCGGGTTCCTGATCGCGCTGTTTTTGATTATCCAGCACTTCGGGAGCATGGATTTCGGCAAGGTATTCGACTTGGTGAAACCCCTTCCCGCGGAGACTTCAGGTGCTGGCTTCCTGACGGCGATCGCGCTTCTGCTGATGGTGGGCGCTTGCGGCAAGTCCGCTCAGATTCCTCTCTACGTCTGGTTGCCGGATGCCATGGAAGGTCCAACCCCGGTTTCCGCGCTGATTCACGCGGCAACGATGGTCACAGCGGGGGTCTACATGGTGGCCCGGTCGCACGTCATCTTCGAGCACGCACCCAGCGCCAAGATGGTGGTCGCGATCATCGGAACGCTGACTGCTTTCTTCGCGGCCACGATCGGCATTGCGCAAACCGATATTAAGAAGGTCCTCGCTTACTCTACCGTGTCCCAGCTTGGCTACATGTTTCTGGCCTGTGGTGTGGGCGCGTTCTCGGCGGGTATTTTCCACCTGATGACTCACGCTTTCTTCAAGGGCCTGTTATTCCTTGCTGCCGGATCGGTGATCCATGCTGTCGGTGGCGAGCAGGACATGCGCAAGATGGGCGGGCTCTGGAAAAAGATTCCCTGGACCTGGATCACCATGCTAATTGCGACTTGCGCGATTGCCGGAATCCCGGGCCTCTCAGGCTTCTTCAGCAAAGACGAAATATTGTGGCGTGCCTACCAGGCCAGCTGGGCATATTGGTTGGCTGGCGTCTTCACGGCCTTCATGACCTCCTTTTACATGTTCCGGCTGATGTTTTTGACCTTTGCCGGAGACCATCGCGGTGCAGCCGGGGCCTCGCATGGCCATGAAGAGCATGCGGGTCATGGAACCCATTTAGGCCGCGACGAGAGTTCGCGGGAAGAAGCACCCGCATCCCATGGACACGGGCATGGGCACGGGGGAATTCATGAGAGTCCGTGGGTGATGCTCGGACCACTGGTCGTGCTCGCCCTTCTCTCCATTGCCGGCGGGTGGATTGGAGCAAACCGGTTCGAGCGCTTTCTGGCGCCTGCGACGGGAACCGTGGGCGCTAGTAGCGAACAATCTGCGCCGACCACCGAGCCCGCTTCGCTCCCTCAAGTTCCCGCAGAGGAACATGGCAACGAGCACCTGATGACAGGGATCTCGGTAGCAGCGGCGTTGCTCGGTCTCGGATTGGCCTATCTGCTTTACTCCGCTAAGCCCGGCCTTCCAGATCGCATTGCCGATGCTCTGCACGCGCTGTATACGGCAGTTGCAAACAAGTATTGGGTCGACGAGATGTATGCGACCCTGTTCGTCAAGCCGCTGATCGGCATCTCGACCTTGGTATTCTGGCGCGGCGTCGATCAAACCATCATCGATGGCACCCTGAACGGCGGTGCTGCCGGAGCGCGCGAATTATCCGATGAAGTTCGCCACATGGAGTCCGGCAATCTGCGATCCTACGCCGGCTGGATTGCCATTGGGGCGGCTTGCGTCGTGGCATACATGGTTTGGGTGGGCACGAAATGAATTGGCTCGATCAACACATATTGACGCTGGTGACGTTCATTCCCTCGGTTGGCGGGCTGGTGCTCATGCTGGCCCCACGCCGTGATCGCGAGATTCGCTGGTTCGCGCTGCTCGTCTCCTTCATCGCATTCATCGCCTCCCTGCATTTGCCGGCACATTTTCATCGCGACCTCGCAGGATTCCAGTTCCAACAAAACGATCCCTGGATCAGCAGGCCGAATATTCGCTACCACGTCGGCATGGACGGCATCTCTCTATGGCTGGTGGTGCTGACCACGTTCCTCAGCCCGCTTTGCGTGCTCATATCCTGGAACTCGATCCACGAGCGGGTCAAAGAATTCTTCATCCTGCTGCTGATTCTCGAGACCGCCTTGATCGGGGTGTTCGTCGCGCTCGACCTATTCCTGTTCTATTTCTTCTGGGAAGCGACGCTGATTCCGATGGCGATGCTGATTGGAATCTTCGGGCACGGAAGGCGTGTTTATGCCGCAGTGAAATTCTTCCTGTACACGATCATTGCCTCGGTGTTCATGCTGGCGGCCATCCTGTGGTTGTACGCGAAGACGGGAAGCTTTGACTTCGTCGTACTGCAGAACGCGTTGCATAATGGGTCAGTGCCCGACTACGTCGGCACCGCGCCGCTGCTGCTCTTCCTGGGATTCTTTGTGGCCTTCGCGGTCAAAGTCCCGCTCTTCCCTTTTCACACCTGGCTTCCGGACGCGCACGTGGAAGCACCGACGGCAGGATCCGTGCTTCTGGCCGGCGTCCTGCTGAAAATGGGTACTTACGGAATGCTGCGCTTCAACCTCGGCCTATTTCCCGAACAGGCCCGGGCGAACGCCGGATGGATTGCGGTGTTGGCGCTCATAGGCATTGTTTACGGCGCCTTGGTCGCGATGGTGCAGCCGAACATGAAAAAGCTCATCGCCTACTCGTCCATCAGCCACTTGGGGTTCGTCGTTCTAGGAATATTCAGCTTCACCCAGGCGGGACTGAACGGCGCAATGTTCATCATGCTGGCCCACGGAATTTCGACTGGCGGTTTGTTCATGCTCGCCGGAATGCTCTACGAGCGGCGTCACACGTATGAAATCTCCGAGTTCGGCGGACTGGCGACCCCCATGCCGGCCTATGCCAGGTTCTTTCTGGTCGTCCTTTTGGCTTCCGTCGGATTGCCGCTGCTGAATGGATTCATTGGCGAATTCCTGGCGTTGAGCGGAGCATTCCAGCAGAGGACCTGGTGGGGGATCGTCGGTGCGACCGGCGTAATCTGGAGCGCGTGTTATCTCCTGTGGATGTATCAACGAGTGTTCTTCGGGCAAGTAAAGCATGAAGAGAACAACCGGCTTCCCGACCTCAGTCTTCGGGAGAAGACAGCTTTATGGCCTGCCATTGTCATCGCCCTCGCCATGGGCGTGGCTCCGATGCTCTGGCTCAACACAATTGATCCGGCGGTCTACAACGTCCTTTCGCCGAGCCCGCAGAAAAACATCAGCATGACGGTCAAGGTTGATCACCCGACACAATTGGCCAGCAAGGCGGTTGGCCAGTGACCCTCGCTTTTCAAACAATGAGCGCGATCCCACACGGACCCGACTACGTCGGTATTCTTCCAGAGATTGTCCTCTCCATCTTTGGACTTTCGATCATGATGCTCGATCCGGTTATGGACGAGCGTCGCAGCCAGCGCACACTTGGCGGAATCGCTTTGGCCGGCGGCATTCTTGCCCTGGTGGCGACGATTTTTCAAGAACACTACCTTACGCACACCGGCTTTGCGGGCTTCGCGTTCTCGAACATGGTGAAAATTGATGCCTTCAGCATCTTTTTCCACCTGGTGGTCGCGGTGGTCACGATTCTGGTAATCCTCGCCTCCTACGAGTACATGGAAGTGCAGCAGATTCGCGCCGGCGAGTATTACGGTTTGCTGTTGTTCGGAGCTGTTGGCATGAGCTTGATGTCGGCGGCGGTCGAACTGGTGCTAATCTTCATTGCTCTAGAGATTTCATCGATCGCCACATACATCCTGGCGGGGTTCCGGAGACGCTCGGCAATCAGCGCGGAATCGTCGGTAAAATACTTCCTGCTGGGGTCGTTTGCGACATCATTTTTCCTTTACGGCGTGGCCATGATGTTTGGCGCGACCGGATCGACCAGCATCTCCGTCATTGCGGATACGATGGCCCGCTATGCGAACACCGGCCATGGGCCTTTGCTCGCCTATCTCGGGGTGGCATTCATGTTTGTCGGCCTCGGGTTCAAAGTCGCAGCCGCACCATTCCACATCTGGACACCGGACGTCTACGAAGGCGCGCCGTCACCGGTCGTGGCCTTCATGTCGACCGCCCCGAAAGCCGCCGTTTTCGCCGTGCTGCTTCGCGTCATGTTCCAGGCGCATGCTCCAGGGCGCCTGGCGCTGATCTGGGCCGCGGCGGCGCTGTCGATGACCATTGGCAACATCTCTGCGCTGGTGCAAGACAACGTCAAGCGCCTATTGGCGTACTCTTCGATCGCGCACGCCGGGTATTTGCTGGTGGCCTTTGCCAGTTTGCCAGAGAACGGCATCCCGGCCGCGATGTTCTACGCTGCGTCGTACGCGGTCATGAACGTAGGGGCCTTCGCGGTTGTCGGACATTTCGCCAGCCACGGGGAACGTTACGTAACCATTGAAGATTACGCTGGTCTTGGGAAGCGGTCTCCCCTGCTCGCAGCGGTGTTCACCATGTTCCTGTTGTCGCTGATCGGGATTCCGATGTTCAGCGGGTTCTTTGCAAAGTTCTACGTGTTCAGTGCAGCACTGCAGTCCGATCTGATTGGCCTGGTGATTGTGGGCGTGCTGAACAGCGGGGTTGCAGCCTATTACTATCTGCGAATCATCGTCGCGATGTACATGCGCGAGCCTCGCGAGGAAGCGCAGCTTGCGCCGATTCCGCCCGGGCTGGGATTCGCCCTCGGTCTGAGCCTTGCCCTGACCATTTATCTGGGCGTCCTGCCGAACCGTGTGCTCGAGTATGCCAGCCGGTCGGTGGGGCTGCTGCGGTAGGCCGCCCGCCATCGACAAGCGCGCGGTTTTCGGTGGCAGGAAGCGTCCTGTTTCCGCTTCTTCTTGAGTCCCCGCCTTTTTCTTTGGGCGAACTAATCTCCTGCCTTGGCCGTGGGCATCTCGGCACTGACAAGCTTCACCCGCGGCTCGCGGGCAAGAGCCGCTATGACTCCACGCATGAGCTGGTCGTCCATTTCGCTGGCCTTGTCGAGCGCCACCGGGTAACGAATGTCTGCTGCGAGCCCCGAGGCAACGTAGTGCAGATGAATCTTCGGTTTCAATTCGGCAGGGGAGATGTTGGTCAAGTTTCGTTCCATCGAGCGACGCTGGGCATCTAGGCTGTCTCGAAATTCGCCGAGAGCTTCGCTGACCGATTGAGCAATGCGTTCTTTGGCGGTATGGTAGTCAGCCTCAGCTGACAGGGTGAGCTTCAGCTCGTGCCACAGGAAATTGGTACCCGGTATCTGTTTAAAGAGACCGGCCGTGGGCTGGAACACAATGGAGTTCGAGAGGGCGACGATGCGGCCAGTAGGCTGCGAATCGCCGGGGCCGCTGAGTTCCATTACATGGATGCGAACCAACCCGATCTCTACCACCTCGCCCATGACTCCAGCGATTTGAACCCGGTCGCCAACACGGATTCCATACTTCCCAATCAAGAAGAAGTAGGCAACGATGGAAACGATGACGTTCTGTAAGGCAACTGCGACCCCGGCGGTGATCAGGCCAGCGAAGGTGACTGCCGAACCCAATTGGGTTGCGAATGTGAAGACGATGATCAGCAGAATTGCCACCCACATTACGACTCGCCGCAGCAACAGGAACTGATAGCGGCGGCGTGCATCGTGCACATAGCGGAAGGTTGTGCGGCGCCAAATTTCGCCGATGCCGAGCACGATTGCGATCAGGACACCCAAGACGCCAAATCGAAGAAGCAGCTGCCGAAGTTCGTCATGGGATTGGTCGCGTACGGCCTCACTCCAATTGTTCAGGCTGCGTTGATAGACGTCGAGCAACACACCTATCTTGCTCAACGGCAGCAGCAGGCCCGAGGTTTGCTTGAATTGTGCGGTGAGCGCATCGATTTGCTGCCGCTGTTGCGCGAGTTCGGTGGCGCTGGCCGTGTCGGCAGCATTGAATAATTGATCGCCCTGACGGATCAAGTCGCGGAGATTGTTCAAGATCGGCTGGCGAAAAGCCTTGATATCCTTGGCGAGGTCCGCCGTGGCATAGGCGTCGTCTCCCAAAGTGTGCCGCTTTCCAGACAACCGGATGAGATCGGCGGACAGGCCCCAGAGTCCTGATGGCTGCACCTTCTTGGCAACGGTGGTGCTCGATGCAGGTAAGTCAGGAGCCGGTTCCGTCTGACTGGCGCCCTGGGGATGACTCAGAGAGGCGGGCACTGAGCGTGCCAACTCCTCAATCTGCGCCCGCAAGCCGGCACTGCCGGTATTGCTGTTACTGGTAGTGACAAATTCCAGCATCCCATTGAGCGCGTCGCGACGCGCCTGCAGCAGACTGACCTCACTTTCGAGCTCGGCAACTTGCGATTGCAGAAGCGTGCGGTTGGCGCGGGTCGCCTTGGCCAGTCTCTGTCGCGAGTCCTGCAGTTCTTTCTGAGTACTCTCCAGGTCCGAATCCGCTTTGGCCGCAGCCTGAGCGATGCGCTGATACTGGTCGGAAACCGAGGCCTGAGTATGTCCCTGGACCTGGAGTTTGGTTGCTTGTTTCTCAAGAAGCTGAGCCTGCGCGCGCGCGTAGTCGAAAGCAAGTTCGACCACCTGAGCGGCGACTCTACGGTTTTCCTGAGCGAAAGTTAGGTCCGCCGGTTCGGTTGCAAGCTGCTGTTCGACCGCAAGCTGGCGGTACCAGGAAATCGTGCGGCTCAGGAATTCGATGATATCGGAGGGTTGAACTGCCGCAGGGACGGTTGGAGAAGCCGAGGAAGGCTTGGGGGGTGAGCTTTGGAATGCCGTGAATGGCATCAGAGAAAATACAATAAGAGCAGCGCCTACAGTTCGATACAGAGGATTCATTACCAATCGCATGAAGTTTGTCCCATTTACAGCGAACTTGTAAGTCTAACTCGTTCGGAACACCGAAACCCATCGAAGGGGCATCCCCCTTTTCCCACCCGCCAACCATTGATTTTCCGAACAGTTAATCATGCATTCATCGTCCTTTAACCGTTCCGCCGCTTAAATCAAGAGTTGCGAATCCATCTAGCTCAGGAGATGACAACTTGAAGAGGATCCTTCCCTTTCTAGCGTTGCTGGCCGTAGTGCTTCCCTCTGCGGCGCAGACGAAGTTGAACGCAGCCGGAGCCACCTTCCCTAACCCGATTTATTCCAAGTGGTTTAGCACCTACCACCAGATGCATCCGGACATAGAGATTAACTATCAGTCGATTGGTAGTGGCGGTGGGATCGCGCAGCTGAAAGCTGGCACGGTGGACTTTGGCGCGAGCGATATGCCTCTCGATGACACCAAGGCGAAGCAAATGCCGATGCAGTTCCTGCAGCTGCCCACGGTACTCGGTTCGGTTGTGCCTGCCTACAACGTTCCCGAGGCAAAAACCGAGATCAAGTTCACCGGCGAGATTCTGGCTGGGATCTATCTCGGTAACATCGTCAAATGGAATGACAAGTTGATCGCGGCGGCGAACCCCGGCGTAACCCTCCCTGACAAAAGCATCGTGGTCGTGCACCGATCCGATGGCAGCGGCACGACGTTTGTATTTACCGACTATCTCTCCAAAGTCAGCCCCGATTGGAAAGGCCGCGTCGGCAGCAATACCTCGGTCAGTTGGCCCGTGGGAATGGGAGCCAAGGGCAACGAAGGCGTGGCTGGCATGATTCGCGGAATGGATGGTGCGATCGGGTACGTCGAGCTAATCTACGCCCTGCAGAACAAGATTACCTACGGACCGATAAAGAATCCCGCGGGTAACTTCATCAAAGCCAGTTTGGAGTCAACGACAGCGGCAGCCGCCGGCGCGAAGATGCCAGGCCCGAATGATTTCAGGGTCTCCATCACCAATGCCGCGGGCAAAGACGCCTATCCCATCTCCACCTTTACGTACCTGTTGATCCCCACGCAATGGAAGGATCAGAACAAGGGTAAGATCGTCGCTGATTTCCTTCAGTGGATGTTAAACGAAGGACAGTCGATGACAACCCAGCTCAGCTATGCGCCACTTCCGGATGCCGTGAAAGAAATGGAAAAGGCTGCCATTAAGAATATTCGCTAGTTCCCTCTGCCTGATGTGCTCCCCCCTGCCCCCCCGGGGCGCACATCAGGCCTTTTCATCATCCTTTAACAGGCTGTTGATACCGTGACACTAGGCATTCTGGCCAGCACAGGGATGGTGTGCCAGGCGGACGAGGCAGGAATGGAATGGGTGCAGTGCCCGAAAGGCGAATTTCAGAACCGGGATCGGCGAGAGGCTTCGACCATCCGGACATGAAGATGGGAACATCGGAAACACCCGAGATCTCGCTTGTGAGCACCGCCCGCAAGGCGCCGGGCTGGCAGCGCTCGATATTTAACCTGGACAACGGATTCCGGGCGGTCATGTTGCTCGCCGCGCTCTCAGTTCTGGCGATCGTAGCACTGATCGTCATCGAGTTGCTGCAACGATCGGCCCTGGCATGGCATGCATTTGGCCTGCGCTTCTTCGTATCCAGCGCCTGGGATCCGGTCTCCGGCGAGTACGGCGCGGTTCCCTTCATTTACGGAACCCTGGTCTCTTCCCTGATTGCGCTGATCATGGCCGTCCCGCTGGCAATCGCGGTGGCAGTGTTCGTGACCGAGATGTGCCCCCAGCCTCTGCGTAAGCCCATTGGCTACGCCACGGAATTGCTGGCGGCCATCCCTAGCGTCATCTACGGACTCTGGGCGATGTTCATCCTCGTGCCACTCTTCCGGGTTTATATCCAGCCCTGGTGTATGAAGTATCTGGGTTGGTCAGGATTATTCGATGGGCCTCCCTACGGTGTGGGAATGTTTACCGCGGGCACGGTGCTCGCGATCATGATCATTCCGATCATTTCCTCGATCACACGCGAAGTGCTGTCGGTCGTTCCGCAACATCAGCGGGAGGCGGCGCTGGCCTTGGGGGCAACAAGGTGGGAGATGATTCGGGTAGCGGTGTTGCGCAATGCGCGAGCTGGAATTGTGGGCGCAATTATTCTCGGCTTGGGACGTGCCTTAGGAGAAACCATCGCGGTCACCATGGTGATCGGCAACAACCCCCAGATTGCGAGATCTTTGCTAGCTCCCGGGTACACGATGGCGAGCGTAATCGCCAATGAGTTTGCCGAAGCTCCGGATGACCTCTACCGCAGTGCGCTCATGCAGGTCGGCTTGGCGCTTTTTATCGTGACCATCGTCGTCAACATCCTCGCCGGACTAATGGTTTGGACGGTAACTCGCGGAAGCCCCACGAGGTCCCATGCCTAGCCGATATCTCCAATTGCGACGCCAGCTTACCGACAAGTTTTTTACTGGCTTGGCGGCGGGCCTCTCGGTGATTGTGATTAGCGCGCTCATCGCGATTTTTGCCTATCTGGTGTTGAAGGGCGCTGGTTCCGTTAACTGGGACTTCTTTACGCAGATACAAAAGCCCGTGGGAGAGGCGGGCGGCGGAATGGCCAACGGGATCGTTGGGTCCATCATGATTCTGGTAATTGCCAGTTGCATGGGAGTGCCGGTCGGCATCGGTGCAGGTGTGTACCTGGCGGAGTTCGGGCGTGGGCGCCTGCGGCATCTGGTTCGTTTTACTGCAGACGTCCTGAATGGAGTGCCCTCCATTGTGATCGGGATGGTTGCCTGGAGTCTGGTTGTCGTACAGCAGAGACACTTCTCTGCCTTTGCCGGCGGCGTGGCTTTGGCGATCATGATGATCCCCACGGTGTGCCGCGCAACCGAAGAGATGCTCTTGCTCGTCCCGCAAGCGGTTCGCGAGGCCGCTTTCGGGCTTGGCATCCCCCAGTGGCGCACGACGTTGTCGATCATTCTCCCCACCGCAAAAGCCGGGATCGTAACCGGAGTGATGCTAGCCTTCGCGCGGGTGGCGGGAGAAACGGCGCCCCTGCTGTTTACGGCGTTCGGCAATCAATTCTGGAATCTCAGGCCAACCGAACCCATTGCGGCCATGCCGCTGCAGATCTACACCTACGCGTTGTCTCCTTATGATGAGTGGCACCGGCAGGCGTGGGCGGGGGCTTTGGTGCTGGTTGCCCTGATCGTCGGAACTACGACGCTGGTACGGTTTGTATTCCTGCGGCGCATGGTGGGAGGAGCGCGGTAGCTATGCCCAATGCTGTCGAGGTTCGAAATCTGAAAGCCTGGTTTGGCAAGGCCGAGGCCTTGCATGGCATCAATATGGCCGTGGAGCAGAACCACGCGACGGCCGTGATTGGCCCCTCCGGATGCGGAAAATCTACCTTCGTTCGCTGCCTGAACCGCATGCACGAAACCATTCCCGAGGCCAAGGCGGACGGAGAGGTCAAAATCGGGGGCATGGACATCTATGGCGTTCCCGCGGTGGAAGTACGACGGAAGGTCGGAATGGTCTTCCAGAAGCCGAACCCATTTCCAACTATGTCGATCTATGACAACGTGGCGGCTGGACTGAAGCTGAATGGGACGCGAAATCGAAAGACTCTGGATGAGGTCGTGGAACGCTCGTTGCAACAAGCAGCACTGTGGGAAGAAGTGAAAGACGTGCTGAAGAAGAAATCGGGAGCGAGCCTGTCCGGAGGACAACAGCAAAGGCTTTGCATTGCGAGAGCCCTGGCGGTGAATCCGGAGGTGATGCTCATGGATGAGCCGGCTTCTGCGCTCGACCCGATTTCAACCGCCAAGATCGAAGATTTGATTTTTGAGTTGAAACAGAAGCTGACCATCGTGATTGTGACGCATAATATGCAGCAAGCCTCGCGCGTGGCTGAATACACCGGTTTTTTTCTGATGGGCAACTTGGTGGAATTCGACAAAACCGAAAAAATATTTACTAATCCTTCCGATAAGCGGACGGAGGACTATATTACGGGCAGGTTTGGATGACGCGCACTCGCTTCCATCAGGAACTCGAAGAACTCAAGCACCGGATCCTGGCGATGGCCGGAATGGCGGAGCAGGCGGTGGATCTTGCGGTCCAGGCTTACTCGCAACGCGACATTGCCATGTGCCAGCGTGTGCTGAACAATGAGTCTGCCATCAATCGGGCAGAGCGCGAAGTCGATGAGTTCGCCGTCGATCTGCTGGCCATGCAACAGCCGATGGCCATCGACCTCCGTTTTATTCTAGCCGTCATCAAGATCAATGCGGATCTGGAACGGGTGGGCGATCAGGCGGTGAACATCGCGCAACGGGTGATTCACATGATCGAGTATGACGCCAAAGAACTTCCCGTTGATATTCCAGCGATGGCCGGGAAGGTGCGGAAGATGGTGCGGGATGCACTGCAGTCGTTTATCGAAGGCGACGCCGACCTGGCCAAGCGGGTTCTCGAGGCGGACGACGAAGTCGACCGAATGAACAAAGAGGCGTTTGCCAATCTTTCAAAATGCATGCAGACACGTTCAGACAGTGCTGCACAAGCCCTGGATGCACTTTCGATCGCCAGAAATCTGGAGCGAGTAGCCGACCATGCCACAAACATTGCCGAAGATGTCATTTTCTGGATCCGAGGAGCCGACGTTCGACACCACGCGGGGCAAACCGCTTCGCGCCTTTGACGACATGTCGCAACCCGTCAGCCCGACCATATTCATTCTTGAGGACGATCCCGACATTGCAGGTCTGATGAAGCATCACCTGCAGACGGCGGGCTATGGCATTTCCTGGTTTCCGACGAGTGCCGGTCTGCTGGACGAAATGCACGCGCGGCGACCGGCCCTTGTGATCCTCGACATCATGGTACCCGGGAACAGCGGACTCGATATTGGCAAGGCGATTCGCAACAACTCAGCCTTGGCTTCGATTCCGATTGTGTTTGTAACCGCGCGGGCTGCGGAATCGGATCGGCTGCGCGGCTTCGAACTCGGCGCGGACGATTACATCACGAAACCGTTTAGCCCCAAAGAAGTCGTCGCGCGCGTAAAGGCTGTGCTGCGTCGCTTCGAACAGCCCCTGCAGAAAGAAATCGTAAAGGCTGGCGAGCTGGTGATCGACACCGCAGCGATGCGGGTTACGACTCGGGGCGAACAGGTCGTAACCACGGCAACCGAGTTCCGGCTGATTGAGTTTCTTGCAACCCATCCTGGCCGCGTGTTCACGCGCAAAGCCCTGCTCGATGCCGTCTGGCACGATACCGCATTCGTCACGCCGAGGATCGTGGACGTGTATATTCGTCGTTTACGCGAGAAAATAGAACGTGATCCGGAACGGCCACGGCATATCCACACCGTGCGCGGGGCGGGATACATGTTTGAAGTGCGTAAATAGCATTTAGCATTCTCTGAATTTGTCATTTGCTCCCGGCGGGTCGGGAACATCAGTTTGGCTGCGTGCTAACGGCCCAGTACCAAATGCAGAATCTCAGGCGGATCCTCTCGTGAGACAACGGGTCTTTCTCAAACTCCTGCTGCTTCTGATCCTGGTGGTCGGGGCATCGACCGCGACGCTCGACCTTCTCGTGCGCGGGAGCTGGGAGGGTTCTCTCCAGTCCCAGCTCCAGGAGGACCTCGAAGACAAAGTCCGAATGTTTGCCGCTCGCGCGAATCGCGAGACCTCGACGATTCCCTTCCAACAATTGGCCAATGAGGTAGCTAGAGATGCCCGCGCCCGGGCCACGGTGATTGATGGCTCCGGCAAAGTGCTGGCCGACTCTCAGGCAGATAGCGAGAGCATGGAAAATCATGCGACCCGGCCGGAGTTTCAAGAAGCGCTACAACGCCGGGAGATTGGCAGCAACCGCCGTACCAGCCATACGCTCGGGGTGCAGTTCCTATATGTTGCCGCCCCAACGTCTTTCGGGGCGGTGCGCCTGGCATATCCGCTGGCATCGATACGAGCGGCGGTGTATCGCGTGAGGATGCAGTTGTTGGAGGCCTCAGGGATCGCGCTTCTTTTTGGCTTCGTGATCGCTTTACTTGGGGCGGAGAGCGTGGCAAGAAGGCTACGCAGAATTGTCGCATTCTCGGAGCAGATTGCAGATGGCAACCTTGCCGCGCGGCTGCCTGACTCCGGAGGAGACGAAATTGGACGGCTGGCAATGACGCTCGACAAGACTGCCCGACAGCTCGAGGCAAACTTCCGGAACTTGGAAAGCAGCCGGCACCAATTGGACACGCTTTTAAACAGCATGGAAGACGCCGTGGTTGCCGTTTCACCCAAACACCAAGTGGCCTGGTATAACGGCGCCATGAGGCGACTCGCCGCTAGCAGCGTGGTCGTGGGTACGCCGCTGATTCGCGCGGTGCGCGATCCGGACTTTCTGAGAGTCGTGGATGAAGTGTTAGAAAGCGGAAAGACGCAAAGCGTGATGCTATTTTCCGTCTCCCCCGGCAAAACCTTTGGAATGACCTCGGCACCCTTGCCGGATGGAGGGGCCGTTTGTGTGCTGCGCGATACCACCGACATTGCACGAGTGGAGAAAACACGAAGGGATTTCATAGCCAACGTTTCCCACGAATTGAGAACTCCCCTGACTTCACTGCTGGGATACACGGAAACGTTGCTCGACGAATCGGGCGATAGCAAGCAACATGAGTTCCTGGAGATCATTCGTCGCAACGCCCAACGCATGAGCCGGTTGACCGAGGACTTGCTGACCTTGGCACGAGTTGAATCGGGCGAGTACGCATTAGAACAAACTCCGGTCCCCGTGAATGTGCTCGTGCAAGACGCTCAGATCGCATTCAACGAGGTTGCGCGAAACAAGGGCGTGGCGATCGAGGTGATCCAATTACCGGATACGCAAGTTTTGGCAGACCGCGATGCCATCCATCAGGTGTTTTCCAATCTCATCGACAACGCATTGAAGTATGGGTCCGGGAGCCAGAAAATTCAGATCGGCGCTGTCGAGCGGGACGGTCAGATCGAGTGCTTTGTTCGGGACTTTGGGCCCGGGATACCTTCCGAGCACCTGCCGCGGCTGTTTGAACGCTTCTACCGGGTGGATAAGGCCCGTTCGCGCGAAGCGGGCGGTACCGGCCTCGGGCTTGCCATCGTGAAGCACATTGTCCTGAACCATGGCGGAGAGGCTTGGGTCACGAGCGAACTGGGCCATGGATCGACGTTCTGGTTCCGCTTACCCAAGGCCGCGGCACAACCGGAACCGGCCACGGCTGCAAGCGGCGAAGCGCACGGAACAGCTTGACGGAAACCGGCTCTTAAAAGATCTTCAGTTTTACACTTCCGCCTTAGACCCTTGTCCAAATAGACAAAACTCCGTGGCTCGATTGTCTTACGATTGGAGGTCGCGTGAGGAATCGAGATGAAATCGATAGGCTCTACCGGCACCATGGGCCGGCCCTCGTGCTTTTCGCCGCATCGATTGCAGGGTCCCGGAGCAGCGCCCAGGACGCCGTCCATAAGGTCTTTGTGAAGCTGCTGGAGAAACGAGTGAAGAACCGGGTAACGGACGCCAAGGCTTACCTGTTCGCCTCCGTTCGGAACACCGTTTTAAATGAGCTCCGGCGAAATGAGCGAATCCAAGATCTAGATCCCGATGACAGGTGGTTTGATCCTCCCGAACACGACTACGCCGCCGAACGCCAACTGCAAATTGCTCTAAGGGCGCTTCCGGTCGATCAACGGCAGATTGTGGTGATGCATATCTGGGGCGATCTGACGTTTGGCGAGATCTCGGAGATCGTCGGCATCAGCTCCAATACCGTGACTTCGCGTTATAGGTACGCGCTCAATAAGCTGAGGGAACATTTCAGCATCCCGGAGGGATCTCATGTCCGATCTTGAAGAGGACAGATTGGAAGCCTATCTGAAAACGTTTCAACCGCTTCGCGCTGAGCCACTGCCTGATGTCCCGGCAAGGGGTGCGAAATTTACCTTCCCATTCGCGTGGGCAGCGGCGGCGGGGCTGGCCGGACTGATGTTGCTGGCGGGCGTGCATGATTGGAATGCCAGGAACGGCGAAGCGCCATCTGGGATTGCATTTGCGCCGGGAACCCCAGAGCAAGGCCCACTCACGATGAGTCAAATCAACAGTCTGCTCGCAAAAGCTGATTCTCTAAAGGCGGGCCTCGATGAAGTCGCATGGAGGAACAGGAAAGTTCAACTGCGACCAGGTCAACAAAGCGCGTTAGCAGTCCTCGGCAAGGAGAAGCTATGAAATTGCGGAAGTTGTTTGTAATCGCGTTGATCGGTTGCGGGGCGGCGGCGAGCTTGCCGGCCGCGGAGCAAAAGCAAAGCTTAAGCGACAACGCGGCTCTGCGCTACTACGCTGCGTTCACCGTCATGCAAGACTCGGCTATTTCAAACGAGGAAGCGAGCAAACTGAACCGCATCCTTGAGGGGACGGCACCGTACGATGATTCTCAGTACTCCGGTCTGGTCGAAAAGAATGCTGTCGCGTTACGTTTGCTCCAACTTGGAGCCTCGCATGCGGAATGCGATTGGGGACTCGACTACCAATTGGGGGAACAGACGCCAGTTGAATACGCCCGCAACGCTTTGCAGCTTGGGCGCCTAAACGTCTTATACGCCTTTCACCTTTCCATCACGGGGAACAAGGACGGGGCGGCAAAGGTTCTTTCGGCAGGGATAAGGTATTCGCGGCAGGTGGCGAATGGCGGATCGCTGTTTGCAACACTGGTATCAAAACAGCTGCTGCTCGAGCATCTGCGCGCCGTAGAAGGTCTCAATCACTTGGCTCATCTTTCTGAGGGGCAGAGGTCATTGTTGCGGAAAGAAATCAATGCCATCAGCCTTCATGGCTTGGACTGGGGCGCAGCTCTGACACGAGAGTTTGAGTTGGTTACCAGGCCTGAAACTCAGGCCGAGGTTTCGCAGATTTCGGCAAAATATCTTAGAGCGCTCGTCTACCCCGCGACCTTGCCGGAACTCGAAGCCAGCATTGCCAGGTCGCCGATACAGCTTCAGCAGCTGGTTCCAGCCCCGAAACGGGTGCTCGAACAGAAGCAGGAGTTGCAGATTGAACTCCAAAAGGCTGGAGAGGCTCTGCGGCGCTAGCTACGAGGCCTTGGCATCCATGGCCGTAGCCGGGCGAGCGCGCGGAGCCCAATTCACCTCCTGGAGCGGGCCGACGACGAAGACCCAACTGACGAATCCGATCATCAGAATGACAACCGTGATTGCAAAGGCCGCCAGGAAGCTGCCGGTCTTGTACACCACGAACCCGGTGAGCACGGGGCCGATCAGGCCGGCGAAGTTGCCAATGCCGTTTTGCAGGCCCGTCCACTTTCCTGCAGCCAAGGGGCCGGCAAGAGTCTGGGAATAGGCGAAGACACCAACGCCCATCATCCCGCAGCCCACGCCCGCAGCCAGAAGCCACGCGAAATAAGTGTGCGAGCCTGCGAGGGCACAGCCCGCAGTGGCCACGATCGCGATCAGATTCCCTCCTCCCATGATCGCTTTGCGGACCAGGGTTGGCGGCCCTCCTCTGCGCATCCAGAAGTCAGACACCCATCCCGCTACGCCGGCCGAAACTGCATCGGTGAAGTAATAAATGCCGGCCGGTTTGATCATGTCGTGCATAGAAAGTCCACGCGATTGCACTAAGTAGTAGGGCAGCCAAGTGAGCATGAAATAAAAAAGGTAATTCACCGAGATGTGGCCGACGGCTGCACCCCAAAACGAACGCTGGCTCAAAATCGCGAGGGTATCGGGGCCGCTATATCGAACCGATGCTACGTGCTTGCGCTCCGGCATCCATTGGAACCAGGCGGGCAACCAGAGAAGCCCCGCGAGTCCAATCGCGATGAACACCGGACGCCATCCATACCTCGCGATCGCCGGACCCGCTATAAACATGCCGATTGCTGGACCGAGGCGGATTCCCGCCATGAGCAGGCCATTGGCAAAGCCTCGCTCCTGCTCGGGCAAATTGTTAGCCAGGATCTTCGAGGTGGACGGGAACGCAACCGATTCACCGATGCCAAGAAGGAGCCGCATGCCAAGCAGCATCCCAAAGCCATGCACGATGCCCGTAACAGCCGTAGAGAAGGTCCACAGGAAATAACCTGCCGCGATCACATAAACGACTTCGAAGCGGTCGACAAGCCAACCGCTTACGAATTGCATAGCCGTATAGGACCAGAAGAATGCGCCTAAGAGAATGCCCAGCTCCTTAGGCGAGATGCCCAATTCCTTGCTGAGCACGGGTGCGGCGATCGAGAGGTTGCCGCGGTCCACGTAGTTGATAAGGACGCAGATCGCGAGCAGGGTGAGAGCGGGGCCAAAGGGACGCCGTACTCGGGATTCATTGGCTACAGTCACAAAAGGATTTCGCCCCGTGGCATTGTAGGGGGTAGGAAGGGGGAGTTGGCAAGGAACTTTATCAGCCCCCCACCACAGAAGACAACCATGTGCCCAAAAAGTGGGGGGCGACACGGCTGGTTTTGATTGAGCAAGGCTCGGCGCTCTGGCGCTAACGGCCATCCAGCGACTTACCCCGACAGCTTCTCCGCCCACCGCGAACGTGGAAGGCGAACGCCTTAGGAATTGACCTGATGGAAGACGTGCTTGGGGCTGATGATCACGAAGACTCCACGGCTGCGGGCTAGCACGGTCCCCTTCGCGTCGCGAATCTCGGCCGCATGGGTGAGTCGTCGGCCGCGCTTGCTGATGTTCTTCGACCAGACTTCGAGCGGACGATTCAGCGGCACTGGCCGTAGGTATTCGACGGTCATACGCGAGGTCGGGGCCGGGGCTTCTATGAGGCGGTTCAGCTTGCTCATAGCCTCGTCGAGAATGGTAGCAATGATTCCGCCGTGACAGTACCCGGGAGGTCCAGTGTATCGCTTGCTCAGGCGAAATTGGCACAGGAATTGCCTCCCAGTTTCGTCCAAAGCAAACCTCAAGCGCATGCCACTCGCGTTATCCCGGCCGCAACCGAAGCAGAAGTTCAGCTTGCGCTGCTTGCCCGCGTGGCCATTTCCCTGCTCACGGCCCTTCGTCACGTTTGCTCCGATCGAACCACCTCTAGACATTGCCAAGAATGGGCTTCCCGGTCGTGAGTAGTCTCGCCCCTCTTGGCCCATCCAGCTCTATCTCACTCATCCATCTCACTCATCCTCAGGCTGGAGCGAGATTAGCATCCGAAAGGCATTGTAGCGGAGGCTGAGTCGCGGAATCCCGAAACTCTCGTATATCATCTGAAGTATTGCTGGCGGATGCCAGCGTACTCTACTAGCCGTCTTTTTTGGAGGTCGAACGGGTGAAGGCAAAATCCGGCAGGTTCCTAGCTTGGCTCGTAATTCTCACATTTGTGATCGTTTCCTCCCTCGTGGGACAACAGGCGGCAAAATCTCCGGGCGCCAACGTGTTCCGAACCAAGTGCGTACTCTGCCACGGGGCCGATGGCGGTGGAAAGACACCTTTAGGCAAACAACTACAAGCTGCCGATCTTCGCTCTAAGGATGTGCAGAAGCTGGGCGATGCTGAGTTGCACAAGATCATCCACGATGGCCAGGCGAACATGCCGGCATTCGCCGATCAACTGAGCGAGTCCGAGATCGATCAAGTGTTGAAGCACGTTCGGGCCTTGGCAAAGACGGCACCGGCAAAAAAGTAGCCCAGAACTTCCGCAAACCACTTACTGGCTGCAGTATGTCGCCTTCGGTCCCTCCTCTAGATGTTCGCACGCCGGAATCCGGCGATCGCGGGGGCGGAGTCCACCCTCCAGAGATTGGCGGAGGGGGTGGACGCGATCCGGGCGATGGCTTTCCTGATTACGACAGGCGCCTGCAACGCGCCAGGATCGGCCTGATTTGCGGCGTGATCGCCGTTTCCATGATTTTCGCCATGCTGACCGTGGTGTTCTTTGGCCGGCAAACAGCGTTTGTGCTGGATTCACAGACGCATCATTATGTGCGGAAATGGGTTCCCGTAGTGCTTCCTCTCAGAATCCTCCTTTGGAACACGCTGCTTTTGCTTTGCAGCAGCATAACGCTCGAACTCGCGCGCCGGCAGGTCGCGCAAGCCATGGTACTGGCGCCCTTGCGCGCGATCGTGGGAGTTGATCCTGAGCACCGCTTGCACGCACCTTGGCTCGCGGTTACGGCCTTGCTCGGCATTTTCTTTCTGCTCGGGCAGTGGCTGGCATGGCTGGAGTTTCGCTCGCATGGCTTCCGGGTTTTCACGTCAGGTCCGAGCCCGTTTTTTTACCTGTTAACTGGCACGCATGCATTGCATCTGATGGTGGGCATTGTGGGGCTGATTTACGCCGCGATCGTCTCCTTATTTCATCAAACCATCGAGCACAAACGCATCGTGGTCGAGGTAACGCGCTGGTATTGGCATTTTATGAGCGCATTGTGGCTCTATGTGTTCGCTCTGTTGTGGTTCGCGCAGTGACACCTCGGTGCCCCCGGGAGCTCTCCGATCGAGTTGGCAATTCTCACTCCGGGCCTTCCGGGGGGTGAGTCCCCGGTCTTCCCTCAACCTCGACCCATCCCTGAATCTTGTTCAGTCCTCCCTGCAATCGCTGCCGAGTTTTCGACCATCAAGCACGGAGCGGCAGAAGCCCAGCCACCGAAAACTGCCGGGTTGAGTGAGAACGACGGCTTGAGCTTCAAAACACCGAAAGCACTTGTCAAAGGTTTGTTGCTCACCTTCCGCCCACTTGAACGTCTAATTTGACTCGGATTAGAATCGCGGCTCAACTCTAGAGGTGCAGATGCGATCACTGCTATTCGGTGTGTGCCTGGTTCTCCTGGCCGTTGTGGCTTCGGCTCAAACCTCTCAACCTCAGCCTTCTGCGCGGTTCAGCATCGATAACATAGACAAATCAGTCGATCCATGTGCCGATTTCTATCAGTACGCATGCGGGAATTGGCTGAAAACGAAAGAGATTCCTGGCGATCGCCCCTCGTGGGACAGCTTTTCCGAGGTGGAGGAACAGAACCTAGCCGTGCTGCGAGACATCCTGGAGACGGCCGAGAAGGGCGGAGCCGGACGTGACGTTGTTGAGCAGAAGATTGGTGATTACTACGGCGCGTGCATGGACGAGAATGCGGTCGAGGGGAAAGGGATTTCGCCCATCAAGCCAGAGCTCGATCGTATTGCCGCTGCGAAGAGTAAACAGGATCTGATCGATGCCGTCGCGCAAATTCATTTGATTGGCCCAACCCCCTTGTTCAACTTCTACTCGTCGCCGGATTTGCACAACGCCAATATGGTGATCGCCTACATCGATCAGGGCGGCCTGAGCCTTCCTGACCGCAATTATTACCTAAAAGACGAAGCGAAGATGGTGGCGTTGCGAAAGGCGCTGACAGAATACGCAACCACCTTGTTTACCCTGTCCGGTCAAAGTCCGGAAAAGGCGGCAGCGTCTGCCGAAACCGTCCTTTCGATCGAGACGGCGCTTGCCAAGGCGTCGATGGACCGGACGTTGCGGCGGGATCCGAAAAACCGCGATCACAAAATGGGCCGCGATGCAGCGCTGGCTCTGGCTCCCAACTTCTACCTGGCGCGCTATTTCAAGGATTTGGGGACGCCCGCGTTTTCAGATTTGAACGTATCCAATCCCGAATTTTTCAAAGAGGTGAACGGTGTCATTGAGTCGGAGCCGCTGGATTCGCTGAAGACGTATGTGCAATGGCACATGGTTTCTGGATCCGCCAAGTGGTTGCCCAAAGCCTATGTAGATGCGCGTTTCAAGTTCCGGCAGGCGCTGACCGGACAGTCAGAGGATCAACCGCGCTGGAAAAAGTGCGTGGAGGCAACTGATGAAGCCTTGGGCGAGGCGCTGGGGCAAAAATACGTCGATCGCACTTTTGGAGCTGACGGCAAGCAGCGGATGTTGACCATGGTCGATAGCTTGGAGAAGGCGCTCGACCAGGACATCGCTGGGCTTCCCTGGATGACGGATGCCACCAAGCAGCAGGCGAAGGTGAAGCTTGAAGCCATCCGCAACAAGATTGGTTATCCCGATGTGTGGCGCGATTATTCGAAGCTGCAAGTGACCCAGGGCGACTTGATGGGCAATTTCTTGCGCGCGAACGAGTTCGAGTCGCGGCGCCAGATTGCCAAGATCGGCAAACCCGTCGACAAGAAAGAATGGCAGATGACTCCCCCCACAGTGAATGCCTATTACAGCGGGTCGATGAACGAGATTGTCTTCCCGGCCGGCATTCTGCAGCCACCCTTCTTCGATAAGAGCATGGATGAAAACGTGAATTTCGGTTCGATCGGAGCCGTCATCGGACATGAGTTGACCCACGGCTTTGACGACCAGGGACGCAAATTCGATCCCCAGGGGAATCTGCGCGATTGGTGGACCGAGCAGGACGGAAAGGAATTTGAAAAGCGCGCTAGCTGTGTTGCCGACGAGTACAGCAATTTCGTCGCAGTCGATGACCTGAAGCTGAACGGAAAATTGACTCTGGGAGAAAATACCGCAGACAACGGCGGCGCCAGAATTGCCCTGATGGCGCTTGAGAACATGATCCAACAGTCTGGCAAGAAGCCCGAGGAAATTGACGGATACACGCCCGAACAGCGTTATTTTCTGGGGTTTGCACGGGTGTGGTGCGAGAAGCGGAAGCCGGAGTTCTCACGCATGCTGGTGAACGTGGATCCGCATTCGCCGGGCAGATTCCGGACGAACGGCGTCCTTGAGAACATGCCGGAGTTCCAGAAGGCATGGGGCTGCAAGGCTGGCCAGCCGATGGTGAGTCCAAATATGTGCAGGGTGTGGTAGAGGCTCGCTCTTATTACCAGGGTCTTAGAAAGCGCACGAACCCTGGAAGGGGGTTTGCAATGGGCAATAAGCTCGTTCTCTTCGCTTTTGTTCTCTTGATCTCGGTGGCTGCCTACAACCAGAGTTCGTCTGGTGGAGGATCCACTCCTGAGTACAACGACAAAGGCCAACTCAAGCTTCCGGAGCAGTATCGCGAGTGGACCTACCTGAGCACAGGGCTCGACATGAGCTATACCCCCGGCGGGAACATGGACCATCACATGTTCGACAACGTGTTCGTGAATCCGGAGTCGTATAAGAAGTTTAAAGAAACCGGTACCTGGGCGGACAAGACCATGCTGGTGCTCGAAGTTCGCGGGGCCGAGAGCCAAGCCTCAATCAATCGGCGGGGGAACTTCCAGAGCGGCGAAGTCATGGGAATCGAGGTCCACGTCAAAGACGAAGGTAAATTCCCCGGCAAGTGGGCATTCTTCGGATTCGATAATGGAAACCTGGGAAACCTGTTCCCTGCCGGTGCAGCCTGCTATTCCTGCCATGAGGGGCATGGAGCAGTCGATACCACGTTTGTGCAGTTCTACCCCACATTGTTACCGCTCGCCAAGAACAAGGGGACCTTGAGCCCTGCCTATCTCAAGGAGAACGGCGAAGAGAAAAAGCAGACGCCGTAAGCGCAGCACCGGTCGCTTATAATAGAAAGATTCGGCAGCTCTGCCGGAGCTTTCTGGTGGCCTATTCACAGTTCAAGAGGCACCTGGAGGGCATCTGGTTGGGCTGCGGGGCGACCGCTGATGTCCACTGTCTTATCCGGTTCGAGCCTTGATCTCCCCCTTCCCGGCGTTCCGGCAGAGGAGACGATCGTAGTGCGCGGGGCACGCACTCACAACCTCAAGAACATTGAGGTGGCGATTCCACACAACGCGCTTACCGTGGTCACAGGAGTATCGGGATCGGGGAAATCCTCGCTTGCCTTCGATACCATCTATGCCGAGGGTCAGCGACGCTATGTTGAGTCGCTGTCGGCGTATGCGCGGCAGTTTCTGGAGCGGATCGAGAAACCAGACGCCGACCATATTGAAGGAATTGCTCCCGCAGTTGCCATTCGCCAGAAGAACACCACGCGCAGTCCGCGATCGACGGTGGGGACCGCGACCGAGATCTACGACTACTTGCGGCTTCTATTTGCGCGCGTGGGGCGTACATACTGCGCCAATTGCGGGTCTGAGGTTCGCAAAGACACCATCGATGAGATCGCCGATGCGGTGCTTGGTCTGGGAGAAGGCACCAGGCTGAGCGTGCTGTTCCCGGTCGAGGCTCCGGGCGGTGCCATTCTGAACCCGGTTCAGGGTAAAGAAGCGAGCGCCAAGCGAAAAGGAGCTCCCTCGGGCGCGCGCGGCGATTCGGCCAAAACCAAGGGAAAAAAGACCAAGGAGGCACCCGCGAAAAGCGGTGCATCCCTCGAGGGAATCAAAGGCCGCCTGTTTGAACTTCGGCAACGAGGGTTCAATCGGCTGTTTCAGCGCGGGCAGCTGTTTGAATTTTCGACGCCGGAGTCGCTGCTGGACATCAACTTTGCCGAACCGCTGTTTGTGCTGGTGGATCGCATCGCCATCTCCGCGGAATCGCGCTCTCGCGTCGCCGATGCGGCGGAAATCAGCTTTCGCGAAAGCGGGGAGGTTGTTTTTGAAACCGCACCTCAAGACGGCAAAAAAACGGGGCAGTTGCGATTTTCCCAACGATTTGAGTGCAAGCCGTGCGGTATCAAGTACGAAGAACCGGAACCGCGTTTGTTTTCATTCAATAATCCGTTTGGTGCCTGTCCGAGATGCCAGGGTTTTGGCAACACGATCGACTTCGATCTGAACCTAGTGATTCCCGATCCATCGAAATCCCTCAACCAGGGTGCCATTGAGCCGTGGACGAAACCCAAAGGCAAGCCACTCATGGCAGAGCTGAAGCGTTATGCCAAGCAGACCGGCATTCCGCTCGATGTGCCTTGGGCAGATCTCAGCGCTGACGATCGCCGGACCGTAATCGAAGGCGATAAGAAGTTCATGGGATTGCGCGGTTTTTTTCAGCACCTGGAGCGCAAGAAATACAAACTGCACGTACGCGTGTTCCTAAGCCGGTATCGCGGTTATTCGACCTGCTCTCATTGTGGCGGCGCGAGGCTGAGACGAGAAGCGCAACAGGTGAAGATCGACGGTAAGAACATCTGTGAAGTATGCGCGATGACGGTGGAACAGGGTGCCGAGTTCTTCAAGAACGTACAGTTGAGGCCGCAAGAAGCCGGGATCGCCGAGAAGTTGCTCGAGGAAATCCGCTCGCGACTTGGCTTCCTGAACGATGTTGGGCTCGAATACCTGATGCTCGATCGACTGACTTCAACGTTGTCGGGAGGCGAGGCCCAGCGCATACAACTGGCGACTTCGCTTGGGTCGAGGCTGGTAGGCACACTCTATGTGCTCGATGAGCCGTCGATTGGCCTGCACAGCCGTGACACACACCGGCTGATTGGAATTCTGCACGGCCTGCGGGACCTCGGGAACACGGTGCTGGTCGTAGAACATGACCCGGATGTAATGAAGGCCAGCGATCACATTCTCGATCTCGGTCCGGGGGCGGGCGAGCAGGGAGGAAAAGTCATTGCCCAGGGGACATACAAGGAGATTCAGAAGATCCCCACTTCCCTCACCGGAAGGTATCTTTCGCACGAGCTGCGGATTCCCATTCCGCAGAACCGTCGGAAAGCGGGCCGACAGCAGCTTGTGGTGCGCGGCGCACGCGCGCACAATCTGAAGAATATCGACGTCACGATCCCGCTGGGTTTGTTGGTAGCCATCACGGGAGTCTCGGGGTCTGGAAAGTCGAGCCTGCTGCACGATGTCCTGTTCAAGGCGCTGAACACCATCAAGGCGAGGGAAAATAACCTCGCTGTTTCGCCGGAGAACGGCGAGACCATGGGGCAACCTTCCGATTTTGCGGCTCTGCGCGGGATCGAGGGCCACGAATTCCTAGACGAAGTCGTTTTGGTAGATCAGTCCCCGATCGGGCGCACGCCGCGATCAAATCCGGTTACCTACATCAAGGCATTTGACGGAATTCGCGAACTGTTTGCGGGCACCCCGGAGGCGCATAAGCGGGGGTTCTCTGCCGGGCACTTCTCCTTCAACGTTCCCGGTGGACGCTGCGAGACCTGTCAGGGCGATGGCACCGTCGTGGTCGAAATGCAGTTCCTCGCGGATGTCGAGCTTATTTGCGAAGAGTGCAAGGGGATGCGTTTCAAGCCGGAAGTGCTAGAGGTTCGCTATCGCGGGAAGAACATCCATGAAGTGCTGAACATGACAGTTCGGGAGGCGATGCACCACTTTTCGAGCGTGCCTAAAGTCGCTGATAAGCTCCGCGTACTCGAAGAAGTGGGACTCGGCTATCTGCGGCTGGGCCAGTCTGCGACCACGCTCTCAGGCGGTGAAGCACAGCGGGTGAAACTGGCAGCACACCTGCAACCGGCGGGCTCGCCTACGCGGATGAATGCGGTAAGACGCAGGCGAATACTCTATATCTTTGACGAGCCCACCACCGGCCTGCACTTTGACGACATCAGCAAACTACTGTCAGCCTTTCATCGTCTAATCGAAGTGGGGGGATCTATCCTCCTGATCGAGCACAACTTGGAGGTCATCAAGACCGCTGATTGGATCATCGATCTGGGCCCGGAAGGAGGAGAACGCGGGGGGCAGATCGTTGGGGAGGGGCCTCCGGAGAAGATCGCCCAGATTCCAGCCTCCCATACGGGAGGGTTTCTGGCGCAGGTGCTCGAGGAAAATGGGGTTTCGCGTGGGAATGGGGAAGGGTGAAATCTCGCCCATGGATCTGGGAGGAATAGCCAGAATCGCTGCTTTCGCGTTGCTCGTTGGCCTCTGCGCGGTCTCTCCGCTTGCGGCTCAAAAGTCTAGCCAAGGGACCGTGCGGCACCGCCGGGTCGAAGAGCAAGACCCGATCGCCGCCAAGCTCAACCGTGCTGAAGATGCCATCAGCAAGCAGGACTATGCTTCGGCGGAACCCCTGCTTAAGGAAGTTGTCTCCGAGCGGCCTGATGACTATGCCGCATGGTATGACTTGGGCTTCCTCTATCACGCCCAAGGGCGGATGGAGGAGTCGATTGAGGCCTACAAGAAGTCCGTCCAGGCAAAACCCACCGTATTTGAGTCCAACATGAATCTTGGCCTGGCCTTGGCAGCCGCGGGGAAGCCTGAGGCTGAACAGTATCTGCGCGCCGCAACCAAGCTCCCGCCGACGTCGCAACCCGAACAACGGCACAAACAAGCCTGGATTGCCCTCGGACATCTCCTGGAGCAAGCGAGTCCGGAAGAGGCCGTGAACGCTTTCCGCCAAGCCTCTCTAGAGGATCCGAAAGACCCTGAACCCCATCTATTGGCCGGATCCATCCTGGAGAAGCTCAAGAATCCCGAGGCTGAGCAAGAGTACCAACTCGCGATGGCGGTTGAGCCGAACTCATCGGATGCGATGGCGGCCATGACCAACTACTACATGTCCCAACACCGCTATGGCGATGCTGAGAACCTTCTGAGAAAATTGGTAACCCTGCGCCCCGACGACGCCGGCACCCATCTCCAACTTGGCCGAATGCTAGCGATCTCAGGGAAAAGCGAGGATGCTGCGGGGGAGTTGGAGACCGGGCTGAAGCTCGATCCCTCGGACGAGAATGCCAAGCGAGACCTGGCGGAAGTCTACGTCGATCTGAAAAAGTTTGGCGATGCAGGAAAGCTCTATGGCGATCTTCTCTCCAGATCTCCCAACGATGCCGCACTGCACTACCGGTTTGGCCGGGCCCTGCTCGAACAAAAGAAGTTTGATCTTGCCCAACAGGAATTGATGAAGGCGATACAGCTCAAGCCGGGTGTGGGCGAGGTCTATGGCGACTTGGCGATTGCGGCGAGTGAGAACAAGCAATATCCCATGGTGATTCAGGCGCTCGATTTGCGCTCGAAACTGTTGCCGGAAAATCCAATGACCTACTTCTTGCGTGCGACTGCGTATGATCATCTGCGCGATGCCAAGCAGGCTTCGAAGTACTATCATGAGTTCCTGAATATAGCCGGGGGAAAATTTCCCGACCAGGAATGGCAAGCTACACATCGACTGATTGCTATCGAGCCGAAGAAGTGACCGGAAAGAGCATGATCAAGTTTGTCGGGGTGGCCGCGTGCATGGTGCTGGGCCTGGTTGCACTTTCCTCAGCCCGCAAAGAAGAGACGCTTCAAGAGCTGGTGGCGCGCGCCGACGCCGCCAGGTTAGAGCAACAGCCTGACCTGTTCATGGAAGCTGCCGAGCGCCAGCACCGGGCTGCTCTCGATGCCATGAAGGCGGAGCACTGGGATGAATTTCAGTCCGACTTGAATGACGTCGCGAAGTATAGCGGCAAGGCGCACAAAGCGGCGATCGCCTCAGGCAAGAAGGTTAAGAATACCGAGATCAAGATTCGCCGCATCTCGACCCGCCTGAGGGAAACTAAGCTCAACGTTGGTGTGGATGATCAGCCTGCAGTGCAAGCGGTGATCGATCAGCTCGAGGAGTTCCGGACCGAGTTGTTGCGGAGTATGTTCGGAGGCAAAAGCAATGATTAGAGTCGGACTCGCATGCCTGCTTCTGCTGTGCGCCAGTGCGGTCGCGCAACAGGAGAGAAAGCGCGACCCTTTGAATGACCTCGAAGTCGACAAAATACGCGACTCGGCTTTGCAGCCCGAAGTGCGGCTGAAGCTTTATGTTGACTTTGCCCGGGCGCGGCTGGAAAAACTGCAACAAGCCAAGGCCGACCCGAAGATACAAGATCGCGACGACCAGATCAAAGGCGCGTTGCAGGATTTCGTGGATATCTACGACGAATTGGCTGACAACGTGGATACGTTTGCGGACCGAGGCGACGATATCCGGAAGCCGCTCAAGGGCGTCATTGAAGCTGATACCGAGTTCGGATCGAAGCTGCGAGCTTTTCGATCCTCCTTGGCGAGTTCCCGGGAAGAGGCAGGCAAGTTTGATTTTCTCGCCGGAACCGCATTGCAGGCCGTGGACGACGGCGCCAGAGACCATCGCAGCCTTCTAGCCGAACAGGAAGAGAAGTTCAAGAACAAGAAAGAGAAGCCACACAAAGAGCAGAAAGCGGGAGGTTAGTGAGTTGTGGGTGACTGGTTGTGAGTTTCATTCTGTCGGCAGCGTGCTAAGCTGGAAACATCTGCGTGTCGCAACCACTCCTGACAATCTTTGAAGACTGCTTCCGCGAACTACGCCCACGAACTCCAGTGCCTGATGTGCGCGTCGATTTCTTCCGCTTTGCCAATGTGAACAATACAATTCGGCTGCGCGAGGGCCGGCTGCTGGTGCGAATTTCTGACCTGCTCGAGGGAGCACCGGAACCGGTCCTGCGCGCGATTGCCCACATCCTGCTGGCGAAAATCTACCGCAAGCCGATTGACCGCGAACATGCCTCGCGCTACCGGAGATACGTTTCGACGCACCATATGTCAGAAAAAGCCCACCTGGTGCGGCAGATGCGCGGGCGAAAGCGAATCACCTCAGCCCAGGGGCACGCTTATCACCTGGAAGAGATCTTCGAGGAGCTGAATCGAAAGTATTTTCACGGGCTGCTGGCACGACCGCTAATGACCTGGAGTACCCACCGTGCACGCAATCGCCTGGGCCACTATGATCCTGCCCACAATGCCATCGTGGTAAGCAGCGTATTTGACCATCCCCAAGTTCCGCGGTATGCGATTGACTACATCATGTACCACGAGATGCTGCATTTGAAGCACCCGGTAAAACTGCGCGGCACCCGCCGCTGCGTACATTCGGCGGAGTTTCAGGCCGAAGAGCAGCGGTTTGAGAACGTGGATGCGGCAAAGGCGTTCCTGAAACGGCTGTGAGACAGCTCCTCAACGCCGATTCCTCGACTCGATCGCCTTTCCCTGGCCCAAAGTATTTCCTTCTCCTGAACCGGTTGCTGCCCTCGAAAAGCCTCTCGCCTCGCTCGTGTTGTACAATTCCGCGCGTGCGACGTAGTGCTGTTTTTCTCCTCACCGTAGTGATTGCCTCGCTTTGTGCTTGGTCTCAAAACCACGCCCACGCTCAGCTCAGCCACAAGCTCTTGTCGGTGCATGTGAAGGGGCTCGAGCGCATGAAGGAAAGCGACGTAGTGCGCGCGTCGGGACTGCAACTTGGACACAATGCGGCGGAACCGGATTTCCAGCAGGCTGTGGGAAAACTGGGGAGTACGGGGCTTTTCACCTCTGTGGCATACACCTATCACTACACCACCGCCGGAGCAGACCTGGAACTCGAAGTTACGGAAAACCCGAAGCTGGTTCCGATCCTGTTTGACAACTTTGTCTGGTTCTCCGATCAAGAGCTGCTATCGTCCCTGCGCGCACGGATCCCCCTTTTTGATGGAAAGTTGCCTTTGAATGGCGGTCTCGATGGCCAAGTAGCAGATGAGCTAAATTCGATCCTGGCAGAGCGCAAGATTTTGGGTCACGCGGAAGGGCTCCAAAGTGGTGCCTTAAACGGACCGATCAGTGCTTACACTTACGTGGTCAAATTCCATCCCGTGATTGTGCGAAACCTGGAGTTTCCTGGGGCCGGAAGGGAGGAAGTTCCCTCGTTGCAAGCTGCGGCAAAGCCCCTTTCAGGCCAGGAGTATCTCCGCTCTGCCATGCAGCCGCACGAGCAACTGGATCTCCTTCCCGTATACCTTGCCCGGGGCTACCTGAAGGCACAGTTCGGGGAGCCACAAGCAAAAATCGTCAGTGACGGTCCAAAGACTGTGGTGGACGTGAGCTTTCAGGTCCAACCCGGAGCCCAGTATCGGACCTCCAACGTTCAGTGGACAGGCACTTCCGCCGTCCCTGCGGACCGTCTGCAGGGCATGGTTCACCTGCCCCTTGGCGAACCAGCCAATGCCATTCAGCTGCAAAACGACCTCGACGCGGTGAAAAAACTCTATGGCAGCAAGGGATTCCTGATGGCTTCGGTGACGCCACAACCGCGAATGGACGACGCTGCCTCTACGGTTGCCTACAATCTGGACGTCGCCGAGGGGCAGGTGTTCCATATGGGTGAGTTGCAAACCGATGGCATCGATGAGAGCGCCGCGACCAAGCTCGAGGCACAGTGGCAGATGAAGAAAGGCGACGTTTTCGATGACAGCTATTTGCACCGCTTCTTTGAAGTTCTGTACCATGATTTCGGGTTGAACCGGTCGTATTCTGTGGTGCCCAAGCAGGCTGTTGACTACCAGCAGAAGACGGTGAGCATCACGCTGCATTTCGTACCCAAAAAATAGTTGTAACCAGAACGAGCGAAGCCAATCCATTGCTGTAGAAGTTCCATATCTCCTAGGAGGACGTTCGTGAAATCCGTATCGAAGACCATCACTACTGCGGTCGCAATTGCCATCTGGTGTGGATTTGGACTGGTGAACCTGGCGGCCGCCGCCGGTCAGACTTTCACCGGTGAAGTCAGCGACTCAATGTGCGGCGCCAAGCATGCCATGGCCGGAGAAAAGGCCGCCTGCACCCGCGCTTGTGTGAAAAAGGGCTCCAGCTATGCTCTGGTAGTCGGCGACAAAGTGTACACGCTGAAGACCGACGACAAGAAGGCTCTGGCTGAACTGGACAAGTTAGCCGGCGAGAATGCGAAGGTAACTGGCACCGCAGAAGGCGACACCATCGACGTGAGCAAGGTAGCAGCGGCGAAGTAGTTTTCAGAACTTCGGCCAGATTTCGGAATTGTTGGGCAGACCGCTCGAGGTCTGCCCTTTTTTTGTATTTTCATATTGCTTGTGCGGTCCACTGTGTTAAATTTGACGATTCACTCACCAAAGCAGGCGGAGGGTTTCTGAATTGTCCAAAGACATGGTCCCCAAGCGGATCTTTTTCACCAAGGGGGTCGGTAAACACAAAGAGCGTTTGACCTCGTTCGAGTTGGCCCTTCGCGATGCGGGCATCGCCGCTCAGAACCTGGTTCGGGTTTCCTCCATATTTCCTCCACAATGCAAGCTGATTTCACGGGCGCAGGGACTTCCCTATCTGGACCCGGGCGAAGTGGTCTTTGCCGTCGTCGCCGAGAATTCGACGCATGAACCGCACCGCTTGCTGGCCGCCAGCATCGGCGTGGCGATCCCGGCGGATCGGAACACCTACGGCTACCTGAGCGAGCACCACTCCTTCGGCGAGACCGAGGATGCAGCCGGGGACTACGCCGAAGAACTGGCTGCGGAAATGCTCGCCACCACGCTGAATGTGGAGTTCGATCCTGACCGCTCCTGGGATGAAAAGAAGGAAATCTACCGGATCTCGAACAAGATCGTGCGTACCGCCAATGTCACGCAATCCGCCGTAGGCGACAAGCGCGGGCTGTGGACCACGGTCATTGCGGCGGCCATCTTTATCTTTGACTAGAAGCGTTCGCAGCAGCGGCTTTGGGTGTCAACCCGGATTTGGCTTCTTTGATTCCCGCCGCAATGCTCTGTTCCCAATCCAGGTGAGGTACGGGGGAATTCTCTGCCGCTTCGAAAAACCCGAGCGCCCGCTCGGGTTGGTTGAGTTGTTTCATGCAAATGCGGCCGGCTGACAGGAGAGCTGAAATTGCTTGGCGTTCCGTCGAATGCGCCCGAGCCAGGGCCTCATATTCGGAAACTGCCGGATCGAAGAGTTGCAACTTCTCCGCGGCACGGGCCACATCAAGCCAGAGATTTGCTGACAGGTTCTTCCCACCAGAACTCACGAAGTCTTCGTAGGTCTTCCAAACAAGCTCGGCCTCTCCGGCTGCTGAGTGAATCGCACATAGTTTTTCGAGAGTGCTCGTAGAGGCTCCCTGGTCGTTGAGCCCGCGATAGGCATGGACAAGCAGCATGTGCGCATCCACAGAGTTCGGATGGGTTTGAATGTAGCCAGAAAGCGTGGAGAGGGCAGGCTCGAACTGCTTCTGATCGATCAGATCGCTCGCCTGTTGGATCTCGGCATCGGAGGTCAGAGTTAGTTCTTCCTCAATTCCCTGGTTTGCTTTCTGCTCGAGGCCAGAATGTTGTACTCCCAAGGCCGCCAGGGCGCCAAAAACGAAGCCTCCAACGTGAGCCCAATGAGCTACGCTGCTCGAGGTCCCAAGAAGCGCACCGTAGAAGACCTCCATCAGCAGCCAGAGAGGCAGCAGCGCATACGCCGGGGCCTTAAAGCGATAGGAACGGAAAAAGCCGAACAGCCACAACATCTCAATCTTCATCTTCGGGTAGCGCACGAGGAATGCACCCATGAGGGCCGCGACTGCTCCCGAGGCGCCCAGGGTTGGAACCGTGCTGCCTGAGTTCGTCCAGGCGTATAACTGGAGCGCGGCGGCACCCGCAATCAGGTAAAAGACGGCATAGAGAGGACGTCCCCAGACATCTTCCAGCACGAAACCCGCCAGCCACAAAAACCACATATTGCCAATCAGGTGTAACCAGCCACCGTGTAGAAAATTTGCGGTCAAATAGGAAATGGTTTTAGGGTGTGCGGGAACGAAAGCATACTGCTCAACGAGCGAGTTCGCCTTCAGCTGCGCATACTGTTCGCTGAGTGAATCCAGTTGCGACTGGAGCTGGGCATCGTCGTCTTGCAATCGCATTTGGGCATCAAAGCCATCGGCTACATCCCGACTGGGATTCTGCGCTTGCGCCCAGGTAGCGGGCTGACGCTGCTTGAAATCGTCAACCAGTTGCTGAACCTGTGGTGACAGCGTCAGTTCCGGATGGCTGGCAGCCATAAGAAGAATGTGCGCTTTCAGTTCCCCGAGGCGCGGCGCCTCCGTCTGAATGGTGGGGTAGGAAAATAGAAAGCAGACGATATTCAGCCCGATTAGAGCAAACGTGATGATGGGCCAACGGCGGGCGTGCATCCCCTCGTGACGGATCGGAATGAGCATGGTCCCTCGTCCTCACCTACCAGGGGAAACAGACAGGTTCCTACCATTTTAGGAAATTAGGCCTCCTGGCCCCAGATGCGAGGGGTGAGTGTACGAGGGTAACTCAAAGCGGCCGGTCCTAGCCCCGCGCGGAAGCCTTCTTGCTGCTGGATTGGGGTTTCTCGGATGTTTTGTGCTTGCGCAAGCGCTCAAACAGCGCAGCGACGATTAACGGAAGTCCGACCGTCGCATCCAAAAAGACTTCCCCGAACCTTCCGCCTTCTGCCGGAGGAACGAATTTGCCCCAGGAAATTGCCTCGCTGTAAGGACTCCCGGAGAGGCCCCCCCAGTAGACGGGCTCGGGACAAACCCGCAGTCCGTAGTGATAACGCTTCAACGGCACATTCTCGCCCATGCGGCGATGGCGCAGCTCTATGAATGGCCCGAATTGCTGCGACCAGTTGCGCGGGACACCGCCGCCAATGGTGAAAATTCCCAAGCGCTTCTGGCGCAGGAGGGTGGAGGCGAAATGCTCGAGATCCTCGAACGGGTCATAGCGAATCTTGTGACGACCCGAGCTTTCCCGGAGTCGGTTGTGGAGTGCGACGTCAAGCCCCAGTTCTGAGTCGGTGAACGCCGGGACAAATACCGGCACGCCCTTCTCGTATGCCGAACGTAAAATCCCCCGCTCGTCTTTGGCGCGCTTTGCCAAGTGCGCACCGATGGTGTGATTCAGCTTGTACGAGCAAAGGACTTCGCTATGGTCCCAGCTTCCCAGAATCTCCGCCATGACCTGCTCTACATCGTCCAGATTCGTTTCCGGTTCGAGCGTATCGTACACGCGGTTGTACCCTTGCTCATAGAGCTCGGTGTCCGGCACATCGGGGTTGTAGCGGAAGTGGGCATGGCCGGTCGCCTCGACCAAGCCGTGCGCCATTAGCGCGCCCGTCGACACGATGGCATTTACGATGCCCTTATCGATCAAATCGGCAATGATCAGCCCCTGCTTCGCTACGGTCATCGCTCCCGCGAGGGTCATGACCACAAAGCAGTCTTTGTCGCGAGCCATGGCTTCGAGAACGTCAACCGCCTCGCCGAGTTGACGGCCGGTAAAGGCGGTGTTCGCCATCGCGCGGAGGAGGTCATCGATGGAACGGACCTTGGAGAGATCGAGTGGCGCGAGCGGAACCAGTCGGTCTTCCAGCGGATTGTGGAGTTTGCGGTTGATGCCAGTTCCGTCGTGGTTCTCGTGCTTCATTCGGCCCCCGTTATCTTGGATGAAGAATTACTTTACTTGAAGCGGCGGGCTTCTAGCTACCCGCGCGCAGCCTTTGGGCACGGTGCGCAAGCCCGCTTTGCGCAGAATGAACCAATGCCGATTGCGCGTGAAGCCTGTGGGCCGGCTCGATCTGCTGCTTTTTCCGAAATTTCAAGGGACTTTGTTGAGATGCGGGCGCACCGGAAAATAACGGCATGGCAAGTTAGAGGAGTCCCCAATTTGCTATGCTAATTTCTCACTAGGAGAAAGCATTGGTGGACAAGTTTCGCGTTGGGTTGGTGCAGATGTCGGCAACACCCGATCCCGACAAGAATCTGGAAAGCGCCGTGGATAAGCTGCACCAGGCGTCGGCGAAGGGAGCACAGATCGTGTGCCTGCCGGAGTTGTTCCGCACGCAATACTTCTGCCAGCGTGAGGACGTGGCCTTGTTTGATCTGGCCGAGCCAATTCCCGGACCGACGACCATGCGGCTTTCTGAAGTTGCCAAACAGCTGCGGATTGCCGTCGTGGGGTCGGTGTTTGAGAAGCGCGCTGCGGGTGTGTATCACAACACCGCGGTGATGATTGACTCCAATGGCAGCGTAGTGGGCATCTATCGCAAGATGCACATCCCCGATGATCCGCTTTATTACGAGAAGTATTACTTCACGCCCGGCGATCTGGGCTTTAAGGCTTTCGACACACATTTTGGTCGTGTGGGCACGCTGGTGTGCTGGGATCAATGGTATCCGGAAGCCGCAAGGCTCACGGCGTTGCAGGGAGCCCAGGTGCTGTTTTATCCCACGGCAATTGGGTGGCATCCAGAGGAGAAAGAACGATACGGGACCTCCCAGTACGAAGCCTGGCAAACCATCCAGAGAGCGCATGCAATCGCAAATGGGCTCTATGTGTGCGCCGTCAACCGAGTCGGACAGGAACATGGAGACATCCGCGGCAACAAGGCGGATGGCAAGGGGCTGGAGTTCTGGGGAGGATCGTTCATCGCGGACCCGTTTGGGCGTGTGATCTGTAAAGCTGCGCACGATCGAGAAGAGATTCTGATCGGTGAAGTGGATGCGCGCGTAATTGAAGATACGCGGCGCAACTGGCCTTTCTTGCGCGACCGCAGAATTGACAGTTACGGGATGATTACCAACCGCTTGATTGATTGAGATGGCCACCCGCAAACCATCCAACAAGCCAGATCGAGGCCATCGTATGCCGGCAGAGTGGGAGGCGCACGCCGCCACCTGGTTGGCATGGCCTCACTACCAACCCGACTGGCCGGGAAAGTTTGAGCCGATTCCCTGGGTATATGCGGAGATCATTCGCTACCTGAGCCGGGGCGAACGGGTCGAGGTGATCGTGAAAGATCAGGCAGCGGAGAAAAGTGCACGCAAGGTCCTGAAGCGAGCCCATGCGCTCAACGACAATGTACGGTTTCATCGCTGGGCCACCAACCGGGTATGGACGCGGGACACTGGATGCGCGTTTGTGGTGCCTTGGCGGCGTGAAGTCTCCGAAGCTCTGGGGGCAGTCAAGTGGCGTTTCAATGCCTGGGCCAAGTATTCCAACTGGCAGAAAGACAATAAGGTCGGAAGCCTGATGGCGGAGGCAGCGGGGGCGCGGGAAATTCAGGCGACGTTCGAAGGCAAACCCATGGTCCTTGAAGGCGGCTCGATTGATGTAAACGGTCAGGGTACGTTGCTCACTACCGAAGAATGCCTATTAAGCAAAGTGCAGCAGCGTAATCCGGGAATGAAACGTCGCGACTACGAAAGGGTGTTTGACGAATACCTGGGAGTGAGCAATGTGATCTGGCTGGGGGCAGGAGTTGCCGGTGACGATACGCACGGGCATGTCGATGACATCACCCGATTCGTTTCACCCGACACGGTGGTGACCTGTGTGGACGCCGATCCGGCGAGCGACAATTATGCGGCCTTGCGTGAGAACATACGCCGATTGAGAGACGCAGCCACCGAAGACGGGAAGCCGCTGGCGACGATTGATCTCCCCTTGCCGGCACCGGTGTATTTTGAGGGTCGACGCTTGCCCGCAAGTTACGCGAACTTCTACATCGCAAATGCCGGGGTGCTGGTGCCGGTTTTCAACGATCCCAATGACCGCGTGGCATTGGACATTTTGGCAGACATCTTTCCCGAGCGCGACGTGGTCGGAATCTATTGTGGCGATCTGATCTGGGGGCTGGGAGCGATCCACTGCATGACCCAGCAGCAGCCGGCGCTCTAGTCGTCTCTACTCTAGAGACCTTTGTCGAGCGGCCGGGATCGCCTTTGGCGCGCAAGAAGCCAAGCCTTCTCGCTTATTATTGATTGCATGCCGAAATCTGCCGCGATGAAAACCAAAACCAGCCCTTCCTCCAAAAAGAACTCTCGCAATTCAACCAAGGCCTTGGTTCTTTCTTCCAAGCTCGCATACAAGGGCCCTGCGTTCTGGGTCACTACCGACCAGGTGGAGGAACCGAGTGGCATTCGTGCGCGGCGGGATGTTGTGCGGCACTCTGGATCGGTGGTCATCCTTGCGGTCGATGGGAGCGAGGACGAACCGCGGGTGCTGCTTGAAAGACAATATCGGCATGCAGCTGGCCGATATCTTCTTGAGCTGCCTGCCGGACGGATCGATGAAGGCGAGACAGAGCTGAAGGCGGCCAAGCGTGAGTTGCTCGAAGAGACCGGCTACACTGCCCGGAGTTGGAAGCGAGTGCTGCATTTCTGGGCGAGTCCGGGGTTTGTAGCGGAATCCATGGCCATCTTCCTGGCCCAGGACCTCATCGCGGGAGCGCCTCGGCCGGAAGCCGATGAGGCCATTGAACTCCATCTGGTCCCCCTCAAAAAAGCCGTGGAAATGATAATCGGGGGCAAGATCCACGATGGCAAGACCATTTCGGGAGTGCTTTGGCTGAATACCCAACAGAATCACTAGATACGACACTGTTCCGTAACCAGACACTGGTATTTTCGTGTAAAGCTAGAGTCTTTCCCGTCTTGACAGCGCCCCACATACCTGCCGCACAATGCCTCAATATGGCTTAGTGTCATGGATGGCACTGGGCAGGGGGAGTACGTGGATCGCTTGAAAGGTACCGTGAAGTGGTTCAATAACGCCAAAGGTTACGGCTTCATCGGGCGAGACGATGGGCCGGATGTGTTCGTCCACTACAGTGCGATTAGTTCCGAGGGCTATAAGAGCCTGCAGGAAGGCGACGCAGTGGAGTTCGAGATCGTGCAAGGACAGAAAGGTCCGCAAGCCGCGAACGTTAGCAAGTCGCAGTGACAGCTCTGCTGCCCCTCTTCTGAATAGATTGCACTTTACTTGGCCTCGGTGTGCGCGTCGTCCGGCGCGAGAAGGGCGTAGCTTACAAACGCCACGCTCTTGCTGTCGGGCGACCATGACGGCACGTTGATGGTTCCTTGGCCCCCAAAGAGATTTGCCAACACGGTAATCTTCTTGTCCTCAAGGTTCATCAGTTGCAACATGACGTTCTTGTTCTCGGGGTGGCCGGCCACGTCGCGCTCGTAGGTGAGGAAAACCATCCATTTCCCATCGGGCGAAATGTGGGGAAACCAGTTGTTGTTGTCTCCGGAAAACACCGGCTCCTGCTCGCTGCCGTCGGCCTTCATCCGCCATATCTGCATGTGACCGCTGCGCTCGGAATTGAAGTAAATAGATTGACCGTCGGGTGAATATTCCGGGCCATCGTCAAGACCTTGGGCAGTCGTGAGGCGCTTCTCTTCCCCGCCGGCCACAGGGATCGCGTAGATATCGAACTCGCCGTTGCGCTGGCCTACGAAGGCGAGGGTTTTGCCATCAGGTGACCAGCCGTGCCAATAGGAAGGGGCGCTCTTGGTGATCCGGCGGGGAGTTCCGCCCCCAATCGGCAGAACGTAAACCAGAGAGTCGTGCGAGGGCTTCCCTTCTGAGGATTGCGTAGCTTGGGAGTTGTCGCTGATCGCAAGTTGTGTTCCGTCAGGGGAGATGCCGTGATCGTTGTTGAGGCGATTCTGCTCACCCGTGTTGATTATTTCCGGCGTGTCGCCCATTAGGCTCAGCTTTTCCAAATGGCCATTGCGGTTGAACAAGAAATACGATCCGTCGCGGGACCAATTCGGGGCCTCGAACCGGCCAGGAGCATAGTAGATTACCTGGCGGTCGGTCGAGCTGGCAGCCACCACCTCGAGAGTACTGATGAGGACGGGCGTGCCTGTTGAGGCGGCAAGGCTCCGCAGCTGAACATTCGAGAAACTGGCTTCCTCGACGGCGTTCTTATCATGGGCGCAAATTCCGATGCCGGCATAAAAATCACCCTTGAACGGAACTCGCATGGACTCGCCGTCGTAATGCGGCGTTTCCCCTGGAGTTCCGACGAACATGTACAGGAAGTCGCCGCGGCGGACGAGGCGCAAGCGAATTGCCGGAAGCACCGCGGCCGATGGGGGCGCATTCTGATCGCGCGGAGACAAGCGAGACTTCACCTCGCGAGTGAGGCCGCCGTTCTCGCCTCGGTATTGCAGAGCCAGAAGTCCGTTGCCGTGAACTGCGATGTCGGCGTAGATGGAATTTCGATCAAGCGACTGCCGGAAAACAAGCGCCGCCTTCTTGTGAGGGTTGCCTTGTGTGCTTGGAAATGCGACATCGGCCGTCAGTTCGACATCGCCCGACACTTTTTTCCATGCGAACTGAAATGCGTCCTCGCTGGACCACATGTTCTCGCCGCTGCCGCGGAGGATGTAGGTGGCTTTTGGCGAGTCGAAGACCGCCGAGCCGGGATGCAGAACCGTGCCGACATCTTCATGGTTCTCGAAGATTCCGACGGGATTTTGCGCCAAGCAAATGGTTGCACGAAAAGCCAAGGCGATCAACGACAACACCGCGACGCGTTGCATAAATCGATTTTCTCCTGCGGAATAGGACTATACAGCAGGTCCATGCGCGGGCAAAACGCTGTGCTCTGCTGGCGAACCCGGACAGGGGTTGCCAGAAGCTCTGCTCCAAGGCCGCTGCTCACCCTGGGCTGGCCGAACGCCCTTTCGGATTTAACCTTCATCTGATAAAACAGTCCGCGGCATTGGAGAGCACCTTTATGACACGTCTAATTGCTTTTTCTCTCGTTTTGGCTTCCTTCATGACCGCGAGCGCACTGGCACAGGACCAGACCTCGAAAGGCCTGGCGCTAACGCCTCCCATGGGATGGAATACGTGGAACAAGTTTGGTTGTAATGTCAGCGAAGAACTCGTAAAGGGAGCGGCGGATGCCATGGTCGCCTCGGGGATGAAGGACGCGGGATACCAATACATCGTGATCGACGATTGCTGGCAGGTTAAGCGCGACGAAAAAGGAAACATTGTGCCCTTTCCTGACCGCTTCCCGAACGGCATCAAGGCGGTTGCGGACTACGTCCATTCCAAAGGATTGAAGTTTGGGATTTATTCCGACGCCGGAACAAAGACCTGCGGGGGCAAGCCCGGGGGACTTGGACATGAGTATCAGGATGCGATCGATTACGCTGCCTGGGGTGTGGACTACTTGAAGTACGATTGGTGCAACACACTTCCCGGGCAGGATGCACCCGCTTCCTATAGGAATATTCGCCAGGCGCTCGATGCCACGGGGAGACCGATCGTCCTCAGCATTTGCGAGTGGGGTGGCCGACAACCTTGGCTGTGGGGTGAGGAAGTGGGAGGAAATCTGTGGCGCACGACTGAGGACATTCAGGACCGCTGGGCAGGAAAGAAGGAATGGAGCCCGGGCAAATGCTGCAGCAACGGGATGCTCGACATTGTGGATGAAAACGAACCGCTGTACTCGCACGCGAGATCGGGACATTGGAATGATCCGGACATGCTCGAGGTTGGCAATGGCGGGATGACCAACACGGAATATCGCACCCACTTCAGCTTGTGGGCCATCATGGCGGCCCCTCTCATGGCCGGCAATGATATCCGAAGCATGTCGTCCGAGATTCGCGAGATTCTCACCAACAAAGAGTTGATCGCGGTCGATCAGGATACGCGTGGCCTCCAAGGCCGGCGCGTCTGGAAAAGCGGCGAGCTGGAGGTGTGGTCGAAGCAGTTAGAGGATGGCAGTCGCGCCGTCCTGCTCTTAAACCGCGGAGGCTCACAACAAGGGGTTGCGGTGACATGGGAACAGATTGGCTATCCGGCACATGTGAGCGCGGCGGTGCGGGATTTGTGGGCGCACAAGGACCTCGGAAGGTTTACGGGAAAATTTTCAGCACCGGTCGAGAGCCATGGGGTCGTGGTCGTGACCGTCAAACCATGAGCCGAATGACTCAGCAGGGTTTTTCGTACGGTGTCTAGAGCAAAGGCAGTTGACTGTAGGGGGATGCGAGCTACGAGCAGCCGGGACTACCGGACAACCCGGAAACAAGAGACATTGCCTCCCGGTCATGACCTCGCCCGAGCTTTTACTTCTTCATCAGTCCCTGCAGCTCCATCCATTCGGCGAAGCGATCGATCCAATGATCGACCGGCAGGCCGTGTTTGCGCATGCCAAACCCGTGGCCGCCTTTCGAGTACATGTGCAACTCTACCGGCTTGTGAGCTGCTTGCCACTTCTCATAGAGAGCCACACTGTCAGGGGCCAGGCCGAGATTGTCATCGCTAGCTGCGGCGATGAACATCGGCGGCGCATCTTCCGGTACGGGAGAGTTCCGGAGGCGTCCCATGGCCGCGTAAATGGGAGCGACGAAGGCTGGACGGCCCTCGGGAGCATACTTCAATGCGGCGGCCGCCGCCAAAACTCCGCCCGCAGAAAACCCCATGACCCCGACGCGATCGGCAGAAATGCCGAATTCCGATGCGTGCTGACGAACGTAGGCGACTGCCGCGAGGCCGTCGGCGATCGACAGAGGAATGATGGAAGAGATCTTTTCGTCAAATTTCTGACGGTCAGTGTAGAGTGATGCGAATTCCTGGGTGGCATCTTCTCCGGTGTGCGCGAGGCGATACTTGAGCACAAAGGCCGTCACGCCTCTGGCGGCCAGATACTGGGCAACTTCGGTGCCTTCGCTGGCGATGGAAAGCGCCATGAACCCGCCCCCGGGGAAGATCACCACCGCAGTTCCATTCTTCAGCTCCGGAGAAGGCTTGAAAACTGTGAGGGTGGGCTTCGTCACATTGCTCACAACTTCTGTGTTCCACACCTTCGAGAAGTATTGCTTTTCCGGATACGTCTCGGGCGTTGAGCCCGGAGGAGTGCCTGGGTAAATCGCGATCACCTCCTGCGCGGAGCTGGCGCCGGCAAGGACAAGCAGGAGGCAAACGCTTCTGAATATTGATCTTTTCATGGGCGCATAGTCTAACAGAGAAGAACGGAAGCAAGAGTGCGATCGGAACGGGCGATTCTAGGGCGGCAGGGCCCTTGCCCCAAATTCTGCAATTGTCGAGTTGATAAACGTCTGTAATAATCATTTGGCTCTGGTGTAAACGCGTTGGTACAGGATGTGTCGGCACTTGCGCACCCCCCGGGGCGCGACGCAGGAAGCCGTGTCCGCTGCACACCGACTGTGCCACCTATGAAGTTCGTCGCGCGTATTTTCAATCCGACCAACAACCGCCGGCTCAATGAGCTGCTGGGGTTCTTGTTGTGCGTCTCCGCGCTCCTCCTGTTCCTCGCTCTGGCTTCCTACTCTCCACTTGATCCTTCCTTGAACAGCGCTTCGGTGCTGACCGGTTCGCGGGTGGCACGGAACTGGATCGGCATTGTGGGAGCGTGGGGTTCGGATCTGTTGTTGCAATTCTTCGGTGTGGCTGCGTTTTTGCTGCCCGTTTTCGCGACGGCGCTCGGCATTCGCTGGTTCAGGTCGCGGAAGGTACTTTCACCAACTGCCAAGTTCCTCGGGGGGATTTGGCTGTTGATGTTCGTCCCTGCATTGCTCGCGCTTTTTCCGGGGCAGATGCGATGGTTCGGAGGACCTCCAGTTGAAGGTTTGCTGGGACGAATCTTTGGCGACTTTCTGATTCATTACTTAAACCTGATAGGCGCCTACATCATTTCGACCAGCATGCTGGCTGTGGCGCTTTACTTCTGCACCGCCTTTTCCTTCACGCAGGCCCGCGTTTGGGCGACAACCAGATTTTCCTTTGCGCTTGCCTTGCGCGACCGCTGGAAAGACTGGCAGGAACAGCAGCTGCGCAAGAAGATGCAGAAGGAACTGGAGAAGCGTCGGGCGCAGAAGCCAGCCCTGCAGGCAGAGATGGTTCCAGTCCGTGCTCCCGCCGCGCCCACACTCGAGCCAATGCGAACCGAACCGAGAAAGACGGGGATCGAGAGATTTGCGGAGGAAGAAGAGGCTCCAAGCAGAGCCGCGGCACATGATCTGGGGGACAGGAATATCCGCTCCAGCCATCCTCAACCAAGTGTCGAGGTCACTGAACGCGCGGACAGCTCTGGGAAACCAAGGACCACCATGCCAAAGGTGGCCGGAGGATACAAGCTGCCGCCGAGCAGCTTGCTCCATCGTGCGGATCAGCAACACGCGGTCGATGCCGACGAGCTGAAGATTCTGGCCCAGGTCTTGACCGAGAAATACGCCGAATTTGAGGTGCACGGAAATGTCACACAGATCAATCCGGGGCCAGTCGTCACCACCTTCGAGTTCAAGCCCGAGGCGGGAATCAAATACAGCCGCCTGACCGGGCTCACGGATGATCTGTGCCTGGCATTGCGCGCAGAAAGCATTCTGATCGAACGCATGGCCGGCAAAAGCACGGTCGGCATTCAAGTGCCGAACCGCGAGCGCGAGATCATCTGGCTTCGCGAGAACATTGAGTCTTCCGAGTTCATTGGCTCGAAGTCCAAGCTCACGCTGGCGCTCGGCAAAGACATCAATGGCAGGATCGTGACGGCGGATATGGCCGGCATGCCCCACCTGCTCATCGCCGGTTCCACAGGATCGGGCAAGAGCGTGGCAATCAACGCCATGATCATGTCGATCCTTTACAAGGCTACCCCGGACCAGGTGCGCTTGATCTTGGTCGATCCCAAACGATTGGAACTTGGCAATTACGAGGGTGTGCCACATCTATACACGCCCATTATCACCGAGCCTAAGCTGGCCGCGAATGCACTGCGCAATGCGGTCCGGGAGATGGAACGCCGCTTGAAGCTGCTGGCTGAAAAAGGCGTCCGAAACATCGACGGCTACAACAAGCTGTTTGATGACCCAGAGACGCCGAGTCTATTCGGGGACCAGAGCGAAGAGAAGCCGATCCCCTACATTGTCATCATCATCGACGAACTGGCCGATCTGATGATGCTCGACGGCAACAATGTTGAGGAGTCCATTACCCGATTGGCGCAAATGGCACGAGCCGTCGGAATTCACCTGGTGCTCGCCACACAGCGGCCATCGGTGGATGTCATTACCGGCTTGATCAAGGCCAACTTCCCTGCCCGCATGTCATTCCGCGTCGCCACCAAGGTGGATTCGCGAACCATTCTTGATGCCAACGGAGCCGAAGCGCTGCTGGGGCGCGGCGACATGCTCTATCTGCCCTCCGGATCCGCTCGCGTGCATCGTCTGCATGCACCCTTCGTGACCGAAAAGGAAATCGCCTCGGTCGTCGAGTTCTGGAAGTCGCAGGGCGCGGCTGAATACGAACAGAAATTCCTCGAAGCTCCTAAAGAAGAGCGCGAAGCTGGGGCTACAGGTGGGGCTGACGGCGACTCTGATGGCGATGAGAACGATCCGATGTTCGAAGATGCGGTGCGTCTGGTGCTGGAATTTGGGAAGGCTTCGACTTCCCTGCTGCAGCGCCGGCTACGAATTGGGTATGGACGCGCAGCTCATTTGATCGACCTGATGGAACGCGATGGGATCGTGGGTGCGGCAGATGGCCCTAAGCCGCGCGAAGTTCTGAAGCGGCCCGACTGGTACGGCGAAGTCGAACAGTCCATGCGCTAGCTCTGCCTTGACTACTTCTTTGCAGAAGAAATCCGATCGGCTTCCTGCCCCGCGGGAAACGAAGCCAATTGTTGAAGCACGGTAGGGTTGTTCGGTTCCTGTTCGAGCAGGGAACGCATCTCCTCGGCATAAGCTGCAACTTCTTCCTTCGAATGCTGTGTGCTGGTATGCCACTGCAGGTCGAACCGCAGTGCCTGCATGGTGATGTGAGACAGAGGCTCGACCGCTATTTCATCCCGAAGTTCGACCGCAGGCAGAGAAAAATACCGGAAACCTTCTCCTTTGGCGTATTCCAGCAATTCGTCTTCGAGTCGAGCTGCTGAAACCCCAAATTCCGCTTGGAATGCGCTGGAAAGCGGCTGACCACGAGCAACGCGAGAGAACAGGGGTTCGGCGCGCGAAATCAGCTGATGGTCGAAGATGTAGTGCACGAGCAACCATGATTCAGCGTAGAACATGGCCTGCAGGGGTCCGTCTTGGTTATAGAGATTGGAGTCTTGCCGAACAGCAAACAAATCCGCGAGCCGCAGGAGCTTGCCGTTTTCGCGAAGGAAGCGCAGCTCTCCAATAGGAACCAGGCCTAACTTGGTAGCCTTGGCACTGACCTGGACGGTGGAAAAGTACTCTGCGAATCCTTCCTCGAACCAGGTTGGCACGGCGGAACGGATGTTGGCATTCAACAACTCATGGATGTACTCGTGGTAGATGGCACGGCGGGGGTCACCCGAGGCATCCACCAGAATGAAGTTCCGGTCTTCCCCCGCTAAAAAAAGCCCCGTGTGTTTGGCCGGGGAGCGACCGAAGAGTTCATCCACTTCCTTTTGCCCATCGAGAGCCCAAATCAAAAGCGGCACCGGATCGTCGGTTCTGGCTTGAATCATAAGCAGACGAAAAGCCGCCCGCATCTGCTCGCAGTGGCGAGCGACTTCAATTCCCCGCTTCTCACCGAGGTCGGTGACAACCGTGAAGTGAGTGCTCCGGACCTGCACCCAAATCTTTTCTTTGGCACGAGCGGGTACGACCGCAAAAAGCAGAATTCCACCCAGGAACCACTGAAAGAACCGCATCAAGAAGAACTCCGGCCAAAGCTGCCCGGAAGTGTCCCACGGGAGTTGCTCCCATGCAATAGGTTTTCTTGTTCGGGATGTGGAAAAAGCATCGCTCCCAGTCTTCCGATATGCTTAGTGGTCTCGCGAGGGAAGGCAGGGCGCGCTATGAAAGCTTTGGTGAAGAGCCGCAACCAAGTCGGATTGTGGCTGGAAGAGGTTCCCGAGCCGCAGATCGGAATCAACGACGTGAAAGTCCGGGTGCTTTTGACAGGCATCTGCGGGACCGATCTGCATATCTATGACTGGGACGAGTGGGCGCGTGCGACCATTCCAGTTCCTCTGGTGATCGGGCACGAGTTTGTGGGCGAGATCGTCGAAGTCGGATCGAACGTAAACGACTTCCACCCGGGAGAACTGGTGAGCGGAGAAGGCCATGTCGTCTGCGGCCGCTGCCGCAATTGCCTCGCAGGGCGGCGACATCTCTGTGCGAATACTCAGGGAGTGGGGGTGAACCGGCCGGGGGCGTTTGCCGAGTTCATCGTGCTGCCGATGAGCAATATCTGGAAACATAGCGCGACTGTCCCCATCGAGGTGGCAGCGATTTTTGATCCCTTCGGAAATGCCGTGCATACGGCGCTATCCTTCCCTGTGCTCGGAGAAGATGTGCTTATTACCGGCGCTGGACCGATCGGAATCATGGCGGCCGCAGTGGTGCGCCACGCCGGTGCGCGCTACGTCGTAATCACCGACATCAACCCGCACCGGTTGGAGCTCGCGCATCGATTGGGGGTCAATGTAGCAATCGATCCCAAGAAGAAATCCTTGAAAGAGGTGCAAAAAGACCTCGGAATGCACGAGGGCTTCGATGTTGGGCTGGAGATGTCGGGCAATGCACTCGCGTTTCGCGACATGCTGGCCAATATGTCTCATGGCGGAAAGATCGCAATGCTCGGCATACCTGCTGGAGAAGCGTCGATCGACTGGCGGCAGGTAATCTTCAACATGCTGACCGTCAAGGGGATCTATGGACGCGAGATGTATGAAACCTGGTACAAGATGACGGTTATGCTCGAGTCCGGCCTGGATATCTCACCGGTCATCACGCACCGCTTCCCCTTCGCTGAATTTCAGAAAGGCTTCGAGGCCATGCGCTCGGGGACCTCCGGTAAGGTGCTGCTCGATTGGCGGCGTTGAGCCCTACCTCACCGTGTCTGCATCCGAACCGACCGCAGTGTGTTTGCCCTGCAAGACCAGGGTGTACATGCCCGGCGCCATGCATTTCTCAGCCAAAGACTTCGGCATCTTTGAACCGGGCACCGCGTTGATCCTTGGCGGAGAGCAGTGGGCTTTCAGCCTCCCAATGGATTTGCAGATCGGGATCATTCCACAGAATCGTTCGTTCCAGCTCCGGATAGTAGAATTCGGTTGATTTGTAGAGCACATGCGCGAAATCGGAGAGAACGTAAAAGCCATGGGCACAGCCGACGGGGACCCAGGCCGTGAGCCGGTTCCGGTCCGACAGCTTTGCCGAGTACCAACGCCCAAAACTCGGTGAACTGCGGCGGAGGTCCACGAAAACGTCGAGCACTTCCCCAGCGACGACGCGAACCAGCTTTCCTTGGGGTTTTTCCACCTGATAGTGCAAGCCACGCAGCACCCCATGTTTCGAGCAAGAGTGGTTGTCCTGGACAAATCTCTGCTGGATTCCGATTTCGGCAAAGCTGCGCTCGCTGTAGCTCTCGAGAAAAAAGCCGCGATCGTCCTCAAAGACCCTGGGTTCTAGGATCAATGCGTCGGAGATAGGTGTCTGATGGACGTTCATGGCGATCAAAAAACTTGTTCTTTGAGCATCTGCAGCAGGTAGTTTCCGTAGCGGTTGTTTTTCATGGAAGCAGCGGCGCGTTCCACCTGCTCGGCCGTGATGTAGCCCTGACGATAGGCAATCTCCTCAGGGCAGGCGACCATAAGTCCTTGCCGAGTTTCAATCGTTTGGATAAAGAGGGAGGCTTCGAGCATGGCTTCGTGCGTACCGGTATCAAGCCAAGCCATTCCTCGGCCCATTACGGCAACCTCTAGCATGCCGCGTTTCAGATACTCGCGGTTCACATCGGTGATTTCTAATTCCCCCCGGGCTGAGGGCTTCAGGGCTTTCGCGATCTCGACCACCTGGGAGTCATAGAAGTAAAGACCAGTCACCGCATAGCGGGACTTGGGAGCCTTGGGCTTCTCCTCAAGGCTGAGCGCTTTTCCCTGCGGATCGAATTCGACCACGCCGTAACGCTCAGGGTCGTACACCGGATAGGCGAAGATGCGCGCGCCGCGCTCATTTTCGGCAGCCGATTGCACCAGTTTGGCGAGGTCGTGCCCATAAAAGATGTTGTCGCCAAGAACCAGTGCCGAACATCTCCCGCCCATGAACCCTTCGGCAATGAGGAAGGCCTGAGCGATGCCTTCCGGCTTGGCTTGTGAGGCATAAGAGACGCTTAAACCAAATCTCGAACCATCGCCTATAAGATGCTCGAACTTAGATAGATCCTCAGGGGTTGAAATCAGCAGGATGTCGCGAATCCCGGCCAGCATCAGGGTGGTGAGCGGGTAGTAGACCATCGGTTTGTCGAAGACTGGGAGCAGGCTTTTGCCGACGGCATGCGTTACCGGGTAGAGCCGCGTGCCCGATCCGCCCGCCAGGATAATGCCTCTATATTGCGAGGAGCGCCGAGGATTGCTCATGAGCACTTGCTATGTTCCATGCCGAAGGCGGCTGCTGTCAAAGACCGCTATAGCGAATACTGCTTGGCCATCCATTGGCGGTAGCTGCCACTGGTAACCCTTTGCACCCAAGCCTCGTTGTCAAGATACCACCGCACCGTTTTGCGAATCCCGGTTTCGAATGTCTCGCGCGGCTTCCAGCCAAGTTCCGATTCGATCTTACGCGTGTCCATCGCATAGCGGCGATCATGCCCTGGGCGGTCGGCAACGAACTTAATCAACTCGCGATGCGGCACCACAGGATCGTTGGGGCGGACGTCATCCAGTACGGCGCAAATCGTGTTCACGACGTCCAGATTTTTGAGTTCATTCCGCCCGCCGATATTGTAGGTCTGCCCAATCCCGCCTAGCTTGAGGACGGTAGAGATCGCCTCGCAGTGATCGGCCACGTAAAGCCAGTCGCGAACATTCTGTCCGTCGCCATAAACTGGAATTGTCTTGCCGCTGATGGCATGGAGAATAACCAGCGGTATGAGTTTTTCGGGAAACTGCAACGGGCCGTAATTGTTGGAGCAGTTGGTCGTGAGCACTGGCAATCCGTAAGTATGAAAATAGGCGCGTACCAAGTGGTCCGACGCGGCCTTGGACGCAGAATAAGGGCTGTTCGGGCCGTAGCGACTCGTCTCCGTGAAAGCTGGATCGGCAGGGCCGAGCGAACCGTAAACCTCGTCCGTAGAGACGTGCAAGAAGCGAAACTGATCACGTTGGTCGCCGCCCAGCCCCGACCAATAGGCGCGGGCTTCTTCAAGCAGGCTGAAGGTCCCGTTCACGTTCGTACGGATAAAGTCATCGGGACCGTGGATCGAGCGGTCCACATGGCTTTCAGCAGCAAAATGCACGATTGCGCGCGGGCGGTGGGTGATGAGCAACTCGGCGATGATATCGCGATCGCAGATATCGCCCTGGAGAAACCGATAGCGCCGGTCGGAAGAGGCGATCGCCAGATTCGAAGGATTCCCAGCGTAGGTCAGCTTATCCAGATTGATGACGTCTGAAGTCTCGGTGGCGAGCCACTGCAAGACAAAATTTGAGCCGATAAATCCCGCGCCGCCGGTGACCAGAATGATGTCTGCTTGCATGGGGTGAGACTTGCTCGAACCGCTAATTATCGTGCATTTTGCATGATTTGTCCGCTCTCTAGCGCACCGGTGGGATCTTGAATTCGCGCCCTCCGCTCTCGTGACGCGAAACGGTTCGCCTCTCTAACCCGTGAGGCACAGTCAACGTGGTATGGTGGTTGCTTCGGTCAACGCCTATGAAGGCTCTACTTCTTTCCGAATATAAAAAACTCGAGATCACAGAACTTCCCGTCCCGGTGCCAGGTCCCGATGAGCTTCTGGTCCAGGTTGCGGCATGCGGCATCTGCGGCAGCGATGTTCATGGCTACGACGGATCTTCCGGACGCCGGATTCCACCGATCGTGATGGGTCATGAAGCGGCAGGAGTGGTGGCACGGGTTGGGGCAGGGGTAACGAATACTAAGGAAGGAGACCGCATCACCTTCGACTCCACCATTTACTGCGGCGAATGTTCGTTTTGCCGCGGCGGCGAGATGAACCTGTGTGACCACCGCCAAGTGCTCGGAGTCTCTTGCGGCGACTATCGACGAGCGGGCGCTTTTGCCGAGTTCGTGGTGCTGCCGGCGCGAATTGCCTATCCTCTGCCCGACAACCTGTCGTTTCCCGAGGCGGCGTTGCTCGAAGCGGTCTCGGTTGCCTTGCATGCGGTCTCGCTGGTGCCCATCGCTCCCGAGGGCACTGCGCTCGTTGTCGGAGCTGGAACCATTGGGCTTCTGGTGCAGCAAGCATTAAAGGCATCAGGTTGCTCTCGTGTGTTTGTCACTGATTTGGACGAAACTCGGCTGAGCCTGAGCCAGAAACTCGGCGCGACAGCGGTTCTGCGATCGGGAGCGGGACTGAGTGAGAAAGTTTTGCAGCTCACCGGTGGGGTTGGTGCGGATGTGGTGATCGAAGCCGTCGGCAACACGCCCGCGATCCGGACATCCATCGATTGCGTAAGGAAAGGCGGCAGCATCGTTCTGGTCGGCAACATCACGCCCGAGGTCACGATTCATTTACAGAAAGTGGTCAGCCGTCAAATTCGGCTACAGGGATCTTGCGCCTCGGCCGGCGAATATCCTCGCGCCATTGAACTCATGAGCCAGGGCCTGATCAATGTAAAACCACTGATCTCAGCCATTGCCCCGCTCAGGGACGGCCCGCAATGGTTCGAACGCCTGTACGCGCATGAACCGAATCTGATGAAGATCGTGCTCGAACCCGGGGCTAGTTCATGAGCGGACTGTTTGATTTGTCCGGCCGAGTCGCGATCGTGACCGGAACAAGTCGTGGATTGGGTCAGTATTTCGCTCGAGCCTTAGCCCGGGCCGGCGCTGACCTGGTGCTCACCAGCCGGGATCGAAAAACGCTAGCGCCATTTGAGGGGGAGATCGCTGCGCTTGGCCGACGATCCATATCGCTCGACCTTGACGTACGGGATTACGACAGCATTCAGAAGATGGTGTCCTCGGCCCATGATTTTTTTGGGCGCATCGACATCTTGGTCAATAACGCAGGCTGCAATGTGCGGAAGCCGGCGCTTGAAATCGCTTGGGACGACTGGAATTTGGTCGTCGACACCAATCTGCGTGGCACTTTCTTTGTGGCCCAAGCCGCGGCACGCCACATGATTGAGCGGGGCTATGGGCGAATCATTAATCTTGGGTCGGTGACTTCGGTTGCGGGTTACGCTGGACTTGGCCCTTACGGAGCCAGCCGTGGCGGCATTCGGCAGCTCACCATGAGTCTAGCCGACGATTGGGGAAAATACGGGGTCACCGTCAATTGTCTCGCGCCGGGATGGTTCCGTACGTCGCAGAACAGAGTGATGTACGAAGACACCGAGTGGGTTGAGTATCTGAAGGAGCGAATTCCCCTGAAGCGCCCGGGCCAGCCGGATGATTTGGATGGCGCTGTCGTTTTTCTTGCCTCGGAAGCAAGCCGTTATGTGACGGGGCAAACTCTGCTTGTGGACGGCGGAATTTCAACCGGAGCCATGAGGGCACTGCCCAAAAAGCAGAACGCCTGAGCGCTGCTCCCTACTCAGCAATGAGCAGGTTTTCTGCGAAGCCCCACTCGTCGTCGATCCACTGGGCGTTACAGCGGAAGCCTGCACACTGCGCCATCTCGAACACCTCTTCGGCTGCATACTTGTGACTGCTCTCAGTCCAGATGGTTTCGCCCTCGTCGAAACCCACTTCGAGATCCGCCAGCGAGATGGTTACGGTTTGAGCGCGCTTCGAGCATAAATGCATTTCGACGCTGCGCTCTTGTTTATTGATCCGGGCTTCATGCGTGAACTGACTCAGGTCGAAGTCCGCATCGAGTTCGCGATTGATGCGGGCCAGAAGATTCAAGTTGAAAGCGGCTGTGACACCAAGTTCATCGTCGTATGCCGAGAGCAGCTGGTAGGCTGGTTTCTCAAGATCCGTGCCCAGAAGAAGTGAATCTCCCGGGTACAGAGTCCGGCGGATTGCGGCCAGAAACCTGGCGCCGGCGTCCCGGTCGAAATTACCAATCGTGCTCCCCAGGAAAAGAACGAGAAGATGCTGCCCTCGCCTGCGATGAGCGGCAATCTCAACCAGCCCGTCCAAATATTCGCGCTCGAACCCGAGGATGCTGACCGAATCGAGGTCCCGAAGCTCCTGCTGGCAGCGCACTAGCGCGGCACGAGAAATCTCAATCGGATGATAAAACGTGCGCTGTCGGCGGGCCAATGCTTCGAGCAGCCAGCGAGTTTTCCTTCCGTTGCCGCTTCCAAGTTCGGCAACCACCACCGGTCCTGCAACCTGGCGGACAATTTCCTCGGAATTCCGCCGCAAGACTCGGTCATCAGCACGGGTGAGACCGTACTCGGGCAAGTGACCGATCACTTCGAATAGCGCCGACCCGATATCGTCATAGAGATATTTGGATGGGAGTTCTTTCTGCCCGTCTTTCGTCAGGCCAGCCCGGACATCTTCGGCAAATTCATAAGCAGGGTTGGGAGTAATGGCACGAACTAGCATTCGTTGCTCCTCGATCAGCGGCGGACGCAGCGGAATCCCGCGTAGACGTATTGGTAATGCGATTGAAACCAATTGCGGAAGGTAGACCGAAGCATGCATGCCGCCGTACGCGATGATCCGCCTTTCATCACGAAATGCTTCCCGTCAAAAAAATCAGCCGAGTATCCTGGGTAAAACGAAAATGGTTCAAAGCCTGGCAAAGGCGCGAATGGGGTCGAGGTCCATTCCCACCCGTTTCCGAGCATTCCCCGTACGCCAAACGCGCTCTCGCCGAATGGCAAAGCGTTTACCGGGATTGGATCCCAGTTGACGAAGTCGGCGTTGCACAAGCGACCACTCGGAGGGTCCTCTCCCCAAGGATAGCTTCGCTGCTCCCCGTCTTCCCCGCCGTAAGCGGCACGCTGCCACTCGGCTTCTGTGGGAAGAGCCTTCCCAGCCCAGCGGGCATAAGCTGAGGCTTCAGCGTGGCTCACGTAGACGGGCCAGTCCAGGGGCAGTGGCACCTCTGCAAACATGGTCCTGTAAAGCCACTGCTCGCCAAGCTTCTGCCAAAACACGGGATGGGAAATGCGCCCGCTCGATTTCCACTCCCAGTCGGCAGCACTCCAGAATTCACGCTCTTCATACCCACCGGCATGGATGAAGTCGAGCCATTGAGCATTGCTGACCATACACTGATCGATCTCGAAGGCGGGCACCGTCACTCGGAGGGCTTCGAATTCGTTATCCCAGCCGAATTCGCCACTTGCACGAGGAAGCCCTAGTGTAGTTGCCCCTTCTCGAATCTCGGCCATTCCCGAAGCGACCCGAGGAACGACAAGGCGGGGAGCGGCGCCCTGGCTGATCTTCTTCTCGTGAGCCAGCTGATGCAGCATATAGGCGAGAGTCTCGACGTGCATCAATCGGTGTTCGATGGCAACGTTGAGCAGTCGATTGAGTTCGGGATGGGGTTTTAGACCCAGCTCGAGGATCTGGTCCAGTCTTCGGTCAAGAACACTGCGCGCTTGGCGCACGTAAGCTTGCACTTCACCCGCTTGCGGCCAGTCCGAAGGTTGGTCGACCGGTAACCCTCCTCCCACCGGATCAATGCCGAAGGCAAAAAGCCGATCGAACTCGGGGTGAATGCTTGGTTCGCCTATCACTCGCTCGGAGAGCAGGTTCCAATCGAAGGCTTCAAGGTGTCCGATATAAAAGACAATGCGGTGGCGTTCCGGGATGGGACGGTCGTAGAGAGCGTCCCCGCGAACCAGACGAAAGACTTCATCGCTGCGCTCACGAGCCTCCTGCAGGCGCTCGAGCAGTTCGTGTCGGACCGGAGCGCTTTGTCTGGCAACTCCCATTCGCTTTACCCCTTTCCCCGCGCTAGGAGGAGAGCAATTTCAACCCTCCACCTCGACAAATCCATGGCGTGTTATTTCTCCCGGAGCAGCTTGATCTACATAGCACCAGACCCATGCTTCCCCCGGCTCGATGGAGCGAACGAGAGGATGCTTTGATCGGTGGAAATGCTTGGTGGCATGCTTGTTCTTCGATGAATCGCAGCAGCCCACGTGGCCGCACTCTAGGCAGAGACGGAGGTGGACCCAGGTGTCTCCAGTTTTGACGCAGTCTTCACAGACGTGTTTGTCCGTGCTGGTCAACTTAATGTGGTTGAGATGAGGACATTGAGCCACAATTGCCTCCGGAGTAACCGTTTCACATGACGGGAATCAGCGGTCTATCCCGCCAGGTACGGTGGACCTGAGGCAGGGACATTCCGAGGATCGGGCAGCCATTGCTGATCCCCTTTGGGAATTCGAGCCCTACAATAGATGACGGCAGATGCAATTCGGGTGCAAAGAACTGTTTCTTTTCCTTCCTAAAGAACAGCCGTTTGCGGTTGGGTATGACGCTCTGATCACAGCTATTACGGTTTCGCCCCTGTGAGTTCGCGAATTAAATCGACCTCGTGCTCGCGATAGGGGCGTCCGTCTGGGTAGAAGATGTCGTGGAACCAGACCGGCGGCTGTTGCAGGACATAAGGCTTCTGCCATGAATCCCAAGGCAAGTTGGTTTGGGATTTGCCGAGCACAAACCCCCAATTGATCGCACCAATGTGGTGCTTCTTGGCAATTGGCAGGATGGTATCGAAGGTACTTCCAACCGAGCGGGCCATGTATTCGGTGCAGATGATGGGCCGATGATATTGCTCGAGAACAGCAAGGTGCCGCTCGAAATCTTCCGGCCAATTGTAGTTATGAAAAGAGATGACGTCAGATTCCTCGAGCTGTACGCGAGTAATTGGATCTGCTTTCGCTAGCGACCAGTCTCCTTCCCACACGCCGCTGGTGAGTGGCTGGGAGGGATGCACAGACCGGGCCCACGCGAAGACCCTGGGCAGCAGTTCGAGAACCCGCTTCTGTTTGTCCGTGAGCTCAACTTTTCCATAAGCTCCGCCGTTGGTGTTGGAAGGCTCGTTCCAGACGTCCCAGGCAAGCACTCGGGAATCATTTGCGAACGCTCCAACGACGCCCTCCACATACGCCCGCAGTCTTGGTTCTTGCGCCGCATCGGTCAACGCCTTCGCACCAGGACTTTGCACCCAACCTGAATTGTGCACGCCCGGAATGGGGGGATGTTGAGGCCCCAGCTTTGGATTGGGATCCCAGCAGGAATCGAACAGCACGAGCATGGGCCGGATATGGTGCTTGGACGCTATGGTCAGAAAGGTATCCAGGCGTTTCTTGAAGCCGTCGGCATCCTGTTGCCAAAGGAGATCGTGCAAAAACACACGCATGGTATTCATGCCCAGACTTTCCGCCCAGCCGAATTCCTTGTCGATCTGAGACGGATCGAAGCTCTCGGCTTGCCACATTTCCAGTTCATTGATCGCATCTGCCGGAAGGAAATTACTTCCAACAATCCAAGGCTGACGCCCGTACCATGCGCTCGCCTGTGCCTCGCTCCAACGCCCTTCGGCGCGGGCGCAGACTCCGCCCAAGAACAAAACCGCAAATAGTGCAAATGCGATTCTTTTTGTCATCTTCGTTTCCCCGAGAACAACCTGATCTATGTCAATTATTCAGCGCTCAAGCCAGCCAGTACGGCAATGTAGCAGCGCCGATAACAGAACACAAGTTTCCACCGAGACGCGCAGCAGGGCGGCTCACGCCGAAACCGGTACCGTGGCTCAGGTGAACCGGGTCGCGGGTCGCAATATCGAGCACGGATTGGTAAGGTTGAAAAGTCGGAATAGCCAGCAGGGCTGCGGCATTCCCACGGGAAGTCATCGACTGCAACTTTTGTCCAGCATTGTACATCCCAGCAACTCGCCCGCTCATCCAAGGTTCCCTAGGGTGTCCGATTATGCGATACCTTTTCCAGTCTGCAGTGCTTGCTTTTGCGGCATTTCTCAGTGCCTGCGCCGGCGGGAGCCCGAGTTCCACATCAGCGAATGGTTCGTGGTCTGCGGAACTGTCCACCCCCGCTCAACCACAACCAGGGGTGTTCAGCTTCAACTTGACCCAAACGAACACCACGCTCTCGGCCAACACTCTCAATTTCAGCGGACTGGGCAATCTTTCGCCATGTTTCGGCGCGGGCACCATCCTGAGCGGTAACTTGGGGCCTGCAATGATGAATAGCAGTGCGGTAGCAATGACTATGTCTTGGACACCGCCGGGTGCCGTTGCTACCAACACCATGACCATGCAAGGCAACTTGGGATCGACTATGGCTTCTGGCGCGGGCACCTTCGTGCTCACGGGACAGACTGCGGGGTGCGCCAGCCAATCGGGAACGTTCACGATGACCCGTGCTCCCGCTCACGCCATCGCTGCCCTACGATGACAAAGGCATCGGTCTTGTACTCGGAAACCCCAGGCAGGTCGGGCGCTCGCCTTGAGAGCCAACCTTCGGTCGGGAAATGGTTGTCGAAAGCTGCAATCCCGGTTCACACCTGAAGATTGCCTGTCTCCTCTCATCGTATGTCGACAATCGCTACCTTGTTGACACCGCTGCATGCCAGATAAAGCTTGCCATCTTTGGTCGCGGCTATATTCCGAACAACTCCTCCGCCTGAGGGAATTGGGGTAGTTGCAAATTTCTGCGTCTTTGGGTCAAAGCTTACCAGCGTATTCGGCTCTACTCCCGATTCGCTGTACCACACCGTTCCGTCTAGAGTGATCGCAATTCCATAAGGGTTTGAACCCGATCCGCCTGGAGACGGCCACTCTTCAAATTTCTTCGTTGTTGGATTGAAGTGACCGAGATACCCGCGTTCGTAGTCGGTGTAGTAGACCGTGTCATCTGGCGCAATGGCAATCCGGCGAGGACGGGCGCCAGAATTGGGGACCTGGTATTCCGTAATCGCCAAGGTCTTCGGATCAATGCTGGCAAGCTTGTTGGATCCGAATTCACAGAAAAACGGAACTCCAGAATGCGTGACTGCAATGCCGTATGGAATCGCATGCGGTGTCGGCACCTGCTTGAGTTCGATCTTGCCCGTTGTCGGGTTAAGCCGCCCAACCACGTTCGATTCCTCCGTGGTGAACCACAAAATTCCATGCTGGTCTAAAACCGGAGTATGAGGATCATCGGCGCCATCGGGGAGGTGATACTCGGTGATTTCTCCAGATGTTGGATTCAGTCTCCCGATATAACCCTTTGAGATTGCGGTAAACCAGACATTGCCCTTGGCATCTACGACCAGCCCATGAGGACCCGACCCAGCAGTCTTTAAAGGAAATTCCCTAAACTTCTGTGTCACAGGATCCAGCCGGCCGAGTTTGTTGGCGGCTTGTCCGGTGTACCAAAGCGCTCCATCAGGTGCCACCGCCGGATCGTGGGGGCGGGACTTGGGCGTTGGTAGGTCAAATTCCCTGATTGTCACTTGCTTCGAGGCTGCGATTGCCCCGATCACCGAGAGGCAAAGCGCTGGGACGAGGATGGATTTCCGGAGTCGCATAAAATCCCCTAGACCTCCATTTAGATGTTCTTGTTGTAGGAGCAGTTTTCGCTTTGCATCTAGCTCAGGGAAATCCCTCCCAAACCCGTTATCTTCCCTGTTCTGCTGCCATTTGGTCCATGCTGCAACATTCGATTCAGGCTCCGCCAGGCCGGAAGAATCCGTTTGACCTTCTATTGGAAAACGCTCGGCGAGCCGGACCTCAAGGTCGCCGGACGAAGCGCTCCTGGCGCGTGTGTGGTTCAAAAGGCCCAACGTAGCGATAACGTGGCATTGTTGGCATGGAAGTAGCGTGGGTCGGTTGGACCTACTAAAGACTTCTCACCGTACTGGTAGTAGTTCCATCCTGCCTTCAGGGTGACGTTATGCCCAATGTCTACCCCTATTCCCGCGAGAGGCTGGTGATAGTTGTACTGGAGCGGCCCAAAGGGCTGCAGAGGGTTCAGTAGAGGGGTCTCCCCGCCAACGCTCACGATGCTGTAGCCCAATTGCGTGGTCACTCTGGGCAAAAGCTTGAACATGATCGACGTCATGCCATAGTGGGTACGGCTGGAATAGGAACCGTAGGTGAGGAAAGGGTTGTCGCTGTCGCTATAACCATTCGTAACACAACTTCCAACCCCGGAAGCCACCGGAAGAGATGTGTCGAAGCAGATGAACGCATTCTGCTGATAGTCGTTGTAGTTGTACGAGGTTTCGAAGCTGATTCTTTCCTTTGGGGCGAGAGTAGCGCTGAATCCGTAGCTGCGGTTATGCCCGCGGTAGTTGCTCAATGAGTTGCCATTAGAGGCTTCCCATACATTCATCGATGCGCCGAGCACAGCCCAGGGTCGGGGAGTGTAGTTCGCCTGAGCACGAAGTCGCGACTCCTTTCGCGCCCCAATGCGAACGATGGCATCGCTGTTATTGGTATGCTCCCAATCAAGGTTGAACCGCAGGTGCGCTGCGGGCTTAACCCAAAAGCCAACCACGGGCGTATATTCATTCACCACCACCCGGTCTTGGTCCCCTGTTATGAAGTTCAGAACATGGTGAAACGCTTTGTCTCCATAGCGAAAGCCAATGCGGCCACCGACATGTTTCGAATCCCACACCAGATCAGTTTGATTTCTCTTCCAACTCTGGTTAAACGAAAGTTGATCGAGGCCTGGTGTCGCGCTCACCACGGTGCCGCTAATCGGCGTAGTCAGCGTACACGATGGCGACGAGTTGCAACTCCAGTCAGTTTCTAGAGATGCGAATTCCTCGGGAATGCGATAGCTCCAAAAGCGAAAGGTATCGACCAGGCGAAAATGCTCGAACAAGTGCAGGGTGAGGGTGAAATCGGCAATGTTGGAAACTCGCCTGGCCTCCGCAGGACCCGTAACCGTCTCCTGGCGAATACCACTCCTCGAGATCAGCCCATTGAAGAACTCGTCTAAAGGAGCAGTCATGTTCGCGGAACTATAGGCATACGACGCGCTAAACTCCACTCGATCAAAGGAACTGTGCAGGCTCAGTCTTTCAGTGGGCATTGAGGTGCGAGTACGGTTTGACCGGTTGTAACCGAGAAAGGCGTTGCAGGCAACATTGGTCAACGTGCCCGTCGGGTCAATTAAGGACGTGGAAGGAGGAATGATGGCACACGGATTCTTATTCACCGTGTTGATGGGAAGGCCGAGTTCGACCGCACCACCCCCTGGCAGGGTTGCCGGGGCAAAGGATGCCAAGTTCCAAAGCGTATCTCCCTTGTAGTAGTCGAGAAATTGGTCGTAGCTGACGACGGTTCTCGGCAGCACTTTCAGGTCTACGCCGAAACGATAAGAGTTGGTCGTAGTGTTCCAGGTCTGGGCCAGCAAGGCATCTGTACCCTCATGCACGCTGGAAAAAGAAGGCCCGGTCACGTTGTTGTGAGAATATCCCACTCGGAAGTCAATCTTGGATTGAGGAAGGATTGTCAAATCAAAATCACTCATTCGCCGGCGCGTATAAAAACTGTGCGGGGATGCCGTGACCGGCAGATTCGGGCTGGATGTGGGCGGGTTTAGCGGATTCGCCAGCAGGTTGTAGTTAAAATCTGTCTGGTCGCGACGGAATGCGGCGGTGAAATCGTACCATTTGTTTTTACCGACGCGAGCCCGTAGCGCATTGTTAGGATCGCCTCCCCAGCCGAAACTCGTAATGAAAAGGTTGTCGAACAAGAGCCCATCGTGCTCTTGCGATTGCATCGAAAGCATCTGATCCAGAAACCGGGGTCCGCTCCGCAGATTCACGAGCGTGTCATACATTTGCTGGCTTCCAGTCACGTCTGACCCTCGATAACCAAATTCGATTGCCTGGTGCAGCACGTACCCTCCGCCTTCCACGCCCGCCGGCGTTTGGCTCTGACTGGAAGAACCTGTGGTTTGAGCGCTCGATGCCAAATTGCAAACAATGGCAACCAACAAAATCTGTAGCGTCCTCGGGCAGGCGACCATAGTGCACCTCATTTATCTGAAAAACACGCTACTCGCGTTGGAGCCGTGGATTTGCGTGTGGCACATTGTGCACGCTTGGTACTTCGCAGACTGGTCGTGAGCTGGCCCGGCAGGACCCTGCGCCGGGAAGGAGTGACACTGCAGGCAAAGCAAGTTAACTTGACTCACGCGCAGGTATCGCGGATTGGTGGAGCCATGGGGAGTGTGACAACTATTGCAACCCTCCGTTTTAACCGGCACGTGTTCATAGACAAACGGCCCTGCCTTTTCAGCGTGGCACTTGACGCAAATCGCATCCCCGCTGGGCATGGCCCGCACCTGGCGCAAAGTAGTGGTGCCGTGAGCATTATGGCAATCGCTGCAGCGGATCAGCCCCTCATCGACCCGATGGTGATAGGGCTTGGCAAAATCTGCTTTGGCGGACGCGTGGCAGCCGTAGCAGAGATCCGGTTGGGCCCGCACCAGCAGATGCTGGGCTTCGTGTGCATGATGGGGCGAGTGGCAATCCAAGCACCCGATGCCGCTACCCGCATGCACCGACGCGGAAAAGTGCCGCTGTTCGTGCTTCTCACCATGGCAACTGAGACAAAGAGAATTGACCTTTTGCGTTGGCATGGTCTTGAAGCTGACGATCTTGGTCACGTCTCCACCAGCCTCCGCGTGCGCGGATCCTGGGCCATGACACGACTCGCATCCATGTCCATCGTGGAGCGTAGTTTGGAAATGAGGCGTTCTCTCGAAGTTGTTTTTGTACAGATCCTCGTGGCACGTCTTGCAAGTATCCGATCCGACGTATTGAGCCGTACTTGCCGGTTGCGGTTCGGCTGCTTTTTGTTCCTGGCAGCTAGCGCCGCTCCCGTGGAACAACCCTAGAAGAAGAATTGTGTGAACAACCAGCGCGAAAAAGTCTACCCGCACCCTTGTTGTGTGCACGTCGGCTCCTCCTTAGGGACGCGTTTCAGTTCGACTCAATTTACTTAAGGGATTTGACGTAATCGGCGATGGCCGCTGCCTGATCTTCCGTCAATCCGCTCATGCCTTTGTTGTGGGGCGGTTTGCTGGTCGCCTCGCCCTTAGTAATGTGCTGGACAATTTGAGCCGGATCCAAACTTATCCCTTTGAGTTGTGGGGCTTTCATTGCCGGCTTCCCTTCGCCTGCGGCTCCGTGACAGCCTGCACACTTCCGCTTGTACAAGGCCGCTCCGTCCTCGGCGGCTGAGGCAACGAGTGACGTGAAAAGTAGTGCGGAAACGATGCCAATCAAAAATCGACATTTCATCTTGGACTCTCCTTATTGTTCTTCTGCCCTTGGTGCCGCTGGCGGGCGCGCGGATCCTACGGTTTTTGAATCGCAGTGATGCGCTCTGCGATTCCGAGCGTTTTTAGAATTTCCGGTGACGCTTCATCGGAGGCCAATGTTTCATGACAACTGTTGCAATCTCCCGCGATGGCCTCACCCTGCGGGGTCGCGTGGCCTCCGTCGTGGCACCGAAAACATCCAGGGAAATCCACGTGGCCGAGATTATTGGGGTAGGTGCCCCAGGAAACCTTTAAATCCGGGAATACGTTGCGGTTATAGATTGCAAGCAGTGCCTGAGCCGCACCTTGCACCTCCCTTGCGCGTTGGGCATGGAGTTTGGGGTAGTTCTGCCGATAGAAGCCATCAAGCTCCTTTGGTATTTTCTCGGCAGCCTCCGAACGGGTTCGGTAGTTAGCCTTCAGCAGCTCAGTGCCTTTCTTCTTTATGAACGGCAACCCGACAGAGATTTCACCAAGTGCCAGAGCCTTGTCTAAAGCTCGGTCCGGCAATTCAAATGTGTGCGTGGGCCGATTGTGGCAGTCCACACACTGCATTTTGAAGATCGGCACGTTTTGAAGAGGTCGGGACGTCCAGTCTTCACTGCGATACTCTCGACGCAGACCGGTTCTCGTGTTCCGGTATTCCACCCACGGTATTGTTTGCCGCGCTGGATCGGAGGCAACAAAATGGATCTGTACTCCTGGTCCGAGGTGCGCACCGTGGATTCCGGATATCAGATTTCCTCCGACCAGCATGAGAAGAACGGTTTGCGAGCGAGTATTGACCTCATCTTCCGCATACTTTGCGATAATTCGGAGACGTACCCCTTCAACCTTCTGCGGCCAATGGCAGTTCTCACAGGTTTGGCTTGCCGGCACCAGCCGGTTGGTTTCAATTGCCGAGGGAATGGGCTTTGGGGTGGTTCTTAGCACAGTTTCAACCAATTGACGGACACCGCTTGCTTTCCCGCTCACCCAACCCCCTGCGCCGGGGGCGACATGACATTCCACGCATTCAACCCGCGAGTGGGGTGAATCCCGATACGCAGCGAGCTCAGGATTCATGACGTGACAACTCGCACCACAAAATTGAGGTGTCTCCATATGCTTGACCGCACGATAGGTGAGTTGCGTTCCAATCAGGACGTTGACCACCGTTGTAATGGCGAAAAACCATGCGATGCGACGAACCGCTGCCTTCCGATCGAACGTAGGCGCCGTCAATCCTTGCTGAAGCCGGCGCTTGCTCAAATAGAGACCGATCGGAATCAAGATCAGCCCAGCGAAAAACAGTGCTGGTAAAACCAGGAAGATAAGGATCCCGAGATAGGGATTGTCGGCATGGCCACGAATCTCTTGCGGCAAGACAAAGAGCCACGAAATCACCGCGGTGGTTACTAATGCCATCCCGCACAGACTTAGCCAGTGCTGCGTCAGCAAAAACCACACCGGCTTCGTATTCGCGGCTTTCATCGTTCCGCATCAACTCTGCATACTCCAAAATTGATTGGAGTTTAGACCGGACCGACTAGGTTGAGCACTGGTAGAAGTAACAGAAGGAACGTGGGACTTACCTTGCGGTCCGCGCTCGAAACAGCTAAAACAGGCGGGACAGACGCGGGGTAGAAAGGAAAAAGGGAAAGTGAGAATGTCGTCACGCAGGATCATGCCAGCCGCCAACATCTGCAGCTAGAGTATCGGCTTCGCCAGGTCCCCAGCTTCCAGGTTCATACACGTAAGCCGGAGCAACATCACCCAGCAGCTCTTGTACAACCATCCAAGAGACATCTACCGCGTCTTCCCGAACGAAAAGCAACGAGTCGCCCCGCATTGCATCGGTGAGCAGCCGTTCGTATGCACCTATTTCGTCTTTCTGGGCATGATCGACCGCCACCAACTCGATTGGCATTGCGCTTCTTGAATCAGGCCGCTTCACGCGAAGGCCTTGTGCCAGGGATACGTCCGGGCCGAGTCGGAAGCGAAAGTAGTTATTCTCTGCGCCGGCCCGCGCCAAGGGAGGCTTCTTCAAATGAACGAGTACTTCCGTCACCGTCGACTTCAAACGTTTCCCCGCACGAATCAAAAACGGCACTCCCGCCCAACGCCAGGAGTCCACTTCAAAACGTACAGCGGCATACGTTTCCACCTTGGAATCTGGCGCCACGCCGAGTTCGTTTAGGTAGCCTCGAAATTGTCCTCGGACCAGATTGCAGGGTTTGATCGGCGGAATCATGCGAAACACTTTGACCTGTTCGTCTCGAATCGATTCCCAATAGACAGACGTGGGCGGTTCCATTGCCATCAACGAAACCACTTGCAACAAATGGTTCTGGATGACATCGCGAATTGCGCCAGCCTCCTCATAGAACTTTCCTCTACCCTCTACCCCGAAATCTTCAGCCATCGTGACCTGAATACTCTGTATATAGTTGCGATTCCAGATTGGTTCAAAGACGGTATTGGCAAAGCGGAAAAAGAGCAGATTTTCGACCGCCCCCTTTCCTAAGTAGTGATCAATACGAAAAATCTGCGACTCTGCGAAAACAGTATGCAGCGTATCGTTGAGCAGCTTGGCTGAGGTCAAGTCACGCCCGAAGGGCTTTTCCACAATGATGCGCGCACCCGCAGCGCACCCGGACTTGTCCAGGGCCTGAGTCACTAAACCGAACAGGCTGGGCGGAATGGCGAGATAGTGAGCGGGGCGCTGTGCTTTACCGAGGTGTTCTCGCAGTTGAGAGAACGTGGATGGGTTGCGATAATCACCATCAACATAGTGCAGCAGCTGAGTGAGTTGCTTAAAGGCTGCCTCATCCACTCCGCCGCGGAACTTCAGAATGCTGTCCCGAGCACGGTCCCGCAGCTCGTCAATGCCCCAACCTGAATTAGCAACTCCAATTACCGGAACCTTCAAAGCCCCGTGTCGAACCATGCTGTATAGAGCCGGGAAGATTTTCTTGTAGGCCAAGTCCCCGGTGGCCCCGAAGAAGACCAACGCATCCGACGTCGCTTCCCGACCCTCGCGTTTCTGCAATTCTGTACTGAGCTCTTGCGGCATAGGCAGTGTTGCACTCACGTTATGCGCTGTCCATGCCGGAGTCGAGGCTCCGGCAGATCCAGAAGCGCACCTCATATTTCAGACATGTTCCCTGGGGTGGAGAAACTGCATGAAAGAACAGGCTCAGCCCCTCAGAACTACTAGCAAAGCGAAAGCTGTGTCCGGCTGGTCGCTATCCCCACGGCTCTTCGCCAAGTATCGAAATTTTGTAGGCGTGGCGGGGGCTGCTGCGCAGGAAACTCGCCCCTCCCTGGGATAGGTAATCACCCGATCTGGCGAGCAGCGCGGCGAACAAAGTCTTCGGAGGCACAGCCTTGAGACAAACCTTTTGCGGAGTTGCGCTCAGAACGTAAATCAAGAATAATCGCGTCGCCGCACACAGCGGAGCCAAGGCGGTGGTAGTGATGATCCCAACATATCGAGGCAGGAGCTAGCAGGGATGCGAACCTGGATTTGTTACTCATTGTGCCCCATGGCTGTTCCCGTCTTGTTATTTTCATTCGCGGCCGATTCCCCGCTCTTGGCGCAAGGAGCTCCCGGGCCAGCTCCGGCCGACATCACGATTCAACGCGATGTGCCAATGAAGACGCGCGATGGCGTGACGCTCTACGCCGATATTTACCGCCCCAAGTCGCCTGACAAGTTTCCCGTGATTCTTATGCGCACGCCCTATGACAAGAGCGTGGGCTGGGCGGTTGCGCCGGCGCCGAGGATCGTTGCGCGCGGTTACGTGCTGATTATTCAGGATGTTCGCGGGCGCTACGCGTCAGAAGGCGAGTGGTATCCGTTCCGTCATGAACAGGCAGACGGATACGACAGCGTGGAGTGGGCGGCATCGCTTCCCTACTCGAACGGCAAAGTCGGCATGATAGGTGCATCTTATGTAGGGGCCACGCAGATGCTCGCCGCCATCGGCACTCCCCCGCATCTCGCCGGCATTGCGCCTAGCGTAACGGCTAGCAATTATCACGACGGATGGACCTACCAGAGTGGCGCATTTGAGCAATGGTTTGACCAGAACTGGACAACTCAGCTCGCCCGCAACACGCTGGATCGACTGATTGACCAGAACACGGACGCCCGGGTAGGCGGGCCCACGCTTCCTCTTCAGAACTACCCGGTTTTTAATTTCGGGCAATTACCCACCGACGCACAGCTTACGGCTTCCATTGCCCCTTACTACGGGGATTGGCTCGCACATCCCGATTACGATGACTACTGGAAACAATGGTCGATCGAGGAAAACTTTTCTAAAATTGCGGTTCCGATGCTCCAGGTGGGTGGCTGGTATGACATTTTCAGCATGGGTACACTGCGCAACTACATGGGCGTGAAGGCACACGGAGCTACTGAAGCTGCACGCAGCCAGCAGCACCTCCTCATGCAGATCGGCGGGCATGCGGGTTTCGGACGGCGAATCGGCGATGTCGACTTCGGACCGCACGCTCTCGAAAATCCCTACACGGACGTGATTCTCGATTGGTACGACTACCTTTTCAAAGATGTTCGTAATCAGTTCTCTACCGATAAGAGGGTCAAGATATTTGTGATGGGGGCGAACGAATATCGCCTGGAAGACGACTGGCCGCCGCCGCAAGCCCACGCCGTCAATTACTTCCTGCACTCCGGTGGCAAAGCGAACTCACTGCGCGGTGATGGTTTTCTCTCGACCACAACGCCCAAATCCGAACCGGCAGACTCATTTCTATACGATCCCGCGAATCCGGTTCCTACGATTGGAGGCCCGCTCTGTTGCGCCGAGAATCTCCTGGAGCCCGGCCCCCGCGATCAGCGATCGGTCGAAAACCGGGATGATGTCCTGATTTATTCGATGGGACCCCTAGGAGAGGACCTAGAAGTTAGCGGCCCCGTCACGATGACGCTCTTCGTGAAATCCTCCACCGTAGATACTGACTTTACCGGAAAGCTTGTCGATGTTGCGCCGGATGGGTTCGCTGAAGACGTTGCGGAAGGAATTCTTCGCATGCGATACCGCAATTCACAAGAGCACGCAGCGCTGATGAACCCTGGAGAGACCTATCGGATCACGGTGGATCTTTGGTCGACCAGCAATGTGTTTCTTCGCGGACATACGCTACGCTTGGAGATCTCTAGCAGCAACTTCCCGCGCTTTGATCGCAATTTGAACACGGGGGAGGAGATCAAAGCCGCCCGTAGGTTGGTTTCCGCGAAGAATATGATCCTTCATGACGCCCAGCACCCTTCTGCACTGGTGTTACCAATCATGCCTTCGCAAGCGAAAGAATAGCGGTTAACGAAACCGGCGTATGAAGATGTCGCTTCCTGACGAGGTCCGCTTCGCATTCAAGTCTTTGTGGCGATCTCTGGCTATCGACGAAGCTGCGGTTTCGGCCGCCGCCCCCAGCTCTTTTCTACAGATACCGTGAATTCCACGGTGAGCAGCATCTTGCGGGATCAAAAGAACCGTCAAATCACGAATATCAGCTTAGACTTTATTGGATCCTCTCACCTTCCACAGAACACTCAAAGCATTGGCAGCATCTTCAATCGCCTGGCGTTCGTCGTTTTGTGAATTCCGCTGATAAATCGGTTTACGCCGCTTGGCATTGTCCGAGCTAGTTTCGCCACCAAGCCTCTTCAAAGCGACCGTGTACTTTCCTTGTAACTCTTGAAGGCTCACACCTTGTCTCCTTCAGCGCTATCGATTTCAATTAAAGCTCCCCCAGCATTGATCGCCAATACCCAATGCTTCGGAACTGCACAACGAAATCCATGTAGGTTGCGGAAGGGAAAAGAAGTAGTTGGCGGCCCTTGCCATGACATTGATTAAGGTTCGAAGCGTGCTTCTGACCGCGAAAGTCGGAGGACATTGCCTTGTGAAAGAAAAACACGAAGGAACCCGGGCGCTGCTGAGCCCCTTTGTTCTCCGGTGAAATATCCTTTATCCCGCCTTGGACTCCATGGAATCTCCTCACTCCTAGAAACAGGAGTCCGAACCTTGCCGCACGTTGAGGCGACCACCCAGAAAACCGCGGGTGTGCTAGAACAGCTCTTTGCCGCACCGCTTTTCAAATATCTTCTTGCCACACTCTTCCAGGGCACTACAGCGACACTTTCCCTGCTGTTCCAAAAGGTCACGCATGCTCTGAATGTGTTCCAGCATCGCATCCAGCTCCACCATCTTGCGCGTCTTCAACTTGTGCCAACGAACGGAAGGGGGCGTTCCAACCTGAAATCCAAAAAACAGTTGCTTGATTTCAGTTAGCGTAAAACCACTCTGCCGTGCCCTCTGGATCACCACTAATCTATGAAGCGCGGTGACGTCGTATCGTCGTTGGCCGCTGACTCGTTCCGCTGGGGGAAGAATCCCAATCTGCTCGTAGTAGCGGATTGCCGATGGGCGTAGTCCGATCTGGTTTGCGACCTCGGAAATGGTATACGACATGGAGCCAATCATAGACCAAGCTCACGCGCGGCCCTCCCGGGCACCGTTCCCCTGACAGAGATTTACAAGAATTCGCTTGCCTTAAAGTCAGCTTTAAGGCGTAGCTTGCTCGCAGAGTGGTGTTTCAAAGGAGGAAGCCTTGAGCAAGAACATCCATAAGTTTGCTGCCCTGCTTCTGTTGTCTGCCCCTAGCGTCATAGCGCAAGTCGCTCCACCAACCCAATGGCATACCGTCAGTCAGGTAATGGATTTCTGGGTGACCAACACCGAGCAATTGATCATTCCAGCTGCTGACGCTATGCCAGACGCACAATTCTCGTTCGCTCCGTCCCATGGTGAATTCTCTGGCGTGCGCACCTTTGCCGAGCAAGTCAAACATCTATCGGCTGCGAACTATCAGCTTGCCGCCGCGACCCTCGGCGAGCAACCACCTGCTGGTACCGACCACGAAACGGCACCTGACTCCGTGAAGACAAAGGCTCAGGTCATCGACTATCTCAAAGGCTCATTCACCAGCCTTCACCGAGCAGCGGCGGCCCTGAATGAAAGCAACATGGACGACCCGGTCCCATCTAAGGGGAACCGAACACGCCTTCTGATGCTCATAGATGCGCTGGTCCACTCGTCCAACCATTACGGGCAGATGGTGGAGTACCTCCGGATGAACAACATTATTCCGCCTGCAAGTCGCCCCGAAAAGCTCACGCGGCAGAATTAAAAGTGGGGATTACTGAGAACCTTGATTGCGCTTCGACCAGCGCAATCAGGTCTTCGTTTTCAATGACGCAAGCAACTTTTGACTCTTCTTTACATTGATTCAACTCCCGCTAACATTCTATTCACAATGAAGTTGGTAGGATCGTGGCCCGGAAGTCACGTCGAAACCGAGGTCAGAATGAAAAAACTTGCTTTCCTTTGCCTTATAGTTGCCTTCTCAATCGGCACCTTAGTCGCCGAAGACAATTCACGCAATCACATTAAGCGTGTTCTGCTTATCAGCGTGGATGGGATGCATGCAGTTGATTTTAAGAATTGTGCCAATGGCATCAGCACCGCGAATAACGGCGAGCCTTTTTGCCCTGCAATCGCTGCATTGGCGAACCACGGCATCAATTACGTCGCAGCCAACACCTCCAAGCCATCCGATTCTTTCCCCGGCCTGACCGCGATCGTTACTGGCGGCAGCCCGGCGCTCACAGGCGTGTACTATGACGTGGCTTATTCACGCAATCTCGACGGACCGAAGGTGATTACCGGCAACAGCAACGGCCCTGGCCCCTGCACTCCCGGGGCCGCCCCGACAGGTTTTACAACCGAGTACGAAGAAGGTATTGACATAGACCAAAGCAAATTAAACGGTGGGGCTCCAGGAGCCTCGCTCACCGACGGCGGAATCGCTTCGATCAACCCGGACAGATTGCCTCAGGACCCGGCGAAAGGGTGCGCGCCGGTTTATCCCTGGCAATTTGTTCGCGCCAACAGCATCTTTAGCGTAATTCACCAGGCCGGCGGAGTCACTGCATGGTCGGACAAGCACCCCGCTTATGCTTCAGTCGCGTCCGGTATCGGCCCGGCTGCTCTTGATGATTTTTATGGGCCCGAGATTAATTCCAATGTAGTCGGACTCCCCGGCGTCAAAACTCCGATGGGCGTCTCGTGTGAAAACATACTCGATCCAACATCCGATTTGACCGCCTGGACCAACAGCTTCCAGGAGATTCAGTGCTATGACACATTGAAAGTCAAAGCAGTACTCAACTGGATAGACGGCAAGTCCCACCTCGGCGGCGGACAATTGAGAGACACCCCCAACGTCTTTGGGATGAACTTCCAGGCGCTCAGCGTGGGGCAGAAGCTCAACGAGAAGGCCATCAGCGTGCAAGGTGGATATATGGACGCCGCGGGCACACCCACCGATGCTTTGCTCGGCGAATTTAAGTTTGTAGACGCATCGATTGCCGCATTCGTCAATGAATTGAAGACGCGTGGGCTTTATGATTCCACTCTAATCGTGATCACCGCCAAGCACGGTCAGTCCCCGATTGATCCTGCGCGCTACGTTCCTCAGTTGAAGAACGGGACTTCGCCGGCCACGCTTCTTTCCAACGCCGGTTTCATCCCGTTCTCCGAATCCACCAACAATCCGAACGGAATCGGCCCAACAGAGGACGACGTTTCCTTGATCTGGCTCAACAGCTCATCGGAGACCGCTGACGCAGTGAACATTCTTGAAAGTAACGCCGACGCTTCAACCGGAATCGGACTGGGGCAAATCTACTACGGTCCTGCCCTGGCTCTTAACTTCAACGATCCGAAGGTCGATCCACGCACCCCGGACATTATCGTGACTCCGAACGGTGGCGTCACATATACCGGAAGCACTAAGAAACAGGAGGAGCACGGCGGGTTCGCGCATGACGACACGAATGTCATTCTGGTGCTGGCGAACCCGAACTTTGCCCCGAGAACCGTGTATGCAGAAGTGGGCACGGCGCAGGTTGCGCCAACGATTCTGCAGGCGCTCGGAATCAATCCTCAGGCCCTGGATGCAGTGCGAATCGAGGGAACCGGAGTTCTTCCTTCGACACCGCTAAAGTAACGAACGGGGACTTATCGCGGATGCGCTAAGGTGCATCCGCTTTTTTCCCTGCTTCGGCTCCGCCAGCCTGCGGGGCCCTGGGTCGCCGATACATGAGGCTGAGATTGGACAGCTGAGCCTTTTCGCAATGCAATAACTCGATACGGAAGACGCCGTGTATGGTTCGAGTGAATCCTCCCTATCGAATCCCGCTGCGAAGGGACTTTAGTGAAACAGAATTCGCGTTGAACTCGGGCAGATCGGACCCACTCAGGTCTTTAGGCTGATAGAGGCTTGACTGGATCGAACAAGTTCCCTCGGCAGCACGACAAAGAATGAGGTGCCCGCCCCCAAGCGGCTTTCCACATTTAGGGAGCCTAAATGCGCTTCTGCAATCCAGCGACCAATCGAAAGCCCAATACCTGCACCGCCCGATTCCCGCGATCGAGTTTTGTCAGCCCGGTAAAAGCGCTCGAAGATGTGGGGCAGGTCTGTTTCAGAGATACCAATCCCGGTATCAACGATGGCAACCCGCACGGCTTCCTCAGTCTCATCGAGTTCGACTGAAACGAACCCCGGAGGAGGTGTGTACTTTACGGCGTTGTCGATCAAGTGCAAAAAGAGTCGCCCCAGTAGCTGGGGGTCGCCTTCGATCCATAAGGCATTCCTTAACGACAAGTTTGCGCGCAGCGAAACTCCCTTTTCTTCCGCCAAGAAAGACGCCTGGGAAAGCACGCGCCTTAGCAGGTCCACAAGATCGAGCTCTTCAAGTTCAATCGGTTCTGCCCCGGCATCGGCACGAGCCAAAAGCATAAGATTGTCCACCAGTCGGGAAGTTCGAACCAGTTCTGCGTGCAGTTGCTCAATAATCTCCCGGTACTCCGCCTCGGTGCGTATCCGCCGCAGCGCCAACTCCGCGCGAGTTCGCATTATGGTGATCGGCGTTCGCAGCTCGTGAGAGGCATCGGCAGTGAACTGAGTAACGCGCTGCATCGCGGCATCTACCCGTCCGAGCATTGCATTCAGGGTCTCGGATAAGCGCTGTAGCTCGTCTCCCGTATCTGGAACCGTGATTCGTGAGGAAAGGTTGCGAGGGTTGATCTGCTGTGCTGCGAGGCTAATGGCATCGACGGGTGAGAGAGCTCTTCGGCTGGTCCAATATCCGCCTGCCGTCGCAACAACCAGGATTACCGGGAGAAATAAGAGCAACCTGTGCCGGAATCGGGTGAGCGCTTGATAAAACCCGTCCATTCGAGCTGCAATTTGAATGTTGTACACTTCCCCATTTAACGAGACGTCTTCAGCGATCAAACGTATGGGTACGTTTCCGATCATTTCGGTTTTTGCTTTGCCGATAGCGGTCTCCGCCGATTGCGGTGGCAGACGATACGGCTTGATCGCGGCCGATTGAAAAACCCATCGACCTTCCTGATCTGAGATTTGGAGAAGGTCGCTCGCAGGGCGCAGCTCGGAATCTTCGTCGAGTTCTTCCCGGAGCTCTTCAACCTGGCCAGCCCGCATCCTGCGATTGACCGTCTCTCGCACCACACTCAGGCGTTCTCGAAGTTGCCCGTCCACGGTGGCGTGTATGCTGTGCCGCATATTGAGAAAAGCAAGGCCGCCGCCTAGGCTCAAACCGACCGCCATGAATAGCATGTACCAGGCAGTAAGTTTCGTACCAATTTTCAGCGAATGGAGCTTCACACTTCCTCCCGCAGCGAATACCCTACGCCCCGAATGGTGTGGATTAGCTTGTGCTGAAACCCTTTGTCAATTTTCGTCCGAAGCAATGAAATGAAGGCTTCCAGGGTGTTGTCTTCCACACTCTCAAAGCTGCCCCATACCGTTTCAACGATGCTGTCTCGCATCACCGCTCGACCGGTTCGCCTCATCAAAAATTCCAGCAAGCGAAATTCTGTGGCCGTTAGATGAACTTCACGCCCCCCTCGATGGACGCGCCTTGTGGCAGGATCGAGTTCTAGATCAGCAACCTTGAGAAGAGAACGTCGCTGCCCAACCCCGCGTCGCGTGATGGCGCGGAGACGAGCCAGAAGTTCGACGAATGAAAATGGCTTGGTTAAGTAGTCGTCGACCCCGAGATCCAAACCACGTGCAATCTCAGGAACCGCGTCTCTCGCAGTCAACATGATGATCGGTGTCCCATTTTCGGATCGGCGCAAGCGCCGAACCACCTCGAAGCCGTCCAATTCCGGAATCATCACATCTAGCACAATAGCGTCGAACTGCGAGGTGCGCGCAAAGTCGATCGCCGACTGCCCGTCGTGGACAACACTGACAGAATGAAGCTCCTCTTCCAATCCTTTGCGGAGGAGTTCCGCCATCGGTCTTTCGTCTTCCACGACGAGAATTCTCATCCGTTGACGATGATACCCCTCCCCAGTTCGGAATGATGCGAACAATCTGCCCGCCCAGAGCTTCTTCAGGTAATTTTCAGGTCCGCAATCGATAATCGGAGGTGCTCGACATCTCGACCGATATGTAGCTGGCTTCGTGAACCTCCATGCGGGGAATTCCAAACACTCCAGTGGTCTGCAGTGGCTGCCACCGTTTGAATGGTTGCGCCGCCGATCGGATGTGCCATAGCTGTCGGCTACAGCGTAGAGCGCCGGCAAATAAGAAGTTTCAATGGACCCCGGAACTCGACGAAAAACTGCGGCATGCGTATCAGCGAGCTCAGACAAAAGTTGCCCTAACCTACAACCTCGACCTGGTTCAGCGCTCTTGCGGATTTACTCGGGTCGTGATTCTCAGCCGGGCTGCAGTTCTTGGCCTTGCCTTTTGTCGGCGCCGGCCCTGGACAAAAGAGGAAATTGACAGGCTTGGTGAGCATGCTGGCATGAGTACCCTGGCTGCACTTGCCAAGAAGCTAGACCGCACTCCTGCATCGGTCAAAGCAAAACTGAAGCAGCTCGAAATTAGTTTTCGCCTGAGAGAGGGCTATACCAAGGAAGATCTCCGACTCCTATTGAGAGTGAGCACAAAGTCCATTCGGAACTGGGTTAACCGGGGATGGTTGCGAGGGGTCAATGGCCGTTTTCCGGAATCCGCCGTTGCGAAGTTCCTGCACCAACACCCGGACCAGTATCAATTGGGCCGGGTTGAGGAAGCGTGGTTCAAGGGCCTCATTTTTCCGGCATTCAATCGCGCTCCGCAGTCGAGGGTGAATGGCCGCGTTGCCAGGATAGCGGCAGGCACAATGCTCATCTCAAACGGCATGCGAATCAGCGATGGCGACTTAACCAACCTTGACATGTAACCCACAGCTCAGAAGTTGAGATTCAAGTTCCCTATTTTGGCGATCTCCCAAAGACCCCGGAACAACCGCATGGGACGTTCAAGACTCGGACGGGTCTAAACCGCGAGATGCAAAAATGGGCCCGGGAGCGTCAGTGAAAGAATCCTCCTTCACATCCATCCTTTGCGCAGCTTGCCGGGGCTTACGCCCGAGCCCCTGGTCGCAAGCGCAAATATTCCTGAAGCTGCAAGGCTATGTCTCCAACCAGGAGTGAGAAGGCTAGACACATCCAAACAGTAGTTTCAATCGCCACGGGGTTTTCCCATCCGGCAAGCCCGGTAATGACCCGGACCTCAAGAAACACGATGGCAACTGCGAAGCTCCGCGTCATCCACTGACGGTGTTGCTGAACTTTTTTCTGACGGATGAACACAAACGCTATGCCGGTCGTGATCATTAACAGCGCGGCATCAGCGACGGCTGCTAACGTGAATGAGCGCGTCCCGCCAATCCGCTCATCGAAGTATTGCAGATACACGCCTAGCGGCGACACAATCAGCGCCCCCACGACATAAAACCTACCCAAAATACGATGGAGCTTGGTAAAGCGCTGGCGGAGCCGGTCAGAGAATTGCAAGGGGCCTAAAAAAATGGCGCACGCCCCGGCGAGGCCATGAGGCAACAGGTACCACTTGAAGCCTTCATAATGTTGCCAAATGGGAGCGTGCGGATGCCAAAGGAAGCTCTCGTTGTGGTAGATGACATACGCGATCATCAGCCCAACGACGGCAAAGACGACATATTTGGGTCGGAAATGAAATCCAGCTCGACGAGCCTGGACGGCGGCAGTGGCCATGGGTCCCCCAACGAAGTTTTAGCCCCTGCCGCAAGGCGCGTTGCGACAGGCGCAAGTGCATTGCCTGCAAAAAGACGTAAACAACGTTGCCAGGCGGCCCGATTCGCACGACTCGAAGCAGTTCTTAACGAGCGGCCCTTTTCTGCTTTCTTTCAGTACTGGCGAGGAGTGCAAGTGGCGTCGCCTACGCTTTTGCCCCCCCAAGGAAAACGCCACCGGAATATCTTTATGTTGAGCCAGCTACGGGCTGTGCGTCTATTCCTCAAAAGATGTAGGACACGAACGTCACTCATGCACCTGGTTACTTCCGCAAAAAACGTCTGAGGAATGGGGGCGATAACCGGCAATCCACGTAGTCTCCGGTACGTAGATCACGCATTACTATCACTTTGGTGCGTTGCTGTCTCTTGGACGCAGTTTTAGTGTTCCAAGACGAACGAAGCGACCTCTGAAGTCAGAAAGGACAAATGAGCATCCCCACTTCCGGCCGTTGCTCGGCAGTTAAACGTCGAAGCCCCAGAATTGCCCTCAATGCGCCAGTTGCCGTATCCGGAGAAGACCGTAGCAAGTGCTCGTTCACGGTGGGCGCGAAAGCGACCGGCCTGAACAAGCACGGAGCGGCCCTTCAAATTACTCGCGAGCTATTGGTCGGGACCAAGGTCGTCGTGCGGAACAAACGCGGCGCCCAGATTTCGGCGCGCGTTGTGTCCCAGATCAATGCCGAGGAAGGTCTTCTTAGGTATGGAATTGAGTTTGTCGAGCAGGACACGAAGGCCGCGGGCTTCTGGGGAATTACTTTTCCGTCAAATGCATAACGGGGTTCTCGACTCCATTTCATCAGTGCTTCTGTCCGCGGGGTGAGGTTCAGCTTCCGTCCGTCTCTGCTGCCCAGTCAAGTCGGGACAGAAACTACCATGAAAATCTGAGAAGCGCGCTTATAAAAGCATCCTGAGAGCTAGCATCGACGCTGGTTATTGAGACTACCGGGTATCCCAATCGAGAGCATAGATCTCGTCCACACTCGTGTCGCGCAGAACCAGCGGCGAATCGTCCGCCGCAAGCCCGTTCCATTTGCCGACAATCGCCCAACTGAGGAGACGGGGCTCGAGGGTTACCACTTTTTCGATCTTCCCATCGCTGATGCGCACCCGGTACAGCCCTGTATCTCCTTTCACAGTATCTTCCTGATAGGGCTTGTCAAAGTTGATGTAGCGCCCATCGCGCGACCAGTTCGGGTAAGCCACGCCTTCGCAAAGCTTCTGCTTTGTGCCGCTTTTCACATCTACCAACACCAGTGTGGAATTCTCAACCGTAAGCGCCGCGATGTATTTGCCGTCAGGGGAATACCTTGGAGAGAAGAGCCCTTCAAATCCCGATAACGGTTTCAGAGATCCTGTTTTCAAGTCCAATAGGCTGATTCCTGACTTTCCGTCGAGCCAGAACCATGGCGCAAATGCGAGAGACTTCCCATCCTGCGACCATGTAGGCTCCCCCTCCAAGGGGGTGCCTCCGCCAGCAGGTTCGGGAGTGCCACCATCGCGGGGGACAAGATAAATATGATCGTCCCCGACAAAGGCAATCTGCGTCCCGTCCGGCGACCAGCGCGGCAGGATGACCTGCATCGGAGGCAGGGTGAGCTGTAGCTGGTCGCTACCATCAAGCCGGCTTCGCCATAGAGTTCCTTCCGGATAGGAAACGTACACTACCCACTGGCGATCTCTCGAAATGTCAACGTCGGTTGCCGAGATACCTTGGAGAAACGGCACGAATTGCCTTACTTCCCGGTCAAAGCGCACGAGCTGGCCGCGTTGGTGTTGGGCAAGCGCAAATAGTTTCTTGCTCTCTGGAGTCGGGAGAGGCGATGCCATGCTCATCGGGCCCGCAGTCAGTCTAAAAAGCTTCTTGCTGCTGGAGATGATGTCGGCCTGCTCGCGAAACGCCCACAACTGCGTGGCAAACGTCTCCCATCTTCGGATTTGTCCGGAGCTTGAGACGGAAAACGAGTCGGGAGACGAAAAAACATAATATTTACCGTCGCCAGTCCAGTTGCCACAGCATTGGACCGGTGGCGCGCCGACATCGACAAATGCACGCTGCAGATGGCTGCCGTCGGCCAGAACCTCCCAAATCTCCTGCGCGGGACTCTGCGAGCCAAGCTCCGCCAGTACCGTAAAACGGATCCTCGTTCCGTCTGGAGACCACCGCGGCCACCAAGCAGTCCCCGCAACATCCGCAAGTTTGCGTGCGCCTTTTCCGCTGCTGTCGGTTAAGAAGAGGGAATGACCTTCGGCATATACGATCTGTTTTCCATCACGCGCCCAACTGCCGTCGTGCCCTAAGATGTTGCCGACTCGATAAGGCGGCCCTCCTGGCAGCGGCAAAATCATGAGCGGCGTTTCGCTTTCCAGGCGGTCCCCGGCAGCCGAGACCAGTAGTTCATGGCGGGGAGAGACATCGAGGACCCGACGGATACCGAAAGAGATGGGAAGGAATGAAGTCTCACCCCCTTGCGCTGAAACCTGTACAAGACGCTTTGCCCCTACCGGCCCCTCTACGAAGTACAGGCGCGCCCCATCGCCTACGAGAGGAGCGGGGGCTTCGCTAGCGTAACCGGAGCTTTTCCCCTGCCCATCCGCGGTGATCTGTGAGTAGCGCGTGATTTGTGGGTTTTTGCCTGAGTTGCGCCACTCTAGGACGGCCGTGATGAGCCCCAACAGAACAAGCCCGAGAGCGAGGTAACCCCAAACCCTTAGGGTGGTTAGACGATCCCGGCGCCCGCTTATCTTCATTCGAAGTTCTGCCGGGGGTTGCAGAACGGGAGTCGAGGACGTGAGTGCGGCAGCTCCGTTCACCGGCGCAACAAAACGGTAGCCTTTTCGCGGAACGGTCTCGATGTATCGGGGATTCTCCGCCGAGTCGCCCAGAACCTCGCGAATCCTGTTAATCGACGAGTTAAGGTTGTGCTCGAAATCAACGAACGTATCGGGCCAAATACGCTTCTGCAGCTCCTCACGGGTGATCACTTCCCCAGGGTGTTCTAGAAGTATCCCGAGGACCTGAAACGGCTGTCCACCCAGCTTGAGCTTGTGTCCGTTCTTTCGCAGGGCCTCAGTGCGAAGATCAACCTCGAACACTCCAAACCGAACCAGACCGTTTTGAGCGAGATTTCCCACGACGCCCGATCACTCGGCAGAAAGTCTAGCACCGGATCAGTGCCTAGAGAGTCGCTAAATGGCTCCGATTGCTCTGAGGCCATTAGCTAACCCCATGTCTTTCAATAGCTTTAGGCATTGATATTCTTTTAACCTTTCCTCCACCCAAATTCCACCCTTCTTCCATTGAGGTAGCCGGCGCTGAACCCTACGTTGTCCCCCGTCGCACGGCCGTGTGCGACTGGAGGGCGACGTGGGAAACAGGTATTGGCTGCTGATTTCGTTCTTTGGTTTGCTTCTAGTTTGGCCCGGGAAAATAGCGCTGGCACAGACCGCGTCGCAAGACCCTGTACTGGCCGTTTTGGTATACAACTTTTCGGAGGCCAGTCCGGAACTCATTGATCGAGCAGAACGGGAAACACAACGAATCTTCGGTCAAGCCAAAATCCATGTCAGCTGGATTGACTGCCCGATCAGGAGGGTTCCGACGGCCCGGTCAGCCTGTTACGAGGAGCCCCTACCAGGTCAGATACGTTTACGTATTCTGAAGCACCCGTCAGAGCATAGCTTTCGAAACAGCATCTTCGGATTCGCCATTGCGCCACTATTCGCGACTGTCTACTACGAATCGGCAGAACGACTAACCAGAATCAGCCGGAATGCGGAAATCGATTTATCGGTTGTTCTTGGTTGCCTGATCGCACACGAAATCGGCCACTTGCTCTTAGGCGAGAACCGGCACAGCGCTTCAGGAATCATGAAAGCGCAATGGGAATTGAAGCAACTTCAGCTGGCGATGATGGGGTCCCTATTATTTCTCCCTGAGGAAAGGGCACTCTTGACCGCGAATGCGCGAGAGAGATCGAACAAATCTAGTGAAATGTTCTCGGCGAGTTCGCAATCCAGTGCCTTCTCCGCCCAAAATCCAGTTGCGACCCCTAACTCAGGGAAATGGTAGCCGGATCGCCACGATGAACTGAGCGTCATATGACCTGTTCGGTGGAACCCGAGGCTGGCTCTTGAAAGCCGCGCTTTTCGGCTCCTAAATTTGTTCCATCATCAGATCGACTTGATCAGAGAATGATTAGGCCGCGTTTAACCCCGATCGTCACTGCTTCGGTTCGCGACGTCGCACCTAGTTTTGCGATGATCGAGCTTATGTGGAATTTCACGGTATTGCGAGAAATGGCCAAGCGACGCGCAATCTGGGGATTGGAAAGTCCATCGGCCACAAGGTTCAGGATGTGAAGCTCTCGGTCGGTAAGGGGCTCGACAAAGGCGAACTCCGATTCACCGTCCGCATCGAAATCCGTCTTCTGGGCTATCTGCAGCCCAGCTGCAACCGCCATGGCTGCCGCCCGGATTTGCGTCGTTGGCGCATCCGGCGGGAGCATGGCGTTCGGAGCGCGGAGTTCGTTGGGCCGTACACCGTGAGGAACAAGGTAAAGAGTCGGCCCATCCGCCTTTGCAAAATGATCGCTAAGCTGAGCTAAGTGCTCCGCATGAACCACCTGCACGTCGAAGGTCTTCGCACCGTTCCCCGCCGCCGCGAAAGTATCAACGACTGCGAATTCAGGAAACTGTTCAAAAAGCCGGATTAGCTTGCGGGCGTCTTTGTCTTTTTCCGCGACCAAAGAGACTCGAATCTTCGGCTGCATTTCATGCCTGTCTGCGTGGGCGTTCTCCTACCAGGACCGTTGAGGAAAATTGCTGTCCGGCACGCATTCCGTAGATCTTCACTTCTTGCTTCGGAGTCAGCCGAAAAACAACGGAAGCGGTCCCCTGTGCGCCCAACTCCTGGTCTTCGACTCGGAGAAGCATATCGCCGAGCAACAATCCAGCTTTATCAGAAGGCCCCTCAGAATCGACATGAACAACGAGTGCGCCCACATCCTGAGTTAGATTCAGCTTCCGCTTCAGGGACTCAGGCACCCGCACTGGTTGAAGGCCGACTCCCAGGTAAGGTTTGGGTACGTACCCCTTCTCCTTTAGGACGGCACCGATACGCTTGATTGTGGCGTATGGTACGGCCAATGGCGATCCCCGACGAAGTGCACCGGTGTTCATGCCGATGACCTTACGGTCCGCACCCATGAGCGGTCCGCCGGAAAAGCCAGAGTAGAGATTCAAGTCTGGACGAATGAAGGCCTCGATCTTCTTGCCGCGAAACGTGTACCACTCGCCCATTACGCCGGAGAGGATCCCTGCGCTTGCGACCAGGTTTCCCCGCCAAGTGCGGCCGATCGCGAGCAACAACTGACCAACTGCCAGCTTTGGGTCTTCTGAGAAGACAGCAGGTGTGCCGGCTTTCGTCTCCAGATTCAGAAGCCCGATATCGGTACCGGAGTCGATGCCCACAAGAGTGGCATTCAACTTTTTTTCAGAAGAGGTCCAGACGCGGATCGTTTCCTGATCGGCTACGACGCGTGCAGTGGTTACGATCGTCTGTTCGTCGAGGAAGATTCCACTCGCACTCCGGCCGCCACCTCCTTGAACCGTCACGACGCTCTTGCCGATATCTTGAATCGATTTCGATAGTTCACTCGATAGTTCGTCCCAGACACTCATAGGATCCCTCCGAAAAGAGAATGGCAAAATCCAGACGGCCGGCGCATCTGCCAGGTGGGTAGGAGGCGCGATGGGAGCACCTGCGATTGGGGAACAGGCATCCCGTTCACGCCCAAATCCGGCTGGCGTTTGTTTCACCTGTATGGGTTGACAGTTTTCGGAACGCAACCAAGCATTGTAGGGTTGGCCAGAGGGCGGCATCCCGCTGAGTCAGGGGCAGCGGGCTTGATATCCGGACCAACCGCTTCGCGCAGAGAATACCCCCCGCTAATTGAGACCATAAAACGCTTTTTCCCTGACTCTCGCCTGACGGGAGCTCTCCCAATCTTCCGTGAGCTTTCAAGGTGAACGGTATCGTGCCCCTACCCCTATGTAGTTTCCGGCGTATAATTTTGCAGTTTTCGAAAGCTAACAGAACAATTCTGGCCAAGGAGGACATCCAGATGAAGCACCTGGGTTCCCTGCTCCTCACTTTCTCTCTCTGCTTCGCAAGCGCAGCTCAGGACCACTCTCCCCATCCCGCGGCGAAGCCAGCCACTTTGATGACCGGCATCAGCAATCTGCACCATCCGGTTACTACAAGTAACCCTGCGGCGCAAAAGTTCTTCGATCAAGGCTTGCGACTGATTTACGCCTTCAACCACGATGAAGCTGCTCGCTCGTTCCGTCGCGCCGCTCAGCTCGATCCGAACCTGGCGATGGCGTACTGGGGCATCGCGGAAGCGGTTGGGCCTAACTACAACGATCCGGCGAGCGATGAGCGCTTTCAAGAGGCGCATGAGGCCATCGAGAAAGCAGGAAGCCTTTCAAGCGGTGCCTCTGCGACCGAGCGCGACTACATCCAGGCCATGGCCAGGCGCTTTCCCGCTCCCGGCGTCGACCGCCGGAAGGCCGCCGAGGATTATCGCGAGGCCATGCGCGAGCTGATGAACAAATATCCTGACGACCTTGACGCAGCAACGCTCTTTGCCGAAGCAGGTATGAACCTGCACCCCTGGGGACTGTGGATGAAAGATGGCAGCCCGCGCGACGGAACCGAAGAGATCGTTTCGACGCTCGAGTCGGTCATCAAGCGCGACCCCAACCATTTGGGAGCAGTCCATTACTACATCCACGCCGTCGAGGCTTCGCCTAGCCCTGAACGTGCGCTGGCTGGCGCAAACCGGCTGGCGGCGCTGGCGCCTTCGGCCGGCCACATTGTTCATATGCCGGCCCATGTGTACATCCGCACGGGAGACTATGACGCCGCGGTCAAGACGAACGAGAAGGCAGCAGCAGCCGACGAAACCTACATTAAAACCAGCAGCGCCAATGGCGTGCAACCCGGGATGTATTCCGGAATGTATTACAGCCACAACCTCCACTTCATCGCCATCGCAGCCAGCATGCAAGGCAATTTTCCCCAAGCTAAACAAGCGGCCGACAAGTTGGCGGCCCATGTCCGCCCAATGCTGAAAGACATGCCGATGCTCGAGGGATTCGTCGCGATTCCAAGTGCGGTGCTGGTGCGTTTTGGAAAGTGGAGTGACATTCTCAAAATGCCTCAGCCAGACCCGAACTTGAAAGTCGTGACCACTTTCTGGCACTACGCCCGCGGCATGGCGCTCGCCGGAACCGGGAAACCAGATGAAGCCGAGAAAGAACATGCCGTCATTGTCGCCGCAAAACAAGCAACGCCGCCCGACGCCATTTTTGCTCCGCCCTGGAACAACAAAACAAGAGATATTCTGCAGATTGCGGACGATGTCCTTGCCGCCAGGATTGCTATGGCCCGTAAAGATACCGATGCGGCGATCGCTCGCCTGCGCAATGCCGTGGGGGTGCAGGACACGCTTAACTATGGGGAGCCTCCTGACTGGTATTTCCCTGTCAGGGAGTCGCTCGGTGGTGCGCTGCTGATTGCCGATAAGGCGCCGGAGGCGGAAAAAGTATTTCGCGAAGACCTGAAGCAAAACCCACGAAATCCCCGTTCGTTATTCGGCTTGCATCAGGCGCTCAAAAGGCAAGGTCGCAGCTATGACGCCCAGTTCGTGGAGAAACAGTTTCATGACTACTGGGGTGGTAACACCAGTCTGACAGTTGAAAATCTGTAGAGGTGCCGGGGGGTCCTGAAAACCGATTGGCCGACGGTGATGTAGTAGCCGGTGAAAGCTTCTCCTCACCTTGATTGGAGAGCGGGCATTGATCCAGCCGGCCGTAGTTCGAGCACAGACAGCTTCCCGTCTGTGAGGATATTATCTCCGGTCGCATTCGTTGTCTTTTTCGGGGCGCGTGGCCGGTCGATGTCCGCGCACGCGTTTGCCGTACCCACAAACAACAGGTCCGTCATCACCCAATCGCGCTCGCGGTCCACGTGAGGGTCAATGCGATGGGTCCATTTCGTCGCCGCCCTGCTATTCATGGTTGCGATGTCGTGCGTAGCCGCACCCACCCAGACTTCTCTTCCCTGATAGCGTTCGGCTATTTTCCATATCCGGATGTGATGCCGTTTCGCAAAGGTGTTCAGAGATTTTTGGAAGACCAGATCAGGAGGCCGTCCGTCCAGCAAAAGCGTGGAGACGGGGGCGTCGGAGTATCCCGTCTGTCGAATGGTCGCTTGTACCGCTTTCAACGCAGTCCGGGCGTTGACACTGTCGGCTGCAATCCAGCCGGCCTCGCCGAAAGCGGCGACCAACTCCTGCTCGTTGCCGAGAAACATCAGGTTGGTTAGATCGGATGGTATCTTGCCTGGGGTGGAGGTGCGGAGGGGCGCGGCTTCGGCGAGTCGTTTGAGTGTGGTGTCGACCGGCAGCTGCCGCCATCCCGCCCAAGGTTCCTTCTGCCTCAGGGTGGAGGCGCGAACCACCTGAACTTGTAGGTCGGTTCCCGCAGGATATAAAATCTCCCGCCGAATCGACAGGCCATAGATGGTTTGCACACCCTTGATTGTGTAACCTGCAATTGGATTGATCAGGCCTACCGCCGTAAACACCAGTGACACCTTGCTCTTCGCATGCGGCTGAATAATGCCCAAGATCTCGTTGTTCTGCACCGTTTCACGCGCGTTATCCACGCTTATCACACGTGCATACAGCGGTGAATTTTGGCCGTTCCTGTGGACGATGTTTGAAAAGTCCAGCACCAACCGAGGCCGCGAATACTTATCCGGAGCCTTTTGGGCAAACAGAATCGTCCCGTTCGCCCTCGTGCCCGGAGCAACCACTAGCTCCCCTTCCCTGCACTCGAGCTGCTCACCGTTCTTGCACAACGGATAGGTGACCGTCCCATTAATGGGATCGCCGGTGCGCGAGCGGTCGCTGTACACGGGAACATCAAGGCGGATGGAGAGGGTTGCGCCCGAAGCGAGGTCAGCATCGGGTTCTGCTCCAGTATTGTGGGGCATCGGCTGCGCCGCGACCTTGGTTCCCTGGTCCGAAAAGTGATAGAAAGCGGCGAGAAAGCCACTGGTCGCCCCATTCTCAACCAGCAGAGTCTGCATCTCAAAATTCGGAGAGTAGAGCAGGTAGTCCAACGCAGTATTCTGATAGATATCTTCCCGGTTGATGTCCACGCCGCGGCTGATCATCGCGTCGGCGACTTCTTCATAAGCCACGATGACCTTTTGTTTGGTGGTATAGCTCGAGCCAAATACCGCCCAATGCAATGCGGTTCGACCCTGAGCGTCCGCTGACTTCACGTCAACACCGTTATCGATAAGTGTTTTCGCTTCTTGCAAACGGGCCAAGATGTCTTTTTCCTTGGTCTCGCGGGTGGCCTGATAGAGCTTTTGGATGAGCGGCAAGGCGTTCGGCAAGTTCAGTGTCAGCGCGGCGGGCGACAGTTCATCTTCTTGTTCTTGCGGCTCCTCGGGCTGCTCCGCAGGCGCATTCACGATCGATGGAGGTTTTTCCGCAGGGCGTGACTCGGGCGCGGGCTCTTGTGACCAAGCATGTCTTGGACCTGTCGGCAGGTATGAGCCCGCGATAAAGCAAGCCATACTGAACAGGGTAAAGATTACGTTCCGGCCTGCTCGGCGCATAGTCACCTCCAAACTCATCTATGTCCTGACACGACTTCTCGATTCTCGCGCCCGGGAATTGCCCGATGGTGTCCTCGTGCTAAAGCCGTGCAGTACATCGGGAGCTCGAGCCTCGGCAAACGTGGCCGCGGCGTCGGCTGAATTGGGTTCAGTGCATTGCAGCGCTCTCGCCATCCGCCTTTCGAACGGTTGCTCCGCAAAGGCGAACCAACGATATTGTGCTTTAGAACCTGAGCAGGTGGGGCGCAAATCGAGGGTTGCAGAGGAATAACTGCGGTTCATGCTTGAGAGCGCCTGAACGGATTCCGCTCACTTCAGAGTTACATGTTGCACTCAGGATCTACCTTGCCACCGTCGGGTTCATCCGCAACCAGCAATGACTTGCAAAAGTTGTGCGATTTTCGCCTGAGGGTTTGATGGTTAGGGCTCGCCGAGTCGACAGGAATTCGAAAGCCAGCCTATCGCAGCCATTCCTCGAGATGTTCGCGAATGAGTGCGTCATCCCCGTCATGCAGATGAGGGTACAACCTCAACACGCGATCAATTTCTTCACTCTGGTTCGGTGAGAGGTCCTCGCGCGGATCGAGGCACCAACGTCCTGACATAAGTCCTTGACGCCTCAAAACTTCGTTGATACCAGAGATGCAACCGTGAAAATTGTTTTGCGGGTCGAAGATAGCGGCGTTCATTTCCGTAACCTGCTGCGCGGTAGTGAGTAGATCCGGAGAAATTGAACGATCACATTGTTTGATCGACCTGAGTAGCGAGACAGCTGTCTTCGTCCAGATCGCCCAATGTCCGAGCAGGCCTCCGACGATCCGCGCACGTTTACCCCCAACTTCAAACCGTGTCAGCAAGTCGCAAATGATGTTGTCGTCGTTCCCGGTGTAGAGCGCAAGATCATCGCGACCACTTTCGACCACGGCCCGTACAACGTCGAGGGTCTGATAGCGATTGAAGGGCGCGATTTTGATGGCTACAACCTCGGGAATCTGCGCGAATTCACGCCAGAATTCAACCGGTAGCACTCGTCCACCAACCGCGGGTTGAAGATAGAAACCGATGAGCGGGATGATGGAGGCAATCGCCCGCGAATGATCGAGAAGTTCCGAAACGGTCGCTGCGCGCAACGCCGCCAGGCTCAACAGGGCGGCATCATAGCCGAGGGATTTTGCGAGCTCAGCTTCAGTGATCGCGGCCGCCTTTTTCCCGCAGACCCCTGCCACTTTCACCACAGGTTGACCGCGCAATTCCTGCATGGCCAGTTCTAGTACGGGCTTGAGGAGATTGAATTTGGGATCGCGGATCTCAAATTGCGTCGTGTGTACTCCAACGGCGACGCCGCCAGCGCCGGCGGCGAGATAGTAGCGCGTGAGTGCGCGTTGATGGAGCTCGTCGAGTTTGCGATTGCGGCTAAGGGCGAGAGGATGAGCCGGGATCACCAGCCCTTTTCGCAGTTCGTCGCGCAAGTCCATCAGAACTTCCCATCCTGGACTTCAAAGTGCGACGGTTTATTCAACAGCGCGCCTCCGTTCGCGATCCAGTGCGCAATCCACTCTATGAGTTGCGACGGCGGGACAGTCGGAGGGCCAAACAGCGATATTGCCTTCTGGGCGTTGCTGAGAATCGCGACGTCGGATTCCTTTCCCGTAAAGTGCGGCTCAATCTTGAAACGACGGCCAAATTCCTCGGCAATTTGGCGCACAGAAAGAGTCTCTGGTCCGGTGATGTTGAGCAGCAGCGGCGGCGACTGGCAAAGGGCGAAGGCGCGCAGGCACGCTGAATTCGCGCTCCCCTGCCAAATCACGTTCACATATCCCATTTGCAAGTTGACCGGCTGACGATTGAAGACGGCAAGGCCAATATCAACCAGCACTCCGTAACGTAGCTCAACCGCATAGTTCAGTCGAAGAAGAACTACTGGCGTGCCCCACTGATGGGAGCCGTATTCAAACATCCGCTCCCGGCCGAGCGCAGACTGTGCGTACTCTCCTACCGGTACGGCTGCGGTAGACTCGGTCGCACCTCCTTGTGAGACCGGCTGCAAACCATAGACATTGCCGGTTGAAAACCCAACGATGCGGGAATTCCGAAATCGCTCAGCGACTAACCCTGGAAGAAAGCTGTTCATTGCCCAGGTTAAGTGCTCGCAGCCGCTTGTCCCGAACTTGCGAGCCGCCATGAAGACGACATTCTCGACCTCTGGAAGTTGTGCGAGGGCACCGGGCTGCAGCAGATCGCGTGCTACGGTCTCGATGCCACAGCTTTCGAGATCGTCGCGAAGTTGGGGGTCGGAAAAACGCGCGACGGCAATCACCCGCTTCCTCACCCCAGATTGATGAATGGCGCGCCGGGCCAGTTTCGCCAGGCTAGGCCCCATTTTGCCGCCTGCGCCAAGGATCAATAGGTCCCCAACCAAATTGGAAACGGCAGCGACATCAGCCTCGAGTGGCAGTGAAAGCTGCTCTTCCAGTTGTCCGACGGTATTGATCATTCTTCGGTGGACTGACCGATTGATCAAGGTCAGCGCCCGTGATAGTCTAACGCCTGTTGCTTTCGTTTGCTTATGTTTATTTGCGTTTACTAACCCACCCCGGAAATGTCTTTTTACAATAACCATGCGAATCGAAGTCTTTTCTGAAAAATCTTCCCTCGCCAAGGCAGCAGCCAAGAAAGCCGCAACCGTTATCCAAGACGCCGTCGCGCGGCACGGCATTGCCCGAATTGTTGCGGCCACCGGGGCCTCTCAATTCGAATTTCTGCAGGAACTGACTGGGGAGAACCTTCCTTGGCACAAGGTGGAGATGTTTCACCTCGACGAATATCTCGGGATTCCAGAGACTCACCCAGCGAGCTTCCGCAAGTACCTCCGTGAACGGCTCATCCAAAAGACCGGCATCGTCCGTTACCACCTGCTCGACGGAACTCGAGAGCCGCGGGAGATGATAGCCGACGTCACCACTGAAATTCGGAAAGCTCCGATTGACCTCGCTTTCGTAGGAGTCGGAGAGAACGGGCATCTGGCGTTCAATGACCCACCAGCGGATTTCGACAGTGAGGAAGCCTACATCGTGGTGGAGCTGGATGAAGCCTGCCGGCGACAGCAACTAGGTGAGGGCTGGTTCCATAGCTTAGAAGACGTGCCCCGCCGGGCCATTTCTATGACGGTCCGGCAGATTCTCAAATCGGAAGAGATTCTCTGCATTGTTCCGGATACACGAAAAGCTCAGGCTGTAGCAACTTGCTTTGGTGGCGCTGTGACGCCCCTTGCCCCCGCGTCGATTCTACGCACGCATGCGAACGCCATTGTTTATCTTGATCAAAGCTCAGCTTCATTGCTTACGCCTGAGGTCGTGCTCGCCCATCAAGCCTAAGGTCACAGCGGCCGCACAAGACCCTTTCGAGTTGCTTCTGTGTTTCTAATCAGGAGCAGAACGAGGATCATGCCGCAAAATGGAATCAATCCCGCAACCCAAATGATTGGATCAAAGGCATGCGTTGTCATCCCCTGCCGCAGGTCAGAATAATGTCCGACGAGAAGGAAGGCAATGATGGTTCCGATTCCCGACCCGGTCCCCCCGAAGCCGCTAACTGTTGCTACCGATGTGCTGTGATAGAGGTCTGAGGGCAGCACATTGGCGATGGTGCTGAACGCAGCATAGGCGAAGGTTGCGAGCGCGAACAGCAGCGTAATCATCCAAAGCTTGGTGGTAAAAATTGTGGGAATCAGGAGTATTACTCCGAGGCCCCCGAAGACCACGACCGCTTTGCGCGCCGCTCCCAGGGACCAACCGGCCTTAACCAGCCGGCCAGAAGCAATCCCTCCGAAGAAATTCCCGAGATCGGCGGCAATGAAAGGAACCCAGACGGCAACGAAGCTGCTCTTGAGATCAAATCCTTTGGCCACCAGATAAATCGGGAACCAGTCCGTCACGAAAAACCAAACCGGGTCGGTGAAGCTGCGAGCCACAATCGTGCCCCAGGTTTGCGGCAATCGCAGTAGGTCCGCCATTGATAAGCGAGGAAAACCGTCGGCCTGGAGATCGTCCCTATCGCGAGCAATAAGAGCGCGTTCCGCCTTTGAAACCAGGGGATGCAGTTGCGGTGGCTGATAAATTCTTCGCCAGAGCAAAATCCATAGAATCCCCAGCAAGCCTGGAACCGCCACCGCCGGCCTCCAGCCCCAGCGGAAATAAATGGAGAGGACGATGAAGGGCGCGATCGCGCCACCAACCGAAGATCCGCTGTCAAAAAACGCTGTTGCGAGTCCACGCTCCTGCTTTGGAAACCATTCAGATACCGCCTTCGCAGCGCCGGGCCAGTTGGCCGACTCGCCTGCGCCCAGCAGAAAACGAAAGAGGCCAAAACTGTACAAGCCACGAGCCAGAGGGGTTAACAGTGAGATGAGCGAATAGGCTGCCACGGTGAGCGTAAGGCCAAGGCGAGTTCCCAAGCGGTCTATGGCTCGTCCAAAGACGGTTTGGCCGATTGAATACGCCACACGAAATGCGATGACGATGTAGGCGTAGTCGGTGTTGGTCCAGTGATATTGAACTTTCAGATAGGGCGCCAGCAGCGAAAGGGTTTGGCGGTCAATGTAGTTGATGATGGTGGAAAGGAAGAGCACGGCCGCAATCCACCATCGCAATTTCGGGATGGTTCGACGTGGGGAGAGACAGGGGGCGGTTTCGCTCATCGCGCTCATTCACCGAGCATCATCGACCGGCATTCAACTATTAAACTCCCTTGCGCCATGTAGGATCGTCGGGCCGCTTGACTTCGATCTTGATCGAACCGTCTTTGTTCAAACCCTGCTCGCACGCCCATGCAACCGGCTTTACAATCCCCGGTCGAATTTCCAGTTCCGCCGATAGATGCACGGGACCAGCAAAGCCTTCCGGCAGCACGAAAGACGCTTCCCGAACTCCGCCACCATAGGGCTGACCGGGATCGAGAGCGCCCTTCAATATCCAGTCCGAGTTGGCACTCTGCAACGCGAGCCGGAGAACTCCCGGAACGCCCGCAACCCCGCGATTGGCCACTCCAACGATCAGCTCTGACGTTCCATAGCGTTTTCGTTGCCATACCCATGCCGGCCTCACACGGTAACCGAGATTTGCTTGCAGCCGCTCGACTCCCCGGGGATATTGCTGAGTATATTGCTTAAGATTTTCGGATTCGGTCCACAGAGCCCAGTAGTTCGCACGCAGATCGAGAGCGTGCAGGATGCGATTTTCCATTGCATTTACGCCGGCGGAATCGACCGCCAGCTTGGTGAAGTCGTACGCACGCAAATCACCATCTTCCATGATGCAGGCAAGCCAAGGTGGGCGGTTGGCCAACTGATCAATCTGAATGGGTTCTTCGAGCATGATGCTGTCCGATCTCAGCCATGCCCCAGAGCGCATAGCCATGTCGAGCACCCGCCGATTACCGACATGGCTGATGTCTGGCTGGGTGTTGACCGCGAGCGGTGTTTTCCTCCACGTTTCAAGTTGCTCCTGTGTGATCTCAACAAACGTGCGCTCCGCTGTTGGATAATCCGGAAACGGATTGGGCAGATTGCTGGTGTGGCCTTCGCCCCAAAATCCGTACTGCATCAGGTCCATCCATTCGATGAGAGGGTTGCCGTCGAACTCAGCCGCAAGCAGCTGATTCAACTCCAGAAAGGCCTTGCGGAACTCGGGGTGATCATAACGCGGCTCAACGTATTCTTTGTTTCCGCGCCGCGCCAAGCTGCCGATCTTGACCAAGGGAATTCGCGACCGCAGGAATTCAGGAAGCGCAATCTGTTCCGGCTGAAACTCGGGATTCGAGAGTTGCACGCGAAATGCGAGACGCAGGCCATGCCGCTTGGCCGCGTCAAGCGTCAACTGCCAAACAGGATCGAGATCAAGCTTTCCCGGTCTTGACTGCACATTGCGCCAGTCGCAACGAATGTAAAGCACATCTACGAACGGCAAGCTGGCGATATCTTCCACCTGCTGCTCGAGAGTTTTCTTCCCCGCACGCACCGACAGCGATGGCCCATTTTCTTCCCAGGTGTAGCCGACGAGCCCAGTTCCGGAGTTGCGAACTGGCTTTTCAGAAGGCGAAGTGAACAATGCCGTGCGCCAACCTTCGTCTTGCTCGATCTCGAAGGGCCCCTGCTCCAGCCGGTCGCGTGCGGGAAACGACGGGGTGTGAGCAGAAAAGGAAGAAGATTGCGCGCTGGCTATTTGTGCTAGCGCCGAAAAGGCGGCTGTCCTCTTAAAAAATGACCGGCGATTCATGCGGAGCCGTACCCATTGACAAGCTTGCTAAGATGCCGCAAAGTGTAAAAGAAAGATAGCGAAAGCAAACGAAAGAATCAAATGGTTTCCCAAATAGGCCGCCTACGTTTCCTGCTCCTCCTTTTGTTGTTGAGCTCGAACCTGATTGCCGTTGGCCGGCCAGGGAACTTCACCGTTCTTGGTCCAGGGGGCGGTGGCGCTATGTTCCACCCCACGATCAGCCCCCATGATGCAAACACCGTCCTGGTGGCATGCGACATGACGGGTGCCTACATCACGCACGATGGCGGGCACCATTGGCGGATGTTCAACCTGCGCGACGTGGTTCAATTCTTTGCTTTTGATCCCAAGAATGCCAATACCATCTATGCCGGAACGAAGGCTCTCTGGCGCAGTAGGGACGCAGGCGAAACCTGGAAGCTGGTCTACCCGAAGCCTTCCTCGATTCAGGGGATTCGCATGAGCCCCGACCATGCCGACGAGACGATCGTTGCGAACCCCGACCCACTCAGGACAATTCGTGCCATGGCGATTGATCCAGACGATGACAATCTTCTTTATGTTGCTGCCGGGTCAGGTGAGAAGTTCGCGCTTTTTCTGTCGAACGACGCGGGTGAGAGCTGGCGAGAACTGAAAGCCCTCCCGGAACAACCGAAGCAAATGTGGATTGATCCTAATTCGGCACGCGAATCGCGAACACTGATCATCGCCGGAGCGCATTCCATTCTGGTGAACAATTCGAATGCTCTTCAGATACGAAACACGCCCGTCGAGTTCAGCGACACCTCGGCGGGGTTCAGTAAAGGCAAGTCCGCCGTATACGGGGCAGCGAAACAGGGCTTATTCGTCTCGAATGACCTCGGCACAACCTGGAACAAGGCTGATCTGCCCGGAAGCGGGTGGCATGTGAGGGCAATCGCCACCAGTCTCCATCAACCCGAAACCGCGTATGCCTCCTACGAAAACTTGAGCGAAGGCAATGAATGGCTGAACAAGCTGCGCGGTAAGCCATCGCTGTGGCTGGGTGTCGCAAAGACGGTCGATGGCGGAAAGCATTGGCAGCTGGTTTGGAAGGAGGCGAACCAGCCAGCGCCGAACGTTCACGACGCCTGGATCAGCCGGCGTTTCGGCCCTGTTTGGGCGGGGAATCCACTGGCTCTTGGGGCAGCCGACCAGGATCCAAACATCGCTTACGGAACCGATTTTGGTCGCACCATGCAGACGACCGACGGTGGCGCGAACTGGACTGCTGTTTACTCTCGACCGGGTAACGACGCGGAGTGGAGCTCTACTGGGCTCGACGTCACCACAAACTACGGCATCCATTTCGATCCGTTCGATCCCAAGCGGCGGTTCATTACCTACACTGATATCGGACTTTTTCGCAGTGAGGACAGCGGGGAATCCTGGCAAAGCTCAACTGCTGGCGTTCCCGAAGAGTGGGCGAACACGACCTACTGGGTGGTATTCGATCCGGCAGTGCGCGGCCGCATGTGGAGCGCGAATAGCGGTACGCACGACTTGCCGCGCCCGAAGATGTGGCGCAAGCGCTCAGTGCTCGAGTACAAAGGCGGGGTTTGCCGCAGTGACGATGGCGGAAAGACATGGGTAAAGTCCAACCGGGGCATGGACGAGACCGCACCCACACACATTCTGCTTGATCTCTCCAGCCCAGCCGACAACCGCGTCCTCTACGTCGCCGCCATGGGCCGAGGCGTCTATAAGAGCGTCGATGGCGGGAGAAATTGGATTCTCAAAAACACTGGCATCTCGCAACCTCAGCCTCTTGCCTGGCGCTTGGCCATGGATCCGCAGAAGACCTTATATCTCGTTGTGGCGCGCCGCTCTGAAGACGGCAGCATAGGCAACGATGGCGATGGCGCCCTCTATCGTTCTCGCGATGGAGGCGAACATTGGGACAAAATGCCGTTGCCCGAAGGCGTCAACGGCCCGAATGGATTGGCAATTGATCCCCGCAATCCGGCCCGGCTCTACCTCGCCGCTTGGGCACGCAATGTCGGAATGCACGGGGATGGCGGCGGAATTTTTGTTTCCGAAAATGCCGGCAAGAGCTGGAGGCAGGTGCTCGATCGGGACCGCCACGTATATGACATCACCATTGACCCACGCAATCCGTCGATCCTATATGCGGCCGGGTTTGAATCATCGGCATGGCGTTCCACCGATCGTGGTGAACATTGGGTTCGCATTCCCGGATACAACTTTAAGTGGGGGCATCGGGTCATCGCCGATCCGGCTGACCCAAACTCGATTTATGTAACCACATTCGGCGGCAGCGTATGGCATGGCGCTGTAAACGGGAGACCTGCACAATTGGACATCGCGACTCCCGAACTGGAGTTGGGACGTTCAGCTGCGTCTGGGCGGTAAATCTATTCTTTGTTTGTTTTTTGTTATTGCTATAGTTTGGCGTTGCTACTGATCTAAAACGACTTTGTGAAAGGGCCGGTGTCAGATGTTGGGTAGCCCGCTAGTTGATCAGAGCTGGCTCGAACAGCTTTCGACCTCACAGCCGCGTGTGGCAGGAATTCTTTCGAGGCCTCCTCAGCAGCAGCAAGCTGCTGGTTACTTCCATACGCTGCGGGAAATTCTTCAGCAGCCCTCCACGTGGATTAAAACAGCCGAGCAGATGACCACCGCCAGGGCCCGGTTAGATGCCTGCACTGAAAATATCCGTACTCTCGTGCTGACCGGATCCGGTAGCTCGCAGTTCGCCGGCGAGTGCGTTGTTCCCGTACTCAGGCGAGAGATGAAAGTCGTAGCCGATGTCGTAGGCGGAGGCACCTTGCTGACCTACGGGGAAAATGCCCTGGGGCCGGAAAGGCCGGCGCTGGTCGTCTCGCTTTCCCGCTCCGGTGACAGTCCGGAAACCGTGGGTGCGGTTTCACGCTTGCTAGACAGCAGTGGCGAAATTCGCCACCTGGTGCTTACCTGCAATCGCGAGGGTCGAGTTGCCGATGCCTATGGAACCGATGCGCGCGTGCGCCTGATCGCCCTCGATGACGACACCAATGACCGCAGTCTCGTCATGACCAGCAGCTTTACGAATCTCGTGCTGGCGGCGAGAGCACTTGGACTGGGAACCGAGGTTGAGCGCTATCGATCCATCTGCACGCGCTTGAGTTTCCTCGCTTCAGAGTTGCTCCGAAACCACATTGGCGAGATCGCAGGGGCTGCAAGCAGTGGTTTTCGGCGTGCCGTCTACCTCGGAAGCGGTCCCTTGCTGGGCGCGGCACGGGAATCTGCGCTCAAAATGCTCGAGATGACCGCTGGCTCGGTAGCGACGCTTTCCGATTCGTATCTCGGGTTTCGTCACGGCCCAATGAGCTTCGCGCACCATGACACCCTGATCGTGTGCTTCCTTTCTTCGCGCCCCCTGCTTCGCGCCTACGAATGTGATCTATTGCGGGAGCTTGATGACAAACAACTCGGGCTCATGAAAGTGATCGTCGGCGATGACATACCAAAACATCTGGCGCGTGACAGCGATCTGATTATCGAGTGTCCGGGTCTGTCAGAAATCGGGGATGACGACGCCCCGGTCATTCACGTGATCGCCGGCCAGCTGCTTGCGTTTTTCCGATGTCTTGAAGAGGGTCTGCGTCCGGATTCGCCTTCCGAAAGCGGCGTCATCAAGCGTGTGGTGCAGAGTTTCAAGCTGCACATTCCTGGCGACTACGATGGTGGCGGGACGCGGGATAAGGAGGGGAAATGATTAGCCGTCGCGAATGGCTGTATGGAGCGGGCGCGCTTGCCGGGGCGGCGCGGCTTTCCGGAGCTTCAGAGACCTCTGATCATGGCACGCACAGTGAACCGAGGAAAGCTTCCGGGAAGCCTGCTCCGCTGCCTTTAGCCGAATACGAACCGAAAAGCATGCTCCAGGTGAAGGAAACGCACATTGAGCGGGCGCAATTTCCAGCGATTGATATTCACACTCACATCTCGTTTTCTAAGAAAGCGCAAAACGGGGTTCAGCTTTCCGCCGAGCGTGAGTACCTGGGGACACCGGAAGAGTTGCTAGAAGTAATGGATCGCAAAAACCTTCGCGCCATGGTGAACCTGACCGGCGGTTATGATGAGGGCTTAAAAGATGCGGTGACGAAGTATGACAAAGCTCATCCCGGTCGCTTCTTCACCTTTACGGAACCCTGCTACGAGCGCTTCGAGCAGCCCAATTATCCGCAGCTTCAGGCGGACGCAATCGAACGTGCACATCGGAACGGAGCCCGCGGTCTGAAGATTCTGAAGACCCTAGGCCTTTACCTACGGGAAAATATCACCTCCGGCCCGCTGGTAAAAATTGATGATAAGCGCTTTGATCCCATGTGGGATGCCTGCGGCCGGCTGAACATTCCCGTCGCCATCCATGTTTCCGACCCGGTAGCATTTTTCCTGCCTACCGACCGTTTCAATGAACGTTTTGAGGAACTGAACAATCACCCTGACTGGTCTTTTTACGACCATGATTTTCCTAGCAATGCGGAACTGCTCGAGCGACGCAATCGGGTTTTTGCACGACATCCCCAAACGCAGTTCATTGTGCTTCATGTTGGTAACTTCGCCGAGAACCTCGAGAACGTTTCGGAAAATCTCGACCACTTCCCCAACATGACGGTTGATATCGCCGCGCGCATCGGAGAGCTTGGCCGTCAGCCACGCACTGCGCGCAAGTTTTTTGAGAAATACCAGGACCGCATTCTTTTTGGCACCGACGCCACCCCGCACGGGGATGAATTTCCGCAGCAGGTCTTTAATGACAAGCTGTATGAAATCTATTATCGGTTCCTCGAAACCGATGACGAGTACTTCGATTACGCCCCGGCTAAGGTTCCACCCCAGGGCCGATGGAGGATTTACGGTATCGAACTCCCGTCAGAAATTCTGAAGAAGATCTATTCTGAAAACGCAGCCCGGCTGCTTCGACTCGCCTGATGCAGAGCCTTTTGGCGTTCTTGTTGCTGACCTTGATGAGCAGTGTCGTAGCACGTGCTCAAGTCCGAGTCTGGCAGGGAAACTTCCCTCTAACCACGTACGACGAAGGCCCTCCTGACCCGAATCCCCCGTTCGATCAACTCGCGACTAATCGTTTCAACTATCCGTACACGCTGCGCACCAATCTCACCGGTCGCAGCAGTATTCACAATTGGCGCGCCATCTTCCTCGAAAACGAATATCTGAAATGCGCTGTGCTCCCCGATCTCGGCGGCCATCTTTACACTTGCACGGACAAAATCGATGGCAAGCCGATGTTTTACGCGAACCCTTCCATTAAGAAGGCCAACATTGGATATCGCGGGGCGTGGGCGGCATTCGGCGTCGAGTACAACTTCCCGGTTTCACATAACTGGATGTCATTGTCACCCGTGGACTTCGCTTTTTCTCAAAACCGCGATGGGAGCGCCTGGGTAACGGTGGGCAACGTTGATCGCGTGTATGGAATGGAGTGGAGCGTCGAAATGCTTCTGCGGCCAAAATCAACGGTGCTTGAGCAGCGGGTGACGCTCTATAACCGCAGCGACGTACGCCATCGTTTTTACTGGTGGAACAACGCGGGCGTCGAAGTCTGGGATGATTCGCGTATCGAGTACCCCATGCGTTTCGCCGCCAGCCACGGATTCACGGAAGTGCAACCTTGGCCAGTCGATGCAAGTGGTCGCGACCTAAGCATAATCCACAATCAGACAGACGGGCCCGTGTCGCTTTTCGTCGAGGGTAGCCGCGAACCATTCATGGGCATCTGGAATCCCCACACCAATTCCGGCACGGTGCACTTTGCCAATTACCCTGAGCTGCCCGCCAAAAAGATTTGGTCATGGGGCGTGGACGCTGATGGGCTCGACTGGCGCAAAGCGCTGTCCGATAACAACAGTGCCTACGTCGAACTGCAGGGAGGGCTCTTCCGCAATCAGGAAACCTACGCTTTTCTGGAGCCGCACCAGACCATCCGCTTTTCCGAGTACTGGATGCCGGTGCGTGGAATCGGGGGAATCACGCGCGCAAATCTCGCAGGAGTGATAGCGCTCAAAAGAGAAGCTGAGAATCTGGTTTTGGGCTTCAATGCGAACCAACCAGTCCCAGGGGCTTCCATCGGCGTCTTCGAAGACGGGAAACAGGTATGGAGCACAACCGCCGATCTGTTACCAGAGCGCACACTCTTCCAGAAAATTCCAATTTTTGATGCGCAGCAGAAATACACAGTTGAGATTCTGGATCGAAGCGGCGCAGTTCTCATGCACCACGCCGAAGAGCAATACGACTGGACTCCAGTCGAGAATGTGAGAGTTGGCCTCCAGGAGAAGCACAAGATGCCTTCGCCTGACCACCGCACCGAGGATGACTGGTTGCAGCTCGGAGCGACCCAAGAACTCAATGGGCAACTCCTGCTGGCGCTCGAAACCTACGAACGCCTTCTACAAGAGATTCCCGAGAGTTATGCTGGACTGAAAGCGGCAGGCCGGCTCTCAGCAGCATTGCTTCATTATGAAGATGCCGTCCGGTATCTCGAGCCGGTCCGCGCGCGGAACCCCACCGACCCAGAAGCCGCGTATTACCTCGCGTTAGGTTATGAAGGAATCGGTAAAGAAGGAAAAGCGCGGGATGCTTTCGAAGCGGCGCACCGGCTACCTGGATGGTGGAAAGAGGCGGCTGCTCTACGGTTGGGAGAACAAGCGGCCCGGCGAGGCGATTCGCGTGAGGCTGAGCGTTATCTAGCCGAGGCCAAGTCGGCGTCGCCCGATGATGAGCGGGCAGCGGAAGAGTTTTCTGCCTGGAAGACGATCCATAACGATCACAGCCGCTCTTTGGCAGGCGACTCAATTCTCCGTTTTCCCCTGAGCCAGATGCTCCGAGAAGAACTCGGATCCTCGGATCTGCAACAGCTCGCGAATGACAACAATCGCATTTTGAATCTCGCGCGCGAATACATGCGCCTGGGGATTTATGCCAAAGCGCTCGATGTGCTCTCCCGTTCTTACCCCGAACCTGTTCCTGACCAAAGTGAGCCGGCCACCCCGGCTGTGGCTCACGATCCAATGATCGCTTACTACCGGGCCTACTGCCGGGAAAAACTCGGGCAATCAGCCGCATCGGAACGTCGATGGGCGGCGCATCTTTCTACCGTCTATGTGTTTCCAAGCTCTGCGGAAGATTTGACGGTGTTACGTGCCGCCACTGAGAAAGATCCAGATGACGCCAACGCTCACTATCTGCTGGGCACGCTCTATTTTTCAAAGGCATTCACTGATCGCGCACTCGCAGAATGGAATCGCGCTAAACAATTGAACCCGAAGATCCCAGGCGTTGACGCCGGCCTTGGAGTCGCCTTGCTGCATGCTAAAGGTGATCCGGCTAGCGCTCTCCTGGCATTCACCGATGGGATCCGAAGCGATGCCAAAAACGAAATGGTTTACGTCGGCGCTGACCAGGCGCTCAGCATGCTAGGCAAGCCGAGCGCCGAGCGAGTGCTTGCGCTCACAGCGTATCCCGACAAGGCCAACATGCCATCTGATCTGGTTTTCGAACTAGCCCTGAATTTCGCCGAGGATGGGAAGTTCGACGATGCAACTTCCCTCTTTTCTCATCGCTATTTTCCCCGCCAGGAGGGCGGCACTAACGTTCGGCAGGTATGGATCGAAGCGCAGTTGCAGCATGGGCTCGCGTTAGCCGCGCGTGGACGCTGTGATGACGCCCTTACAATTGCAAAAAAACTGGCCGCGCCCGTTCCAGATCTTGCCTTTACCAAGGACGGAATGCAGGTCTTTCTTGATGCGTCCCGCATGCACTACTTCCTTGGCGAAATCCATGCCGAGTGTGGCCACGCCGAAGAGGCGGCCCAGTACTTTCAAAGCGCAGCCGGGAAAACCGGGGCCGGTGATATGTTTTGGGCATGGAAAGCTGCGAAGGGACTTCCCGGATTTGATCAAAGTCAGTGGACAAATCGTCTGACCTCAGCAGAGCAACAGGCAGGCGACATGATTGAGGCAAGTTCGTTTTCGGGATGGTGGCTCTACAATCGCGCGATGATCCGTCGCGCCCTCGGGCACCAACAGGGTGCAGCTCAGGATTTGCAAAGCGTCTTTCTGTTGCCCGACCGCCTTCTTTCTTATCATCTCGCGCGAGAAGCAATGACGACTAAAGAAACCAGCGCAACGAAGTAAAAAACTCGGCGCAAGAGCAGCGCTACGCAATGAGAATATCGACGCCTTTCTTCTTCAGGGCGTCGGTGAATTCTGCTGGGGCATGGCTGTCAGTAATGAGGCGGTCTACTTTGTCGAGTGGGCCGATTCGCGAGACGCTACACCGGCCGAGTTTGCTCGAGTCCGCCACAATGTTGACTTCTTTCGAGACCTGCATCATCAGACCATTGAGCTGCGCCTCAAAAACATCCGGTGTTGAAGCGCCGATCGCCAGATCGAAACCATCGACCGCAAGAAATAACCGGTCAGCGTGAAACTCTCTCAGCATGGCTTCCGCTTGTGGGCCCACGAAGGAACAGGACACTGGGCGCATCAGCCCGCCGATTACGATGACGGAAATTCCAGGCGCATCCATCAGCTCAGAAGCGATGTTTAATGCATTCGTAATGATTGTGACCGCCTGAAGCTTTCGTGCCCGGATCTGGCGTGCGACCTCAGCGGTTGTCGTCCCCGAATCGAGGATGACGATTTCATTGGGTCTCACTAGCTCTGCGGCTGCGCGACCAATCCTAACTTTTTCGCTGTGATGCTGAGCCTCTTTGAAGCGCAGAGGATAATCCTGGCTGGCTTCCATTTGGCGGACCGCACCACCGTGGGAACGGACAGCGGAACCGTTGGAAGCAAGCGCGTCCAAATCGCCCCGGGCAGTCACCGCACTTATGCCGAAGCGATCCACCAGATCGCGGACGGTTACTTGTCCTTTTTGTTCAAGCAAATCGAGAATCTTCCGCCGCCGTTGCTCGGCGAGCAGTTTGGAAGCCGGGGCAATTGTCATAGCGGTGTTCATAACTGTAATTGCAAGAGAGAGTTGCGGTCAATGACCGCCGCGATTCCGGGTCTACTTTTCGCTGAATTATACTTGTTTTTAGTTTTTTCTTGACAACATTCTACTTGTTTTTATTTACTTTTGCTTTCGGACCCCCTGTTCGTTACTTTCGACAATTTCAACGGAGTTCACAGTATGAGGAAACATACTTCTCTCACTCTTGCGCTGGCCGCTTCTCTGCTCTTCACAGCCAGTTTGGCTTTTGGTCAAGGAACTGACCTGGGGACCATTCGCGGCGTCGTAACCGATGTGACCGGCTCAGTGGTCGCAGATGCTGTTGTAACCGCCACAGACAATGCGACGGGGACGTCACGGACGACGAAGACGAATGGGGACGGGGAGTATCAGCTCTTCGGTTTGAAGTCAGGCACCTACAAAGTCGCGGTGAACAGCCAAGGGTTTGCCCCTGCGCAGGTTGAGAATGTTGTCGTGCAGGGTAGCAGCGTAGTTGGCGTCAACGCGAGGCTGCGCGTCTCTTCCACGCAGGAAAAGGTTGACGTGGTGGTTGGCACGCCTACGATTGACACTCAGGACTCGACCATCAGCAGCACAATTAACTCTCGGTCGGTTGTCGATCTGCCGGCCGACACGCGGGATGTCTATCAGTTCCTGTATCTGAATCCCAATATCACGCAGGCGGACGAACCCGGGGATTTCAAGTTCATAGGGTTTCAGAGCTATGGCGCCAGCTTTTCGCTTGATGGCCAGAGAGCGAATGGCGGTATTTTCGGCAATCAAACGTCGAGCGAACCGTCGCTTGAGGCGGTGGATGAAGTGAACGTCCTCTCCAACAACTTCAGCGCCGATTATGCCGGAATCTCGAACATCCGAATCACGACCAAGCGCGGAACGAACCAGTACCATGGGTCGCTCTTCTATAACAATAAGAACTCGGCCCTGGGCGCATGGACGGTGCAGGACAAGATTGCACTCTCTCAATTTTCGCCGTCGGCGTTACAGACCAAATTCCCTTCGCCGTTTTACAACATCAATGATATTGGGGCTTCGCTCGGCGGGCCGATTCCCAAGCTGAACCGTACCTGGTTCTTTGTCGCTTACGAACGCGACTACAACGTGTCGCCGGTAGATATTTTCTCCGGTTCTGCGGCGCATCCAGACCTCTACACCGGGAACTTTACCCAGCTCGATCCGAGCGTACTGCCGGATGTTCCTGCTTCGGTGGCTCTCACAGCGCAAGAAATTGCCGCCGATACCTATCAGGGACAGGGACAACTATTCACGCAGATTCCCTCGCGCCTGTTGAATCCGACAGTACAGAATCTCATCAAGAGCTACTTCCCGCAGATTGGAACGGGAGTTCCCATCGACCCCCTCAGCGGGCAGATACTTGGCGGGTTCAGCACAGTGATGTCCGGGCGCGACACACTTGACCTCGGCACTCTGCGTCTCGACCATGACTTCAGCAACAATGACCATGTTTACCTTACCTATAACGCCTCTGCCGATACCTCCGCAACCACGCCGGTTGCGGCTCCCTATACCGGGCTTGGACTGGCGCACAATACGCGGCAAAACCATACGGTGGGACTGTCATACACGAGAGTTTTTGGTCCGACTGTAGTGAACGAATTGCGCGGCGGATTTAACAAGCAAAATCTCTTTCGGCATAGCAACACAACGCTGCAGAGCTTTTTGTCAGGTATCGGATTTGATTCTTCGGATCTTGCAGCCTACCAGTCGACGACCGGTAGTTTCCCAATGACGACCTTCGGCCAGCCGGTGATCGACTTCAGCGGCGCCTTTGCCAGATTCGGACGAACATCAGATCGAAACACGGACCGTCCGATGAGCCAGGCCCTCGAGACATTTGGGGACACACTTACCTGGATGAAAGGCAAGCACAACCTGAAGTTCGGGGCAGACGCCGTAAGGAACTGGGCCATCGATGGTTTTGTTTGGAATCGCGGTAATCCCCGAGGATATATGCGCTACCGAAGCAAACCCCCGGGAGGTTGTGCAACCAGCTGTAACGACAGCGACGTTGACATATTTGCCGATTTCCTGCTGGGCCTTCCAGCAACTTCCGCCGCCTATAACCTCAGTGTTCGCCCGCCGATGGACGTGCATAACTGGGAACAGGGCTATTTTGTACAGGACGACTGGAAGCTTGGCCGCCGCCTTACTGTGAACTTGGGGCTACGCTATGACCTAATTTCACCTTTTATCGAAAAGAATGATCTGCTCGTGAACTTCGCTCCAAACCTCACGAACCCGGTGAGCGGGCAGCCCGGCGTATTTGTGATTCCCTCAGCGCACGCAGTGCCTTTTGTGGATTCGCGCATTCTGGCATACGGATATCTCAATGCCGACGAGACACATCAAGGCATAGGTCGCGGGCTCGTGCGAACCGACAAGAACAATTTCGCTCCTCGAATCGGAGTTGCCCTGGCGCTAAACGACAATATGGTGGTGAGGGGTGGTTATGGAATCTTCTATCCGACTTCCGCGGCGCAAGGGGTTCGCGATCCGATGGCATCGAGCCCCTTCAATCAGGGTGTGACGGTAGCCGCTCTGCCCAATGGTTGGCCGGGATTTGCGCACGGATTTAGCCCGATCACGGGTGGTACCGTCCAGCCAGGCTTAAGCGCACCAAGCGCGAATGCTGTGCCGATCGATCTCCAAGATCCGCGTATCCAGCAGTACAACATAACTTTCGAACGGCAACTCGCATGGTCGAGTGCGCTGCGCTTTTCCTATCTCGGAACTCACATGGGCGGATTGGTCGCTGGCCGCGACCTGAACGAACTTCCTCCCACCAACAGCGGGTTTGCGACGACCACTGGCGATGGAGTAACACCGTGCGATCCAATCAATAATGGAGATTGTCTGCAGTCGCCCGGCGATCTGGCACTCTATCCGTTCCCGATCATTGGAGAGAACCTTCTCACCTATGGCAATTTCGCCCGCGGCAACAGCAACGCATTTCAGGCCCAGTTTGAGCACAAATACAAACGAGGCCTAATGCTGAATCTGTCTTACACGCTTCTTGACCAAAAATCCACGATCGGCGACACGGCAAACTCCAGCCTGGGTTCGGTTGGCTATGACATTTTCAATTTCAACAATGACTATGCCGAAGACGGCTTCGTCTCGCGGCATCGGTTCGTTGCCTATGGACTGTGGGACCTTCCGATCGGCCGGGATCATGCCATTGGACACGGCTTCTCCCGCCTGGCAGATGCCATCCTCGGCGGCTGGCAGAGCAGTTTCCAGATGTTCGCAAAATCAGGAACCCGTTATACGCCGTACTGGACCTGCGACGACTGTGACCCCGTGGAACCGGGTAACATCGGATCCACTTCGATCGACGCCGTTGGCGACTTCGGATTCCCGGATTTCCGTCCTACGGTTGTGAGCCACAACTTCTACACTCACCAATCGGGCAGCAATGCGACATTCTGGAATGCTTCGGCCTTCGGAGTTCCCTCAGTCGGGTCTGACCTTTTCAGTAATTCAGCGTCCGCGAATCGCAGTTTTCTGGTAGGTCCCTCACTGTGGGGGGTGAACTTCGGCGTGCACAAGAACTTCAAAGTTACCGAACGGGTAAGCGCAAATTTTGGGGTTGATGTTAACAACCTCTTCAATCATCCTTTGCTCGCCCCCGACTTCGGTGACAGCGGCGGCGGTTGTGGACAGGGATGTTTCGCCAACGTCGGTGATTTCACGCTGGCCGTCGATCAAACTCAGCCCGCGCCAGGAGTTCAGCCTGGTCTCTTGCCACTGACCGGACAAGCTCCGACTTGTTTGTTTAGTTCAGCCGCCGGGCCGAATACATGCTTTGAGTACAACCCATCCTTTGGTCAGCTGTTGAAGAGTTATCAGAACGAGGGCGTTTCACCCAGCCGGCAAGTTCGTCTGCGCCTGCGCATCACGTTCTGAGGGTTCCTAGCGCTCGTTCGTTTCTGCCAATGAGCTGAGGACTTCCTCGAGGGGGCGGAGTCCTCAATTCTTTCACCTATAGCCGCGACGGGCCGCACCTATCCCTGTGACCAAAGCGGCTCGCGCTCAAAGGAGCCCCTATGCAAAAACGCTGCCTTGTTGTATCCATCCTCCTCCTTATCATTCCAGGATCCGCCCTCGCGCAAGCAGGGGCCTGTAGTGGAATGACGGTCGGGCAACTTACCAGCCTCAACGGATTCGTCCCCTTTCCCTCCGATAGTCTGTGGAACACAGATATTTCGTCGACGCCGGTCGATCCCAACTCAACCAACATCATCAATTTCATTGGGTCGACCGTAGCCTTACATCCCGACTTCGGCTCCGGTCAGATCAAGAATCAGACCATAGGAATTCCATACCAGGTGGTTGCCGGTACTCAGGCAAAGGTGAACGTCACCTTGAATGCATTCGCCGATGAGAGCGATCCCGGGCCTGAACCGATTCCCTCCAATGCATTGATTGAAGGCTACCCCAAGCCGGGTAATGGCGACCGGCACGTGCTGGTACTTGAAAAAGACGGTTGCTGGCTGTACGAGCTCTATAACGCCAGTGTGAAGAATGGTGCTTGGAGCGCGGACCAGGCCAGCCTTTGGGACATGACCATTGACGAGCAGCGTCCATACACATGGACTTCGGCGGATGCCGCTGGTCTTCCGGTTTTCGTGGGCCTCGCACGCTACGACGAAGTGGCCGCAGGGGCGATCAATCATGCCTTGCGTTTTACGGTGCCTGCCTCACAGCGGGCCTTTGTGTTACCGGCTACGCATTGGGCCTCGACCAATACCAACCCCAGTGCGCCGCCCATGGGCACGCGCTTGCGATTGAAATCCAGCTTCGATATTTCGGGGTTTCCTGCGGACGATCAGGTGATTCTTACTGCGCTTAAGAAATATGGCATGATCCTTGCGGACAACGGCAGCGCGATCTTTATCAGCGGCGCGCCGGACTCGCGATGGAACAACAGTGACCTGAACCTGCTGAAGTCGATCACGGCCTCAAACTTTGAGGTTGTTCAACAGGGGACGATCTATACACCAGGAAACGTGCCAACCGGGGCTTCGCCGACGATCTCGAGCTTCACCGCAAATCCCGCGAGCATCAGCGCCGGGCAGCCGGTTACGCTGAGTTGGAGCACTCTAAGCAGCACCTACAACATCGTTTCACCAACCGTGGGGCCAGTGCGAGGAACGGGCGCGACCGTGAATCCAAGTGTTACCACAACCTACACGCTTTACAGCACCAATCAATACGGAAGAACCCTAGCGACGGTTACCGTTACCGTCCATTAGCAACCACCAAAATCGTGTGGGTCGGACATTTTGTCCGACCCATTCCCTACCCCGCGCTTTCCGCCGAGGCGATGACGATTCTCGACTTTTGGCTTTCTCTTCCATGAATCAGCCTCAGCAGGAACCCCACGACCAAGGTTATGGAAGCAAAGCAAATCACGGTTGCGCGATCTCGCCCCGAAGTAGAGAACAACAGCAGTAGACTCAGCGCTCCGATCAGGCCGACTGTCCAGCTCAGGAACCGAAACACCTGCACGGTGTAGTCGGGCACGTCTTTGAGCTCGCGCTCGATATCAACGGGTGTGTCGAGATCCTGGAAGAGCCGAGCGCGCTCGGGCCAGTCGGCTCGATCAAAGAGCATGCTTAGAAAAAACACGCCAAACGACGCAGGAATGACAATCGCAACCTGCTGAATCAGAGTCCAGTCGTAAACAAAGGCGCCGAGGGCCCCCAGGAGGAGTCCCGTCGTGAAGGTTGCGAGACCGGACCACGGGGGCGTACGCCGTATGACCAGCCCAAGCAAAGCCGGCGGACCATAGGCGAGCGAAAGCAGCGTGTTAAACGTCAGCATGACCGCAAACACGCTCTGGCGCGTAGAGGCCATCACAGCGGCAATTGTGATCGTGAGCCCCCCGACGAGAAAGGTCGTAACCCAGCCGACTGCGAGTAGTTCCCTTTCGCCGGCATTCTTGCGAAAAAGCGTTTGATAGATGTCTTTGGTCAGGATGGCTGATTTTATGTTGAAGATTGCCGAAAGGCTTGCCATCGTCGAACTGAACATTGCCGCCAACATGATTCCAACCAGCCCGTGCGGCAAAAGCGTGAGGCTTGCGACGGCGTACGCCGATTCGCTCACGTTGGTGGATCCTGGCCAGATCGTGTGCAAGTCTGGATAGACAATGCGCATGGCCATCGGCGGGATAAACCAAAGGAAGGCTCCCACGAAGAACAATCCCGCGCACAGCACAGAAATCTTTCGGGCCGAGCGCTCATTGTCGACGCTGAAGTATCGCTGGGCCATCGCGCTGGTGTTGTAGCCAAAGGAGACCATCACCGTCCAGCTTGCGATGTAAACCCAGCCGAACTCGCCGCCGAAGTGGATGGTCTTCATCGCTGGGGGCAGCGAATGTAGAAGGCCGCTGATACCGCCGACGCGCAGCAGTGATGCGACGACCAAGACCACGCAAAAAGGCATCAGGATCGAGGCTTGGAGAAAATCGGTCACAACCACCGCCCATAAGCCGCCGATCACACAATAGAACAGGATCAGCGCACCGGCTCCGATGACGGTCCAAACCACCGGGAACCGGCACGCCGAGGAAATGAAAATCGCTAGACCATAGAGCATGCTCGCGGTCATGAACAACTGCACAATGACCGAAGCCCAGGAAAACGTCTGGCGCGTCGTTTGATTGAACCGCGCCGAAAGATACTCCATGACGGTCGTAATTCGGCTGCGACGCCAACGGGTGGCAAAAACAAAGTATCCCAGCATGAAGCTCAGGGCGTTGCCAAGATAAAGTCCGATGACCCCGACCCCGGCCCGATAGGCTACCCCGGCGGCTCCGGTGAATGTCCAGGCGCTAAAGCCAGCCATAAAAGAGCTCAGGCCGGCTACCAGCCAGGGGATTCTGTTGCCGCCCCGGAAGTATTCGGCTGCACCCCGGTTGAAACGGGCGACATAGAGTCCGACCAGGAGCATGAGAGCGGCATAAAAGGCAATCACGGAATAGTCAACAGCGTTGGCGCTCTTCATGGCAGTTTCCGTTATATCAGCTTATCGAGCCACGATCGAAAGAAAAAACAACTAAACGACAGGAAATGAAAACGCGTACAATCCCCAGGTGACTCGACCACGCTTGCTTGCGCTCGCTCCAAAAGCGTTATTTACCTCTTTCTTCACGACCCCACAGCAAGGAAGGCTGTCACAGAACTTTGACTGGGAGCTCAGCACCATACTCGCTCTCAACCCGGCACTTAAGAAGCAATTAGCCATGGCCGATGCTCTGATCACCACCTGGGACAGCCCAGCCTTCGGAGACGAACTGATGGAGATCGCGCCCAGGCTTCGCATCATTGCTCATTGTGGAGGAGAGGTGAAGAAGCGATTTACCGGATCGCTTCTCGATCGCCTGGCGGTTACCACCGCGCCCGAGCCGATGGGCCGCGCCACTGCCGAACTGGCTGCGGCGCTTCTTCTTTATTGCGGGCGGGGCATCGATCACCATCGGGCGAGGCTGCGCAAGCCGAACAACGAGATTTACGAGCACGTGCACCTGTTCGGTACGCCCGAATCTCTCATCGGCCGCGAAGTCGGCATGCTCGGTTTTGGCAGAATCGGCCGCAAAATCGTGGACCTGCTCCGCGGGTTTGATCTTCGCTGGCGGGTCCATGATCCTTACGCTGGGAGCGAGTTGGCGCAAAAATATCCAGTCGAGTTTGTCAGCCTCGAATCGTTGCTCAAGGCTTCTGATCTTCTGGTGCTGGTTGCCGCCCTGACCGACCAAACGCGAGGAATTCTAGACCGAAACAAACTAGCGCTCTTACCAGACGGGGCAACCATTATTAATGTCGCGCGCGGCGACTTGTTAGACCTGGATGCGCTAACCCACGAGGTTGAGAAAGGGAGGCTTGGTTGTGCCCTGGATGTAAGTGATCCAGCCGAGCCGCTCCCGCCGAACCATCCTCTGCGAACAATTCCTGGCGCAATCCTCACGCCTCATATTGGCGGCGGCACCGAAAAAGCCCGCCACGAAATGGCTGACGATCTCATTGACGACCTGGAGCGATTCTTCCGGGGAGAGCCCGTGAAGAACCGCGTGACCCCCGACATGCTCGCGAGGATGACGTAGATGATAAAGGTCAGCTTTTCAACCCTGGCGTGTCCCAGCTGGACTCTCAGTCAGGTCCTCGCAATCGCTCAACGTGAGGCCTATGATGGTGTGGAGTTGCGTTTCCTTCGCGGCGAAGATTCACTTTGGAAGCTCTCAGAATTTCAGAAGTCCCAGATCGCAGACACGCGAAGAACCATTGCCGATTCAGGTCTCAGAATCTCGTGCCTGGATACGAGCTGCCGTTTCGATTCTCCTCGGCTGGCCGACCGGCAGGCGTGGGTTTCTGAAGGCGTTCGCATGGCTGAACTCGCACAAGAGATTGGCGCACCCGGAATTCGCGTCTTTGGCGATCGCGTTCCGCCGGAAAGCGATCGTGAGATGACTCGGGCCTGGATCGTTGATTCCTTGCATTGTCTCGCCCGGCAAACCGACAAGTCGGGGGTCGAGATATGGCTGGAAACACACGGTGATTTTTGTTGTGCGGCTGACGTGCAACCTGTACTTGCGGCGTGCCCCGAAATTGCTCTTGTGTGGGACCCTGTGTCGGCATTCGTCGAAGCTGGTGAAAAACCCGAACAAAATGGCCTGCCGCTCCACTCCGCGATTCGCCACGTTCATATTAAGGATGTCCGCAATGTAAATAGCAGGTGGATTCCAGTCCTAACCGGGGCCGGCGAATTTCCACTGAATGATCTAGGCAGAGTGCTTTCTGAAATCGGTTATTGCGGGTGGCTCTCTTTCGAATGGGAGAAGAAGTGGCACCCCCTCATCGAGGAACCCGAAATCGCGATTCCTCATTTCGCGCAGTGGCTGCGTAGCAACTGGCAAACTCATTCTCTAAATCAAGCCCGCACGCCTGGAGTTGGTGCATGAAACAGTTCTTATTTGTTGTTGTCGTCGTTATCCTGAACGCGATCTGTGCTGCGCAGTCCAAAGTTGCCGCTACGAGTATGTATGCCAACGTTGCACCCCCACTCGACACAGATCCCAATGCGAAGTTTTGGCGCGACGCAAAACCGATTTACGCCGAAGTGAATTCACAGGGAAAGCCGCTTCCGGAATATCGCACCGTGATTCGCTCTCGCTGGACAAGCACGGACATTTATTTCCTGTTTGCCTGTCCTTACCAGCGGCTTTCCGTGAAGTCTTCGCCAAAGACAGAGCAGGAGACCTATGAACTGTGGAACTGGAACGTTGCCGAAGTTTTTCTCGGATCAGATTTTTCCGAGATTAAGCGCTACAAGGAATTCGAAATCTCTCCGCAGAACGAGTGGGTAGACCTCGACGTAAACCTTCGCAATCCGCATCACGAACAAGGCTGGACATGGAACTCCGGTTTTGAGCATCGGGCACGCATTGATGAGAAGACTCACACCTGGTATGCAGCCATGCGCATTCCGTTTGCTGCGATCGGCTCCCGACCAGTGCAGCGTGGAACTGAGTTTCGGGCAAACTTCTATCGCACCGACGGCTCGGGTGCAGACGGAAAAGCGGTCATGTGGCAGGCAGTCCTGAACGCTACGTTCCATGTCCCCGAGCGTTTTGGCCTGCTGAAACTTGAGTAAGAGGGAGAATATCGAAAGCAAACCAAAACGCACTCGCGGTGGGCATTAGTGAATGTAGGCCCCGTCGGGAAGCAGGACCTGAACTGGCCACAACTCGCTTTTTTGTTCCACAAGTTCCGACCACTTGAGGGTTTTTGAATTCCCTTGAACGAACCTTACGGCCGGCAAAGTCTCTGCAACAGCGCTCGCTAGAGTCGCGGCATCCCCGTCGCCAGTAACAGACCACTCGACGTTTAAGGCTAACTTGCTTTGGGCGAATCTCTTTGCGATCTCTAGGTCCTCGATCATCTGTAGAAAATAGGGGCGACCCGTCAGAATTGAGTTGTACACATAGTCTGCCAAGACGCTAGAGAGCGGATTCATATAGGCGTGATCGAAATCCAGATTTCCGAGGGAGGGATCATCCGGGGACAAGGCTTTGTACGGCATGCGCGTCTCTCCTAGCCCGCGAGGATCGATTGAAATCACGTCGTAACCTGAGTTGACGTATGGAATGACTTGCGGCCAATCCTTCAGCGCAACTTTGCCATCCTCCCCCAGCCAGAACAGAATACGACTCGAAGACGGATTCCTCTTGTGAATCCAAAGCAACGGTATTTCGAGCCCATCGCTATGGCGCAACAGGTACCGTTCGATCATTACATTGCGCCACTCGGAGCTCCCTACCTGCTCCCATCGGATCTCGCCCGGCGAAAGGCCTCCGCCTTCGAACCGACGGATTGTCCAGTTCGCGATGTCTGGATGAAGGCCTGAATAGTAAAGCTGCTTCAGCGTTGTTTGATCGTGCACAGCTTTGTGCGCGAGGTAAAAGCGGCGAATCGAATCCAAGATGGAGTCGGCGTCTGGGTAATCGACCATCACCTGTCCAGTGCGCGTGCATTGCAGTGTGGCGTCGTCTAATTCTTTTTCCGGGCCAAGATCTCTCCGGCGCGGCATGCCATTAAAATGATCGAGAAATTCGAGCGCCGCCTCCTGATTCTCCGGCGAAAACTGATGGTCATGGTATCCTTCGCGCATTCCGATGCGCTCGCCATAGCCAAAACGCGTGTACAAATCGCTGACTTCGCGAAACGTCTTGTGTGTGCCCTCAATGGGGAAAAAGTCCAGCACCGCAGCCGCCACGAACACCGGACGCGGATACATCAGCAGCAGCAAACCCGGGTGGTCCATGCCGCTCGAAATCATTTCATACAGATCCTGCTCGGGATCACTATCCGGATCCTTAAAGATGCGGTTAAAAACTCGCATGGGAAGGGCCGTGATGTAACAAGAGGGCGCTGCGACCTTGATGCGGCGATCCAAGGCGGCGATCAACGTGGCCTGAAATCCACCGCCGCTCGTCCCGGTGATGTTGATTCGCTCGGGATCAACGTCGGGCCGGGTGAGCAGATAATCGACCGCGCGTATCCCGTCCCATATTTCCCAGCGCGCGAGGCTCGTGCCTGCGAGATAGGCCAGATTGCCCATCACCGCATGTTCGGCGCAAATCAAGTTGTAACGACTCTTGTGATTTTTCGCGTCCCAGAACTGGCTGCGTTCGGCTTGTCCCGGTGGGTCCCAGGAAATCACCACATATCCGCGTTGCACTAAGTGTTGGCAGAGCGCCTGGTAATGCGCCTTGCCATTGGTTGCGTGTCCAACAGGCACCAGCACTGCCGGATGTTTTCTTGACTGATCATCAGGAACATAGAGGAGCGCCGTGACATAGAGTCGCGGCATGCTTTCAAATACCAGCTTCTCAATGTGGAAGCCGTCCATCTGAATACGGCCGGTGATTCGCGCATTTAGCGCGGTCTTCTGCCCAGGCAGACCGCCAATCATGGCAAGAAGCTTGGTTCGCAGTTGCTCCTGTGTCCGAAACAGGTCTTCTTGCGTTCGTATGTCTTTCCATGCCCGGCGGCGCGCATCGTCCTCGTTCCAAGCCATCTCTGTCTGGTATTTCAGATACCCGCTAATGGTTGGCCCCTGGGTTGTGACCGATGGGAGCACCCGGAAGACTTCTGCCGGCGGCCCCTCTTGTGCAGCAACCCAGGCCGCCGTCCCAAGCACGGTTACAAATAGAAAAAGCTTCATTTTTCCTCAGCCGGTGCGAATGCACCGAGGGAAGGTTTATCGCGTTTTCTGCCCGCAAGGTCGCGTTGCGGCAAATTCGAGGCATCTCCCCAGCCAACAAGCAGCTTCGCGTCCCCGCGCGGCCGAAAGTCGGGCCGGTTGGGATTGAGCCGCCACCACTTGCCTTCAATGACGACCCAGGGTTCATTCCCGTAGCGCACGAACTCCTTCGCGGCACGGTCCTGCGTAATTCCTGTAATGATCCCTGGACCCTCCGGCAGGTGCGTCGCGAGCGCCTTCATCGAGTCCGGCATCGCGCGAACGGCGTCTCCCCCGTCGTTCTCGTGATAAGCAACTGTGTTCACCGCGTTGAAAAGCGCATCGAAGCGGTAAATGCTGGTGTTGAACACTTCTATCGAACTCGGCTGGTCATTGATCAAGATGTTGTTGCGCAATTCCGTGCCCCAGCTGCCATTTCGCGACTGCATGGCCGCACGGCCGGGATTGTTCATCAAGACGGTGTTGTTGCGAATAAGGTTGTGGCTGCATCCCCAGAGCGGCAGATCATCGGGCCCCTTCACCTGCTGGGGAGAATCGGGCCCAGGCTCTTCATAGGCTTCGTCGTACGGATTCTGATCGTTCCACTGTGCGATCCCGTGGTTGCGATTGTTGTAAATGAGATTGTTCTGGATGAGCGAATCCTGTAATCCTGCAAGATTCAGGGATCCTCCGCCCACACGGCCGTTCTCATTCATTACATTGTCTTCAATGATGAAATTGACCCCGCGTCCGTCGGGAAAATTGTTCTTGCCGAATTGCTCAGTGGCCAGCTTCACCAGGCCGGCTGCCCACTCACGGGTTGGCTGCTGTTTCGGATAATCCTTGAACTCAGGTCGCTTCGCCAAGTCTTCCAAGGAGCTGAGTGGATCGAGATTGCACTGCAATCCGCCGCTGCTACTTCCGAAAAAAACATTCCGCCGAATCACATAATCATCCGAACCATTGCTGACATACGCAGAATGCTCCATCGCGGAAAGCGCGAACAGGTTGTCCTGAATGAGCACGGTATGCGTGTCGCGGCTATGCATTCCCCATTTGCGATGGTTATGCGAGAAATTTCCGACAAAAACAACATGATGGACTTGCTTGCCGGTGTTCCGGAACTCGCCATCCAACATGATGCCTGCTCGTGGCCCCGTCGGCGGCTGCCCAGGAACATTGCTCCCGGCAATGTTGAAACCCTGGATCACCACATGGTGCGCTGCTCGCAGCAGGATCATCCAGTCCGGCACACGCGATGCCTGATCGATCACAACATCACCCGGCTCTCCCATGGCTTTGAAAAGAATATAGCGGCCATCCCCAGCTGAAGTCTTGTCTTCCATCACGAAGCCGGCGTAGTGGCCGGGCATGACCGCCACCAAATCTCCCCCCACGGCTGCATCGGCGGCATCCTGGAGCGTTTGGAAAGTCGCGAACACCCGATAATCGTGCGGTGGACCGTTGACATCAGCTCTCAAATTCAATTGAAGTGAGGGGACACGCATTCTTTTGCTTGGTTTCCCGGAGGCATCGACGACCAAGACTCGCCGGTAGCGTTTCTGAATCTTTATTGAATGCGCGACCCATTCATCAGAATTCAGCGTGTGAAAAAAGACAGGAGATGAATCCTTCGCCTGCGCGCTGTGGAGTCCGGCAATGGCCAGAAGGAACACAATCGCTGAGCGTGAGGACCGTTCGTGGACAGGCATAAGCCAGGGAAAGCAACTCTAGCAAAACTGTCGTTGTCTTTCCATGAGAAAATAAACGAAAGAAATAGAAACCTAGGCCTTGAAGCTTACCCCTCAAATTCGGCTTCTTCGGGCTGCGGATGTACCCTCAGCTTTCTCTCTTTCCACCTTGGCTGACTGGAACCAAACCGCCGAAGACTGGGGGTGCTTGTTACAACTTGCCCCTGAGAGCTGCTTCTGCGTTGAGATCGACGGCAATGTCGCCGCAACGGCCACCCTGTTGTGCTATGGCCAGGAGCTGGCTTGGATCGGGATGGTGCTTACCCATCCTGAGCATCGCCGCCAAGGCTTGGCGCGCAGATTACTGGCTCATGTGATTGAGCATGCTGACAAGATGGGAACTCGCACGTTGAAGCTAGATGCAACGGAACACGGGCTGCCCTTATACGAGCAGTTTGGTTTTGTTTCCGAGCAGCGAGTCGAACGTTGGAGCTCACAGCCGGCAGAGTTCTCGAGGACCCCAAGGACCGGCTATAACCTTCAGGACTGGCTGCGCGCCGATTTGGACGCATTCGGGGCCGACCGCTCGAACTTGCTGAACGCTTTACTTCGAAAAGGAAATTGCTTTTTGAACGACGCGGGGTACTTGCTCACAAGAGCGGGTCGCAACACAATGCATTTGGGCCCGCTCGTAGCGATGTCGCGGGAGTCGACCCGAGATCTTCTTGAGTCTGCTATCGCGAGTGCCGACCCTGGGGCTTGGAGCTGGGATTTATTGCCTTCGAATAAGGATGCCCTAGCCCTTGCAACCGAATTAGGGTTTTCTCCTGCCCGGCGACTGGTACGCATGAGCCGCGGAGCCAAGCTTCAATCGAATGACGCAATGATCTTCGCCACGGCTGGATTTGAGTTCGGATGATAGGGTTTTTCGCGGTGCGCAATGGCGATCACCCAGGACTGAATCCAATGAAGACTTTCCCGGCGTGCGGAAGTCGCGGGGGGGGGTCCACAAGTTCAAATGGTCCGTCCCAGGTAGACCGCTTGCGGTCGGCACGGCGTTGATAGCGTCGCGAGTTTCCTTTGTCCGGTTCGAGAGAACCGCAGGCGGGCTTTGGGTGTCACGATTGAGCAGCGGGTTCAGACGGCTTAAAACTGCACAGTTGTAAGCCGCCCAAACCCTTCTCCACTCGAAAGCATGTCAGTGATGTTCATGCTCTGCCAAATGGGAGCTGAAAAACAGGAAGAAGTTGGAACCGACTTCAATCGCCCGTCCCGCAGCTTCTGCTGCATCCATTTTCTCGGACGAAGTAATGCCACTACTCCCATCCGTCGCTGGCCAGTCATTCTGATCCATCACCAGGATTGGCCGTACTTCCCACCAGATCGCGCCTGTGGTTACGAAGTTATCGTCTACCACATGACTGTGATTCGGAGTTGGCAGGAAAATGGGTGCCTTTGGAGGGCCTGTTTTTTTCAAAGCCGCCAGGGTGACAGACAGATCCACTGACGAAGCGTGCATGGTACATGTTCCTGGTACGGGATGATTGGGGTCGGGGCATTGCGTTGTGATCGCGGGATTTACTTTTGCTTTCCAAGCCTCAGGTATCGCACCGAACAATTTGATCAATACTTCTCCCAGACGCCGACCGCACAGTTCCCCGCGCCGCCCGCCATTAGGGCATGGCATCGCGTCTTCGGGGTTTTGGTCATTGTCTACAGAGAACATGGGTACCAGGACATACAGGTGCGCCGTTTTCTCGATCTTGCCGCCAGTTGGATCCTGAGTTGGCTCGGTCACCGGTTGGCAGATTGGCACTTGCATCTCGTTGGGGTCAGACTCAGCGGGAACCCCATTGAAATCTAGATCCAATCTTGGCTGGTCCACACAGTCAAAGTTCTGCAAGTAGGTAAAGGTGACCAGCCGGTTTGCACCGAAGCCGTGGGTTTGATCATTGGCGAGTTGCCCTCGGGCGCTGATAGCCGCACACGCGAAAGCAAGCAGTGCCATTAATTGAAGATATGCACCGGTCATGTTTGCTCCTTCTTTCCGCCCCGTCTGCGAAGGAACGCATTTGTTGATGTGGACTGGCCGTACCGCCCCCAGCTCAGCCCAGAAGTGCCGCGAGCGAGCTGGTTAGAACTTCAGGCTGATCAGGTATTGAACGAGATCACTCTTTTCTCCGTCAGTCAGTCCCAGGTTCATGCACGTGTTGTAGTGGTTGACGACGGCATTTAGATCAGCGAAGCGTCCGTCGTGATAGAAGCCGCCTTTGAAGTGGGTTGAAATCGCTCCAATTGGTGAGGTTCGGTAGTGGTGGTCTGGTCCGCGGTCTGACTGGAAGCTATCGATGCAAACATCCGTGGGTTGATGGAGATTCCATCCCGGCTCCGTCCAAAGAGGTTCTGCATGACAGTTGTTACAACCGGCTTTACCGCTGAACAGTTCATCGCCTCGTGCAGCAGCAGCCGAATCAAAATGTACCGTCGGATTCGGCGCTGGTATCGATAGTTGATAGAGCTGGAGCGCAGCGAGCTTGGAAGTGATGCGATCATCGTCTGGGTTGATATGAGGCAGGTCGCCGAAGTTATTTGCGGCAGCGATCGGAAATTGCGACGCATCGTTCAAACGCGGATCGAAGAACCTTCCTTTGCCATGCATTTCAAGATTGGCGACGAACGCATTCCAATGCGGTACGGAGCCCCATCCGATCCATGTGTGGAGGTTCACTCCTCCAAGGCCGAATGCAGGCGGGATGAGTGATGCCCCCGAGACATTCGTGCCGGTCACCTCGCCATCCGTGATTTGCTGGGGATTGAATGCTTTTCCATCCAAAAGCAGTTCGGCATCGAACTTCCCTGCCCCCCAACTGTTGAGCACCTTTCTGACGGTCGCCTGATCGGTGGAAAGCAGGGTGGCAATCGAGCCCAGGTCGGGGGCTAGGGCGACAATGGCTCCTACGTTCAAGTCACGGTTCGGCCACCCGTCCAGGCGATGTCCGATGCAACCGGTGCCGGGGTTCGGGGTAACTTGCCCAAAGCACAACCTGGGATTGGCGTTGTCGACCGTGGAATGGCAAAGAGCGCACTGAATGCCGACGGACCTCAGCGTCCCAGACGAGTTGAAGAAACCCGTCACACCTATGACGGCATTCAATTTGAGCAGCGCAAGCGTGATCGCTGGGTCGTTGAGATTGATTTTCCCTTTCTCAATCTGTTGGACAAGGTTGCTGGGGAGTGCATCGACGTCCACTTTCAAGCCCACGGCCAAGGCAGTCGCTGGACTCACTCCCGGGCCAACTCCGCCAAGTCTGGCACCTTCAATGGCTCGATGAAGCTTTAACGTATCTCCCCAAAAGGCTTCATCACCGAAAGTGTCAAAGCGGAAGGTATGCTCTCCCGCTTGCAGCTTGCGTGTTGCATTTTCGATAACGGAATTCTTATTCGTGCTCTGTGCGCCCACCGGGGCCGAGCGAGTAGTGGCGATGATCCCGGCTACTACAAAAACCGCGATGGAGATAATCAAAGAAGAGCGAACTTTTGGTTGAAACATCGGCAGCCTCCTGAAGACTTTCGTAATGATGGAGGAGAGTTGGTGGAATTGTGGGCAGCCTCAATACACGCTTTCCACCTCAGGAGGGCCTCTGGTCAAATAGCACTGGAACCGATTTTGACTCTGCAACAAAACTGCCTGACTTTCTAGACATCTTTCTGCGGCCTTGGACGCGTGCGGGACGATCTAGTTCGCAGAGGAGTTCGGCAGCCTCAGATTAGTACGCGCGACTAAAAGGTTGTTGGTTGATCATCTCTAGCGTGTAAAAACGGTGCTAGATTCTCTGCGAGACAAGTGGCGGCCCGATGGAGGTCAGGCAATTTGCAGCGGGAGGTAAAGAGATTGTCATCTATTTGTGATCCCACTGGCTGAGTTCCTTCACGAATCTTTTTTGAACCGTCACTCCGGCGGCTTCAGTCGATTTGTTCGATCCTCTAGCATGGGGGAGCGCATCTCCGGCCGCCCGTCGGCAGTCCACCCCTTGCGCCAACTCGTCAAGGACTTTCCAGTGCAGGGAAATGGAACGAAGCGATACCCGACTGCATGAACAGTTTGCAGAAAGGCGGGATGGGTAGGATCATCCTCAAGCTTACGCCGTAAGTGCCCGACGGCGTTGTCGACCGTTCGACCGTTCACCCGTTCACGTTCGGGCCAAACGGCTTCGAGGAGTTCTTCGCGAGAAAAAACACAGTGGGGATTGTCGACAAAAAACTTTAAAATTCTGAATTCCAGGGCGGTTGTGGGTACGATTCGACCCGAGCGTCGTATTTCCATTCGATCAAAATCGATCTCAATTTCACTAAATATCGCCACTCCTTTCCTTTCCAAGGCGACACCTCACGTCCCCCGTCGAAGATAGAGCAGTCTCATCTGCGAATTGTCAGCGAGGAGTTAAATCGGAAAGCGTTCTATTTGCGGCTTCGCCTCGGCAGAGGGTATCAGCACATGCGAGATCGTGTTTGCGAGTGCCAGGCATGTCGAGCCACTCGCAAACATCCACGGCGGGCATGAAGAGGATGCATCGCGGTTTGTCGGGGTTGGAGTTGGGTTGAACATCCCGCTAGCCCTCATGCTCAGGTTTCTGGTGCGAGGCGACGGGAGCGTTGTAAGCGAGGTAGTCGCGCCACACCGTCGCCGCAAACTGTCCGGCAAAGGTCTTGTAGGCCCCATGCGCGCGAAGGGCAGCAATCAGTGCCCATGCGGCAAAAAAAACGAGAAGGGCTCCGTATCGCGCAGTCACGTGGCAGTCGAGTCCAAGGGCATAGCCGATGAACCAGAATGCGATCAGAAGCACGGCAGAATACCCCAGATCGATAGCGCGCCTGGTCAATAGACCGGGATGAGTTCTGAGCAGAAACAAGGACATGTTGGCAAGAAGCAAGAGCGAGACCACGACACCTAGGACCGTTGCACCTGCGGATATTTCGCTTCGCAAAATTGCGGTCGCCCCGAAACCGAGCCAATAAGCAAAGCCCAGAGCGAGCACCGATACCAGGCCCCGCGTTAATGCATACATCCCTGGAATTGTTCCGCGTAGCTGACGGCTTTGCCTTGAATGAGGATCTGACGGGCTAGAAGGAACGCATTGTGTCGCACCTGGTCGATCGCCTCGTTGCCGACTTTGTCCACTTGCAGTTCCAGACCGAACTGCTCCTTCATTAATGTCTGAATGTTGGACTTGCAGCTCTCCGGTAGCTCCTTGTCGGTATTGTCCAAGTACATCTCGGAAGGAAACCGGCCCTTGTTCCCCCAGGACGGAAGCGCATTGGTGGCCAGACTATGGACCAGATGGCCCACGATATAGGCGAGAACGGCAGCAATGATCGCGCCGCTCCAGGTGCTCGAAGGCCACGTGTGTCTTACGAGACCAAAAGGCAGCCAGAGGATGGCAAGGAATGCCGCTCCGGGCACAAAATAGCCGTATATATCGTAAAAATTGAATTTCTCGATCACGCCAGTACACGATCAGCGACGACGATGCTGCATTTCTGAAAGCAGCGAATTTACCACATCGCGAACGCGATTGCGTCGGCTGGGAGGCAGTTGCAGAGCTCCAACCCGCTCGTGGCCGCCGCCCCCAAATTTCGCAAAGGTCTTGCCCAGGGGAATGCTCCTGAAATTGCGCCAGGGATTGCGCATTGCAGTGATTCTGATCCCACCGTCGGATCGAACCACGGCGATTGAATAACGAGCGCGAGGCTCGAAATAATAAGGAGCATATCGACTGATTACCTGGCCGCGTTTTGGCCTGGCATCAAAAACCGCGATTCCACCCTTCTCCAGCCGAAGCTTCGCCCTTACGCTTTCAAGGCCATTCAGAATGCTGCGTCGTATTCGGTCTTCACGATCCTTCACTTCCTTCAGGTCAGCCACATGCGCGAGATCATGATCCCGCATTCGACGCAGCAAGAATCGTGCGTAGTCTTGACCAGTATCGTCCTCAGCAGAGAGGGTGCGTGCGATCCGAAGGGCAGGCGCATCTCCGAGGATCGCTTCCTTCACCGATGAATATTTCGCCGCGTCTATCTTCTCGGCCCATAGAACCATATCTCGCAAATGCTGCTTATGCCCCAGAGACCGCCGAAGGCTACGGAAAAGCAGTGAGGCACAGGAGTTCGCCCGAACGTCAAACAAGATCCCAGGTTCCTGCTTGCGCCGCTCAAAGTCTTCTCGGGCAGAAGGAGACAAGATCGAAGTCTCGTGATGGTCGGCCCAAAACTCGGCTTGAGGGTGATAAAGAAAATCGACAATGGCGGCAGGCCGCTTTAGATCGGTAGAGAGCCAGCTGTCGCGCACCGTGTAATCCACTGGTTCGAAGTCCGTGATCTGCCAACCCTCGCTGGATTCGAGAAACTCCGAGGCAAGAACGGCGGAAACCAAGCCGTCGAAGCACGGGTAATGAAAATAAAGAGTCGACTTCCCCATCATCTCAGTTGTGTGCCCATTCAAAACATCTCACGCGAGTCTGGCAATGTCCAGTGGGTCTTGTTGTCATTTTATCCGAAGGATCCCTGAAGTCTCCGGGGGATGGAGACTCGAACTCGCGTCGTTCTGTGGCGTGTCAATACCAGACGTGAACAATGACCCGTGTTAGGGACTTGCCAGAGAGCGTGCAATTCACTTCAGATTGTCATTGAGTAACTTCGCAAGGCGTGCACCGGCCAAGGCAATTCGGTCCTTTGCGTCCTGCAGCGCTTGGTTGTAATAGGCGTCAGTTACCAAATAGGAACCGCTCGCAGGATGCGTTGCGGCGCCAATTGGATCAACATAGGCGTCCTTCTTGGCTAAGGTGAACGATTCAATCGCCCAGTCTTCGGGATCGATATCCACGAGCTCAGTGTCGCCAGGAGCCGGCAATAATTTTGCAAAATCCTCAGCATCCTCAAGTACCAGGTCCGGTTGCCCTTCTCCTGGCAAGTCGTCCCAGAAAGCATGCAGCTTGCGCGGTGCATTTTTGGAGTGCGTGCCCTCAAACTGCTTTTTCATTTTCAACGGAAGCTTGACATTGACCAGATTCCCGCCCAGATCTCCCTGTCCACCGAAGAATCGAACACTTCCGTGGAGGGGCTGATGAATATCGCCTACCAGATGCTCCAACCAGACAACATCATAGGCTTCAATATCCTCGTCTTCGCCTGAACCAATGGCCTGGCGCAACGCGGTGATTTGTGTGGCCGCATTCGGCGCAGGAGTATGGGCAACAGTAGAGCTATCGGACGCGAATCCCTTGTCTACAAAGTGCCAATAACCATGGCTGGCCTTGTCGGTAAATCCGATGTTCACGTCACTTGTCACCCCTGCGGGCGGAACATCAGAGTCAGTAAAACCCACATGTTTGATCGTGTCGGCCCAGGTCGCCGCGCGCATGAACAGGAACAAGTCGCGCTTATCCTTCGACAACCCTGGAGGCAAAGCTTTCACCCAATCATCGTAGCCGGCAACGGTTTTTCCGGTAGGAGTATCGAGAGCTGGCACCCGCTTCAATAGCACAAGGACGCGAGCTCGGGTGCTGGGATTTAAGTGTTGCCAGGCGACGTAAGCAACCGCCTCATGACCGGTATTTCCCCATCCCCAGACCCGTGTGCCCGGCGCAAGAACCAGAACCAGAAGCATCGCGAGTGGCAGGTTGGGCCATCTCGCTGGTATTGGGTATCCCCTCATTGATTCCTCCCCTGCCTCATCGCCAGCGACTCGACCGTTTTGCAAATACACCTGAAACGGATGTAGTTGCTCCAGAAAGGGACGTGGGACTCATCGCTTTGCCCTACGCGAGCACTTACGTCAGTGCGATAGTTCGGAGGAGTGTGCTCTCCGACGGCGCAGTTGAAAACTTTTTTTGTTTTTCTCACAAAAACGGAACAGAGCGTTTTGTTTCGAAGAAGAAGACACCATTCATCGATTCACGCAAACGTGGTTCTGGATTCTGTGTTACGAAAACAGAACAAGCTCCGAGGGCAATTGGCCTCAAACCGCTCCGATTACGCCTGAATTGACAGGCTCCGGACCCCGGGGGGCAAATTGGTTACTTTCGGTACATGGCTCGAGCCACCAATCCCACTCATACTTATGAATGGCGGAACTTGGGGTAGAAGTCATCGCTGGAGTTGTTGCATGCTCGATAGTAAGCAAGTCAAGAGCCTGGGGCTGCGTTTTGCCCGGGCCCTCCAAACGACGATCAAAACCGCGATCGTCTTTACCGTCGAGCACAAGAGTGCCGAGGGCCCGATTCAGCAAAGCTTCCTGCTGCTGAACAATTTGCTCAAAGACGTCGGTCAAATCACCTTCGGATTCGTGGAAAATCAGGTCATTCTCAATAATCTTCTAACCACCGATCCGTCTTTGCAAAAGCTCGAGACGGAGTTCTTAAAACGTGGAGTTGCGGCGGTGACCTTCGAGCCGGGACTCACACTGGGACGATATAGAAAGGTTATTCAGGTCCTGTCCGCCTCGACAGCTGCAATCGATGCCGCTGGTGGTCTCCTGACGTTTATCGACCAGAATGAGATCGAGGGTGTACGGATTCTTCCCGCCGCCAGAAATCAAAAAAAGAACCAAGACGGCGATACCATTCTTGAAACTGACTCCGAGTCGTACATACTTTCGAAGCAAAGCATAGAAGACCAGGCGCCGCGAGACTTTCTGGACTCCATCGATGCCCTGCTTGAGTCGGGCGGATTTGACCCATCCACGCGGACCGAAGTCCTCTCCACCTTCGCCACTCACGGCATGGATGGACCCGGATACGGAGTGCCCGTGGATGTTCCGAAACTTGCGGTCGTGAAGGACGGAGAGGTAATCGCACCTGCTGGAACATCCCATGGCAGTCCCGAAGACGTGGGCGGCGGCGGTGCCCCCCTCAACGCCCTTCACGCCGCGGCAGGACAAGGGCAAGTCATCGCGCATTCAGGCGCTGCACGGCCCTATGCTCCCGCCGGTCGATCGGGCAACTCAGAAGGCTTTGACGATGGCGCGGCCGGTACCACCTCCATTGCGTATGGGAATCCAACGAGCAGCGATGCCGCGGGCGCAGGTAGCGCCTGGCCCGGTCGCGCCAGAAACACGAGCGCAGGTCCGAGTACGTTTCTTGAACTCGTCGAGGCATCCGTACAGCGATCCTTGCAGCAGGACAATGGCGATCCCAGCAAGTCCTATGCTTCGTTAGCTCGAATCTTGCGCAATACGGGAGTAGATAAAATTCTGGATCAGTTCCCTGCCGAGCGGCGACAGGAACTCGCAAGCTTACCTCCCGAGCGGCTGGCCGCCGAGTACATCGAGGACACGGCATTGAAGTTGGCTGGACTTAAAATCCAGTCCAGCGAAAGCACATCGCGCAAAATTCTGGTGGAAGAGGAAGTGGTCTTTCTGCTCGGACGGAGTCTTCAGGCTACTCACATGGCCGACCGTTTGGCGCAAAAGCTCACCAAGTTCATCCAGGACTTTGCCATCCCGCCGCACATCCAGGAAAAGATTCGTGAAGAGTTGCAGTGGACTTCGTTCAATAGCACCAAGAAGTATTCCCGACTCATGGAGCTGAGGCGATTTTCAAATATTGAGTTTCGACGCCTCCAGGAGTTTCTGAAAGAAATCGTGGCCCAGCGTGATCTGGAGCGCGCCACAGCCCTAGTCAGCCACTACTTCGACTTCCTCGATGACCCCGGGGCGACGATCGAGAGCGGTGATTTAAGCCGGGCTCCGAATTTGTTGGGCACGGTGCCCCTTACGAACACCGAATTCACATCCAAGACCGCCAACCGCTTGGCACGCACGCTGTCGCGAACGGACGTTTCGGATCTTGTCCACTTGCAAGCTGCCAATGCGATCACCAAGCTTGCGCAATCTGCTGCGGCGTTTGAAAACTTCCATGATGTTTTGGTCATTGCCTCATCGCTTGAAGGCTCGAACAACCGGGATCGCGAGAAACACAAGAACTGCTGTGCCGCAGGTCTAGCCCGGCTCTTGTCGAGGGCGGCGGCCGAACGCGTGATTGAGCTCTATTTGGCACAACGGGGCGATTCGGCCTGGAGCCGGACTGCCGCCACACTGCTTCGTTTCGCCGCACCCAACAGCATCCAGAATGTGATCGAGCGTCTGGTTCAAGAATCGGATGCTCGCAATCGGCTTGCACTGATCCGCCTGGCAGGTCAGCTCGGAAGTGCCAGCATCGACGTAGCAACGAAGTATCTTTCCGACGAGCGGTGGTACGTGGTTCGAAATATGTGCGGAGTTCTTGCCGAGCTTCGCGACCCGCAACTGGCCGAACATGTCGCTCCCGCCCTGCGGCATTCCGACGCGCGTGTGCAGCAAGCTGCTCTCAATGCACTTTGCAAGACTCTCAGCACAAAAACCGCTCAGACACTGGCCGACTCGCTTTCCGTGCTCGCACCGCAGGTTCTCGACGCGGCTCTCGATCAATTGTTGTATTTGAGAAATCCAAATACCATTTCCTCTCTGGAAAAGTTTGTTGCATCCGGCTGCTGCAACGTGGTGCGCGCGAGGAAAGCCGTACAGGCTCTGGCGACGATCGAGGAGCCTACAGTCCTATCCGCCCTGGCACGCCTGGTCCGGATCAAGGGACTTGACCCCGCCATCCAGAAAGCCGCGCTCGATGCCATTCCCAGCCAGAACTCTCCTGACACGGCACAGATCCTGCAGGAACTAGCTTCCAGTTCGAGCCCATGGGCTGAAGACGCCAAAAAAGCGCTGGCCAAGCGGCATCAACAAAACCGAACTACCTAGGAGGCGGGTTAGAGGCAATGTACCTAGGTTAGAGCTCTTACGCTGTGCGGCTAGCAATGTGCTCTGGAATGCCAGGGCTGCATGCGATAGAAGCATCGTGTTGCGCCGGAAGCTCGACACGCCCATTGTGTCCGCGAACGTAGCAGTGCTCTTTTGTGACGAGATGAGGGCGCGTTCAGGAGGCCATCGGGTTTGTAGGCGTGCGCAGTTTACTGTCTGATGCGCGAAGCTGGACGAAACCGAAGCACCTACCTCCTTACCCGTAAAGCGGCATCATGCTGCTTCCCCCGAAGGAGACTTAGTCCCCACCGTCTTAGGCTTATCGTGAGCCGGGCGATGAATTCCTTGTCGCTCGGTCGGGCGCTTCTTGGCCGGAAAGGCAGTCAGTTCGATCACGTTTCTTGTTCTCGCTGACTCGTAAATCGCTTCCACAATTCGGACGTCCGCTAAGCCTTCGAGCCCAGAGGGCTCCGGGTCCTTGTTCTGCAGAATGCAGTCCGAAAAGTAGACAAGCTCGGCGGCGAACTGATCACGCTGAGGAAATGTCCTCGTTTTTTTCTTCCCGCCAATCATCACCTGGTGCTTGATCTCCATCGCATACTCGTAAGCGGGATCGGATATGAGCAGACCCTTTGTTCCAATCAACGCGTAGCGGCTTACTTCGGCCGCGCCGAAACTGCAGGTGAAGTTCGCGATCCGACCTTCGGGAAAGCGCATTACTACCGACGTCATCTCTTCAACGTGTTTGAACCTCTTTTCTCCATCCTTCGCCGTTATGGCAAAGATTTCCGTCGGTTCGGCACGGAAAAGATAGCGAGCAGCGTTGATGCAATAAACTCCCATGTCGTAAACAGGACCACCTCCGCGTTCCGTGGCTTCGGCGACACGGATATTGTCCTCGGCGACCTGTTGGCCAAATTCGGACGTAAACATCCGTAGATCTCCCAGTTTTCCGCTCTCTCCTAGTCGAATGGCTTCGAGATTCCCCGCTTCAAAGTGAAGGCGATAAGCAATCATCAGCTTTACCCGATGCTGCTTGGCAGCGTCAATCATCGACTTGCATTCCTCTTCGTTTACCGCCATCGGCTTCTCGCAGAGTACGTGAACCCCTGCTTCCGCTGCCCGCACCGAGTATTCCCGGTGAAGGTGGTTCGGTACTGCGATGTAAACGGCATCCACCTCGCTGAGTGCACTGTCGTAGTCCTCGTACGAGTACACGTGATCGAGGCCATATTTCTTGCCCAGTTTTTCTCGCTTCTCAGATTCTCCGGAGACGATGGCGACCAGTTCTGAGTTTTTTGAGTTCTTGAATGCTGGAAGGACTGCGACTTGCGCGATGTGTCCCAGGCCGACGACCGCATAACGAACCTTATCGGACGATTTGGATTGACGAGGCATTAGCTTCTCCCAGTTAGAACGAAAACTTTTCGTTGCCATCAATTCGGGGATCAGGACCTAAAATATTGCGAATACCTTGAATGCACGGCCTCCATGCTTCCTAAAACAAAATCCCACGTTTGGATGCCACATCCCTCTGCCGAGTGGTGCGAAATGCGCTCGACCTGATTCATCAATCTATGCCGCCGGTCTTGTGACGTATCGGCGCAACCCCTGGGTGATCTCTGGAAACTTGTCCGTACGTTGCTCGATGAAGGTTCTCGCAAAGACCAGCCGTCAGAGATGCTGCTATTCAGTCCGCGCGCCTGCCAATCTCGGCGTGACGGTCGAAGCCTGGTGACGTGTCCTGGTCCCCCGGGTCTAAACCCAAATAGCCGTGGCACCTGATGGAGGCGTCGGGTCTATATCGAACTTCCCCGCCCGACTTGCTCGGCATCTAACTCGACTAGTCGCTGCATTCAGGAGAACAGATGATGAACCCGGCTATTACCTCATCGCAGAAAGTTAGTGGAGATCTTGCTCCCGAAACGCCTGGAAAACCGGCAAGCCAACCGAGAGAGAAAAAACTCCAGAAGTTGCTTGACAAGGCTCTGTATGCCAATGGAAGTGCGAGCGCACAAACCATTCGGAACTTTTTGAATGGTACTTGGTTAGGCGAGCCTCTGCACGTTGTCCTCACGGATGTGCCTATAGGCGCGTGGACAGTCACGGTTATTTTTGACGCATTAGATGTGATTCGCAAAGATCGTGAGTTTTCGCTGGCCGCGGACACAGCGCTAGCGATCGGGCTATTGGGTGCGGCTGGCGCAGCCGTAACTGGCATCACTGATTGGTCTGACATTGATCCTCCAGCCCGCCGTCTTGGGCTGATTCATGGGTTGCTGAACGTAGGTGTTACTGCGCTTTTTACGACCTCCCTGGTCTTCCGAAGGAAAAAGTTGCGCACCAGTGGCCGGGTCTTTGCCGCCTTCGGTTATGCTCTCCTATCATTGTCGGCCCATCTCGGTGGAAAGATGGTGTACGAGCAAAGAGTAGGCGTTGATCGCACCGCTGGCGAGGTCTTTCCGAAAGACTTTGTGCCCGTTCTTGCGGAATCGAAGTTGGCCGAAAGCATGCCCACCCGTGCAACCTATAACGGCGTGTCCATCCTGCTTGTGCGTCGGGGACGCAGAATTTCCGCGATGGCGGAGACGTGCTCGCATTTTAGCGGGCCGCTTTCCGAGGGCAAATTGGCCGGCGACAGTATTGTTTGTCCATATCACGCCTCTCGATTTGCTCTTGAAGATGGCCATGTGATTGACGGGCCAGCCGTGCATCCGCAGCCATGCTTGGAGGTCCGCCTGCGAAACGGCCAGGTCGAAGTTCGTAAACCCCCTGTGAAAGCCTGATCTGCGGGTCCTGATCGATGGAAAAGCGCCTGTCCTCCGCTAATTTCAACAGTTTGGAGAGTGATTTTCATCCTGCCTCGGTGAGGTCGGAGGTGAACAGAAAAACCCCATTTAGATTGGCTTTTAAGATGTCCTGGCATCTTCCCCAGCGGACACCGGCAGGGGAATGCGACAGTGGGTGGTTGCGCGACAATCCGAGCTAAAACAATCTCGACCCGATGCTGAAGCTACGGATGCGATGGCAATCATGGGCGCGAGATCGCCCCCTACAACGACCTGCTGTGAGCCGATTTTGGTCGCCGAACCCCAGACATCTTTTCCCCGTTCTACGGCGTCCGAAGTAGGTGCCTTCGACGTCATCGCGGAAAGTGGTCTTCGCCGGGATCGCCTCCAACCTCGCTATTGCCGGCTGCAAGTACGTGGCAGCCATAATCACTTCCAGCCCGGCAATGCTCTCGGAAGCATTCCACTCGACGGCTGATACCGGAGTTGAAATATTGTTGCTCATCGGGATGCGCCGCAGTCGCCGCCCACCGGATGCGCTCCATCCATTTGGCCACGGCAAGCTGCTGTACTTCTATTCCCTGCTGGTCGCGATCTACATTTTTGTGGTTGGTGCGGGGCTCGCCGCTTACGAGGGCATTCGTCACCTACTTCATCCCGAACTTTCAGTCCGGGTCGGATGGAATTATGGAGTGCTCGCCATTGCCGCGGCCTTCGAGTTCTATTCATGGCGGATCGCGTATCGCGAAATTCAAAAACGCAAAGACCCAAACGAAACCACCTGGGACGAGATCATCGGCAGCAAGGACCCCACCGTTTTCACTGTGTTTTTTGAAGACTCTGCCGGGCTCCTCGGCATTTGTATTGCATTCCTCGGAATTTTCCTCGGGCACGTCTTTCGCAATCCCTACTTCGACGCTGTTGCGTCTCTATTGATTGCGCTGCTGCTCGTTGGCGTTGCGTTGGTGCTTGGGCGCGAAACTGGGGCGTTGCTCACGGGCGAACGGACGAACCGATCGCGCATCAAGAAGGTAAAGCAAATCCTGGCCAGCTACCCGGAGGTCGAGCGGGTCGGGAATCTACTCACCATGCAACTCGGTCCCGACCAGGCGCTAGTCACGGTGACAATAAAATTCGGTTCCCGCCTCGACGTGGTGGAACTCGAGTCCGTCATTGCCAGGCTGAAAGACCGCATTCAAAAGGAAGACCCAACCATCACGCAGATTTTCATTGAGCCGGGAGTGGCGGTAGATGATACTGGCCGTTCGAAAGCCGCATAAAGCCAGTTCTGAATGCCGTTGCCAAGGCTATCCCCGCACCGGGCAATTCGCCTCGGTTCTGCACGGCTATGCGGGCGCGTCACGTTGAGTCCAGCGTGAATCTTTCCAAGCACGATGAAGAACCGCGAGACAATGATGTAATGATGTTGCGTGATCACGCCCTCTGCTTCTTCCGGTCCTCATATGTCTTGCGAATATTCTCAAACTGAGCAGACAATTCCTCTAACTCCTCGTCCGACAGCTTCTCTATATCAATCATTGTGTTGCTCGCGCGGCGAATCGAGCGTATCACCTCATCGAGCTTTAGGTGGATCGCCTTCGCATCCCGATTCTGCGTGTTCTGGATCAGGAATACCATCAGAAAGGTGACAATGGTCGTAGCCGTGTTTACTACCAATTGCCAAGTATCGGAGTAATGGAAGAATGACCCCAGCAGCGCCCAACCAATTATGACGGCCAGCGCCAGCATGAATGCCCACTTCGTACCCACCCAAGCCGAGACTCTTGTGGCAAACGTCTGAAACTTTTCAAATGGTAGATTCTTGTGCATTCTGCACCGCCTGCGATTCTCGCTCCTTTGTGATGCACAACGCAGGTTTCTGAGCAGCCCAACAGCATGCTCTTTACCGCCAAGCCGGGGGATCGTCCTTGAGACGATATTGGCTCCCCCACCTTGAGAGTTTTCTGTTTATTCCAGGATCCGTATCTTGGCGCGCGCCGTCGCCAAGGCGGTGTCCACTGCGGGTTATGGATAGTGAACAGGCACAAGACTCTATCCCGCAACCTTGATCGGATCCCTGCCTCCGCCCGCCACAATCCGATCGCGAATCCCCGTGTACTCGCCTTCGCTCAGAATGAGCCTTGAAACGAGTTCCAGCTTGCTGCGGTAGGGACGGTTCTCGATGATTCGATCCACCGACGCTTGACTCAGTCCCAAGCTCAAAAGCTCAAGAGCGTCTCCCCTATTCAGGTCGGTCAAGTACTCCGACGCGAGATCCTGATATGAGCGCCTTTTGTAGTCGCGATTTGTTGGGGTGAGATGAACCGGCCGCACGCCTTTCCGTTCGGCACTCCTGCTGAGTAGATACAGTCCAGTCGCAAAGCCCAAGGTTCCGAGGATAAGTACCGCGTGCTTTCTCATTTTGTTCTCCAAAGGAAGCTAGGATGGCGTTGTTCTAATTTCAGATGCTCATGGGCGGAAGCACTTCCCTACCCTGCTCCGGCATTGAGTTCGTAAACTGAAGTTGGAAGACTGCGAGCCGACCCATGGAAGTAGCCGACACTGCAAAGGAGCCATATAAGAGAGCGGAGGAAGAACTGCAATTCTTCTTGCAGCATGGCCATTGGCCAGAAGAACAACCCTCCAGGCGCCGGAGTCGCACCAGTTAGGTTCCGCGCGGAGTGCGGGGCCTACGTTGTTGCAGAGTTCGCCTACTCTCTTTTCAGAAAAGTTCCGCAAATCATAGAAGTGAGGCGGGGTCTCGGAGCAGGCGCGCCTTCATGGCCACCTAAAGGCGCGACCTCCGGCCTCGTCAGTGGTTTTCATCCTTTCAATTTTTGTCGGTTCCGGAGGTTTTTTGTCTATAGCGGGCTTGAGCTCCCGAGGATTGACCTGTTGTTCCAACTGGGTCATGAGAGTTCGAAGATTCTCGTCGCTGGCATCCAAGACCTTACGCATTTCCGTGCTCGCCCGCATTGCTTCCTCGTACGCAGCCCGAGCCTTGGTAAGAAGCGGAAGGTGTTCGATGAACGCAGTTGCGTTTGCCGTGAACTCCTTCACCGCTTCTGTGTACGTGTTCATTGTTGGTGAGGTCATTGGCTGATCAGAACCTTCCGCAACGACCTTCTCGGAAGAAACTGGGGAATTCCTCTTCTGGAGGTCGTCGTTGATTGAGAGCGACGGAGTCAGAGCCTCCTCGAGTAGCCGCGTCGCATCAGACGCAGACTGCGATTGCGCGCCCTCACCATCATCCGGCTTCTTCCACATTCCCTACACTCCTCAAAACAGCCTTAGGCAGGGGGATTCTACAGGGAAAGATAAGGCTCACCTATAGCCCAAGAGTGCCATTCCCCGGGGCACGACTCGGCCAATGAACGTCTCTGACGCCTGGCCATGACAAGGTTTTGAGACAACATTTCTCCTAGGTTTTCCTCTTCGCGTGGAGCGCTGACGGGCAGAACAGGTCAAAAGCTAGCAATGGTTGAAGAGTCGCGTCAGTTGGCTACGCTACGTATGAAGTTTTTTAGGAGGGCTTTGAGGATCTCTGCTTTTTCGCCTGCCCCTTAGTCCGAATGACGTTAGTGTTGCCTAAAACAACCAACATGCTCGGAGAAAAATATCGGAGCACCGCTTGGCAAGCCGAGGGATCACAGGTCGTTGTCTGAAACCAAAATCCCCCATTGCTTTAAGAGCCATTCAGGGATGTAGCAGCGGTTACGGTTCTCCCTGCACCAAGCCTGAAGCTCAGGAGAGTCAGCATAATTCTGTTCCTTAAGCCCGAGTTGCTTTGCAAATGTCTCGAATTCGCCAGGGACCTTGGGCGGAGGCGCAGGGAGATTCCCACTGCTCCATCGGGGGTTGCCGGGGCGACGCGCCATTAGGGAGAGCATCATACTTGCTTCGTACCGCTGTTGTCATGCCCTCAATTAGCGGTGTCGGAAGATTGTCGCCAGTTACGAGATAACGAGCTTACGCGCCGACTGCAGGCCACTGGGGAGGAGCGTTTGCAACAGAATCCTCTGAATCGGCACCGAAAGCTGCTGCGCATCTCGGTCAAAAATCTCAAGCACCGTGCAACCGGCGCCCGCAGTGATTTGAAGCCGAATCGGGCAATTCCATTCGCATCGAGCATTGCGCATCAGGATACGGATCTGTTCAGACGTGAAACTCACAGGTGGGCAGAATCACCCACAAGGCTCTTCACTCACAACTGTCAAGAATGACAGCACAAACTTCGACGCGGAGGGCTTCTAGTGACTCGTTGAGTTTGCTACATGGAACTTACGCCTTCAACTATGCCGCAGTCACCAGACGGTGGTCCTCCAAATGTGCGAGAAAGTTCCCTAGAACATGATCGCGTACGTCTAACGCTTTATCGAGTTGCTGCGACTTTTCTTCTTCGTTGATGAGCCGCTTATCAAGTATCTCCACGATTGCGTCTGTCGCGGCATTCAGTCGTTGTTCGAGAATTTCGCATTCCCAGCAAAGTGTCTTGCGATGTGCTCTTTCGGTAACGTATGGCGGCATGGGTAAAATCGTAAACGGACCCGACCGGATATTGACCTGTAAGGCGTGACAGCCAACTTTTGTTTTTGCACGTGAAATTGCTCCTCATGGCCCCACAAACCAGAGCGTCTGAATCTGACCTGCTAGCAGTTGTTGATCCTTCATTCCGCTGGTAGGGAAAACGGGTCGATGACTCTTATACCGAGGCAGCACCATCGACCACGCTCTCGTCGATTCGTTTTGCTCGATACGGGTGGCTTTGGTAGTATCGCGCCGTGATCAAACTTGTATGTATCGCTATGCTCGGGTTGGCTTTGCCGACTGCAGCCCAAAATGAGCTGCCGAAGAGCGTTCCTGCAGCCGATGCGGCCGATCACATCATTCATCGAGTCGAACCTACAACCCCAGCATTAGCCAAGGCGGCCAGGATCGGGGGCAAGGTGAAATTGCGCATCGTCATTTCCTCCAGTGGCGATGTTTCTACGGTGACAGTACTCAGCGGGCATCCACTGCTCATTCAAGCAGCAATCGACGCGGTGGAACAGTGGAAATACAAACCATTTAGTGGGAACGGCAATTCAGTCGAAGTCACGACTGATGTCGAATTGGAATTCGCTGGCGGTATGTCGGAAAAGGAAAGCGACGTCCGGAACAAATTCTTTTCTGTTGAACAAGATTGCAGGCAACTCATCAATGATGCACGGTACGCTGATGGCGAACGAAAGTGCAAAGAGGCAGTTGCGCTTTCGAATAAACTGCCGAGCGAGGTCGTTCTCGAACGCAGTGATGCAAAGTCATTGCTGGCCAATGCCATCTTTCTGCAAGGTCGCTTCTCCGAGGCCATCCTCTTCTACGAGCAAGCACTGAAGCTCGACAAGGGTTATCTAAGACCGGACGATGCGGACCTCGCCACTGACTATGCAAATTTGGCTCGGGCCTATGCGATGGATGGCGAACTTCCCAAAGCCGATGACCTGTATGCCAAATCAATGATGACGTACAGCGCCGCAATTCAGAGCTTGCCTTCTATGTACGAGAAGTACTCCCGGCGGCTGCAGCGAACGCTTTACGAATATGCTCAGCTTAAGGACGGTGAAAAACAGACGGATGCTGCTTCTGACCTGCGGAAGCAGGCGAGCGAGATAACCCCGTTTGCTGATCCGAATGCCACAGTTCCCGCTTTTCCTGCTCCAACAAGAGTGCTGGTCGGTGCGGGATCCATGGCTAACAAATCCCACACTGAGATGAAGTGCACAACTCCTGGTTGTACTCAGGGCACGTTTGCCGTACACGGAAATGGGTTCGAGCCGCAAGACTCAATCGCCCAATTAGGTTTCACCCCGGATTCTCGTCTACTCCTTGCAGCTAGGCGACACGGCAAACTCGATGTCATGGACACTTCCTCTTGGGCGACTGTCCAGTCAATCGACACCGGTCAAAACGATATCACTGCGCTGACAATCAGTCCTGATGGAACGCTCGCCGCAACAGGTTCACACGGTAACACCGTGAAGGTTTGGGATATTAGGAGTGCAAAATTGGTAGCGGAATTCCTGGCCGATTCCACGAACCTTAACGAGTACCTGGAATATCTTGCATTCAGTCCAGATGCGACCCTTCTTGCTACTGGCGGGAATTTCACAAAGGGCCTTGTTCTTGACCTGCGCACGCACCACAGCGTCGCAGCGCTTGGCGGCACTAAGGAGGTCTTGTTCTCATCTGATGGGCGTAGGCTCATAGGCGCCGTTGGCCAGAAGGTCCTGGTTTGGGACACGCAGTCATGGAGCGTGGTGAAAGCGATCGAAGACCCCGAGAAAAATGTGACCAAGCTCGTCATGGATGAGCCGAACAACAGAATCGCAATTACTGGCTGGAAGAAGGGTATTCGTATCTTGAGAGCCGACACGGGAGAGGTGGTGAAGTCCATTCCTGATGCCGTGAGTGACACACTGACATTCACACCGGGTTGGGACAACGTCATTACCGGCAGGGGAACCCTCGGCGTCTGGTCGATGCAGTCAGCGAAGTTGATCTGTGAAACTCCAGAGATGGAAGTGTCGGAAGCTATTCTTAGCCCAGATGGCAAAGTGCTAGTCGCTGCCGTGGGGAATGGAATAGACATGTGGGCGACCGTGACGCTCAAACGTTGTATAGCGGCGAATTAACGGAACGCGGCAGGAGACTTCCAACGGGAGTTAACGCGCCCGCATCGGACATTTCACCTTTGATGTGCGGACCGCGTGGGAAAGCGTGCGGTGACCTTAGCCGAATGGCTTCTTCTCCCTGCCGAATTGCCTGTTCTCCCTGATGGAGGAAGTCGGATATCTCATGTCAACATTCAGTTGCGTATTTCTCGGGGGAGGGTACGCAAGCTGCCAACCGGGGCATTGGTCTGGCAGCTTTTTCTAGAATCAACAAACTTAGGTGATTCATGGGTAAAGAACCATCTGTGTCCTCTCATCAACGGGCGATACGCCTGAACCTGACAGCCCCCTGGATGCGAAAGACGAGCTAAGCACCGAGGATTTCACGGACCGCCGCAATCAATTTCTCAGGTTCTGGATCGATAGATCGGTTGGCATGCGGTATTGCTCCTTCGTGTGGTCTTAGAAGAGCTAGTATTGGGGTTTTGCAGCGCTGTCTGAGGTGCAAAATGATTCCCGCCTTGTCCTTCGCTGGAACTGTGTGGCCAAGGATTACAAGATCGAAGTTCAGGTTTGGAGCTTCAGAGGCTTCAAGTGCTGCAAGAAATCCCTCCGCAGAAACAACATCGTAGCCCATCTGCTGAAGCATCAGCTGCCGTGTCCAGAGCAGGAGAGCAGGGACGGATCGTAGGAAATAGAAAGTATGCGTTTCGCCATAACCACCAAAGCCTCAAGGAGCGAGTTCAAGTTCGCAGATGTCGACGTGGGCTCACGCCACCAGAGAATACGTTGCAAGTCACTGAACTGCGTAGCGCCACAAGCTTTTTGCAGTTTCCTTCTCGCCTTTTCGAGCCTCACAAAAGCGATCGGGCGGTTTATCACCAGCGGTCACTTGGATGGATGATCGGAGGTCATGACGATGCTTCCACGAAATGACTTAACGAGGCCTTGAAACGCAGGCAAGGATTGGTTGAAGGCTGCCTCAGTCTTTGCGGTAAGAACAATGGTTAGCACCCGTTCAGAAGTGTCTTGGATGTAGGCAACCTGCTCTATTGCATTATGCTCTTCTTCTCCGCTTTTGAACGTGTAGAGCAGAACCTCGATCTTCGCGGTTGGCAGATGGATAGCTTGTTCTTGACGCACATCTCCCTTCTGGAATCGCGTCTTGAAGCCGGAGATGTCTGACTGAACGTAGTCGCTCAGCGTCTTGTTGTCTTGATCCGGTCCAATCGGCGCTCCACTGATGTAGATCATGGTAAGTGATGTCTTTGCATCAGAACCCTTGGGAATAAAACATGCGAAACCTGGCCCTTCAGTTTGCTCCCAATCCTTCGGCGTATCGAACGCCAAGAGGCCAGCTTTTGTCAAAAGCATCTCGTGCATGTCCTTGTCATCACTGGATTCAGGCTCAGTGGGCTTAGGCTGTGGCGGCCGCTTCGGCTTCTGAGAACCATCCAATCCTACCGCCGCGAATAAGAGGCTGAATGTAAGTAATGCCTTGCGAGAGCTCATTTTTGGGATTATCTGCGTTCAGAGTACGTCCGTGAAGACTATTTTTAGCAGCGACGGTCAAGAATGCGGGCCCGAGTGCTCTCCCGGTGAGCCATATCGGTTTCCCGTGCAGCATCCGAGTCGGACCCATGCTTCATGCGGACGGTTCGCACTAGACAGGCCGAGGATCACGCGAGAGACTTTGGGCGTTATTCGGACAAACCGGATGCTTCGATGGCTCTCGCGTGCCAAGACAAGAGTCTTCGAGTTCTGACGGTTGATGATACCGCTGGCCCCTGATCCAAAGGCAGAGTCAGATTGAACCGGAGAACCCACGTGGTTAATCGGCCGTTGCGAATGCGCGCGGATCAAAGACAGTCTGGATCGAACTTATCCTCCCATTCGTGACCTGATACCATGAGCAGAAGAAGGTAGTCACCTTTGGCGTGACGAAGTCGTAGAGTAAACAAACATCGTTGCCATCCACAAAGATTTTTTTAATATCGTAGTTTCCGTACTGTCGCTCCATCATTTTGAGAAACTCATCCGGGCTGCGAAAAGTCTCTCCTGCTGGCCCCTTCACCCGCACGCTGTCGCCCAAGTAATTTCGAGCTGCAGCATGGTTTCGGTCGTCCATCGCCTTGATATAGGACAGCACAATTGTTTTTGCACCTTCGGTCACTCAACCCTCCTGCGTTCTGAATTCCTGGTTCAAATCCCTGGCCATACATCCTCATTTCCACACCTCAATATGCAACCAGCATTCATCTAATCGCTAGCACGCGATACAACGGTCTCCGTTGCCCTTCGCGTCGTTGCTCTTTGGCGTCGTGCTCATCTCCCAGCTTTCACGACCTCTACTCAACCGAAGCGAGCCACTGGCTACCGATCCTCCGGCGGCCGTAATGCTCGGCTTATAGCCGTTGCAGAAAAGATCGGAGTTCCCCGCAAAAAGCTTCCGGGCTGTCCTGATGCACGATGTGTCCGCCTTCCAGTTCTACGAAAATCGAGTTGGGACGCCGATGCGCCATCTCCTTGAGCTGTTCTCGCGTGGTCACACGGCTTTCCCGGCCGCGAACGACCAAAGCCGGACATTTCACCCTGAGCCAGTCATTCCAATAGTTTCCTTGCATGGCATTCTCAGATCGGATCATGTCTTCGGGATCGAAGGCGAGGGTCCACCCTCCGGGCACGGCACGGAAGGAGTTTTCCAGGTACGGCTGGAAACGCGGCCCGACGCGCTGCGCGAGAGCTTCGCGAGTGGGAAAAATGCCGGACCATGCACGGACAAAGCCAATATCTGTGCCGCATTCAAGGCCGATATCCTCAATGACGATGGCGGCAACGTGCTCGGGGTGACGCGCGGCGAACTGCACTGCGTTGATGCCGCCGAGCGAATTACCGAGAAGAACAGCCGGACTGCTGACGCCGAGCTCGCCAAAGAAAGCCTCGAGATCGCCAAGATAGTCTTCTCGCGTGTATGTGACAGCATGGCTAGAGTGTCCATGACCTCGCTGATCAAGAGCGACTACGCGCCAATCGGGGGCCAAGTCAGAAGCCAGTCGAACGAAAGTGAGGCCTTCCATCCAGTGAGCGTGGAGGGCAATCAGCAGCCGGCCACCGCCACCTGAATCGAGCCACGACAAGCGCAGACCATTGTGCGCGAAGTCGTATCGGTGCATGGTAAGCATCATTTCTCCGCGTCTATGTGCCATCCTGGATTGACTCATCGACCGGAACAGATGAGGAAAATCTCGGTCCCACGACCGGAGCTAACGGAGCGCTTGCTGCCAGTTTCTGTCTCAAACCTCACTGAAACTCGCAAACTGTCTGAGAACGCGAAACGCGAAGCCACTGCGGAAAGAAAAGCGGCCCCAACGTCATGCGTGCATGAAGGGTTCCCACGCGTGCCCAATTCATAACCCGCTCTTTCTCCTTCTGCTCGGATTCATCAGTCCTTTCACAACGCTGACGATAGAGCAGGAGTGGATCAGCCACAAGCTCCATTTTGCGATATTGTGTACATACCACTTACAAGGACCATCGCAACACTGACGTATTCGAACTCGTTCTTCTATAGCGCGGCACCGAGTGGTTGGAAAGAAGACAGGTGCGACAGAAGCAAGTCTCACCGTGGCGTTGTGAACGCGCAGAGGCCGTGCAACGTGAGGTGATCCTGCTAAGAACCTGGCGAGTTTAGAGGAGCAACAACGTGGGGTCAAACAGTCGACGGGGTTATACATAGAGGGAAAAATTCGGCTACGCCCCCGGGGGGAGGACTAGCTGGGGTGCGAAGTGTGGCGAAGAAAAAGCGCACACTTGCGCTTTGCCTGTTCTCAACAGTTAACTTCTGGTTGCCCCGTGATCCGGGAGCCGAATCTCGCATGCCGATTTACGTTATGGATAGATCTCATTCCGACCCGTCAAATCAGCTACCTACCGGTGTCGTCGACCCGTGTCTGGGACCTGGATCATTGCAGGGAAATCTTCCGGCCCGAACACTTGACGAACTTCGGTCTCGCCTTCCCATCCAGGCCAGTGTTTCTTATGGAGTTCCATGAAGCGCACTGCCGCCTCTACGGCTTCTTCCTTGGATTTGAACTCAAACTGAGCGAACCCGCCGACAACCTCCTTGGCCTCGGCAAAAGGCCCGTCGATCACGTGTATTTGTCCTTGGGAGAGCCGGACGCGCTTGCCCATCGCAGTCGGAGCCAGCCCGCCGCTTGAGAGCATCGTACCGGCCTTGACTGCCTCAGAACTGAGCTTCGCTATCGCGTCTAGGAGCTCGTGGGGCGGTGCACCTGGGTTTTCCTCCGACTTAACCAGCATCATGAATCGCATCGTTATATCTCTCCCTGTTTCTGGACGCGTCGCGCCAGCTTACTTTGCCCTCGGCATCGGAGCGTCGAGGAATGGATTTACCATGGAAACCAGCATCTGCGATGAAAAAATCGTATAGTGCGTGATGCCCGGCAGAATGGTGAGACGAGCGGACGACATTCCTGACCCGTCCCAGCCACCATCCTTCTTGCCGCCCCCAAGCAATTCGAAAAACCGCACGGCATGCGCGGTTCGAACTGCGTCGGCATCACCGAAGACGAGCAAAGTCGGCAACTTAATGGCCGCAACGTCCTTTGACCAGTCATAATCCTCGCCGAGCATCTGGCCGAGCTTGGTAAGTAGTTGTGGCCAATCTGAAGGTTTCGGCGCAAGGCGGGAGTATAGCTGGTACATTGGCGTCTGTTTCATTTGTTCAGCGGATCCGGCGTTCATCTGTGACATTCCTGCCTGGATTTCGGGATACCACCCGTCTCGTCTGAAGGCCGCTGAGACGACCACAAGTTTTCGAACTCTGTCCGGATGCTGAATAGCGGTGCGCAGAGCGACGCCCCCACCCACCGAGTAGCCCATAATGTCGGCCCTCTCCAGCCCAAGATATTTGATCAGCGCCGCGATGTCATCGGCCATTCGTTCATAGCTCAAGGGACGCGCAATGTCGGCGGTATGTCCATGGCCTTGCAAATCGACAGTTATCACCTGCCGATTATTCGATAGCGAGGGCAGGATTGGCTCGAACATCTCAGCTGCGCCAAGTCCGCCGTGCAGAAGGATCAGGGGCTCTCCTGTGCCGTGCATTTCGTAATAGAGATTTAGACCGTTCACTGGGGCGTAGCCAGTCTTGACAGCAGTGGTCATGGCGTTCTGAGCGAAAGCGAGGCATGATGCTGCGAGTATGATCCCAGCAACAGCGGTTGAGGTGAGCTTTCTTCCTGACATGATGTTTAAGTCTCCTTCTACCTATACGTCGAACAAGAGGCTCTAAACTCGACAGCCTCAGAATTTTAATCTACATGCTGGCCAAGGCCCGATATTGGCTTCATTTGCTGTCTCGCGATAGGCTCCCGAGCGGATAGTCGGCTATTCGGAACTGTCACTTGGTGAAAAATCTCTCCTCTGACAATGTCGGCTCTGTCAAGCAGCTTTAGAACACACGTTGGCATGCACTCGAAGAAGAGCGCCATTTCGCTCTATCAGAAAAGGTGCCATACCAAACCAAGGCTCGCATCGTAATCGTCTAGGTCAGGAACTCGGTCCGACCCATCCGTCTCTTCGGTCCGCTACTGCGATCATGATTACTGACTCGGACTCCCCCATTGCAAGGGGAGCAGGATGCCCAATCAATAACTCGGTGCTCTATTACGCACGATAGAGATTTCCGGGCTGTCCTGCGTGCGAAACGAAACTTCTCGTCTGCTGGTATTCCTTCTTCTCACGCCACATCCAGTACAAACGGATAGCTAATCGGCGTGCCATTGCAACCTTGGCGATGCTTCTTCCTCGCCGCAGGGCTAGATGGAAATACTTGCTGCGCCACTCTGGATTTTT
>Ga0157369_10000041_pt1 | contig 181798 bp, 145 predicted proteins | sample C25metaG_FD_113461 | JGI IMG/M metagenome (GOLD analysis project Ga0157369, IMG submission 113461) | Corn rhizosphere microbial communities from Kellogg Biological Station, Michigan, USA - C2-5 metaG | ecosystem: Host-associated > Plants > Roots > Rhizosphere > Soil | place: USA: Michigan... | reverse complement strand
TCCTGAAGGAATACAGGGGCACACCCCTAGCTATGAGCTACGTGCCACCCTCTTTTTCCTGAGTCGGCACGCTGCCGGAATCAACCTTTCTAAGTGGGCAGTGCGCTCGAAGGGGGTCTAACAGAGACGCGCGCAGGTGAGATCAATGATCGAGAAAACCTCTTTGGAGTGGCTCTGAACGGCCGACTCAACGTAGGAGGAATAACGGCGCGGCTGGTGCATGATGGGTTGAGCTATTTGAATAGGCCGGAAGGATCCGGTCTCTTGCTCAAGCACAATGGCGAGGTCGGTGCCGATCGTGCAATCGCAAGCGGGATCGCAGGGTACAAAAAGCATCGCCGCCATCCCAAGCACGACTACGATTTTGAGCCAATCCGACACGGCTGTGAACCTAAGCAAGCCGCTTGCCAAAGTCCTGCAGTGCAACTGCAAGGCTTAAGGTCTAGCAAACACCCAGTATACTACTTTATAAATAATAACGGAAAAGGTACTCCGCATTCCCATATGCTGCACCCTTTGCCGTGCGGCCATTCCTGGTCGACGGACGCACTCGAAGAACCGCACACGAAATTGAATGCTTTCGCGTGTCCCGACCCGTTTCAACAGCGGCCTGCTCCTTGCGGCCGAGACCGGTCAACGGTATTGAAACGTTCTGCCGACACGGAAGAAAACGCTTTGAGCACGGACGCGGGCGGCTAGTCGTTAAGAGTCACCAAAGTTGCTCGAAGAACAGGTACAAGCTGACGCGTGTCCCAGAATTCTACTGATTGAAATAAGGATCTCTTGCCATGCGAATGAATGCTGCTTCCGATTCGGAAGACGAACTGATGCGCCAATCGGCTTCTTTGTTGATGTCGAACCAGACAAGACATTTGATGAGTGGGAAACTGGCGCGGAGAGTGGGAATGATCTCATCGATCCACTTGCCTTTGTCTCCCCCCACTTGAGCGCAAGACATCTCTCCAATCATGATCGGCTTTTTCTTGGCTGCCAGGAGGGGGTAGATTTCCCAGAAAACCTGTTGGAAGGTCTGCCAGCCACCGTTTGTACCCCAGTTGTACCCATCTACCCCGGTCCAATCGACGTACGCATCGCCTGGGTAGTAGTCCATCGTGTGCTTGTTACCTCCGTGGATGTCCGTGACGTTTGGACACCATGCCCAGATCACGTTGGTGGCGCCCGCAGCAAGGAAGATGTCGTGAATATGTCGATAAGCGGCAACGTATAGGGAGGCATTGTTGCCACTCCACGCCTCGTCGCCATTCATCTCCGCTGCGAAGTCGAGGAAGAACTTCTTTCCCAGCGCTTTGGAGCCATTTGCACGCGCTACTATCGTGGCATCAAGGCTCCCGTCGACGATCTTGGTGAAGTCGATGTTGTGGGGTTCCCAATTGACGAGAGGGATGCGTCCCGCGGACAGATCTGCTTTGGTGACGGTGCCGGTCCAGTCATCGGTCCACGCGTAGTAAGTGAGGTGAACGGGGGGTGTCCGCCCGAGCTTCGCCGTGGTCTGGGCCAGACTACCGGCGCCATAGAACTGTCCGAGCAACGCACCTTCTGGCGGCTCCAGAATGGAGGATCCGCTAGCGCTTGCTGCGCCCAGGAGCCAACCATTAGCAGCAAAAATTACGACGCCGGCTAGAACGGCTCTGCCAAGAATGTCTCTCATGGCCATACCTCCCCTAAGACGAACTTCAATTTTAGATCAGCCGTCCTCAATGAATCGCGCGGGAATATAGATAGCATTGAGTTGGCATCAGAAATTGGGGCAGCAACGTCGTGAACAACCTACCTGGACCGCAAACCGCACCCGTTGGTTTCCTCCGCATGGATTACCGTTGAATCTTCATACGCGGTATCATGTGATCCTCTTCGGTTCGTGTGCTCAGTAATTGTTTGGTGGATTCGATGAGAATTTGGCGGCTCCGGCCTGTGTTTCGGTTGTTCCTGCTTGGATTGGTTGTCGTATCATTCCCGGGGCATGCGCAAACCGAAGACGCACAGTCCCACGCTGATATCGGCATTCAATTCGCTCGGTCTGGAGACTTGGTACGCGCCGCGGACGAACTGCGCCGGGCCGTGATGCTCGCTCCAACGAATGCAGAATTCCTTCGCACGCTGGGGACTGTGCTCGCGATGGACAAGAAGTTTGAAGAATCCAGCGCTGCGTTTCGCAAAGCTCTCAAATTAGGACCGCAGGACCCCGTTGTTAGGCGATATTTGGCGGCAAACCTTTGGCAATTACATCGCTACTCTGAAGCGAAGCGTGAGCTCCAAATCATTTTGCGCGAGCATCCGAACGACGCACAGTCTCGCCTGTTGCTCGGAATGGTGTCGGAGAACTCCGGTGATTACGTAACTGCAGCGACAATGCTGAGTTCTGTGCCCGATCAAGTCGAAAAACAACCCGAATCAATCGCTGCTCTCGCTCGTTCGTACTACCAACTTCATGAGGCAGAAAAAGCGCGCGCCACGTTGCAGGGACTGTCATCGCATGCAGGTAACGCCAAGTCACTGTTGCTCGGTGCCGAAATTGCCGATCGGGCAGGCGACTACATGGAAGCGCAGCGACTACTGGATTCAATCAGTGAACCTGGAAATCCATCAGCCGAGATTCAGCTTCGAAAGGCAACGGTCCAATATCACGCCGGCCATTTCGGCCAATGTCAAACCACATTAGAGCCGCTTCTAGCAGGACCCGGCGTTACCGCTCAGATGTACAACCTGTTGGGCTGGTGCTACCACGGGCTGAATGAACCCAAAGAAGCGACCGAGGCATTTGAGCACGCAATCGCGCTGACCCCAGCCGATGAGTCGAATTACATTGATCTCATCAAGGTACTGGACGCCCATAATTTCCTGCTCGTAGCGCTCGATGCTGCAAATCACGCAGCCGTTCTGTTCCCCAACTCTGCCGCGGTTTTCAATCTGAAGGGCTCACTTGAAAGCCGGCTCTCTCAGTTCACAAATGCGATCACGTCGTATAAACACTCGGTCGCGGCCCAAAGCTCGAGCAGTGAGGGATGGCTGGGTCTGGGACGAGCCCAAGTTTCTGCCGGGTTAATCCCCGATGCAGCTTCCACATTCACTAGCGCGATTGAGCGCTTTCCGAATGAAGCACGATTCAAGGTTGTCTATGCGGAGATGTTGCGGAACCACGCTGACCCAACCGATCGCACGGCCGCCATTCGAGCCGAGCGGTTACTGAAACAGGCGATCGCAAATGATGCCGCGAATCCGGAAGCTTTTTTTGAACTGGGGAAGATCGAGTTAGACGACGGGAGACTGACACAAGCGTCTCAGCATCTCGAACGGGCGGCAAAACTGCTGCCCGAAAGCAGCGAGGTGCATTTCGTGCTCTCGCGTGCTTACCGGCGTTTGAATCGCACAGCCGACGCGCAACGAGAATTGGAGACATACCAGCGAGTAAAAGAAGGCAAAGCCTCCGAGCGTCAAGAGGGTTCATTGATTGATAAGGCGAAGCCTTGACCGGACTTTAATGCCGAGACCAGGGACAATCACACTCATAGTTTTCCTGATGTTCGTCATCGCAGTTTGGAAAACCGCATCTATTCCTGCCGCCGCTTCAGCTTCCAATGAAATCTTTACGGACATCACTGCACAGGCCGGAATTACCTGGCAGCAGTTCGGTGGTGAGTCGCCCGATCGATTTCTCATCGAAACCATGGGCGGAGGTGTCGCGTTTTGCGATTTTGACAACGACGGACTGCTCGACATTTTTTTCGTAAACGGTGGAGAAACGCCTCATGGCAAGAGCCCGCTTCCACTCCGGAATGCCTTGTATCGCAACCTCGGTAACGGCAGGTTTGAAAACGTCGCGGCCAAAGCCGGTCTCGACAAGCTGAACTTCTACGGCATGGGGGTGGCAGCGGCGGACTTCGACAACGACGGCTATCAGGATCTCTATGTCACTGGCTATCCTTCGAGCGCTCTCTATCACAATAATCACGACGGTACCTTTACAGATGTCACCGACAAGGCCGGCGTGAAGAACGCGGGGAAGTGGGCCGCTAGTGCAGCCTGGTTCGACTACGATCGCGACGGCTTCCTGGATTTGATCGTTACGAACTACGCGCAATTTTCGTTCGACGATCCCAAGCATTGCGAACTGAATGGGGTGCGCGGGTACTGTGCGCAAACAGCTTACACAGGCTTGCCGCTTACGCTCTATCACAACAATGGCGATGGCACGTTCTCGGACGTGAGCAAGCGCTCTGGATTCGACAAACTCATCGGCCGTGGACTGGGCGTGGTTGCGATTGACGTCAATGATGACGGTTGGCCGGATCTATTCATTGCGCGGGATGCCTCACCTAGCCTTTTGCTGATCAACAAACACGACGGAACATTTGAAGACGTCGCACTGGAAGCCGAAGTCGCATATGACCAGAATGGCGTTGCACGGTCAGGTATGGGGGTGGATGCAGGCGATGTCAATGGCGATGGTATCCCGGATTTCGTCGTCACCAACTTCAATGATCAATATCATTCGCTCTTTTTGGGCTCGAAGTCGCTGCCATTTTCTGATCGTACCAATGCCTCGCATTTGGCCAACTTGACTAGAGAGCTTGTCGGGTGGGGGATAAAGTTTTTTGATTACGACAATGATGGCAATCTGGATTTGCTGCTGGTCAACGGCCACATCAATCAGGAGATCGAATCCACCCGCGCGGATGTCAAATACAAAGAACCTGCGCTTCTGCTGCGAAACACCGGTGAGGGTGTTTTTGAAAACATGCGCCAGCTCGCAGGTGCCACCTTTCAACGTTCTTACCTGGGACGCTCCCTCGCCATCGGCGACTTTGACAACGACGGCGATCCCGATGCGATCTTCACGACCCTCAACGGCCCTCCGGTGCTGTTGCGCAATAACGTTGGCCAGGATAGTTCCTGGATTGGATTCTCGCTTCAAGGAACGGTGAGTAACCGTGATGCGATCGGTGCCAAGATCACAGTCCATTCGACTGGCCGGTCGCTGACGCGCTGGATCGCGGGCGGCGGCAGTTACCTGGCCGCGCACGACAAACGTGTGCTTGTCGGGTTGGGGCCGAGCGCGAAGCCGGTCAATGCGGACATCCGCTGGCCGAGCGGAATCGTCCAGCACCTCTCGGATTTAAGGCCGCGTCAATACCACCATCTCGTTGAACCCGCTTCCCCGGTCTCTTCGAACACACCCTAAAATTGAATTATTGTTGCATTCCTGTTTCCGGCGGCTTGTGTCGATTGCTTAACTAGGTACCCGGCAAGCTTTTCTGGGCGCGATTCCCCTATAACCAAGATGTGAGCAGATTTGTCTTGACAACCGTTCTCAGGAGGGTTAATAAACCCAAAGTAATGAAACGTTTTAATGCTGGGGACAGGTGCATCTCCTGCCCCCACCGTCGCTTCTGCTCGAAACCTAGCCGAACTCGGAGTGTCGTATGAAAATGAATTTCATCGCACGGTACGGCCTGCAATCGATTTCCAAAACGGCCCAACACCTGCTCGGAGCCGCAGTTTGCGCTCTGCTATGCCTCCCCGCAGCTCATGCCCAGCTCTATACCGGCTCGATTGCTGGTACCGTGAAAGACCCCTCTGGCGCCTTCCTTGCCAATGCACAGGTCAACGCTACGGATGCCGAGAAAGGTTTTAAGTTTTCAGCAACGAGTGATTCGGCGGGGCGATATGTCATTCGGGAGCTCCCGCCCTCGAATTACACCGTGACGGCAAGCGCAACTGGATTCAAGACTGAGCGCAAAGACGGCGTCAGAATCGATGTTAATCAGAACGCCTCGGTGGACTTTTTGATGGCCGTGGGTGCCTTTTCCGAAATCGTGGATGTACATGCCGGGGCTGTTGAATTACAGACCGAGGACGCGGAAACCGGCCAGGTGGTGAACCGCAGGTTCATCAACGATCTGCCTTTGATTGACCGAAATATCGAGACCCTAACCAGTTTGGCGCCGGGCGTCACCGAGATGAACGATTCATGCCCGGAGCCCTGTATTGGCACAAACTTTGTTTCCAACGGCAGCCGTGGGGCTTCAGCCGACTTTCTGCTGGATGGCGCTTCCGCCACGAACTCCGAGCCCAACGGCGGAATTACATCAGTGACGTATCTACCCTCGCCTGAGGCCGTGGAAGAATTCAAGGTGCAGCAGACGAATTTCAGCGCGGAATACGGATTTTCCGGTGCCTCGGTGGTCAATGTGGTGTCGCGCTCCGGCACGAACAATTTTCACGGCAGTGTTTACGAGTTCTTCCGCGACGATACCCTCGATGCAAACGACTGGTTCTCAAACCACTTCGGAGATCCTATCCCTCCGTTGCGCCGCCACAATGTCGGCGGTACGATTGGCGGCCCGATCTTCAAGAACAAAACCTTCTTCTTCTTCGATTACGACTACAGGACTGAAACCGGGCAGAGCACGGCTAATGCAGGCGTTCCCAGCGACGCGGAGCGGGCCGGCGATTTTGGCGAACTTTGTGCCGCACAGGGAGGCACGTTTAATGGCTCCGGGCGATGCAGTGTGGACGCTGGTCAGATTTGGGACCCGTACTCCGGAACGTTTAATGGCACTATAACGCGCACCACCTTCATTCCCTTCAACAACATCGCCACCTACGCGACCCCGGGCGGTCCCAACCCCAATGTCGCCGGCAATCTGATTGACCCCGTGGCGCAGAAAATGATGAGCTACTTTCCAGAGCCTAACGTCCCTGGTGGAAGCTTTCTGCAAAACTGGTTCGCGTCGGGTTCGAACCGCAGCTCCAATAAGCAGTTTGACATTAAGGTCGACCATCGCTTTACACAAAACAATTTGATGAGCGTGAAATTCGCGTATCAGTACAACCCCACGGGCGGGGGCCTTGATTGCTTCAAGAACTTTACCGATCCCTGTCAGGGCGGTCCGGGTTGGGACAATGCCCACGCTTTCGCGATCAACGACACACATACTTTCAGCCCGACCTTGCTACTGACTACCACGTTGGGATTCACCCGTGGAGTTTGGCACACGGATGCGTACAACCCGCATGGGGAGAATGATCCGCTTGGAACTTTGGGGTTCCCGTCTTATCTGGAGGCCAACGGGTTCAAGGGAGTGCCTGCGATCTTTATCGACTCGTACAGCAATGCCGGATATGCCAATATCGGCACCGATCCCTATGGCAATTACCGCCTGGGCCAGGACACAGGACAGTTATCGGCTACCCTCGACAAGGTACACGGCCAGCACGATATCAAGTTCGGATTTGATGGCCGGATCCATCAGATTAACTACATCCAGACCAACGCTCCGGTTGGATTCTTCGCCTTCAACACCGATGCCACCAATGCCTGCCCCGACGGACAGGACCTCTGCGGCGGAGATTCTATGGCGAGCTTCATGATGGGCCAGATGACGCAGGGCTGTGCCGACAACGGTTGTGGGTCGTACGAAGAAATCCAAACCCGTCCAGCCACCACGAATTACCAATATGGATTCTTTGCGCAAGACAACTGGAAAGTAACGCAGAAACTGACATTAAATCTGGGCTTACGTTACGACGTCACATTGCCGCGAACCGATCGCTTTAACCGCCAGGATTACTTTGATCCGAATGCCACCAGTCCCTTGAATGGTGGAAGCCTGAGCTATACCGACCCCGTTACCGGCCAACCCGTGAATCTTGCCTTGAAAGGAGGGGAGGTCTTTGCTTCTTCGAAGCAGCGCACAAACTACGTAGCCGACTGGAGTAACATTCAGCCGCGCTTCGGCTTCGCCTATCAAGTGGTTCCAAACACGGTGATCCGCGGGGGCTTCGGCATTTACTATGGGCAATCACGCTCCGGGGTTACTGGTGTGGTCCCCTACGGCGGCGCAGGTTTCAATCAGTACACAAATGTGATCACGGTCAATCCAAATGACCTGGCAACTCCTTTTGTGAACCTGAACAATCCGTTTAAGTTCGGGTTGATTCAACCGGCAGGAAATTCACTCGGGTTGATGAACGATGTGGGTTTTGGCGCCAACGGTCCGATTCGTACGGCGGCCTGGAACCAAACACCCTATGAGCAGAGTTGGAGCTTTGGAATCGAGCGCGAACTGCCGAGCCATATTTTGATCAACGCAGAATATATTGGCAAGAAGGGCACTCATCTGCCGTTCACCGGCTCTACACAGCGGAATTTCTTAGGGCCTTGGGTGGAGAATCTACCTGTTGGAGATTTCTCCTCAAATACCCCATGCCAAGGTGGCCTGTCAATCGCATGTCTCAGCTCCGCAGTAGCCAATCCGTTCGCCGGGCTTATCAGCGATCCGAACAGCAGTATAGGCAGCAGCTTTCCGAACATTCAGTACTATCAGTTGCTGCTTCCCTTTCCTCAATTCACTGGGGTTTCGACTGAACCGCAGTTGATCGCCAATTCCATTTACCACGGACTGCAGTTGACCGCCGAGAAGAAGTACTCCAACGGCTTGCAACTGCTGGCAACGTTCGTTTGGTCGAAGTCGATCGACGACGCTTCCTCGGGCGATACCAATGTGTCGTGGGCGCAAAGCTTCGACAGCTTGCAGGATCCCAATAAGCCCGCTCTGGAACGGAGTCTGTCAACATTCGATATTCCCTATGTATTACAGTTCAGCTACAGCTACGATCTGCCGGTTGGGCACGGGCGGTCATTCCTGGGGAACATGCCGCGCTGGGCGGACATGATCATCGGTGGATGGAAGACCAACGGCATTTGGCGTATCGCTGATGGACGTCCGCTGTCCTTCTTCCTCAATGACGGTGGGCAGCCGCTGCCCACGTATGGCTCACAGCGCCCGAATCTTGTGGGAACGCCAAAGCGCAACCATGGTTCGGATTGGATAGACAACTACTTTGTGGATAACAACGTATTCCAGCGCCCCGCCCCCTACACCCTGGGTGATGCTCCCAGAGCGATGGGCAGCGTCCGGTCACCGTGGTCGTTCACGGCCGATCTTTCAGTCGGTAAGCAATTCCAGATACGCGAGCAGATGAACTTCGAGTTCCGGGTCGAGGCGAAGAACGCATTAAATCATCCGGTATTCGGGACACCGGATACCAATGTCGGCGATGATACCTTTGGGACCATAAATTACATGGCGATCGGTCCGCGCCAGGTGCAGTTGGGCTTCAAGTTTAACTTCTAATGCGTAGAGTGAACGCGGGTACCGGGAGCTGCTTATTGCTTGCGGGCCGCAGCGAGATGTGACGAGCTACTGCGTCTAGCTCCAAGGTGACAAAGTCATCTCTGGTGAGGGCTCGAAGTCAGAAACGCTCTGCCTAACCAGGGTGAGTCCGAAGACTTCCGCGGTGGCCGCAATCAAGCCCACTTCAGCACCCCCAGGGTTTGGTCGTGCCCGCTTTGGCTCCGAAACAACATTCGTGTCCAGCAGAAAATTCATAGCTCAACCTTGCGCGGTCGCAGGGAATGACTTCCCTTCTCCGGTCCCAGGTCCGGCGAAACATGAGGCCGATTAACCAGGAGTTGTGGTTGGGGAGCCAGAAGTCTGTGATTGGTCCGTGCGCACTGACGTCCCGCAATACGGACAATACTCATCACTGACGCCAACAATCCGCTGGCACCGGGGACAGCTCGGTGCAAGTTTGTAGCTGCACCGGGGGCAGAAATTGAACCCCGCTTGGACCGCGCTCCGGCATTGCGGACAAACTCGGACGACTGGTTGTCTTAAAACAAAGTAAAGAAGGATACCCAGAAGGTTGGGAACGAGGATGGCCACAAGGGTCCAGAGTACGGGACTCATTCCCCGCCGCTTTGAGTCGCGGTTCACATAGCCGATGAGAAGCAGATACGCTGCTCCGACGACGCCGGCTAAAATGCCGAACAGAGGCCGCGCCCATGCCGGAGGAGGGTGCGGATGACGAACAATCTCGAGGTTAAAAAGCCACTGAGCGGCAATGAAAGAGACGCCGGCCAGCGCCCATGCCCACCACGGGACGATTCTGATTTCTCTCGCCAGAACGCCTTGGTTGTCGTTTTTCATTGGCATGACCATTTATGAATTCCTCAGCTCCACTGCCCCGAATCGATGCCACTCTTGACCGGGTGCGCGCCTCTGGCGAGCAATAGGACGGCTACAATCATCCCGGGCAAAGCGAAGAAGAACATGAAGCCCGCCTGCCAAACGATGTTGGGCACTCCGGCCATTTGCCCAACCCATGCAAAGAGACGCCACAAAATCGGAGCAGTCAGGGTCCCCGAAATTCCCACTCCCAAGCAAGCCATCCCAACCAGCCAAACGCGTTGGCGCATTTCCCGAAGACTCCGCGAATGAAAGCGCACTCGCATTTGTGATGTTCGCACCAGACGGAAATCGGCGGATATCGTCACTGAGTGCAGCGCACCAACCACGTCATTCAGTGCCTGCAGGTATAGACGGCATGCTTCGCATTGCTCGAGGTGCATGCGTAGCCAAGCCTGCTGCGTAGGGGAAACAGCTCCGCCGAGAGCAATCAATGCGCACGCCTCGTCATGTACGTTTCGAATCAAGCCCGTGCTCCTCCCAATCGTTCCATAAGCATGCTTAGCCCGCGATAGAGACGTGACTTAACAGTGCCCAGCCGCGCCCCGGTTACGATGGCAATCTCCTCCAACGCCAACTCATCCTGAAAGCGCAGCACGATGGCTTCGCGGTACTCCGCCGGAAGGGCGATCAATGCCTCACTGATTCTCAGCAGTTGCTGACGTTGCGCCAAAATGTCCAGTGCGAGCGGCCGGACGTCGCGCGGTTCGACCGACGCGTGATCTTCGTCCTGTTCCAACAGGCCATCGAGGCTGACGGGGTTGATCTTCCGCAGGTAATCAATCGTCAGATTTCTCGCCACGGCATAAAGCCATGTGCTGAATTCGTGCTTTCCGTCATATCGATGGCCCCGTTCGAGCACTCGAATCCAGGTTTCCTGGAAGAGGTCTTCCGCCAGCTCACGATTTCGCGTGAGGTACACCAAATACCTAAGCAGCCGGTGTTGGAACTGCTCGATCAAACGGTCGAGCAGTTCGGGGTCGCGCCGGCGCAAGCCGCGAGCAATTACGCTGGCCTCGGATTCCATCCCATTCGTGAAGTAATAGGCTGCGGCGTTCATGCTACCCGGATATACGAGCCATGACACGAAAAAGATGCAAGCCAAGAAAGTAGTTGAATGAGTGCTCTTAACTCATTGTTTTTTAAGCAGATATCCGGCAGGCACACGAAAGAAGAAAATAATGCTGAACCGATACAGTAGAGCCCTTTCTCAGTGGTCGGAGCCGAGGCTGATCTCAGCAAGACGGTGAAAAACTGAAGCTCGTTGGTGCTGTTCGCTGCTTCGCAAAAGAGTCTGACCAGGTGGAAACCTGAAAACGGAATCAGGGCCATTCGTAACGGTGCTCGACAATGTGCAAGTCATTTACAGCCTGAGGCATGAACTTAGCCACAGGTCCCCATGTCTCGCAACGTGATTTCCTCACACTCCACAGACCGGACCTCTCATACCAACATTCCGCGGTCGATTTTGGAATGCGGCACAAAACGCGCTGAGCGAGTGGGACCGTTTGAGCGACGCCCCGCCGCTTCGCCGCCGCGATATCAGCGATTTCTAGCGACTCGAGGGGTCAATCACTTTCGTTACTTTGGGTAAAGGCCTCACTGACACATACTGTCGCTGAAGTTCGCAAGCACCTGATTGGCGCGAGCTTTTTCATCCCCGACGACCCTGAGGCTGTAATGCAGACAAATTTTCGAGTCTGGTTGCTCTCTTTTCTATTAGCAATTGCAGCCGCCCCCGCAAACTCTTCAGCCGCTACCGGAAAAGTGACGGTAACCTCGCCGACAGGAACCCTGTCCTCGGGCTCGATCCATTACACGGCGACTGCGATCACAACGTGCTCAAAAGGAATCTCGGCGATGGGAATCTACACCGCGCCGTATAAGCGGGTTTACGTGGTGCGGGGCGCCAAGCTGGACACGGTGATTAAGCTGGCTCCTGGTACGTACGACACCGTGGTGCAAGAATGGGACAATTGCAAGGGTTCGGCATGGACACACGTGCCCATCACCGTTCAGCCCATCTCCGTTCCGGCTGTCGCCACGACTACCTTGGTATCGCAGACCGGAAACAACACGAGCACAGCGGCTACGTTTGTGAATCAGACCAATGGCAATTTAGGCGCAACCAACGTCAGCAAGGTAGACATTCATTCCCTGTTGTACACCGGTGCCAGTACGGACATCTATGCCGAGTTGCAGCCCTGGTTCGGGGACAAGCGCCACATGAAAGTTGGATACGTTTCGTGGGACCCTGCTCAAGTCAACAAACAACTGAACGACATGGGAGCCGCGGGATCAACGGCGTAGTGATCGATTGGTATGGGCCGGCTGATCCCACTGAGCCCACAACTTTGGCTTGGCTCGCAGCCGCCCAGAACACACCCAATTTCAAAGTATTGATCATGATTGACAAAGGCGCGGTGACACTGAGCCCTTGTTCGGGGTGCAATGCGCAGCAGACAATGATCTACCTGACGAATTACGTATTGCAACATTACGCAACCTCACCCGCCTACGCTACCTGGAATGGAAAGCCACTGATCACCGAGTTTGACCTCGACAAGCACTACACTCTGGACTGGAATGCGATCCGCGCAGCAACCTCGTCCAACATCGCCTGGATCTTTCAGAGTTCGGGTGGCTTCACCCATCCCGTCAGCACCGGCAGTTACTCCTGGATGAACGCAACGTCCACGGTATATGGGATGGACTACCTCACGAATTTCTACAACGCGGCCATGAAAGCCCCGCAGCAGATGGCGTGGGGTGCGGGGTACAAAGGTTTTAATGACACTTTGGCTTCATGGAGTTTGAACCGAATCGTTGGACAGCAGTGCGGGCAGACGTGGCTGCAAACCTTCAGCAAGCTCAACAGCTACTACAACTCCGGCACCCAGCTTCCGATGTTGCAGCTGGTCACATGGAATGATTACGAGGAAGGGACAGAACTCGAATCTGGAATCGACAACTGCCTTACGGTTTCCGCCTCGATTTCCGGCACGCTCCTGCAATGGAATGTGAAAGGAAATGAAAACACCGTTGATCACTATGTTGTCTATTTCAGTCCCGACAACCAGAATTTATTGGAGCTCGATCAACCTACCGTCGGCATCCACGCCATTGACTTGAGCCCTTACAGACTGGGTAGCGGCAGCTTGTTCGTGCAGGCTGTGGGCAAACCTTCAATGAAAAATCAGATATCCGCGCCAGCAAAAACTCCCTGGTAAGAACAGCCCCTAAGGGTTCAACTCCCTCCCCGCGGTATTGTTATGTGTTGGCAAGCAGCAACGTAACCCGCGATTGCATCAGGCTGATTGTAAGCCCAAACAAAGTAAACGACGCTACAGGCGGCGACTCAGCCACCTTCTCGGGGTCCACAACGCCACGAAGATTTGTCCCAAACACGAACGTAGAAGTACCAGGTCGGCGATCGCAAAAATAATACCGAAAGTCATAAATGCGTCACCTAGGCGCTTTCTTGCCCCCTCGTACGAGGCGTAAAGCCTATCAGCTTGTTCTCCCAATATGTAGAGACTTATCCTAGAAGAGGGGTTTGCGGCGTTTATGACGCATGGCATCTGGTCCGCTAACAATCCTTACCGCTCGCGCCACGCAACAAACGGATACGGGCTGTTGCTAAGTAACAACTGGAGCCGGCGTTGCTTCATGCAACGCCACCGTCAGGGTGAGTTGATCGAGTTCAGGAATGGTACTTCTAGAAAGCACTTAGCCAAATTCAAATGACAAGCATTAGCGCATTTACCCATTGACATACTGACTGGGCACCGCTATAAGATTTGCGATATCAGCGAGTAGTCATTTCGGGAAGGGTCTGCTTCTCGATTCGAGGGGGGTGCCTCCTCGCTGCTCCCACGGACAATCTATTGTCGTATGGGTCTCTGGAGAGTACGTGTGTCTGGTCACGTACGTTCAACAGAGCCAGTCGAGCCATGAGTTATATCAGCTCAACAGCTCGACGATTCAAGCAAGGGAAGCAGGAAACATATGAAGAAAAAGAAAGCCGCAAAACCATCATCGACGCATGTTGTTCTTCCAGGAAGCAACCGGCCTAAAGACCCACATACAGTTCGCGTGCGTGACGTTGATCCCGATGAGCAGATCAATCTCACGATCAATCTGAGAGGTCCCAAGCTTCCATCACCCGACGACTATGTTGGTAAGACTATGACTGCCGATGAGCTGCGATCGAAGTTTGGGGCAAGTCAGCAGGATGTCGACCAGGTATCCGGAGTTCTGAAGAAGTTTGGCCTGAAAGTAGAAAGCGTATCGCTCCCGACCCGCAGCATGCGCGTCGGCGGCCCCGCCTCAGCGGTAGAAGCAGCATTCAGGCCCAATATGGCGATCGTGAAGTCGACGCGGCAATCGGGCGAGTACCGCGGCCGTCAGGGTCCGCTGCAGATTCCGGAAGCGCTGAAAGGCGTGGTAAAGGGCGTTTTCGGGATTGATGAACGGCGCATGGCACGACGCAAGGTTCCCTCTTCGACTGCTGCACCCGCACTTTCCCCGCAATCCCCAGATGAACTCGAGCAACGCTACAATTTTCCACCCGGCGACGGCAGCGGCCAGAATATCGCGATCGCGGAATTTGGCGGAGGCTACTTTGCCGATGATGCTCAGGCATATTGTGACAAGTTCCAGCGCCCTACTCCGAATATTCAGGCGATAGGATTGGACGCTCCTGCTTTTACCTTGCAGCAAATTCTCGCCTTGCCGCGCCCGCAAAAAAAGGAACAGTTGGGTGACGCAGGGGAAGTGATGATGGATGTCCAGGTGATTGCTGGCTTGTGCCCCGCGGCCGACATTTCGGTCTACTTCTCCACTTTCGATGAACAGGGCTGGGTCGATCTGCTAAACGCCGTCATAGCCGCACGCCCCGTGGTGCTGTCTTGCAGTTGGGGACTGGCGGAGGAGGATCCGGGGTGGTCGGCCGGCGCCATAGCTGCTATCAGTGACAGTCTCAATGCGGCGCGTCTGCTGGGCATCACGATCTGCGTTTCGTCCGGAGACGACGGGTCGGGAGATCAACTCGACGACGGTGAGGCGCACGTTGATTTTCCGAGTTCAAGCCCATTCGTACTCGGCGTAGGCGGGACCATGCTGGTTCGCTCGGGCGGGTCTGCCAAGGAGGTCACGTGGTGGGAAGCCCCGGGGCGACGAACCGATCAGGGAGGTGGTTCCTCGGGAGGAGGTGTCAGCCAGGCATTTGACCGGCCTTCCTGGCAGGACGTTCACATTAAGTCATTGAATTCTGGTAGCCGTGATGGACGCGTGACGCCCGATGTTGCCGCCCTAGCTGGGCCTCCACTTTACGATCTGATTTTTGTTGGGAAAGATGCGCCCAATGGTGGCACGAGTGCCTCCGCTCCGTTGTGGGCTGCTCTGATCACGCGCATCAATGCGCTGCTTCCTCAAGGTAAGCAACAGCGCTTCCTGACCCCGCTGTTGTATCAGGATTCCGGAAATGGGCAGCCCGTCGGGGCAGTCGCATCCCGCGACATCACCATCGGCAACAACACTTCCAATCCGCAACCCGGTCGCGGCTATAAAGCGGGACCAGGTTTCGACGCGGTTACCGGATGGGGTGTACCGGATGGAGTCAAGCTGCTGACCTGCCTCAAGGCGATTTAGGTGAGCCTTCGAAGACAAGTCACGGGTGGTTTGAAACTTTGGGGCTCGAAGTGTCGATTGGCTGACCTGTGGAGCCAAATGTTCTGAGGAGGTTTTTTGTCACCCTGAAAAAGCGCCTGGTGGGGACGCCCGCTGCGGCGCCCGCGAGGTTGAAGGTTCGAGGGTTGACCCGAGTCTGATGCCACTCAACAGCAAAATTTACGCGATCGGATGGACGACCTCGAAGAAACACGCCAGGCCGCCCAAGACACGTACTGCGGTTTCTCAGCAACGTCAGACCAAAAGGCTCGACATTCCGTCGATTCCAGGGCGGACCGCTCGGCTCAAGGCAATCAATCTCCTGCAAGTCGCCGCAGAAGTGGAGCATGCGCTCATGGCGCAATACCTCTACGCCGCGTATTCCCTCGATGAAGCGTTCGATTACAGGCCGGGCGAAACGACAGGTCTCGTTGACCGTTGGAAGCGCGACATTCGTATGGTTGCTCGTCAAGAAATGGCGCACTTCGTCACTGTCCAGAATCTCTTGATCTCTCTGGGAGCTGAGGTATACGTCAATCGCGAGAACAATTTCTCGGAGCATCCGGACGAGTATCCGTTTCCGGTTCGATTTGAGCGATTCGGTCTCGATCCTCTAGCTCGCTATGTCGTGACCGAGAGTCCAAGTTCCGATCAAATGTTGAGCAAGAAAGATAAAGAAGTTTTCCGAAAGGCACTGCGCCGTGCGGCCAGGTCGAAAATGCAAGTGCACACCAAGGTGAACCGTGTGGGCACCCTGTACGCTGCACTCTACTGGCTATTCATGAAGAATGATTCGCCCCAAAAGCCGTGGAAGATGCCTCCATCCCTAACCAAACGCATGCACGCAAGTGGTCTGAGTGGCATCCATCTCAAGGATTCGGATTTTGTTTCCCTACCAGAATATGACCAATTTTGTGCTAAGCCGGATGAATGGGAGGTTTTCGAAGAGGGCTTTCGGGTTGGCGACGCTGATCCCCGCTCCAGTGCGCTCCGCGCGGTTCGTTGGATCATGATCCAGGGCGAAGGCCCGGGCGGCGTTCCATGTGACACGGAGGAGTCGCACTTCTGCAAATTTCTGAGGATTTACGAAGATCTTCAAGCCGCGCCTCGCCTGGCTCATGCCGCAATGGAGGTTCCTATCAACCCCGTCGTACGAAACCCAGCTCAGAAAGAGCCGGTTGCCCCTGGGGCACAGGCCATTACCCATCCTGAGTCAAAACTTTGGGCCAGTTTGTTCAACGTCCGCTACCAAATGCTGTTGCTGGATATTCTGCTCGCCCTGTCGACCAGCCGGCGTCCACCACACGGCAAGTTACGAACAACATTGACGAACTGGGCCGCAGCTCACGAAATGGAATTCTTGAAGCGAATCGGTCAGCTCTTACCGACTCTCCCGCGTACGCATCAGGGTACGGGACGAGCAGGAGCTCCGTTTGAAGTTGTCCTGTTCCCTCCAGAAAACACGAAGCGATGGGATCAACAGCACGTGTTGATGAAGGGTTCGAATCACCTTGTCAGGCAGCTCAAGAAGATGATTCACCCGCACGACCTTCGATTCAGTATCTTGCGAGCCATTAGTGAGTTTGATCGCGACCGCAAGCGATGCGTGGAATGCCAGATCTCCCTCTTGCGCCCCGAATATGAATGGAGGAATGGCGCCAATCAACGAATCGACCGCAAATAACTGTTATGAAACCTCTCAAATTTCGCATCCACCCCGCTATCGGCATCGCCCGGCTCGGAAACAGCCCGGAAGAGTACTTCATTGGGCCCGAGATCCCCCGCGTCTATCCGGACGTGAACCACTATCGCGATTCGCAAATGCGACTGAAGCGTCAGGGCGCGCGGTTTCGGCTCTTCGCCTATCGTGGACGTGGTAACAAGGGGGCGCGTGAAATCAATCTCGATGATCGAACCGTCAAGAGTATTCAGTGGACTGTACATCTTGTCAACTCGAAGGCGGCAGGCCGTCGCTTCAAAGGCATTCTGCACGACCACGCGCCTCCACGAAACAAGGATCATCGTCGGGAATTGCTCGTTCTCGATGGCCAGCCCGCGAGCGTTGAGGGGGCGAATCAAAAGCTGGACATCTACTACTGTAAGAAATTCATCGGCCAAGAATTCCCCGAACCTTTGAAGCTGGGCACCTTGCGCACAGATAGCAAGGGCAGACTGATCGTTCTCGGCGGTCACGGCGTTTCCGGCAGCCTGATCCGGTCGCCGCTCGGCAAAGACAGGGATGACTTCGCGAATCACGACGAGTGGTACGACGACACCTCTGACGGGTGGGTTCGGGCTACGATCAGGTGGAGGGACGGGAGTAAAACCGTAATCCCCAAAGCCGGTAGCGCTTGGGTTATCGTGGCACCGCCGAAGTACGCGCCTTCCCTCGAGAACGTAGTCACCTTATACGATGTCCTGTATCAAAAAGCGCTGGATGAAAAACTAATCAAACGCAATCCCCGGGATCCGCTCGCTCCCAAAGCAAGGCCGAGCTTCCCGGATGAGATCTATCCCATCCTGCGTCGCGCTTACGAGATGAAATGGGTCTTCGCCCGGGCGCAAATTGGTCATCAAGGCGAACTTGATCTCACAAGACTGAGGAAACGCGATTTCAAGAAACTGTGCCTGAGAGCAAAACACATCTTTGACCAGTTTCGAGAGCCTTCCCATTCCCCCAGGAAGCCCGGTACAGGGACCGGCCGCATGCCATACATCTGGTCTGACCTTTTCGATATGGGTGCGCGCGGTGGCGAGCCCCACCCAGTGAACGCGACCTTGACCCATCACCAGTACGAACTTATGAAAAAGTGGTCTGCCGGACAATTTAGCCAGACTCGAGCGCACGGAACCAGGACAACGGCAACCCCGCTTGGCCTCGATCGGGCTGCGCTCGAACCATGCGTCGGCGCAGCATTCTTTCCCGGTATCGAAACCAGCTTCCATATTCGCGACAAGTTCAAATACATCGAACCATTCCGTCTGGATCAACGCTTTGTAAACCCAGGTGACGTTACGCAACAGATGTCGCTTCCTTGGCAAACTGATTTTGTGGATTGCAGCGACGGGGACGCACCGCTGGTATGGTGGCCGGCCCAGCGCCCGGTCGACGTACTCACCGCGCCTCGAAAAGCCCCCGTACGCTGGGCAAGAAACTTCCGCTTAGGAACCAGAGATCTCAAACCTCAAGGCATGGTGAAACAGTGGTGGCGCCTCGGTTTGCTCAAGCGAACCAAAGATGGACTTTATGAGAGGCACCGCGTTCAACAACTCCCATCGGGCTTGAAACGAGATTGAAGGCCGTGCGAGCCGTTATGAGAACTAGGCACTTCGACGTTGCGGTAATCGGTGGCGGCCCGGCAGGAACCGCCACCGCCCTCTGCCTCTCAAAGGCAGGCTACTCCGTGCTCGTAATCGAGGCATCGAAGTATGAGAAATTTCGGCCCGGCGAAACACTCCCGCCTACTGTCACTTCGCGACTAAACCAATTGGGCGTCCTTGATCGTTTCCTGCAACAGGGGCCCTCGGCTTCTGCTGGCATTGCGTCGGCATGGGGTAAATCGCAGATCGACATAAATGACTTTCTTTTTGATACCTATGGTAACGGCTGGCAAGTCGACCGCATTGCTTTTGACCAAATGCTCGCCCATGCTGCTGCGGCCGTCGGCGCGACGGTATGGACTGGGACGCACCTCTTGAATCGTCCACGAAGACGAAATAAGACGTGGCACTGTCAAATGAAGCGGGACGGCAGCCATCTCGCCTGCACCGCTGCTTTTCTAGTCGATGCGACCGGCCGTTGTGGCAGTCCCTCGCTGGCTATGCCTTCATCGAGGCGTGTGATCGACCGTCTGATCGGAATTGTCTGGACTGGAAAGCACTACGAACAATGGTCTTATCCTCTGGTCGAGTCAATCGACGACGGATGGTTCTATTCCGCATCGCTTCCTGGAAAGCAAGCAATCATTGCCTATATGACCGATTGTGACATCTATCGTGAAAAGATTCGCACCTGCCGGAATATTTGGTGGCACGCCCTTCACCGTACTACGCACACGCGCAAGAGATTCCCTGCTGCAGCCGATGATCTTGACGTCAAAGTTTTTTCGGCTGCCTCCACTTGGCGTCAACAGACGATCGGGAAATCGTGGTGCGCAGTAGGAGATGCTACAGTCGGTTTTGATCCGCTCTCGGGTTTGGGTGTGCAACACGCAATTGACTCTGCCATCCACGCAGCGGACTCGGTGGGGAAATACTTGGCACACAATGAGAGTTTGGATGGATACCGGAAATGGCTGAATGACTGTTTCGAGCGATATCTGATCGAGCGCCAAGGATATTACTCACGTGAGAAACGGTGGCGCGTTTCGCCCTTCTGGCAGCGCCGTTTCGTACTTCCCCGATTAACCACCAACGCGCCCAGAGGTCCTGGGTTTCGGTGATGGGGTAACTGCTCAACAACCAGATTCCGCACTTCAGACCCAATCCATTCTTGTCTTCTTGGCATTGTCCTGCTGTCGCAGTATTGGAGCCAATATCTTTTGAGGTGTATCCGATGCCGAACCGCTTGGAGCGACGCCTGCTCTTTCTTCTGATCGCGACGCTTTTGTGGTCGAGCGCCATGCTGCTTGAAGCAAATCGTATTTCGTCGCCGGACTTCCGAGCGCCCACGGGTTGCTATTTCAGCGCCAAACCCATCGTCGATCTCGAGTTAGCCCAGACGCCAGCGTGTTTTCGAAGCATCGTCACGCAGGGCGGCGAGGAAGGGCATGAGCACAACGTTTCACTCGTGCGGGCGAACACTTACATGGACTTCGTTTTCATCGTCCTGTATTGGGCGATTTTCGTTACCTTCGCGCGAATCGAAACTGGGCAATTTGCAAAGACGGCAAGTCTGCTGATTACTATGTCGGCGATGGCTGATGTTTGGGAGAACCTTCGAATTCTGAATGGGCTTCGAGCGCTGGAAAGTGCCACCCTCGCGTTCACGGTGCCCCGTGGAGTTTCCCTTATCAAATGGGGACTCTTGGGCCTCGTCTTCCTGTTGCTCGCAGTGGCGGTCTGGGCGCGCAGAGCCCGTTGGCATAAAAGGACTGCCGTCGCACTTGTGACCACCGGCGGCTTGCTCTTGGCAGGTCTTATCTTTCCAACGGCCATGACACTAGCCGGATACGGCTTTGCGTTCGTGTTTGTTCTTCTTCTTGCTCGTTTGTGGCCATATTCGGCAGACACGGTGTTGACCTGGATCGAGTACGGATTCCTGCTACGATTTCAAATTACTGCGGCGTTGATCTTGTTTCTCGCACTCCCCCTTGCATACCTTCTGATTCCAAGCCTTTTCGTGGGCGTATTTGACGCGCAGGGCTTTGTTTCCTTTGTTTTTATCGTGTGGGCCGCCTTCCAGCTGGCGTGGACCGTGATGGTGTCGACCCGATTGGTATTGGTTTACGGACCGGACCGCTTTGCCCGAGCGACATTTCAGCCGGGGCGCGCAAACGCAAAAGTCGTTTTCGCATTCGGGTTGCTTGCGGTACCCCTCATAGTCACTCTATTCATCGGATCGGACAATCCTCACGGCGCAGGAAAGACCGTCGCCGCGCTGTTGGGTCTTTTTCTGGCTATCGGAGTGTTGATCCTGACGGCATCCCTGCATTTCGCCATTGAAGATCCTCAAGGGCACAGCGCAGAAACTATTTTTCCTTCATTCGGATTTCTCCAGAAGAAAGCAACACCAAGATCCAGATTTTGGACCGTGATCGGCTCCTGGCTCGCGCGACGGTTGCCGCGAGATCTGTTGCCTGGAATCCTGGATGGCCAGCGTCTCCGCTCGGGCCATGAAATGGCCATCATTGCGGCGGCTGTATTCCTGAGTATCTATGTCACACTGGGGTTGTGGTTCTCCCCGGCGTGGACAACCCCAGAGAAGCAACCTGCAGCCCTGTTTTTTCTTCTGCTCATATTGACCATTTTCACCTGGCTCTTGGCCGGGGCCGCTTTCTTTATCGATCGAACCCGCCTTCCTGTTTTCTCGACTTTCTTGGTTGTTTCACTTCTGACCGGTACGGTTGGAACAGACCACAAATATGCCGTTGAGACGAGCAAGGTTCGAGACGTTGGTCCATTAAGCCCGGCCAAAGTAATAGAAGCCTGGAAAGCGAAGAGGGGGAAGGACACCCGCAGCATGCTGGTCGTCGCCACGGCAGGCGGAGGAATCCGTGCTGGCGCCTGGACCGCAGAAGTCATGACACGCTTGCAGCAGGATTGTAAAGCAGCAGGCGATTCGCTTCTTCTCGTAAGTTCTGTTTCCGGCGGTAGTATGGGTTCGATGTTCGTCGTTGGTCCTTACGGTGGAGAGGGTAGCTATCCAACCACCAATGATGAGCTCAAGCAGATCCGCTTCAATACCAAGCGCTCCTCCCTAGGGGCCGTCGGCTGGGGGCTCGCTTATCCAGACCTGCTTCGGACGATACCGCTGCTTGGGGCCGGCGTGCCAGAGAAACTCGACCGCGGCTGGTCGCTTGAGAACTCCTGGTCTACCGCTTGGAGAAATGTGAAGCTCTCCACCCCAACGTTGGCCCATTGGCGTCAAGACGTGCACGACGGGATACGACCAGCAGTGATCTTCAATGCCACCGCGAGCGAGAGCGGGCAGCGGTTTTTAGTCGCCACCACGGACGCGCCCTTCCAGGGCGCAAAACAATTCTCCGACCTCTTTCCCGGGAAGGACATTCGCATATCGACGGCCGCGCGACTCTCGGCCACATTCCCCTATGTCTCTCCGCTCGCGCGAGCATCCAAGGGGCTGGTGAAGAACGGCTACCACGTAGGTGATGGCGGGTACTACGACAATTCCGGCTTATTGACTGCGGTTGAGTGGTTGAGCGAGGCGGGAGACGAATTGAAGAGCTATCAGGTCTTGCTGATTGTGATCGATGCCAATCCAGATGCGGAAAAGTTTGGGACCAAGTGGTCGTGGCAGAATCAGTTGATCGGACCTGTCGAAACTCTCCTGCACGTTCGCAGCAGTTCCCAGGAAGTGCGCGACTCTATTGAACTGAACATGGCGCGTAAGTATCTAGCCGATTTTGATCCAAGGGGGAAGCTAAATCTCGATCGCGTAATTCCGGAGCGATTCCTCTTCGGGTCGAAGTCTGAAGCCCCGCTCTCCTGGCACCTGACGAAACAGCAGAAGAAGGACATTGGTCGTGCGTGGAACGCGAATCCCGTCAATAAGGCATCGTGGGAAGACGTGCGGACGAAGCTTGGTTGCAGTTCTAACCCAAATATTTTGAATGAGGCAATCGAGGCCAGGGAAGATGACGAATGAGGGTTCGAATTGAGATCAAAATCGAAAACAAGAGCAGCGGGAATTGAGGGGGATCACCTAAGCTGTTTCCCTGATAGTCTGCTCGACCCCAATCTGCTACTTTCCTGATAAAACCGCATACAAAAGGGGAGCTACACCTGCATGAAAGTTTGCACTCGGGTGTTTGTGTGGGCAATTTTAGTAGGATGTCCGATCGCAGGGACTTGCGTTGTCGAACATACGCATACGACCTTTACGCCAAGTAGCGCGATATACAAAATCGATGACGGTGTATGGGGCATTGGGGCAGAAGCGGTGCTTGCACCGCCCAATTCTGGCACGACAGTCACGGATGCCGAGCTTCATTTCACGTTACCAGAACAAGGAACCATCACCAAGCTCCAAGCCACCGTAAGCTTCGCATTCCCTTGGGGTCCGACGCAGAATACATGTCCACAGCCGGGGGAGGCGCTCGCCATTTTCATTATTGACGGCAAGCCTTTCGCGCCCATCATCCAAAAACTGAATAGCAGCTCCTCGGCAGGTGCGCGCGAGATCACAACATTCGTGACTTATGACATCCCTCTTCATTACACGAAAGGTGAGGGAATCCTGCACGTCGAAGCCAACCCATTCGGCTGTTGGTCAAACTGGGAGATTCAGGGCATGATGCTCGTAAGAGCGCACAACTGAATAAGCAGCCGATGTGATACGCCGTCTCCGCATGGGGGCATGGACACGGTAGTATCGGCGTTCGCGACGCGTCACTCCCCGTCTCGCGGCGAACCGTATATGAATAACGCTCTTCCCTTACCCGTCAGGTCGAAGATCCGCATCAGCCGGCAATTGCCAAGGATCCTCGGATTGGCCGCTTTGCGGCTAGAGGCTCAGACATGGTTACTGTAATCCAACTGTCACAGTCTAGCGATGGGTACTGAGCGATAACGCGCTTCGCAACGAGCACTCCTGACCCACAACTCCAATCCTCTGGACGGCAATAAAACGGTAGCAATTCCGTGCGACCCTCGAGTTGGCCGGGCCACGCTTCCCGTCCAACGAGCGACGGTTCTCGTCTGATACCCGAGCACGTGGGCAGTGATAAAATTCCGCTAAATCGCGGCAAATAAGCTGCCTGCGCGGGAGGAACCCAGTCGATGTCGGGTGTTCAATCAATGCAGAGTTCCGGGCCGGAGCTTGATCCCGGGCCGATTCTTCAGACTGCTTTTGCCTTCTGGTCTTCAAAGGTGTTACTCACCGCGGTTGAGTTTGGTGTGTTCACCAAGCTGGGTAATCGGCGCTTGAGCGGAGAAGAGTTAGGGGTCGAACTCGGCCTGCACCCACGCGGCACCAGCGATTTTTTCGACGCATTGGTAGCAATGCGTTTTCTTGACCGTGAAGGGGATGGTTCGTCGGCAACCTATTTCAACACGCCCGCCTCCTCACTCTACCTGGTCCAGAACAGCCCTTGGTATGTTGGCGGTTGGTTAGTGATGTTGAACGACCGGCTTTTCAAGTTCTGGCACGACCTGCCGGAGGCCCTGCGTACCGGGCAGCCACAGAACGAAATCAAGCACGGCGAAAAGGGGGTTTTCGAGGCCCTCTATGCAGAACTTCCTAAGCTTGAACAGTTCATGGGTGCGATGACCGGCCTGTCGCGCATCAACTTCGAAGCGTTTGCCGCCAAATTCGATTTTTCAAGATTTGGGACTCTATGCGATGTCGGTGGAGCGACCGGCCTGCTGTCCATTGAAGTGGCCAAGAAGCATCCTCATTTGCGCTGCACTTCTTTCGACCTGCCACCCGTGGAACCCATTGCGCGAAAGCACATTGCGGCAGCTGGACTCACGGAATGCATCAGCACCTGTTCCGGCGACTTCTTCAACGACCCGCTGCCCAAAGCCGATATCATCACCATGGGCATGATTCTGCATGACTGGAATCTCGAGAAGAAGATGCATCTCCTCCGCGCAGCGTATGATGCACTCCCGCCGGGTGGGGCGCTCGTCGCCATTGAAGCTCTTATTGACGATGCTCGACGTGAGAACCTCTTTGGTCTGCTGATGTCCCTGAACATGTTGATCGAATTCGGTGACGCGTTCGACTATTGTGGAAAAGATTTTCGTAGATGGTGCACGGAGGTCGGCTTCAAGCGTTTCGAGGTGTTGCATCTAGCGGGGCCATCCAGCGCAGCAATTGCGTATAAATAAACCAGGGTTGTGCGACTGCCCCGATTTTTCATCGAAACATAGAAAGGTACCGTCGAATAACGATTACTGGTCAGAAGCTGTTTCCGATGCTTTGCGGTAGTCGAAATAGGAGTCTTCTTCTTCTCCTCGATGTGGGAATAAAAGCATGACTCTGGCGTTCGATTTCATGGAGTAACGCGAAGCCAGCCAGATATCATGCGCGATCGGACGCTTTTCTAACTCGAACTTCGTACCGGGCTCTACTACTGCAAGGAAGCCCTCGATTCTTACGGGATGGATCACATGGGCTTCAACCTTCACCCATTGAAACGTGTTCTGATCAATCCATAGGGTTCCTTCCATCCCGGTGAGAACCTTACTGTCGCGATCGGGCGGTTGATAGCCCGGGTGGGGCGTCGCTCTGAGTACGTAGACGCTGTACCCGTTGAGGCTTTGTTTGCCGAGCAGGTGGAAGTCAAATCCACTCGTCATTTGCTGAATCAGGGTGTGGTCACGTTTGCGCTCAGCCTGATATCTGGCAACTCTCCGGGAGCGTTGGCTGGGAGATTCCTGTCGCCGTTCAGCGACCGCTTTTGCATATTTTCCCTGCTCTTCTTTCTGCCTTGGAGGGCTGAGACTGCGTCCATTCACGGCGATCAGACGTTCATACGGAGAACCGTAGAGAATCGTGACCGCATAGGTCTTGTCTCCCTCCCGGTTGCGGTCTCGTTCAGAGTTGTCGAATTCGGGAACTGCGACCCAATCCCGTTCATTCGCTTCGGCGGACTGTCGAATGATGCTGCCCACGTCCACTTGTCCATTGACGAGCGGAGGCCATAGCAGGAACCCTCCCAGAATCCCCAGAAGACCCTGAACCCCTATTAGGGTCGCTCTCACCAGCGCCTCGAAGCCAGCAAGAACGCAGCTACTGCCATGGTTAAACCTGCGCCGATCCATCGTCGCCCGAGACTGGCGCGCGTTTCCCAACTGCGCTCATGGGCTTGGCCGTCGAACCTGCCGTGAGCCCCGTGATCGCCCTCCACGGGTTTCCACAGATTGTCCGGTCGATTAGGGTCTTCCGGTTCAGAGGTTTGTTGAGAGTCAAATCCAGTTTTGCCGAGATAGCGGTCGAGCCACCCGGGGGCAAGCTTGTTGCCCAGGATCGCTTCCACCGTCGGCCAGCCAACATAAACCTCTCGCCGCGAGTGATGCGCCAGCCAGTAGATAGCTTTCGCGCCAACTTCTGGCTGAAAAACCGGAGGCACTGGTTGCGCCTTGTACTTCAAACGGCTCTTAACCCATCCAAATTGCGGTGTATTCAGAGCGGGCATCTGAACCATCGAGACCCGCACGTTGCTCTTGTCATGGATTAGTTCGCAACGCAAAGAGTCGGTAAATCCGGCGATGGCGTGCTTGGCGGCACAATACGCGGACTGAAGAGGAATGCTCCGATAAACCAGGGCCGATCCTACTTGAACAATCGTGCCGCGGTCCCTGGGAAGCATGCGTCTCAAAGCAGCGAGAGTGCCGTAAACAGCCCCCAGATATGTCACCTCGGTCACACGCTTGTACTCTTCCGCCTTCATCTCCCTTACCGGTGAAAAGACGGATGACATTGCGTTATTTACCCAGATGTCGATTGGCCCGAATTCCCGCTCCACGGATGTGGCTGCGTTTTCAACGGCATTCGCATCGGCAACATCGAGGGGAAGGACCATAGCTCTTCCACCGGCAGATTCGATCTCACGCTTGGCGGCTTCGAGTCCATCGATGCCGCGAGCGATTAGGCCGACCTTGGCCCCGTGCGCACCGAACTCCCGCGCCGCGGCCCGGCCCAGGCCGGCAGATGCCCCGGTAATTACAACAACTTCATTCTTCACATCCCCACCGTCCCCTCCGCCCCTTCCTCGACTAGATGAGCTCCCGAACCTGATCCGAGATTGTGGTCAGCACAATTTTCTTTCGATTCGGTTCTCCGCGCACCAAGGATTCCGCGAAGTGCATAGCCTGCTCCGCCTTAACCTTCGCCGGCATAGGCGGCTCGAAGGGATCGACCGCCGCTTGCAGAATGGCCGGTCCGGGAGCCGCGAGGAACTCCTTCAAAACTCGCGAGCAATCGGCAGGATCTTCGACGCTAAAGCCTATCCCGCCGCAGGCATGGGCGAACGCCGCAAAATCTATGGGGTGCAGATCTACTCCATACTCAGGATTTCCCAGAAAGACCATCTGCTCCCACTTGATTTGTCCCAGCGTGTTGTTCTTGACGATGACAACTTTGATAGGGAGCTTGTACTTCACGGCGGTCACGAAGTCTGCCATTAGCATGGAAAAGCCACCGTCTCCGACGAAGGCAACGCACTGCCGGTTCGGATATGCAATTTGGGCAGCAATCGTATACGGAAGCCCTGGCGCCATGGTTGCCAAGGTTCCAGACAGAGTGTGCATCTGCCCGCGACGGGCGAGGATATAGCGCGCCCACCAGGTAGCAATCGTGCCGCTATCGCAACTGACGATTGCATCACTGCTTAATTGCTTGCCCAGCTCCCACGCCACAACTTGGGGCTTCATGGGCTTGTCTTGGCGTGTCGCGCGCTTTTCCATCAGCTCCCACCAATCCTTCATTCCAGCCTGGGCCGCCTGAAGGAATTTCCGGTCGTCTTTGCGTTTAAGCAGCGGTAATAATTCCCGCAACGCATTTTTGCTGTCACCTACAAGTCCGATCTCGACCGGATAGCGCAGCCCAATGCGCTTTGGATCGAGCTCGATCTGCACCCCCTTGGCTTGACCCGGTTTTGGCAGGAACTCGATGTAGGGGAAAGACGTCCCCACCATCAGCAGCGTGTCGCAATCTTCTAAGGCCTCTTGAGAAGGCTTGGTTCCAAGAAGTCCGATGCCGCCGGTCGTATACGGACTGTCATCTGGCACTGCGGCTTTTCCAAGCAGTGGTTTTACGATGATTGCGCCCAGGAGTTCAGCAGTTTTTTCAAGTTCTTCGGTTGCATTCAAAGCGCCTCGCCCGGCGAGTATTGCGACCTTCTTCCCCTGATTGAGAATGTCGGCGGCTCGTTCGAGATCAGCACGGTCCGGAAGACGAGCTCCACGCGCATAAACATCGGAGGTGTGATGGGGTATGTTGCGGCTCGAGGCCTGTCTTTTCTTGACTTCTTTCTCCTGCAAATCAACTGGGAAGGTGATGTGCGCGACTCCGTGGTATGCAAGCGCGGTTCGACACGCCAGGTCGGCGATGTTTTCCACGTGGGTTGGCCCCATAATGCGTTCGTTAAAAACGGCGACATCCATGAAGAGCTTGTCTAGCGCTACATCCTGTTGAGTAAACGTCCCAATGAGATCGTGGAACTGAAGCCCGGTGATCGCCAGTACTGGTTGGTTGTCCAGTTTGGCGTCGTAGAGACCGTTCAGAAGATGAATGCCCCCTGGCCCCGAGGTAGCGAGGCAGACACCCAGCCTGCCAGTAAACTTGGCATAGCCACACGCCATAAATGCGGCAGATTCTTCGTGGCGAACCTGAATGAATCGAATCTTCTCTTCGTGAGTGCGAAGAGATTCCATGATGCCGTTAATTCCGTCTCCCGGCAGTCCGAATATAACTTCCACGCCCCAGTCCAGTAGGGTCTCCACTAAAACGTCCGCCGCTGTCATAAGAACTCCTCCGTGCGCAGCCAGATAAGTCGGTTGTCATAGTTCTGATGCAATCTGATTCGGGCCAGTCCACCTAGACTTGAGCCTTTCTCTCGGCAGTGGAAACGGCGCGACACTACCCGAACCTACTCTGCTTCAAGCCCCAGTTGTAATCCCGAAATTTGTGATCTGTCAGCCTACCCCTCCTCCTCTAGACTCATCTCTACATGGTTAGGTTCGAACTGCCGCAGTGGATGAATCCATACGGTTTTCACTGCACTGCGACTCCTATCTCACTGAAGGAGAGCCCCGTCACGTTGTCGCGCATAGCGATCGATCGAATCGAGGTATCCACATACAAAGTACCGACGGATCTACCTGAGTCAGACGGCACCCTGGAGTGGAACTCGACAACGCTTGTGGTGGTGCGCTCCTATGCTGGAAATGAACACGGGCTGGGATATACCTACGCAAACCAAGCCACCGCAACGCTCATTCAAGAGCTGCTGTCGGAGGTGGTGAAGGGTCGAGATGCCATGGCGCCAGTATCGAGTTGGAATGCCATGGTCTCGCGCACTCGCAATTTGGGCAGGCCTGGAATTGTTTCAATGGGCATCTCTGCTGTCGATATTGCTCTCTGGGATTTGAAGGCTCGTCTGCTAAACCTCCCCTTAATCACGCTATTAGGAGCTATGCGGGAGGCAGTGCCCATTTACGGCAGCGGCGGATTCACCTCCTATTCGGATGCACAACTTCAACGTCAGTTCGCGGGCTGGGTCGAGCAGGGCTTTATGTACGTCAAGATGAAGATCGGTCGCGACCAGGCAGCCGACGTAAGAAGAGTGGGAATTGCGCGGGCCACCATTGGTCCCGATGTGCAACTCTTTGTCGATGCGAACGGTGCTTACAGCCGAAAGCAAGCTTTGGAGCAGGCTGAGAGATTTGTGGAGATGGATGTTCGCTGGTTTGAGGAACCTGTGTCATCCGATGATCTGGCTGGCCTGCGTCTGCTTCGGGATCGAGGTCCCGCAGGGATGGACATTGCGGCCGGCGAATATGGGTACGACGCGGGATATTTTCGCCAAATGCTGGCGGCCGGAGCCGTCGATGTCCTGCAGGCAGATGCGACTCGATGCGGTGGCGTCACCGGCTTTCTTCAAGCCTCGGCGCTCTGTGAATCACATCACATTCCGCTTTCTGCGCACACTGCTCCCTGCGTGCACACCCACCTCGGTTGCGCGGTGACGCCATTACGTCACCTTGAATATTTTCATGACCACGTTCGCATCGAAAGCATGTTCTTTGATGGGGCTCTCTCCCCAAGGAAAGGACAACTGTCGCCTGACCTCTCAAGGCCGGGGATGGGAATTGAACTGAAGCACGCTGACGCTCAGCGTTTTGCAGCCTAAGGAGGAATGTGTCTGCGAGTCGTGTTCCGCTTGTGGCTCCCGAGGACCTGAAGCAGTCGTGGCGGGATCGTTTGCAGGCTGTGGACGCCGCTGCTTTGGAAAAGACCTTGCTAAAAGCCGTGACCGGTGAAGTCCGTTTCGATGCCGGAAGCAGAGCTCTTTACGCGACCGACGGCTCGAATTATCGGCAGGTACCGATCGGAGTGGTCCTTCCCAAGACCAGACAGGACGTGATTGCGACGGTTGCCGCATGTCGGCAGTTTGGCGCCCCCTTGCTGTCGAGGGGTGGTGGAACAAGTTTGGCCGGCCAATGCTGCAACGTGGCGGTGGTTATCGACTGGTCGAAATACATGCACCATATCGTCGAACTCAATCCACAACAAAAATATGCTCGGGTTCAGCCCGGGACCATCTGCGACACGCTTCGCAATGCGGCCACGCCCCACACCTTGACTTGGGGGCCCGACCCCGCCACCCATGATCACTGCACGTTCGGAGGCATGCTGGGCAATAATTCGTGCGGCGTGCATGCGCAAATGGCGGGCAAGGCCGCAGAGAACGTCCTTTCGATGGACATCCTTCTCTACGACGGCACACAAATGACAGTCGGATGGATGGACGAGCAGCAACTGGAAGCAAAGATCGCCCAGGGCGGCCGAGAAGGATCCATCTATGCCCAACTGAAATCACTACGCGAACGCTATTCGAAGCTGATCAAACTGCGATATCCACGCATACCCAGGCGAGTCTCGGGCTACAACCTTGATTATCTGTTGCCCGGTGACGATGGGCGTTTCAACGTCGCACGGGCATTAGTGGGAAGCGAAAGCACTTGCGTCACGATTCTAGAGGCAGAAGTTCAGCTCATTTACAGCTATCCCAAACGGGTGTTGCTGGTTCTCGGATATCCGAACATTTATGAAGCCGGGGATCATGTTCCTAAGATTCTGGAACACAAGCCTATCGGATTTGAAGGCCTCGACAATTTTTTGATCAACAACGTGAAAAAGAAAGGCATGCCCCAAGTCGACGATCTCTCTATCCTTCCGGAAGGCAAGGGGTGGCTTGTGGTGGAATTTGGTGCGGGTAGGATCGAGGAAGCCGAGCAACAGGCGCGGGCGGCTATGGCAACGCTCAGCGGAACCGGCGCGCCATCCATGAAACTCTTCGTTGACGAAGACGAGCAGAAAAAAGTTTGGGAGGTTCGCGAGGCCGGGTTGGGCGCAACCGCCTTCGTGCCTGGCGAACCTCTGACCTGGGAAGGGTGGGAAGACTCGGCAGTTTCCCCGGACAAGGTCGGGGGCTATCTGCGCGACCTATGCAAGCTCTATGAGAAATATGGATACCAGTCGGCGCTCTATGGACATTTCGGACAGGGATGCATTCACTGCCGAATCAATTTCGACCTCATGAGCGAGCCGGGAATCCACAAATGGCGTTCCTTCATGGAAGAAGCCACCGATCTTGTCACCCGCTATGGCGGCTCAATTTCCGGCGAGCATGGCGACGGGCAATCGAAAGCCGAGTTCCTCTACAAGATGTTTGGAAACGAGCTGATCGACGCTTTCCGGGAATTTAAGTCCATTTGGGATCCTGGTTGGAAGATGAACCCGGGAAAGATTGTCGATCCTTTCCGTATCGATGAAAATCTACGGCTCGGAGCCGATTACCACCCTTGGGAGCCATCCACGTATTTCAAATACCCTGAAGATCATGGCAGCTTCGCACACGCAGCCTTGCGTTGTGTGGGAGTGGGAAAGTGCCGCCGGGAAAACGGTGAAGGCTCTCAAGACACGATGTGCCCCAGTTACATGGTTACGCGGGAGGAGATGCACTCAACCCGCGGCCGCACCCACCTGCTATGGGAAATGCTCAACGGCGGCGTTATTCGCGACGGCTGGCGAGACGAACATATAAAAGAAGCCCTCGATCTTTGTCTAGCGTGCAAGGGCTGCAAAGGCGACTGCCCTGTCAATGTCGACATGGCTACCTACAAGGCCGAGTTCCTTGCCCACTATTGGGAAGGACGTATTCGCCCCATTTATGCATACGCTTTTGGCTGGATTGATAAATGGGCCCGCCTTGCGTCCCTGGCCCCTGGATTTGCCAATCTGGTCACCCAAATGCCCGGCGTCCGCGATCTCGCGAAGATGATGGTTGGAGTACCGCGGAAGCGACGGATTCCTGCGTTTGCTGCGCAAACCTTTCAATCCTGGTTCGGTAAACGCAAACCCCGGCTCGGTGTGGGACCAAAAGTACTCCTGTGGGCCGACACGTTCAATAACTATTTCATGCCAGAGACCGCGCAAGCCGCGGTCGAGGTTCTGGAAGAGGCGGGCTGCAGGGTCGAGGTTCTCGATCAGCATCTCTGCTGCGGCCGGCCACTTTATGACTACGGTTTTCTCGAGATGGCCAAGTCATATCTCCGTCGCAACCTGAACGCGCTCGGTCCCCATATCTCCGCAAATACTCCAATGGTCGTTTTGGAGCCGAGTTGCTGTTCTGTGTTTCGCGACGAGATGCACAACCTGTTTCCTGAATCCACCGAGGCCAAGCAACTTGCCGAGAATACTTTTACACTTTCTGAATTTCTGGAGAAAAAGATTCCGAACTATCAACCCCCAAAGGTCCGCAGGCAAGCGATCGTTCAAGGCCACTGCCATCACAAAGCCGTGATGCGGCTCAAGGAAGAAAAATCATTAATGAAACAGATGCAGCTCGACCATCGCGTACTCGAGTCTGGCTGCTGTGGCATGGCCGGATCTTTTGGGTATGAAAAGGACAAGTATCAGGTTTCGATTGCCTGCGGAGAACGGTCACTGCTGCCGGAGGTGCGACAGGCCCCGGTGTCGACGATCATTGTGGCCGACGGGTTTAGCTGCAAAGAACAAATTGCCCAAGAGACCAATCGTCACGCGCTGCATTTGGCGGAGGTATTGAAATTGGGCCTCAATGGTGAGGCCAAGCATCCATCCGTGGTGTATCCGGAGGATTACTTTGTGCAGCCTCGCACGCGTGCGCAAAACAGGTCGATGGCACGCGCGGCTTTCATCAGCGGTCTGGCGCTCTCGGTACTGGGGCTAACCTGGCTGCAGAGCAGGCGGCGGTAAGCATTTTTGCATCCGCTTCAAGCCAGCTTCGAAAGTGCCGCGCGGGCGGCATGATAGCCGCACATGCCGTGGACTCCCCCTCCTGGAGGAGTAGAGGCTGAGCAAATGTACACATTGGCCGCTGATGTCCCATAGCCGCGCCAGCTCGGACGAAACACGAACTGCCGGAGATCGGCGATTCCACCTGAAATATCCCCACCCACCAGATTGCTGTCGCGTTTTTGTAATTCTGCGGGCGGTAGCACGTGACGAGCCAGAATGCAGTCCTGGAACCCCGGAGCGAATCGCTCTATCTGATTCTCAATCCGCGGCAGAATGTCATCGGTCGATCCGTTCGCCACATGGCAGTATGCCCAAGCGGTGTGCTTGCCAGTTGGAACCCGTGATTGGTCAAACAAGCTAGGCTGAACCAGCAGGACAAACGGCCGATCGGCGTGGTAGCCATTGCGCACCATGTGCTCCGACCTCGCAATCTCTTCAAAGCTTCCACCGAGATGTACGGTGGCGGCGCGAGCGCAGTCAGCCGACTTCCAAGGAATGGGAGCGTTGAGAGCGTAGTCAACCTTGAAAGCTCCTGGCCCGTATCGGAAACGTCGCAGAATTCTCTTGTAGCTCTCCCTCAATTCTGCGCCAGCAATTTGGAGAAGTTGTCTCGGAGTGACATCACACAAGATCCGATCGCAGTCCGGCAGCTGATGGAAGCCCTTGATCTCGGTCGAGGTCGTCACCTTCCCCCCCAATTGTCCCAAATGGCTGCAGAGTGCGTTGGTGAATAACTGAGACCCGCCGCGAGCGATTGGCCATCCAACCGCGTGGGCCGTTACCGCCAGCAGTATTCCAAATGCGCCACTCAAACATTCGTCCAGGCTCAAGAATGAGTGTCCGGCTATTCCGGCGAACAGCGCGCGTGTGCGCTCGCTGCGAAAGCGATGAGCGATGAAGCGAGCTGACCGAAACGCATTCCATCCGAAACGGGCCATCAGCAAGGGATGATTCGGAAACCATGGGAGTGGACCCAAGACCTCGGAAGAGAACTCCCTCCATCGTTCAACGAATGGCCCTAGTAGATCCGCCCACAGTTCGCCGTCCGGCCCAAGAGAGCGCCTGGCGTCATCAAGATTGCGTTCCAGGACAACGGCCGTTCCATCCTCAAGAGGGTGAGCTATGGGAGCCTGCGGATGTATCCAGTCGAGCCCATATTTCTCGAGTGGCAAAGATGAAAAGAAGGGCGATCCTACACCTAGCGGGAACACCGCGGCCCCAAAGTCATGTCGGAAGCCTGGCAGCGTCAGTTCCATGGTGCGCACCGCTCCACCGGGAGCTGATTGGGCTTCGAACACCTCCACGCGGAGGCCTGCTTGCGCAAGAAAGATCGCTGCTGACAGGCCATTCGGTCCCGACCCGATCACGCAGGCACTATTAGTCATCAGTCCAAGGCTCTCATCACGGTTCTGGCCAGCTCTCTCATCGACGTAAAAACCAACTCACTCTACTCCCGAAGTGCCACATTCGGCCATTCGGTCACTTGGATGCTTCCGTCAGCTTCACGCTCGAGCGTGGGCGCATAGAGGCCAAGGAATTCCCGGCGCCACCATAGTCCGGTACGGCGCTTTTCTCCCATGGTGGTAAACCAGTATTGCCACAAAATCACCCGAATCTGCCTCGGCGGCTGATTCGGAAAGGGATTGCCGGCAAATAGACTGAGCACATCTTGGTCATTGGTGAGTAGCCGGGCCGCCGTATTTGGCACGAGGGGATATTCTCGCCATTGTCCGAGTGATGCGAACCAGAGATTCCAGTCGAACCGTGGCTGGTAGGGTGCATAGATCCCGGGAGGCTCATCGAGCTTCTGTGGCTTGAACCGAAAAGGATAAGCAACCCAATTCTGACCGTCAAAAGATCCTTGAAACTCGATTTCGTACCGACCACGGGTCATGACTGCGAATAGTCCATATTGATTCGCGATTCGAAATGGTTCCAGGGCTATGACTGGAGCAAGAGGAAGGCGGACACCGCGTGAAAACATCAAAATCATTTGAGCAGTGGTTGCGTAGAAGATCCAGCCTAGCATTAGCGTACCGATAGAAACCTCTACCAGGTGCCGAATCCGTCCAATACTGCTGGTTTTGATTACCACCGAGGCTCCGGGTGGCAACTCATTCCAGATCGTGTTCGCAAAACGCGGAACACCTCTTCGCGCTATCCCGATAAAGAAGTCGTCATCGAGCAGCAACACTCCCATGGCCAAAACCAGATGGTTGAGGAATGCATAATTTGCGGTGAGGATCACGGCGAACTGCCATGGAGTAACAATGAAGAACAGAACAATCCTCCACCTTCGCGGCAGAAACAGCATCCACACTAATCCAAGCTCCATAGCCAACGTGGCATAAACCGTACCAGCATGGAACCAATGCGGCAGATGTTGGGCGTACCAGCCAATCCAGGTGGGTAGCGGTCCATTCTGGTAGTACTCATCCATAGCAGTAAAGTTTCGCCATTGGGGATCTCCACTCAGCAGCTTCACTACTCCAGACTGGAAGTAAATTCGGAGCCACTCCCACTGCAACAAGAACAAACTGGCGCGCGATATGGGCTGAGTGCGTGCAAGGCCTGGCCGAAAACCAGCCGGAGCGAAGAACAACGATATGAATCCCGCTTCCAGCAGCATGCCGTCCGACTGGTAGCCGGAAAAGTCTTGTGCTGCGGCCACGAAAGAAAGAAAACAAACGAAGCAGACGGTGAGCATGAACCGTGGCCAGAAATTAATAACTAAGAGCAGCGACGCCAGAAGGCCTACCAAGCAGATCGTCATCAACATCCACGATCCAGTCGAAAACCACAGGAGTGTTGGTGCGTACCAAATACGTTGCCAGTGTCCCAGGACTTTGGCGATTTCCGGCAGGTAGCTTTCGGCGGAAAGGATTCCAGTTGGACCGATCAAGCCTCGCACTTGGAAAATCAAGGAGAAGAAAGCCGAGAAGTAGATTAACCCCAGAGCGCGCAGGAACAGCCAGCGCGGGAAGAAGCGATTCTTTGCTCCATACGCCGGATCAAACACCGCCCTGATCGCGCTCTGCGATCGACGGAACATAGAAGGAATTATAAGAGTCCATCACGCGTCGAATGGTTGCTGCCCTTCCCGAGCGTGAACCGTGGGCGAGGGCAGCCGATGAAAACAAGTGACCGGGTGGCGGGTCCTTCGTGACTTTAAGCGGGCAAGGTTCTTGAAGGCGGCTGGACTCCTCTGCGCGCGGCGCAGATGAAAGTATGCAACCTGGGAACCCTTGTCTCGAGTGAACTTTCTCTGGTCCCAAGTATCCCCGAAAATCTAGAGGACCAATTTGCCGATCAAGCTCGGTGGAATCGAAACCTCGGGCTGAATAGCGCTCCGGCCTGCGTAGCAGTGCTGCAGCTTGGCGAATTTCTGGAGCGCAGGAAATGCCGCCGCGGTCACGGTTGTGCCATACACGTTTAGGGATTGGAGTTGATCGAGGCCAGAAAGAGTTCTCAACATTTCGTCGGTGATTTTGGTATCGGCCAAGCGCAACACACGAAGATGCTTCATCGCGGCCATCGCAGGAGCGGCCCGATCGGTCACCGAGGTGCGGGAAAAGTCGGCGATAACAATGTGTTCAGCCACAGGAGCAAATGCCTCCACATCAGCGTCGCCAAACTTCAGACGCAGAAGCGAAGCATTCAGCACCAATTCGGCTGAATCTCGTGATTCGTAAGTAAGGATGTTGGGAAATCTATCCTGCAGCCGTTGAACTATGGGCGCGATGTTCTGACGAGCCTTGGCGGCAGCGGCGGCATCGATTTCGGGAAATGAAACCTCTACTGTCGGAGCAGTAATTGGACGTTTTGCCGGCAGGCCGTTGATGGCCTCCAGAGGAACCGTGCCAGAAGCGCCCGCGCTGATCCACAGCTCGATTGCTTTTTGCTGATCCGCGGAAAGAGGCTGCCGAGTTTCTTTGGGCATGAAGTCGTCGTGGTCGGGCGCAAGCGTGATTCGCCGAAACAGATCGCTGCCCTTTGCATCCCCGGACTTGATGACGGCACCGTGTTTGCCACCTCTCATCAACCATCCGTAAGAGTCGAGCCGCAGCCTGCTTTTCTGCTTGTTTGGCCCGTGACAGGTTACGCAGCGCTCCGCGAAGATCGGCTGCACACGTACTTGGTAAAAGCTGCTGGTCGTGGCTTCCAGGAGAGGCCCTTTGTCGGGAAGGCCAAACGCGTGACGCAAAGTTGAAGGCATGTACTCAGTCAAATGATCTTCGCCTTGAGAAACCTGACCGCCACGATAGCCGGTCCAAGAGACGGCAAGAACACCGACCGTGAGTGCGGCGGCGTAGAGTTTCTTAGGCCGAGGTCCGCCCGTCCGCTCACGCAAGATCCAGCAGAACCAGCAGATCGCCGTCAGCGAAACTCCGCCCCACATGTGTTGAGTGATTAATGCACCGGAGTAGCTTCCGCTGCGGGCCAAACACCATCCCAGGACCGCAGCGAAAGCCGCGGCCATTGTGGCGAAGCCGAGAACAAAGCCAGACGAGAGGCGCAGGTGGGAAAATCTCCCCCATCGCCCTGCCACCTCGAGAACGGGAACCAAGAGCATGAGAGCGATTGGCAGATGGACCGCGAGCGGATGAAACCGTCCGATGAATTGAATCCATGGGGCGCGTTCTCTGCCGTCGGGGGGAAACAATAGGATCAAGAGAAACAGCAGGAGAATCGGCGAAAGCATGCCCAGTGCCGACCGATAACGTCTCCCCAAGGAGTGTGCCCAGCTCGCCATCAGAAAGGGCCATTCCGAAAAGAATCACCCCACGCCTTCGAGGAACAAGTCATGCCAGGATTTCCCCAATCACACGTGCCGGCTTCACGCTGGTCAACTTCTGCTCCAACCCTTGGAATGAATAGGTAAGCTTGTGATAATCGAATCCCAACATGTAGAGCATGGAGGCGTGCAGATCGCGGATGTCCACCGGGTCCTTTACGATCTCATAGCCCATCTCGTCGGTCTGCCCGTACGTGATTCCATGTTTTACCCCTCCCCCGGCCAGCCAGATGGTAAAAGCATCTGGGTTGTGGTCTCGGCCTACATATTTCATTTCTTGTCCGTTACGATTTTCACGCATCGGGGTGCGGCCGAATTCTCCACCCCAAACCAACAGCGTATCTTCGAGCAGGCCACGTTCCTTCAGATCATCGAGCAACGCTGCAGTAGGCTGATCCACTTCCCGACAGCGATCATTAAATCCGATGTTTAATGCCTCCTTGGCCGTCGCTCCGTGCGAGTCCCAACCCCAGTGGTAAAGCTGGATGAAGCGCACACCCCGTTCCGCCAGCCGTCGTGCCACCAGGCAATTGTTCGCGAATTCGGAGCCAACCGGCTTACACCCGTATTTCTGTCGAACCGATTCCGGCTCTCTCTGTATGTCCATCGCATCGGTTGCATCCATCTGCATCCGGAACGCCAGCTCGTATTGTGCAATCCGCGTCACCGTCTCGGGATTGCCGAATTCGGCGTGTGTCTGCCGGTCAATTTCATCGATTGCATCGAGCATGGTGCGCCGCAGGCCACGATCCACCCGCGGGGGGTTATTCAGGTAGAGCACCGGCTCGCCATGTGAGCGACACTGTACTCCTTGATAGACGCTTGGCAGGAACCCCGAACTCCACAACTGCTTGCCGCCATCCGGCGACTTGCCGCCTGACAGCAAAACGATGAATCCAGGCAAGTTCTGATTCTCGGTTCCCAAGCCGTACAGTACCCAGGACCCAAAGGCGGGATAGCCCAGCCTCGGATTACCGGTATGCACTAGCAATTGCGCCGGAGCATGGTTGAACTGGTCAGTCCGCATGGACTTAATGAAACAGATGTCATCGGCGTGCTGGGCTATGTGCGGCAAGCGATCGGAGATCCATTGTCCGCTCTCCCCCGCCTGCTTGAATGGGTACTGTGAACCCAGAAGTTTCGGAACACCACTGATAAACGCGAATCGTTTGCCCGCCAAAAAAGATGCCGGGCAGTCCTGGCCGTCCAAGCGCCTGAGTTCAGGTTTGTAGTCAAAAAGCTCCAACTGACTGGGAGCGCCCGCCATGTGCAGGTAAATCACTCGCCTGACCTTTGCAGGAAATTGTGGTGGCAGCTGCGACAGTGGCGTAACCGCATCACGCGCAAACGACAGCTTCGATCCTTCGGCCCCACTGGCACCCGCGGCGGCAGCATAGTTCCCTAGTGCGCTTCCCAAAAACAGCGATCCTATCCCACCTCCGAATGAACGCAGAAAATGCCGTCGCGTCTGAGCTTGCACGATCGCCATTTGAAGTTTCGAATTCGCCATAAGAATTCACCTAGTCAATGCAGCATCCAGGTTCAGCAAGACGGCGGCTGCCGCAGTCATCCCCGACCGCTCCTTAACCGAGTTGAGTCCGGCTCCCGATAGCAGTAACTTTGCGCCTTCCGGCGTACCCGAAGCCTTCGCGAACATTCGGCGCAAGGTCGCCAGCTCATTTTCAGTTAAGGCACGGGAAAGAACCAAATGTGCGCCGAACTGGAGTTGCCTGTCGAGAGTTGCAGAGGACTTCATCATACGAGCCGCTAGTGCTTCGGAGGCTTCCACATAAACCGGATCATTTAATGTCACCAAAGCTTGCAGCGGCGTGTTGGTAGGTATACGCCGCGCCAGACTGGTGTCATGATCAGAAGCATCGAAGGTAAGAAAGCTCGGATATCCGCTGGTGCGCTTAATGTAGGTGTATATTGCCCTTCGGTAGCGGTCTGGTCCTTTTGCATCCACCCACTTACTCTCGTTGTAAACCGAATTCCAAATTCCGGCAGGTTGTGGCGGCATGACGGGAGGTCCGCCCACGGTCAGATTCAGGAGTCCGCTCGCCAGAAGCGCCTGATCCCGGACCATCTCTGCCGTGAGACGCTGCCCGGGTCCACGAGCCAGCAGCCGGTTGCGTGGATCTTTTTCGCTCAGGTCGGGTGTTGTTTTCGCACTTTGCCGATAGGTTGCGCTGAGCACCATTTCCCTCAGCAGAGCTTTCATGTCCCAGTGAAGATCGTTCTGGAAGTGCAGGGCAAGCCAATCGAGCAGTTCGGGGTGACTCGGTTCCTCTCCCACGCTACCAAAATTCTCCAGGGTCTCGACAATACCAATACCAAACAGCTGCTCCCAATAACGGTTTACTGCTGTGCGTGCGGTAAGCGGTTGTCCCGGAGAAAAGAACCATCGCGCCAATGTCAGTCGATTTCGTGGTTCTCCGGCGGGAAGCGGGGGGAAGATAGCGGGCACGTCGGGACTGAGTGCCGGTCCAATCTTGGTAAGAAAATTTCCGCGCTCGAATTCCAGAGTTTTTCGGATTTCATATTCCGGCTGCTCAGCCATCACCGGTGTCTCGACCGCCGGTATTTTTTCCAGTTGCTTCTCAAGACTTGTGAGCCTGGAAAGATCCCTGTTGTAGTTGAGGTCGGAGCTGAGCTCGGTCCAATGAGCGTCTTCGCTGGCGTAGAGCTTTGCCCGCTTCACCAGCGCGGGTTTGCTCGAAATCGTATTCGTTTGCGTGAAGTGAATCTTTAAGTAGCCCCCGGGGGGAAGCTGAATTGGCGAGGTAGGAACTGCTACCAGCCAGCGGCTCTGGAACAGACTAGGGTTCGCTGCAAAGCCGCCGGTTGCTGCATCCGCTTCGTGCCCAGATTTGGCTTGGACCGCCCGAGCCACCGCATCGGAAAGATTGGTTTGCGAGTCCGGTACAAAATTCCGGAAGGAGATTTGCTTTTCACGCCCATCCCGACCGACGGCCCAGGCGTCCATCTTCTCCACAATAAAGCCCAACTCTGGAGTATGCCGGGCAGGCTCGGGAGCAGCCGGAAGCACTTCTATTCGCAAAGCTCTCACGCTCGGCAGCGTCGTGGTAAGCGTGACCTCATAAACCGATTTGCCCGGAGTCGTTGAAGCCGCGTCGAACTCACTATCCTGTATATGAAAGGCTACTGGTTTAAACTTCGCCTTGGCGTCGGCGAGCTGTCTGTCTTCGGCAATCGCCTTCCCCAGCTCACGAATCTCCTTCTGTTGGTCTTGGAACTGTTTGTACTTCGGTCCCTTACCTTGATGCTGCCTTTGTTTCAATTCACTCAGTCTTCGTTCCAGTTGGACGATTTCCCATCGCAAGGCGGGCGCCTCACTGGCGGTTGCCGAAGTGATCCTTACAGGCGTCCACCGAGTCTGTGCTTCCAGCCTCCGACCTTTATCGACCAAGGAGCTCGTCAAAGCCGCGATCTCCTGCTGCAACTGGGCCGCTTCTGAATCGCGCGCCCGGTCTTTCGGCACCCGCAACACCGGAGCATCACTCGGGTAGTCCGCATCCTGCGTCGTATTGAAGAAAGCCAGTGATTTGTAATACTCGTTGTGATGAATTGGATCGTAGGGATGCGAGTGGCACTGCACGCAATTCATGGTCAAGCCATTTAGGACCGACCAAGTGGTTGCCGAGCGATCCATGACAGCAACGAGCCGGAATTCCTCATCATCAGTTCCCCCTTCATCATTATTCGGTGTCTGCCGATGAAATGAGGTTGCGATCCTGTCTTCAAAGGTTGCGTTGGGCAGCTCATCTCCCGCCAGCTGTGTGATCACAAATTTGTTGTAGGGCAAGTTGCGGTTAAACGCATCGATCACCCAATCGCGGTAAGGCCAAACTCCAGGTCGTTCGCGATCGGCTTCATATCCCTTGGTGTCGGCGTATCGGGCCAGGTCCAGCCACATCGCCGCCCAGCGTTCGCCGTAGCGTGGCGAGGCCAACAATCGGTCCACTTGCTTCTCGTAGGCGTCCGCGGAGGAATCCGCCATAAAGGCGGCCTGCTCCTCTGCTGTCGGTGGCAGTCCGGTTAGGTCCAGGGATGCCCTACGCAACAGCTCCGCCCTGCCGGCTTCGGGGGATGGATGCAGACCTTCCTTTTCCAGGCGCGCGAGAATGAAGCGATCCAAAGCCTGCCTCGGCCAGTCGGCTTGCTTTACCGAAGGAATCGGCTGCGGCTTAGGTGCTACAAAGGACCAATTGTCTTCCCACTTGGCGCCCTGCTGTATCCATCGGCGCAGGAGCTCGATTTGTTTGGCGGGAAGCGGCGCCGCATGATACGGCATCCGGGTTTCGGGGTCTTTGGAGGTGACCCGGGCGATCAACTCTGAGGCGCTAGGATCGCCTGGCACAATCGTTCGGCGGCCCGACTTTCCCACCCCAAGCGCTTCCTCGCGATAGATGAAAGAAACGCCGTTTTTTTGCCGAACTCCGCCGTGGCATTGTACGCAGTTCTGGTTGAGGATGGGCCTGATCTGGGTGCTGAAATGCACTTCCTCCCCGCCAAACAGTGAACCGGCACGGTACCACAGAAGCAACCCGCCAAGAGCTCCGGCAGCAACCATGAGAACCCAGACGACTTGCCGGCGTCCGAATGTAGGCCCGCTCAGCATAACCCTCATATAAGTAGCACAAACGTGGTCTCATTAGAACCTAGTTTCGATGGGAAAGGCGGTTTCAGACCTCCGCTAGGAACAACGAGGCCAGGAGCCGTAGAAAACATGCAGTCTCGAGGCAAGCCGTCTTTTCTCGAGCCGGGACGCTCCTGAACTCGTTGCAGCGCCGCTCGTTTGACAATCGCCCAGCTTCGCCGAGGGGGCTTCTCAGTAGCTATAAAACAGGCTTTGCACTTCAGTATTGGTGCGGGGCTTGAGCAGCGCAAGCATCAATAGGATCCTTGCCTTCTGGGGATTCAGCTCGTTAGACGCGACGAAATTCATCTCATCGTCGTTGATTTCGACATTGCGCCCAACGATGCCGGTAACTACGCGGCTGCTTCTTACTACCACAATCCCCTTCTTCGCTGCTCTGGCAGCTGCTTCAAGGGTAGCCTTGTTCATGTTGCCGTTTCCCACTCCTGCAATGACGATTCCCTTGGCACCGTTTTTCACCGAGGCATCGATTAAGTCCGGGGACATATCAGCATAGGCATAGAGTATGTCGACTCGTGGCAGCGCAGTCGTGTTGGCAATGTCGAATTCGCTTTCTGTCGTATGCTTCCATTGTGGACTGTTGTAGAAGTCATTTTTGCCATAACTGGAAACCCCGACCAGGCCGCGTAACGGCGACATGAAGGTCTGAACAGCGGTCGTGCTCGTCTTAGTGAGCGAGTGTGCGCCGTGAATCCAATCGTTCATCACGACCAGCACCCCTCGCCCACCTGATTTTGGATCAGCGGCAACAGCCACGGCATCGAACAGGTTCAGTGGCCCATCCGCACTCACCGCGGTCGAGGGTCTCATCGAACCTACCAGAACTACCGGCTTAGTACTTTTCACTACAAGGTTGAGAAAGAAGGCAGTCTCTTCCATGGTATCGGTGCCATGAGTCACCACAACTCCGTCAATGTCTTGCTGAGTCAATAGGGCATTGATGCGCTTTGCCAGCGTAAGCATGATTTCCAATGTCATGTCTTGTGATCCCACATTGGCAATTTGCTCGCCCTTCAAATTGGCAAGTTCTCGGAGGCCTGGGACTGCGGCCACCATCGCGTCTATGGTTACTGCGCCCGAAGTGTAGGAGGCCTGGGTTGCGCTCGCTGCCGTCCCGGCGATGGTTCCCCCCGTCGCCAAGATCACGATGTTAGGAAGCTCTTTTCCCTGACCAGGGGATGTTTGAGAAAGCCCAATGGTCAGAAACACAGTCACAACTACGGAGAATCGCAATCTCGGCCGCATAGACTTATCCTTTCGAGAGACCAGTTTGGGGCGCTCCCAAGAGGGCATTTTTCGGGCCCCGCTCGCACTTCCGACCGCATCCGTTTTGACGTTGCCAGGTTGACACCCGTAGGCAAGAGTCAAACTGCAATATCTAATGCCTTTCACCCTCTATGGGACTGCAATTTGTGCCAGTGGACTGTTCTTAGGCCACTGCTATGGTGGGTTGTCTGCAAACGAACACGGAGGCTTGCATGCGCATTGAGCATGACCTGCTTGGCAAAAAGGCGGTTCCTGACGACGCCTACTACGGGGTGCAGACGGTGCGGGCGGTGGAAAACTTTCACATCTCCGGAGTTCCCATCTCTCAGTATCCCGACCTGATTCGGGCTCTGGCCATAGTGAAGATGGCTGCCGCACGTGCCAACTACGACTGCAAGCAGTTTGGCAAAGAAATTCTTCTTGGGATCGAGGGCGCTTGCCAGGAAATCATGGAGGGACATCTCCACAAAGAGTTTCCTGTTGATCTCATTCAGGGCGGAGCCGGTACTTCAACCAATATGGCAGCCAACGAGGTCATCGCGAATCGCGCGCTGGAGCTTATGGGTTATACAAAAGGCCAGTATGAGCATTGTGATCCTCATAACCACGTCAACTGTTCGCAGTCGACCAACGATGCTTATCCCACAGCTTTACATGTTGCCATTTGCCTGCTGAATGCGAAGCTCACCGCAGAGTTGCGCAAGCTGGTTGCTGCCTTTCATCTCAAAGGCGACGAGTTTCGCGATGTGATCAAGATGGGACGCACCCAGCTACAGGATGCGGTTCCGATGACCCTGGGACAGGAGTTTCATGCGTTCGCAGAAAGCCTCGACAATGAGATTTCTGCACTGCAGCGGGTGGAGGGCGTTCTATACGAAGTCAACATGGGCGGCACCGCCATCGGAACTGGCCTGAATGCGCCGGCAGGATATGCCGAGAGATCCGTTGATCACTTGGCGAAGATCACAGGCAAGCCCATAAGGCTGGCAGCTGATCTGGTGGAGGCCACGCAAGACACCCAGCCATTTGTTCTGTTTTCGTCAGTTCTCAAGAGCTTGGCAATCAAGCTATCCAAAGTATGTAACGACTTGCGATTGTTATCTTCCGGTCCCCGTGCAGGTCTGAATGAGATCAATCTGCCGCCGATGCAGCCTGGATCGAGCATCATGCCGGGCAAGGTGAATCCCGTGATACCCGAAGTGGTGAACCAGGTCTGCTTCAAGGCGATCGCGAATGACTTGGCCGTGACGCTTGCCGCCGAAGCTGGGCAACTGCAACTGAACGTCATGGAGCCGATCATCGCTTACTGCATTCTCGAATCGCAGACCATGTTCATGAATGCCGCAGAGACGTTGCGCGAGCATTGCGTTACAGGCATTAGCGCGAACCATGATGTTTGCCGCAAGTACGTGGAGCACAGCATCGGCTTGGTTACCGCCCTGAATCCCCTGCTGGGTTATGAGACCGCAACGGACCTAGCGGCGGAGGCTCTGAAGACCGGCAAGGGCATCGTCGAACTAGTACGCGAGAAGCACTTGCTCTCCGAGGAGCAAATCCGGACTGTGCTCGATCCGAAGACGATGACCGGGACCGCAAAACTGGCAGCGTAATGATCTGGCTGGAACTTCTGGTCGTACTGGCATGCATCTTCATTGGTGCCCGCCTGGGCGGAATCGCTCTGGGGACCGTGGCCGCGATCGGACTGGTGATCCTGATCTTTGTCTTTGGGCTTCCTCCCGGAATGCCACCCCGCACCGTTCTGGGAATGATTCTTTCGGTTATCACGGCGGCAGCCAGCATGGAGGCGGCGGGCGGCCTTGACTACCTCATTGTTCTCGCCTCGCGGGCGCTGCGCATCTGGCCCGCTGGCATCACGCTGGTGGCGCCATTGATCGCATACCTGTTTACCCTGGCGGCTGGCACCGGACACATCATCTACGCATTGTTACCGGTCATTGCGGAGGTTTCTCGCAATGCCGGGATTCGCCCCGAGCGCCCTCTATCGATCGCCACGATTGCATCACAGCAGGCAATCACCGCTTCACCGATTTCGGCAGCTACGGTGGCGCTACTAGGTCTTCTCGCTCCTTTCGGAATCCATCTGCAGTCCATACTGCTGATTTGCATCCCTTCCACGCTGCTTGGCAGTTTACTGGGTGCTGTGGCAGTGATGTGGAAAGGGGAGGAACTGAAAGATGACCCGATTTACAAAGACCGGCTAGCAAAAGGACTAATCGAAGCGCCAGCACCACGCGCAACTCTTCCTCAATTAAATCTGAACCGAGCGCGGGGTTCTGTAGTCGTCTTTTTGCTCGCCGTCATGCTGGTAGTCGCCCTAGGGCTGTTCCCCTCCCTGCGTCCAACATACTCAGTTGGAAGCGGAGGACCGGAGACTCTTGAGCAGGTGGAAGTGGCCCCCGCGATCATGATTGTCATGCTTGCAGCGGCGGGGATCAACATGCTGTTCTTCCGCGCGTCTCCCGTCGAAACCGTCAAGGGCAGCATTATGAACGCCGGTGTAGTGGCTTTGATCTCCATCGCTGGGCTCGGTTGGCTTGGGTCGTCATTTTTTGAAGGGAACCGGAACTTGGTGATTCACAGTATTTCTGGCGCGGTTCACCAGCATCCCTGGGTGTTCGCTGTAGGGTTATTCGTGCTTTCTGTCCTGCTGGCAAGTCAAGCCTCGACGGTGGTGACCTTAATGCCCGTCGGGATCGCCCTCGGTCTCGAAGCACCCGTTTTGATCGCGCTATTTCCGGCCGTCAATGGTTATTTCTTTCTTCCAACCTACGCGACATTGCTGGCGGCCATATCGTTTGATCAAACCGGTACGACCCGGATTGGCAAATACGTTGTGAACCACAGTTTCATGGTTCCTGGAATGGTGGCGACGGTGTCGTCGGTAGTGCTCGCCTTGCTGATCGCGAAAATTGTCCTTTAGTTGCACCATCCCCTGCAGGGAGCGGATGCGACGAGAGCTCCTCAATACGCTGGAATTCTGGCTGGACGGCCATGTCCGAATTCGCGGACGGGAGGGCGCAGACGACAATCCCAGGCAGGATCTTCTCGGCCAGGAGACGAAGGTCTGCGAACTCGAGTGGTTTACTTCGAAGGGGCGTTTGCGTCCAGCAGCGAAATGAGAGCTTCTCCCCCGATCGCCGGCGGCCGGACCTGATTGTGTCTCAGGATTTCTGTTGGAGTGATCGCCTTTCCATACAAACGCTTATTGGCGTCATCGTCTGGTTCAAGCGAAGCCCTGTTGAGGGAAACCCCCAAGAACAAGCCTTGGGATTTCCCGTAACTTAGGATGTCACTGCCGGAAAGCCTCTGAGCCGTAGCTCCCGGACCCACGGCAACCGTCGCATCCGCAGCGACTCTACTTTTGCCGTTCAGGATGGCATTCACTCCTTTTTCAGTCATGATCAATAGCACCACGTCGCTCGATGAAGCTCCTAATTGCAAACCAGCACTCATACCTCCAACCGTGTACATAGCCGGTGCGGACCATCCTCCATTGAACGTCGAGCCGGTGCGGCATAGCATTGGCCCACGCCCGCCGCTGCCTCCTACGACCAGACCCACCTTCTTCACCTCTGGCAGAACCACAATGCATTCAGCTTTCTCAATTGCGTCGCGCGAGATGTTCTTGTCGAAAAGCATTCCCTGGAGCACACCCCTGGCATTGATCAGCGTGTCTTCGTCTTTTGTCTTGTTCCCACCCCACGCCTGGACTGAAAAGGCAAAGAGCACTAGGGAGGCTAGAAACGAGAAGCACGCATGTTTTGCGGTTAGGAGGATGGCGTTTTTCGGGGCTGTCGCGCGTGACATGGCTCTACCTGTTTTTGCAGTCTGTCATCCCTAATATCGAGAATGCAAGAAGCGAGGAACTAGGAAAAAGAACAGCAGGTCGTACCTGCTGGAAAACATCTTCGATTGATCCAGTGCTGTCAGTTTTCCGAGTCGCCTTAAACGCGGTGGCGCCCGAGAATCTAGCTGGATCCGACTGGACTTCAGCGGATCAATAGCCATAAGGGGTTTAGGATGAAGAAGAAAGTATCGTTGGCCGCGCTGCTTGCTCTCATGGCATGGATAACCGCGATTACAGTTGCCCAGGAGAGAGAGAGGACGGAGAGGGCAAGCCCCCAGACCGTGCACGTTCAAGGTCACGGCTGCGTGAAGCTAGGTAATGTCCCGGGCTGCTACGTGGTCAATGACTACGGAGCGAACCGGAAATACAATGTTTTTTTCCGTAATGCAAAACCTGATATCGATTCGGGTATTTCCTTTGAAGGCATCGCATACGGGCATCACGATCCCCATTGCCACCAGGGACAAAAGGTGGACGTAGCTGAATGGAAGCCTCTGGCCGGAGAGTGCCCGCAAAGATCGCAACCGCAGCCCGCGCAATAAATCTCAGGTTGGCAAGGCGAACTTGAGCGAAGCCAGGGTGCGGCTTTCGCCAGTTTTTGGCATGCCGTTCGCGAAGTTCTCGCCGCGAAGGACGGCTTCGATGGCCGGCAGAAGGATTCGCGTGGCTTTTTGTAATTTCATTCCTGCAGCGGCTGAAAATTAAAAGGTCAGAACCACTCCGCCGTCCTCCGATAGGAACATAGGAACTATGATGCGAGCTCAGCGGAGCTCCACGGACTGGTAAAACTGACAGCGCGAGGCGGCTAGAAAAACGCCGTTTTTGGGAACCGCGGAGCAAGGGCTTGCTCCACTCGGTTACTTTACCGAATATCCTTTGGCGTCAATGCAGGAGGAGAAGGCTCTGCGGAATGTGTCCAGCTTTTGTTGCTGCTGTTGTTGCGACTGTTCTGTAGCTTGTTGCTCAGCCTGCTTGTTCGCCTTCTTCTGCTGGCGTCGGCCGCGAACTGCGCCCGCCGTGGCTCCGATGGCGGCACCTGTTCCCGCGTCTCCGGCAATCGCGCCGACGGCAGCGCCACCGGCAGCACCCCCAGCTGCTCCCTTTGCCCCTCCCCCCTGCTTCTTGGCAGGTTCGGTTGGTGCTGCGGCTGTTGCGGTTGGATCGATACCAGTTTGCTGCTGGGCAGTCGCATAACAGGATTTTTCGTCCTCTCCCTGTTGTTGAGGAGTCTGATTATTCCTGGGATTTACGAAGAGGCCGATGCTCGCCGAAGGCGAGCCTGAGGTGGCAGCCGGCGGCTTTGAATTGCCCTCCGGGCTGGTTTGGGAAAGGGCACGCCCGGCCATCAATAACGTGCACAGGGTGACAAGCATGCTCAAGTAGGGTTTCATTACCAGCTTTCGCGCTTCGGAGTGAAGAGGTGACATCCTAGTGCGCGACGGTACATCCCGTTCTGAGCACATTGAACTAGCAGAAATGTCAGTGCTGGAAGGCTGGTTGTTCAGCGGGCAGGCACCCCGGCTGGTTCGCCTCGCCGCCCGATTCCCCAAGCAGAACCTGCGATGGCACGTCCAGAGGCTTTCTACGAAGGCAATCCCTGCTGTTTGAACACGGTGTCTGGGATTGCGCGACCCTCCCGAGCGCAAGCACTCACGATGGTTAGGTAAAACCGCTCCTGCCGAGTCAACTCCCGTCCAATCCGTCGTTGCAATTGATCGGCGAAGATTTCAATCTCCAGTAGTTCGAGGCTTTTAGGGCTCATTTCCATGCGCCTATCCTATTGCGAAAGATTGGCCTCGTCGTTGCTGGACGACAAGATCCCAAGATTGTTCGGCGGCTGGACAAATCATTCACACCCGGGAGTCTGTCAATTGGCCCAGTAGGCGAAGACGCATCCTGCGGGAAATATGTAAGGAAAGTAAGCGCGAGTAGAGCCGTCCCTCCGTTCCCAACTTCTCCAGCAAAGAGTCCAGTCGGAGGGGCGGTACGCTTTCCTGCCATCTCTCCAAGAAGGATAATTCCCAGACATTTCAAAATCATTGTTTAAGCGCATATTTCCGTCAAAAAGCCCGATCGTTCTTCCTGCAGTGCTTGGGCCGGAGGGACTGTCATTGTTGCCAGTACCTTGTAAGCTGGCGCCCGCGAGAATGCTTGTATGATGAAGCTATCGATGGGGAGAACCGGTGGACTAGGTGTACTCCCGGTTATTTGGAGCCTGTCTGCCCTGTGTGCGGCGGCCCCGCCTGTTCGTGCACAGCATGTGCTAGCAGGTGGGTTTCGTCCCGGTTCAAAAGTCCATGTAGCAGTGCAAGGGCGCTTTCACTCCTTCCCCGGGTACCAGGGCGCGTACCACGTTTCGATCGCGAGCTCACAGAGCAGGTACTGGGTGTATGGCCGCTACCCTAGGTATGCATGGAGCTACCCTTCCTATGGGTGGAGATTTGGTCCGGGATTTGCCTTGGGACCTTACCCGTTTGGGCCCGGATATCCATTTGCGTACGGTCCATCTCCCTATTGGTACGGTGCTCCAACCTGGTCTGCCCCTCACTATCCGCAACGCGGCCCATGCGACTATCGCTACCAAGACTGCGGCGCCTCTGGGCAGCCCTCACCGAGACGGTCGCTTCCTAGCCAGTCCGTAAACCCTCCATTCCCAAACCCAGATCTTGGGGAACCCGTAGACATCGGCCAGGACACGCGTGCGACAAAGCTCGTTGCCTATCGAGGTCCAACCCGACGCGAAGTCCAGAATGCCCTCAACGCCCTGCGCCGGATGCCTCCCTCTGCCAGGAAACGCTGGCTTGCTTCGGGCCGTTACACCAACTTTTCACTTGAGGAGCAGCAGGCTTTGAGGCGAGTCTCCGACGATCGCCCATCCCTCGACCTAGCCAGGGGGCCTTTCTAGGGTAAGCGCACCCTGCCCCGGGGTGGAGCTCCCCGCGCCCGCCCCCCTACCTGTCAAAACTAACAGGTTCAAAGGATTTATTTTTCGCGTATTCGTTTGGGTCCGGTTTTCCGAAGGGGAGATCACAAAGGTTGATGGCAGCTGGAAATGCGTCTCCGGCAAGCTGGAAACAACTGTACCGGTTGGCTTTACTTGAAACCGACGCTGGAAAGATTACAGCTCGGGTGGGCGAAGCGCGGAGTGCGATTTCCGACCGCATCCGCTTAATGGCATCCGATTTGTCGAACGAAGAGCACGACTCTTTGCAAACAGCCCTCCGATTCTTGAGGATTCTGGAGAAAGAAACGCGTGAAGGATCGCTTTGACAAAACAGTCGCATTTCCCAGCGGACCTCTGATTCTGTCGAGCAACCGACAAAGTCAGGGCAGACCGATTGAAAGGGAGTGCGAATCTTCTTTAGAGGGGTGGCGAAGCCCAGCATGGGATTTTTCTGCGCTATCGGTATGTTTCTGAACTTCCTGATGTAGGCACCATTGCCCGCAGAGGGTGCGTACCCCTTCCTCAGTTGCCATTCCGGGATCGTCATCCATGCGCATGAAGCAGAATCTTCGTCCACCCTTATCTGTCCACGCAAGGAACCAGTGATTGACCTCTTTCTTGATGGCTCCGCATTGCGAGCAAACAATCATTCAAACGGCCCCGATCTGACTTGGATACATCTTCCGAATTACTGCAAAAGCCCCGGGAGGCACCACTTGTCTTGCCCCCGGGGCTGCTGCTGTGTGAGGAATTACCTTTCTGAAAGTACTCCGAGCCTTGCGGTGCGGAACTGGTAAAGCTGACAGCTTCCCGGAAGAGCGGCAAGGACTAGGACTGTACAGGAACGAAGACAGGGCACTGGGAAATCAGTCAGGGAAATGAGAGCACTCGCAGCGTCGGTTGCCGTAATTTTTGGGAGCGGCAATGTACCTCCATCCTCATTACGGAAGAACCGAAGCGCTCCTTGGGGTGTGCTAGCGTGCACTGGAGTGCTGTTCTTTCTCCGCAGCCCCAGGTTTCGTTCTTGACACCGGATGTCAGGATTCTCGACCTCGTGAAGTTCAACTTGATTCTTCCCGCTTCGATCGCTTTGATGAGTCTTGCCTGGGCGCAGTCCTTGCTAGCGACCACGATTGTCATGATTCGCACCGCCAGTCACATCGTCGTCGCGGCGGACAGTCTGTGGTCGTATCAAAAAGGAGAGCAAGAACTTCCGCCGCGAATTGGGTGCAAGGTGAGGAGAGTTGGCAAGATTTATTTCACCGGTTCCTCGACAAACGTTGACGGGCGACAAATGGAACGTTTGGCGTTGCAAGCAATGATGACCTCTCGCTCTGCCGCCGGGGCTGCAGACCGGTTTGTCCTCGCCAGTGGCGAGTTGGCGGCCCGAACTGCCGCGCTTGAGAAGGACTCCGTGATTGATCGATGCTGGCGCCGCGCCTGTGCCGAGGCCGTTTTTTTTAGCATTGAGGAGGGGGTACCAACCGTCGTTGAGATTAGGTTGGAGCAGCAGGGTGAGTCGCGAGAGTCTCTCAAACTCAAGCCGCACAAGTTCTCTTGTCCCGGGCACTGCCCCGATCGTCCAAGAACAGTCCTGTTGTTCGGTCGAAAACAATACATCGATAAAGTTGTGCAAAAGCAGACGAAGTCCTTCCAATCGGACGAAAACACGGCAAGAAAACTGGTAGAGATCGAAAAAAACGCCGAGCCTCAATATGTCGGTGGACCGATTGACGTATTGACGTTGGACGCCGGGGGATTCCACTGGAATCCGGTCAGAGGCGGAGCGTGTTCTTCTGAGGAAGCGGGTTCGGCGAAATGAAGTGACTTTGCCACCCCGCTCCAACCGCGCACCTGCACTAGAAAATCCTTTCTTACCCCCGACACTTTGTTCAAGCTCGGGGGGGTTAACGCGTCACCACGAGCTGAAACGGAGTTCCAGCCCGCGGGCCCCCACGTTTTCCTTGCGAGAAAGCTGTTACTTCTAGCAGTTTGTGCCCGATCCCCGCTTTCGTAGCCTCCTAGATTAGAAGGCTGCATTGGAATCCACCCAAGTACCAGATCAAGCAGGCATTCTCCAACCTGCAGTATCCCCAGAACGGAGGAATTGAAAATGAGATCTGTCTCTGCGCTGTTGCTCGCCATCCTCGCTACAGTCTCAATCGCATTTTCGCAGGAATGGCCCAAGGTAGAAGTTGGAGCGGACTACAGCTACCTGCGTTTTGCTCCGAGTGGGCCCTACACGAAAGGTCACAGCTTTAACGGCGGTGGCGGTTCGATCGGGTACAACTGGAACGAGTACCTTGGCATAAAACTGGATTTGCAGGGTTATACGAGCAACCAAACCGGCTTCAACATTCCCCCCAATTTAACCTTCCCCACTGGATTGAGTGGCAACGTTCAAGGCAACCTGTTCACCTATTTGATCGGACCGCAGTTTAAGGTTCGCGCCCATAGAATTCAACCGTTCGCCCACCTTCTGTTCGGCGGAGCTCACACCAACGTGTACGGAAATGCCTTCAAGACCCTCTGCCAGCCGATCATTGGCAATTGTGCAATTACGAAGTCGCCGACGGCTGAGGCATTTGCGATGGAGTTCGGGGGTGGCGTGGACATCCCGATCAACCGGATCATATCTTTTCGTCCTGCGCAGATCGACTACCTTCTCACCCGCTACAGCAATGCGTTCACGAAGACAAGCAACCAGAGTAATTTTCACTTTTCCGCGGGAATTGTCTTCACGTTGGCCAACGGCGGGTATTGATTTCCGTAGTCCCGTTCGGCGATTGGTCAGATACGCCAACCTGATCCCCAGGGATGCCAGAACTGTCGACTTTGGGTGGGGACTGGCGAAGGCCTTGCCCTAACGCGCCGCGCGGTCTTTGCCAGCGTAGTACCCGGTTCTAGTCCGCACATGGAGATCCTTGTACCCTGGGGCTCGCGCTTCCACTCGGATGCGCCGATAACCGCCATCGGAAGGAGGTTTGCTTGGCTTGTACTCCAGAGTGTATTGGCTGCGAATGTCGCGAGCCACGGTCTCGCTGATTTCGTTCACGCCTGCAGCGGTTTTGGGCATGAAAGCTATTCCGCCTGTTTTCTCGGCAAGGGCCTCGAGGGCGCGTCGGGCGGACTTTGTGTTCGAGCCACCGAGGATCCCAATGGCGTACACCGTGGGTCCATTCTCATGTTGCAGAACTTCCACTGTGCGCTCGAGGGATTCATTGCTTTCATTGTCTTCCCCGTCTGTCACCACGACCAGAACCTTTCTCTGCAGCTCGGAAAGTTTTAAATGTTCCGCCGCGCCGATCAAAGCATCGTAAAGCGCTGTTCCTCCCCTCGACTGCATCTTTTTTAAGGCTTTTTCCAACTTATCGAGATTGTCCGTGAAATCTTGGTCAAGATAGTAGCGATCGTTAAAGTTGACCACAAAAACCTGGTCGTCCCTATTGCTTGACTGAACCAAATTCAAGGCCGCCTGGTTAACGCGGTCACGCTTGTCCACCATAGAACCGGAGTTGTCAATGACGATCCCAAGCACGACAGGGACATCTTCGTGCCGGAACGAGGTAATCACCTGTGGCTTGTCGTCCTCAAATACTTTGAAGGCATTGCGGTCAAGAGTGGTCACCAGCCGCTTTTTTTTATCGGTCACAGTTGCGTGCAGCGAGACTTCCGATACCTCTGCCCGAAACACGAACGCACCTTGCCCTTTGTCGGTGACTCGTGCTTCGTTCATTTTTTTCGGAATCGGCACAGCCGGGGAAGGTTGGTTCTGAGTTCCTGGGTTGGCCAACAAAATTTGCTCAAGGCCCGCTTCCGCCCAGAGCACACCCGACAACAGGCAGATCAAAAAGATGCGTACGCGAAGCATCATCCTACGTATTCCTAGTGAACGATTAAGTGGTTGGAGAATCCTAGGCCGATCAGCAATTGCGTCGAGGAGTTCTACCTGGGCACAAGGAAACTCCCCGCGATTATCGGAGTCTAGAACGAGATCGCCAGCTGACAGTGCTGACAGTGCCTAACGACCGCAGCGGCCTGGTTTTGCGAGGGCTCGAACAGCCAGGTTCAATCCTCACTGTCGCCATCCTTGTACCTCGGTGCCTCGGCAGGTTTTCCACATGCACTGGCGTGTCGGCTCATTGCTGGTTGTCAATGAAGCCTGTGGATGCCCTGTGCTAAGCTGATCAAACTGAGTAGCCCAGAACTCACGGTTGCAGTCTGGACCCCGGGAAACCTGAACCCCAGCCGATCGGTGTGGGTGGCCATACGTCCAGTTGTGAACCACTAGGCGTGTGGCGATGATCATCACCATTCCACGGTTGTGTGCGTGGGTTGCGATCGTAACGGCGTTCTTCTTCGGCTCTCTACAGCTTGGGGCGTCCAACGTGACCTCATCCTGTACGGTTGTCCAACCGGTTACCGACTCGACTTCAACGGCCTCGAACCAACCCTCTCCCGCTCTCGCGGCCAAACTGAAAAAAACGCGCAAATATGAGTTGGATCGCATTGGCCAGAGGAACATGGGCAAAGGCGTGAATCTTTATTCGCTAGAAAAAGAGAGGTCTCTCGGAGCCAAGATGGCGGCGGCCGTAGACTTGGAAACGATTGCTGCCTCGGACGGGATGATCAAAGATTACTTAAATCGGCTCGGCCAGAAAATTGTTCGCAGTTCTGACGCTCAGTTCCCCTTCATTATTAAGGTCATTGATTCGAAAAATCCCACCGTTTTTTCCTTGCCGGGCGGCTTCCTGTACATCGATGTGGGGTTGCTATTGGATGTCGATAGCGAAGCCGAATTGGCGGGGCTGATGGCCCACGAAATTGCCCACAGCGTTGCGCGGCACGCAACTCGCATAGCCACGCGGCGTTTCGCCTTGGACCTGCTTCTCTCGTTTCCGATTACTCGCATGATTGGGCCCTGGGCACTCCCGGTGCGACAACTTGGCATGGCCCCTATCGAAAAGAAACTCTATCGTGACTCAGAGTTCGAGGCCGATCTGCTTGGGATCGAATACCAATTTGCTGCAGGCTACGATCCCCAAGCGTATGTCGAGGTGCTGGAAAAATTGGACCATGACGAACTCGAGACCCATGCACGGGCGTCCAATCGACCCAAACCTGGTTTCCTTAGCCGACTGAACCAGAACCTTGCCCACACCTATTCCGACTATCCAGCAACCGAGCAGCGCATCCTGAAATTGCAAGGCGAGATCTCCACCTTGCTGCCATGTCGGGACAATTACATTGTGGACACGGACGAATTTCAGGAAGCGAAAGCTCAGCTCGGGGCAGCCCGGCTTGTTCTGGAACGACGGCGTCCCGGAGATAAAAAAGATGGTGGGCCAGTGCTTGAGCGGCACCCTTCGTCCAAGTGAGGGCTGGGAACGTCCTAGAGCGACGATTCTCCGCACCTGTTATAACTCTCAGTCCACAGGCACATTCCGGCGGAGCTAGTGTAGTTGGGTAATTGACCGGTTACCGCCCCTCTTTCTCCCAATGACAAAATCCCAAACTAGAGGGGCGGTCTATCCAAAAGCAAGCCAGCATTCCTCTACCGGCAAACCTCGCCGTCTTCTTCAGGTCGAGAAGCATGCGCCGAGCCTAGGGGAACTTGGTTGATTTTTCCCGCCCTCCTCGCGGCGGGGGCAACCGCTGATCCCTCAGCCATACTGGTATTTCTGCCAATGGCCCTACTGACATTCTTCTCCTAAATTCGCATCTGATCGCGAGCTGATGTCAAACAAAACAATACTTTCCGAAAGCAGAGAGTCATGAACAAAGTCCACCTCCTCCTGGTCCTAGCCGGGGCGCTGTTCATCGCACGCATGGCGGTTTCTCAAGATACAGCTCCCTCCACAACAACCCCCAATGACGACCTTGCACTTCTGAAAGAAGACGTAAGGTCTCAGAAGAAGCAGATCGTTGCGGCAAATCTGAAACTCACGGACGCCGAGGCCGTGAAGTTCTGGCCCATCTACGATCAATACAGTGCCGAGTTGGGGAAAGTAAATGAGAGCAGGCTTGCCCTTATTAAGGAATATGCGGACGCTTACCCAAACATTTCGGATAGCACGGCGCAAAGCATCGTGAGCAGATGGCTGCAGACCGACGAAGCCATGGCAGCAGTTCGCTCCAAGTATATGCCGATGATGGAGAAAGTTCTGTCCGGAAAGACCCTCGCCCGCTTTTTCCAAATCGATCGACGCCTCGGAATTCTGATCGATGTGCAAGTCACGTCTGAGGTCCCTCTCGTTCCTTGATGGAGCGGCAGCTATGACAAATCGAGGCATGAAGCTCATTTTCGTCGCATTGTTCCTGTCCGGCTCTGCCTTTTCGCAGAAAGTAGAGATCTACGGAGGGGCTCAATACACCCACCTCGAGTCTCGCTACAACGCTGTGGGGTGGGATGGATCCGTAACCGGGAACTTCAAACATGTTCTTGGAATAACCGCCGATTTCAGCGGCGTGTACAACTCGCATAGAATCAATTCCTCCACCTATACCTACACGGTGGGTCCCGTGCTGACAGCCCGCTTACCGGTAGTGCAACCTTTCATACACGCTTTGTTTGGGGGAGCAACACTTTCAAGTCAGGGCACAAACACCACCTCCTTCGCCATGCTAGTCGGCGGGGGTTTAGACCTCGGACTTCGAAAGGGTTTAGGAATTCGCCTGTTCCAGGCAGATTGGCTCATGACCCAGTTCAACGATCAAACGCAAAATAAACAGGGCAGGGTTTCTGCTGGCATTGTCATAAAGTTTTGAGCCACTTTGGAGCTCACAGTTGCTTTGGCACGGTTCGAGGATGCCAAAACGCGGTCGGCTTGGAACTTTATCGCAACTCCACGCCGAGAGAGCTAAAAAGACCAATTCCAGACTGTCGCTGTTGACAGTGGCAGGATTATAATGAGCGGGCTAGCTTCTCATCAGCGTTTCAACTTTCCTCTCAAGGCTGCTCCCGATACCCGTTGAGAGCAGCCTTTATCGTGTTGTATGCAAATTCATGGGATGTGGTTTCTGCCCAAGCTCATGCTCGGCTAGAACGTCCGATCAGTTTTGGTTCGGCAGGATATCGGTTACTCATGGACTTGCAAACCATCGTATTGCTTGAAAGTTCGCAACCGATAAGGCGGAAGTTATATGCGTCTCAGAGTTCCTGGCAACGCATGCCCGAGGACGATTCCTCAGCTAGGTGCTCAAGTAGGGTATGGCGCCCTCCTGTTGGCGGTGAGCATTCTAGCCAACTCGCAAGCTTCATCTCCCACCGAGCATGAATCATGGACGGCCTCGAGTGAAACCGCGTCGAGCACAATGGCTCCGTCGCGCCAGCTAGAAACCCACGTCAAAAATGAAAACCACATTCTCGACACGAGAACCGTACAGGTTCGGGGTCCTGACGGCTCCTATGAAAACTACTCCGACACCGAATCTGAGCTCATTCAAGACAATGCCTCACGCAGCCGCTTCATCGTGCGCCGTTACGCTCCCGGGCCGGGTGGAGAACGACAGCTCATCCAACTCACCGAAGAGACGAGGGCTGCAGAGGAGAGCGGCGGCAGCATGGTTCGCACAACTTCAGAGCCCGATTCTTTGGGAAACCTTCAAGCCGTGCAGCGTGAAACGAAGGAAACCAAACGTGCTGCGGGGACAGTGAAGAGCAAATGGGTAACGTTTACGAAGGACCCGGCAGGCGCCTTTGTTCCCAGCCAGCAAACCGAGGAGGTGCAGAATGTTCTCGGCAATGGGGAACTGCGGCTCACCAGCAAAACGAGTGTTCCTGACGTAAGCGGCGCGTGGCAAGTGATCGAACAAAGGGAGCGAATCACCCGAAAACATGCCGACGGGCAACGTGTGGAAGAGACCACATGGTGCCCCGACTTCGAAGGTCAGATGTCAAGAGTTGGCCGCGTACTCACCCAGGATTCCATCGTGAACGGACGAAAGGTTGAGACTGTCGAAACCTATTCCATCGATGCTGCTGGCACAGCTCGCGATGGCATTCTTCGTCTCATCAACCGGTCTACGACCACTCACGAGGAAAGGCCAGAAAAGGCAGGGAGCGAAGAGACCATCGAGCAGCCCGTTCCTGGCGGTGGGATCTCCGGTGATCTAAAGACAATGACCACCGTTTCTCGCGCGGTCGTGCCGAAACAGTCCGGCACCGAAGAGACCACCACGACACGCGTGCGCAACCTCGACGGCAGCTTTACAGTCATTTCGGAAGAGACCAGGCAATCCCAACAAATTCCAATGCAGATCCAAATGTCACCTGCAGATCGACCCAAATAACCTAGAGGTGTCTGATATTTATGGTGCGACCAACTCTGACTAGCGTTCGATGGAATAGTGGCTTGGCACTAAGGTCGCTCCCTGGCGGGCCTGGCGAATTTGAGCTGTACGCGCGCCAGCTCGGTCTCACAGAGGAGTCCTATATTCACTCACACCAACTGCGAGAGTGGTGTGAGGAGAACCGAAACCGCTGCTACATACCTGAATGGCTACTCAAGCGATGGAAGATGTTGGTCAAGGAAAGTGACGTGTAGTTCACGCTGTCCTGCCCAAGGCCGCTGTTAGAATTCCGTTCGCCCAGGCAGCCCGACACTTGGAGAAAACGACTAGGCATCTTGCCTAAGGCAGACTGTAGAAATCAACAGCGACAAAAACACTCCCGAGTTCTGTTCTTTCATTTTGAGTTCCTTGGCTCATGCTCCAACCTCATTGCAACAATGGACTTTTGATCACACCTGCATTCCAATCCTGCTGAACTAGCCGTTTTGACAGGTTCTCAGCACTGACGCGACTGATAGAGTTCAGCCCAGTTTGATCACCAATTCATGGGAATGAGGACATTAGGATGAGTCTGAAGACAACGAGCCTTTTGACAATAGCCATTTTTGTTTTTCTCGGATCCGCTGTGGCACAGAATTTCGAGATTACAGGGCATGTCGGTGGTCAGTTCAATGGCGGGCTTGATCTCACGACCACCTTGTTTCACCGAATCGAAGTTGGAAACGCCCTAAACTACGGCATCACAGCTGGATACCTGTTAGGGGAACACGGGGGGATCGAGTTTCAGTGGAATAAGATGGACGCGGAAACGCGGGCACAGCCAATCGGTGGCTTTTCGAGCGTCAAGGTATTCAACCTGGGCCAGAACCAATATATGGGCAATTTCGTCTTTCATCTCACTGATCGGGAAGCCAAGACCAGACCATTCGCTTTCTTCGGCTTGGGAGCCAGTAGCCTCGATCCTGATAGAAGTGGCGTCCGGGGTACGACTCGTTTTGCCTTTTCAGTGGGCGCCGGCCTAAAACACAATCTCAGCAAGCACTTGGGTTTACGCGGGCAGATTAAGTACTCCCCGACCTATATCACGACCACTAACGGTGGATATTGGTGTGATCCAATTTGGGGTGGATGTTGGCAGGTTGGCAACAACCATTATTTGAACGAGTTTGACGTTACTGGAGGTTTAACCGTCCGGTTCTGAGCGCGACTCTATTAAGGCCCTCCCCCTTCTCCGCTGGGGAGGGCGATTCCTCTGATACGATTCCTGCCTTCGGTATAGGTTCCGGATTGCCGACCATGCGAAAATCAAATGCGGACTACGGTCGGCCGACTCAGGTGTGATGTTACTCGGTTGCGCCCCGCTCGCGCAGCAGAGCTACCGTTCTCCTCTGAGTGTCACCGCCAAACAACAGCGCATATCCCAAGGCGGTGCATTCGACGATCTCACCCGGTCGTTCGTAGTCTCCGGGAACCTTCGCTCGAATACTGAGATCTGCACCGCGATCAACCAATAGTTGTGTTACTTGCAAGCCCCCATCATCGGACTGCGTCACTGCATGGAAGATTGCGGTTTGCCCGCCAACGCCTGCTCCATCGACTGTTGCGCGGGCATTGACGTCAGCTCCACGATCGAGGAGCAGAGCAGCCGCGCCAAGGTTGCCGTATTCCACGGCCACATGCAAAAGCGTTCCTCCTTGAAGGATCAGTGAACGTCCTCCGGTTTGGCCGCAATCGAGTTCAGAGAAACATTTCTTCACGAGTGCCGGATCGGCGTCAATCTGCTCAGCCAGACTTTCCAGCCGACCACGAAGCAGTGCCAACACCGGTGGCGCGTCGTACTTGGTTTCTCCACCCGCGTCGATAAGGATATCTATGCAGGCGCTGAGGCGTTGTACGGAACGCGCGTAGGACGCAATCAGGTAGTCGAGAGCCGTTCCCGGATATCGGTGGTCGTTTATTTCGTATCGGTGGTCGCGACAATTCGGATTCGCGCCGTGTTCGAGGAGCCACTTGAGAGCCTCAGGATCCATCGACTCGCATGGGGCAAAGACGATGGGATAATGTCCGTGCCACAACGCGTTCACATCGGCGCCGCGGGACACGAGAAGCTCCATCATTGGAATGCGATATCCATTGAGCGCGGACCGCATGAGCGGTCCGTCGCCTCCCTGGTGCACATCCGATCCGTGAGTGATCATCCATTCCGCCATCGCCAGTCTCACAGGGCTTGGCGGCTCCCAGGGAACGCGGCATTCGGCAACCCAAGTGAGCGGGCCATCTTTCCCGTAGCCCAGCGGAGCAGTGTGCAGCGCCGGGTTGCGCGTCATCATCGCCTCGACACGAACGATGTCGTTGGTGTCGATAGCCTGCTTGAGCTGGCCGATCTCCTCGAAGGATTCGACGTGAGCCTTCAGTTTTGGCCAGCTCGCAAACCCGTGGAGGCGCGCAATCTTGAACTGTGCATCGGTGATCGATGTCGCCGCGCCAGCCTTGAGTAGGTCTTTGGCCTGGTCCTTCAGATGGCGGAGATTGGGTTGGTCGGGAAGGCGGCGTGGTGACGCCTGGGGATCAATCGACATAGCGACCTCCTTTCATTCAAGCGCCCGTTGTCCGCACGTCGGGCTGAAAGAAGGTTGCAAAGACTGAAATCTGAACGGTGGGCTTCTACCCTTTCCGCGGACCGGGTGCGTCCTCTACGCCACCACAAATCCTATCATGCTTCGAAATCTGCGCGTTTCTCGCGTGAGGTGACGAGCACTCCGCGGAGTCGCATGACGGAATCCGTACACCGTCGGGCTCATGACGAGCAAGCCGGAAGTTGAGAACAGCATGGTGCGGCGGAGCTACAAGGAACCTCCCAGGCGAAACGAAGGCGGGCTCTGCCGGAAGGGTACCATGCCGAGGGATAAACCGGGCGGGCTCATCGAGCCGATGTTTAGCAACCCCCGAGCCAATCCTCTCGCGCTGCGCATTGCGAGGAAAAGGCCACCGGACGATAGACCCCCATGCCTTGAAAAAATATCCCCGCTCCCCAGGGGGGAATTTACACTAACGGAGAAAGGCGCTTCTCCATTTCACGGTGAACCAAGACATGCTCTTAAATCGAACGAAACACCCTTAGGGAATCGATCCTTGAAGAGTGCACAGGAACTGGAAGGCGTTCCTCAGAGCATGATGCTCCGCCGTGTGGGGGGAAGTGAGAAGGTCTTCAATGCGATCAAGGATTGCACGCCGTGCCTCAGCAATTCGAACGAGACTTTTCGCTGGGTCGGCCTCCGACAAAGCGACGTGATATAGCCGCCGCCATTCGCTGGATGCGGGAACTTGGGGTGTCATCTCAGCGACCAGACTTGATGCCGGGTTTCTAAGGCGTGGCACGGCGATATCCTCCAGTAGCGACATCATCAGCTGAGAACGGGCGACTTGTGACCTGGCAAGATTTGCAGTGGCGTCGGCTGAAGGACTCGCCGCCATACTTAAAGAGGCAGGGCGAAGACCGCTAGTACCGGATTCCAAACGTGATATCCACCATCTGGGTACTGATCCCTTTGGTAGGGGCGTAGTGGTAGCGTGATTCAACGTAGACTCGATAGGGAGCCTCTTCCCCAACTCTTGTCGTAAAACCGATTCCCGCGTTCACACCCAGAGAACTCAGAGAAGACCTTAGGATCGTTTGATTGCTGGTTACCAATCCCCTGGTGCACGAGAATCCCCACCACTCGAAGGTTGGCTCGCAGGTAATATTGGTTGAGCCAGTAGTGACCTTGTGGGAGAGGGAGACAGCACGGTGATACAAGCCTCCTCCCCCAATGAAATACACGCCTAAGCTCTTTCCTCTCAACTCGAAACGATAGTTGCCGGTCAAGGCATACAGGTTCCCGCTTCCATCGACGCTAGGGTCTTGTAATGCAAAGCGAATCGGATTGAGTGCGCTACTGCTGAGAAAGAGGTGGCTCCACATGAACTCGCCGACCAGGCCGTGCTTTCGAGTGAAGTTGTAGCCGGCCCCTGCCGTGAATCCCATGCCGAAATTGGTAAACGGCGCCATCGGGTTCAGATGGGCGCTTATGGGGAACCCGAGATTCGTATTTGCTCGGGGGTTGTCGTCGCCCTCTTCCTGCGAAAACGTCGCGCCGCAAGCCAGCACGATGAAGATGAATCCAATGAGGGTCTTCGCGATGATCGTCATACTAAGCCGCTCTCCTTTAAATCTCGCGGCGGTGTGGAACACGCCTGTTCGCCTCTAGCATTTCACTGGAAATCTTTGTTGCGGAACTGTAATTCCTAGCAGGTTCTTGCCGCCCGAGGCCCGTGGACTGGCCTCATGCTTTCACCACTCGTTCTCACATCCTTCGCGGCTTTTCGCCGAATTGAGGTTGTTTTGCTCTGACTGGAAGAAGAGGTTGAAAAACAATGAGGGGCGGCTTAAAGTGCACATAACCTTACCCACTAGATTTTTTCGTGGGAACACGCAGGGTTTGAACGGGCGGCTAGGCTGGAGCGGTTGTTGCTCAGGGGGCAGTATGGACACCCCAGTCGTGCGGGTGCTGATCGTTGACGATTTTGAGGAGTGGCGACGCGCACTGCGTGCCATTTTGGAGGAAAGGCCTACCCTGCGAGTCGCGGGAGAAGCAGCAAATGGACGAGAAGCCTTAGAACAGGCACAAGTGCTCAAGCCCGACCTGGTCCTACTTGATGTTGGCCTTCCCGTCCTGAACGGAATTGAAGTCGCAAGACTCATTGGGAATTCCAGCCGTCAATCGAAAATCCTTTTTGTAAGCGAAAACCGCCGCAGAGAAATTGCAGAAGAAGGTTTGCGAGCGGGTGCTTCCGGCTATGTTGTCAAATCTCATGCCGGGACCGAACTGCTGCCTGCGATCAACGCGGTTCTTCAAGGCAGGCAATTCATGAGCGCCGTCCTAGGTGGCCTACAAGGCTTCTCTGAAGGAACGGAAATCGGGGGCAATCTTCCACATGAAAAATCCGTTGCTCCTTTTCCAGAACCGAACAGCGCTCGTCATGAAGTCGCCTTCTATGTAGATGACGAGGGGCTGGAGGCGGGATTCGCACGGCTTTCAAAAGCGGTATTGAGTGTTGAGGGCACGGTGCTTGTCATTGCCACCGAGCCTCACCGGGCCAATATCTGTCGAAGATTGCAACGGGATGGCCTTGATCTGGAAAGTGAGATCAAAACGGGCAAATTCATTCAACGCGACGTCGCTGAAACGCTTCAAAAGATCCTCGAGGATGGCCACCCAAACGCCCTTCCCTGCGCGCAGCTGGTGAGCGAGGTAGTTCGGAACGCCCGGAATGCAGATAGAACCCATCGGAGCATCGCAATTTGTGGTGAATGTGCACCCACACTTCTGCGGGAAGGCAAATCGCAGGCTGCATTCCGGCTAGAACACATTTGGGATGAGATCACCCGCGCTCAGTCAACACACACGCTGTGCGGATATATGTGGAATTCGTTTCCGGGTCGAGAACTGAGTGCTGTTTTCCAGAGAATATGCGCCGAACACTCCGCCATCCACGGAGGGAACTAGGGGATTCAATCTCAGCCGGTCTCGCCCTGTTGGGCCAGGTAGACCAGAGCACCTTCGACGGGACGACCCGTTGCAAGTACCTTAAGTTCTCTTTCGGGAACGATGAACTCCGCGAGACCGCAGTCCAAACATACGCGTATCTTGGGAAATACCCAGACGATAGGTCTGTTCAGGCCTTCAACCCCAAAAAAGTGGAGCGCAACTTCGCCGCTAAAGGTTTTCTGGTTCTCGGATGCACACACCTTACACCCAGGGCTGCTCTCAGTTGGCACCTTTCACCTCCTGGCAGCAAATGTCCCCCTGGCAAAGGAAATCTACGCGACACCACCCATTTGGTTGCAAGATCACGCTTCGAAGGTTGCATCCCGAGAGGCGTCCTCTCGGAACCTTTTCTGCGTGGTTGAGATAATCGCTCCTTCAACCGGAGCACCATGCCTGAGCACGTTTAGCTCCCGTTCTGGAATGACAAAGTCGGCAAGGCCGCACTCCAGGCATACCCGCATTTTTGGAAAAACCCACACAATGGGCTTGTCTACACCTTTTAAACCGGGAAAATGGATGGCGATCTCTCCATTGAATATTTCGCTGCGACGGGAAAAGCATTTCTTGCACTTAGCTGTATCGGCGGACATGAATGTCACCCCTTGCGGAATGTGGGCTCATCAATAACTCGTGCGCTGTAGAAAAGTCAAGGATTTCGGGTGCATGGAGGCCACTTTTCAGAGATCCATCGCGACCAACGAGCCCTGTTTGTTCCGAAATCAGAACATGGCACGGACTCGCTCCAGGGCGTTGATCAACCTGGTCGTCGAGCCTGCCCCCCGCTTTGTAGCTATGATCCCCATTTTGCATGCCAACCCACGCCCCCCTCCCTGTGCTTAACCAACCCTGAGGAAACGGTGCTGCTGGAAAATTGGGAAGGATCCTGAGCTCGATTTGAGCGAAACCAGCTAACAATGTTTCAAAAACGAAACAGCGGGCCAGCAACAATTTCACCTTGCGAAACCGCAGTGGCGCTTAAACGCACCACGCAGCCTGCCCCACAGACGAATGCCCCTACCTCGGGATTCACCACGATGGGCAACCACTCGACTTGAAAGCGCCAACCAACGTGCCTGCTGAAATAGACCTTCAAGCCAGTTCCCAGCCCGAAGGAAAAACGAGTAAATGCGGCACTGTTCCCTCCATCCAGGTGTGTTCCTCCCACGCTGCCGATGACGTAGGGGCGAACCCATATCGGCCAGGTGTCCATAATGAACTCATGAGTGCAGTCCAGGTGAACTTGATGGAGGACTACTGCTGTCGATAGCAAACCGCTGCCGGTGAAACGAAGATCGCTCTCTTGTCGTGCCCAGCGAAGCTCAACCACATCTTCTTCGTTCAGACGCATACCGACACTGAACCCGTAGCTGGGTCTCTCCGCCAGAACCGCTCCTGAGGCGTTTGTCTGGAGGCCTTGCACCGTGGAGAACGTGATGCTGCTTCGATAGCCGATCAGGGGAGTGAAGTCGATGCGGAGGGGCTTCGGTTCGCCTGGGGTTTCTTGGGAAGAAGCCGCTTCCCCGCAAATCAGAAGAGACGCAAACAGGATCAACAAATAGGGGCATACCAGGCCGATGGCGTTGCGAAAGCTCAAACGATGGCGCTTGGGGGCCGAAACCGTACGGGGCGTCATTTCCCCTCAGACAGTCGCGGGATCTCAAACCTGGTACCCCGCCCTTCTTCCAACGCTATGGGAGGTTTGCCAGCATTGACACCGTAAGAACTGACAGTCTGGTTCAGCTCGGGTTCCCCGTAAGCTTCTTGTTCTAGCCCGGGGGGAAAAGATGAGCCACCCTGTCCAAGAGCTGTTCTGCCTAACTCTATTTGTTTTCTTACAGCTACCAGCTGCCCACGCACAATTGCAACATCCATCCCATGCGGCTTGGGATTACGGCGACTCGCGAGGCCCCAGCCACTGGGGCGAATTGGAATCCCAATTTATGGCTTGCAGGGACGGACATCATCAATCCCCGATCGACATTAGAAACCCCCAGAGCGCCGATCTACCCGCAATTCAGTTCGACTACAAGCAGTCTCCTCTCCACATCATTGATAACGGGCACACGATCATGGTGAATTACGGGCCCGGGAGCTACATGTTCGTGGGAAATGACCGCTACGAGCTGAAGCAATTTCACTTTCATCGGCCGAGCGAAGAAAAAATTGCGGGGAAGGCATACGACATGGTCGTTCACCTGGTCCACGCTGATGAGCAAGGGAATCTAGCGGTCGTAGCGGTTCTGCTGGAGCAAGGGCCAGCCAACGCCCTGGTGGATGAACTTTGGCATGATCTGCCCAAAAAGAAAGAAAAGGAAGAGTTAAAGGATGTCGAAATCGATGTTGCCGGTCTACTTCCCGAGGATCGGCACTACTACAGCTTTTCGGGATCGCTGACGACGCCTCCCTGCACAGAAAATGTCAGGTGGTTTGTCCTGAAGCACCCGGTCACGGTTTCGCCCACTGAAGTCAAGCGGTTTTCCGAGATCTATCGAAACGATGCGCGACCCACTCAACCCTTGCATGACAGGGTAGTCTTGGAGAGTCGCTAGAAGTTTTTCGACCTAAGGAACACGGTAAAGCGGAAAGGCTGCAAGATCGTGAACACGTAAGAACTACCAGTTCCTACCTTGCAATTATTCCTACAGTGTTGCCAGGCGGCCGGCTGCGATTTCAGCCGGCCCACCGCGAGAGCCCCTATGCAGCTGAGCAGATTTTTGGCAAAGGCGCTGATGTTCGCCCTTCTCGGGTTAGAGAGTTTCGCCCAGAGTTACAACTTCACCATTGGGGCCGGTCCTGGATTTCCCTTGAGCACGACCAACAACTTCGCAAATATCAGCTATAACCTCGTCACCGGTGGGGGCGTCAACATCTCGCCGCACGCAAAACTGGATGCGGAGTTCATGTTTCATGGACTACCAGTGCAGAAGAAGATTGTCGATCAACTTGGTCTCGCGGATGTGAAAGGAAGGTTCTATGCACTCACCGCCAATTTGCTCATTGGCACCTCGATTGGGGAAAGCCCGAGTGGGGAGAGCAAGACGGTGTACGGAATCGGAGGAATAGGATGGTATCGTCGCACTCTTGAAGCAAAGCAAACGGTTTTGCAGGCCGGGACATTGTGCTCACCCTACTGGTCCTGGTGGGGCAACGAGTGCGTGAACGGCATCTTCGCAACCGACGTGACCGTAGGAAGCCGCACGTCATCTGCGCCTGGCTTCAATGTTGGAGGAGGACTGACGTATAGGATGGGAGACTCTCCAGCACATTTGTACGTTGAAGTTCGCTATCATCAAGCCTTCACCCGGAATGTCCACACGGTTGTTCTACCGCTGACCTTGGGGATCCGTTTCTAGCGTCGATTTCTAGGTTATCTCTGAAACCCGTAGTATCCAGACTTCGCGTGCACATGCAGACGCTTCTTATGGGGCACTAGCAAAGTAACGCGGATGGTATGCCACTTTCCGTCGTCCGGCTTCTTGTCGGGATAATAACTGAGCAAATATCGCGAATGAACCTGGTTGGCGATGCTGCTGGCCGCTTGCTCTATGTCACGGCGATCGCGAGCATCGAATGCCGCGCCTCCGCTTTTTTCGCTCAGCTCGGTAAGCAATCTTGGCCCCAGAATCTGTTCGGTTGTCACCAGGGCGACGTCATACAGGCCAATACTGTAGATCAGCAGATCTTGTTCTTGCAGGCCGCGCTCAAGCTTTTCCACGGTTTCGCGACTGTGATTGTCTCCCCCATCCGAGATAAGGACGATGGATCGTCGTGAGTATTTTGCCTCCTGCATTTTCATCGTGGCGAGATCAATGGCATCGATCAGCGCCGTATGGCCTCCCACCGTCGCGGTCAACAACACACTCTCGATAGCCGCCAGAGATGAGGTGAATCCAGCTGCGACTCGGGGTCGATCAGAAAAAGTGATGAGAAGGAATTCATCATCAGCATTGGCATTCGCCAGCAGCGCACGAATGGCGAGCAGAGCCCGGCTAATCTTGGGTTCCATGCTGTCGCTGAGGTCCAACACAATGCAGATAGAGCTGGGTTCATTTTCCAGCGAAACGCTGTGAATCAACTGAGGCCGGTTATTTTCCAACAGCCGAAAGTCGCCTTTGGCGAGCCCAACCACGCTGCGGTCTCGCTTGTCTGTCACGCTCACCGGCACCAGGACCAAGTCGACGTGCGTCCGCAGGACGGTTGATCCTGTATCCAGATAGCTTTTCTGCTGAGGGTTATAGGATGTACGCGGGCCTGCCAGTGCCGGGATCTCGCCGGGAACTTCTTGCGTTCGCCCGATACCAGCTATCCCAGGGAGAATGATTACAACCAAGAAGAGATGAATTACCGCTCTGGAACCGCCGCAAATCGAAATGAGCGACATCGATGCCTATCGAAGAAACCATACCGATGTCCCCGAGAGCTGCATTCTGGCAAATATGCCAGAGGAAGGTTGTTGGTTCGCTATTTGGTTGCGCGTCCGGAATCTTCGTCGATCAGCTGTTTAAGCTCTTTCCTCTGATCCTGACGCATGTCTTGCAGTTTCGCCCACTGAGACTCGGTCAACATGGGTCTCATTTGCTTATCCGAAGACTCCACAATTCGCCGCCATTTGCCCAACCATTCTTTCCGTGGAATCGCGGGGTTGAAGCAGACCTCGCCCGCGTTCGAGGCTTCTTGTTCGAGTATCGGCTTGATCCTTCTTTGCTGCTCGGCGCTGAGGTCCAGGGCATCCGTAAGGTTCTGCATCTTCATTTCGAAGTATTGCCCGGGCGCTTTCGACCAGTCCAGTACCGGCTTTGCTGGCAAGGCTTCCTTTCTGATGATGGGAACCGTGGTTGTACCGGTCAGCTTACTGGGGAAAGTCAAGGTCGTGTCTTTGATCGACACCAAAAGGTCCGATCCGGCAGAATACTCGACGAGGTTTGCTCCATTGGGAGGTGAATACAAGCAGACGTAAACCGTGTCGCCCACGCGTACGGAAACATCGTATTGAGCTTCTCCGGGCTTTGGGTCCCCTGCGCCAGCGTGGCGTACTACGGCGACAATCGTCCCTCGCTGGTAGTTTTCTGAAGGTGTTTGGCACACTGAAGGCCTCACAAGCAGTGCCAGACACAAAACGATGGCAGGAAGGAGTGATCGCATAGGGATTTTTCGCACACAGCTGCTCTAAATCTGTGCTGGACGAAGCCTAGAAGCGGAGATGTCTCAGTGACACTGTCACTAGTGACAGTGTCGGGCGGCGCATTGCTAGGGCGTTACGATCCTGTCAGTGTGTTGCCTGGCGCCCCCGGGTTATTTTCGCGCGAGGGTGAAACTATCATCCGCCACTCGGGTTCACTACTTACGAAGCAAAATGTTGTCCGCAACTCGAAACGTAGGGATCAAGCCTTCCCCTGGCGGACAAAACGTTGGCATCGACGCCTCTTTCTTGCCTTTGGAGGCACGACGCGTATACCTCGGAGAGCTCTTGATGGTGACTCTGGTTGCTCCACCCCAGATAAAGTCTTCCCTATGTACAAGCCAAGAATTTTCAGCAAAATTCCGGGTGGCGGTTGCGGAGGATCAACCTCGCCTGCTGCATGCACTCGTCACCATCTTGGCGCGTGACTTCGATGTGATCGCGACCGCGGCGGATGGCCAAACGCTACTGCAGTCCATCTTGGAAGAGCAGCCTGACGTGGTGGTTGTGGATCTCGGTCTGCCTGACATGAACGGACTGGAGCTCACTCGCAGGGTGGTTCAGAACCTCAGGCACACAAGAGTGGTCCTCTGTTCTGTGGAGGACGATCCGGAACTGGTCAACGCAGCGTTCGAGGCAGGCGCTTCCGGCTACGTGTGGAAGAATCGAATCGCGTGCGAACTCAATTCGGCCGTCAGGCTTGCGGCGACTGGAAGGCAATTCACGTCCGTTATGTAACGGGGCCTCAACTCACGCGACAGTAGGCCTTCGCGGCTTGAACAACAACCCGGCGGTGAGAAGCATCACGCTGTGCGCTGCGCGGCAAGAGATGGAACGGCACGGCTAGCGCGGACGTTCCTATGGAATTCCATCGCCGGCGTAGTAACCGCTCTTGAAGTGGGTGTGGAACTGCCGACTCGCCGCGGAGGACTTCACTTCGACCCGGAGGTTCTTCCATCGATGCAGTGGTTCGCCGGTCGGAGTGTACCCGAGGACGTATCGGCTGCGCATTTCCCGGCTGAGCTCTGCTGCCAATTCCGGCAGCTTCTCTCGGCTCTCGACGGTAAGGGTTTGCCCCCCAGTGCGGTCGGTGATTCCCCGCAACCACTTCTTCCCCATAAATTCTTCGAAGCTATTAAAGAAGAAGGTTTCAAATAAGCCGAGGGCATAAATTTCTACATCGGATTCCTGCGAAAGCCTCTTTATTTCCCGCATGCTGTAGCGGCTCGCATTGTCGCCCCCGTCGGTAATAAGAACGATGGCTCTACGCTTGTACTTGGCCGAACGCAACTGGGCCTGAGCCAGGTAGATGGCATCGAGCATGGCTGTGGGTCCCCCAGGCACGATTGTGGTCAGCTTTTCTTGCACATCATCGATGGAATCAGTAGATGCTGCCAGCAGTTTGGGTCGATTGGAGAAGGCGATCGCGAAATACTCGTCTCGTGGATCCGCATTCCTGAAGAACTCAACCAGCGCCGCCCGCTCCAGGTCAACCTTGTTCGTCATGCTCCTGCTCACGTCGAACAAGACAGCGATTGAGATGGGCTCCGCTTCGAGGGAAAAATAATGGATTGGCTGGGGCTTCCCGTCCTCATAGAGAGTGAAATCCCCCTGTCCCAAGCTCGTAATCGGTTGCTGTTTCGCATCGGTGACGGTCACCGGAACTAGGACCAGATCTACATTCACGCGAAGCGGGCGTGATTGAGAATACAGACGGCCGCCGGGTCCTGCCGGCACAATTTCCGGCTCACGCGGTGTGGTCTCGGCTTTCGGGGCACTTCGTGGCACAACGTGAACGTCCTCTCCAGATTGGGCCTGCAACGTGGTTAGCGACAAAAATATGGTTAAACACAAGAAACCATAGGGCCTTGCCATCCTCATTGACATGGCGCGAGCTCCAAAAGGGGATCCCAAGCAGATGCAACCATCATCCACGGAAGGAACTCTGTGTCAATGAAATTGTAAGAGGCTCAAATTTTGGCGGGCGTGATTGCTCTAGAGCAAGGAGCGGACTGCGCCGGGTCCGATGCCCGCGAAGGGGAGTTGGAAGGCGTCGCAATTATTTCTAGAGTCACCGGTGAAGCTGCATGACAATCTCGCAGCACGCACCTACGAGTCCAGGCTTGCAAAATCCATGACGAGGCAAGGCTTTCGATGTTGTCAGTAAGGCCATCTCCATCCTGCGATTTCCGGCTTGTCGATGCCGTGCGCGTAGGCATAGCTCTTGCATTCGATCTGCTGGTCGCGGAATCTTTGCTTGGCGTGGGCTCCCTTTTTTTGTAGAGCAGGAACTCGATTGATGGCGTCAATCGCCAGGCTGAACCGGTCAATTTCGTTATTGATCGCCAGTTCCATGGGTGTGTTGATATTTCCCTTCTCCTTATAGCCGCGAACGTGCAGATTTCGATGATTCGCCCGTCGATAAGCCAATCGGTGAATCAGCCATGGGTACCCGTGAAAGTTGAAGATGATCGGCTTGTCGACCGTAAACAACGAGTCAAAATCGCGATCAGAAAGGCCATGGGGGTGCTCGCTCTCGGGCTGCAACCGGAATAGGTCAACAACGTTGATGAACCGGATTTTCAACTCGGGGAATGCTTTACGCAGCAATGCGGTGGCTGCCAGGGCTTCCCGCGTAGGAATGTCGCCGGCTGAGGCGAACACCACGTCGGGTTCGCCGCCCTGATCGTTGCTCGCCCATTCCCACATTCCAATCCCTCGGGTGCAGTGCTTGATGGCGGCGTTCATGTCCATGTACTGCAGATGCATCTGCTTATCACAAACAATCACATTCACATAGTTCTCACTTCGCAGGCAGTGGTTCGCGACCGAGAGCAACGAGTTGGCATCCGGAGGCAAATAGATCCTGGTGACTTCCGCGCTCTTGTTTACAACCACGTCCAGGAAGCCCGGATCCTGATGGGTGAACCCGTTGTGGTCCTGACGCCAAACCGTCGAAGTGATCAGAAGGTTGAGCGACGAAATGCTTCTCCTCCAGGAGAGTTGATTGCAGATGGAAAGCCATTTCGCGTGCTGATTGAACATGGAGTCGATGACATGCGCAAAAGCTTCATAGGTGGAAAAGAATCCATGGCGGCCGGTTAACAGGTAGCCTTCCAGCATTCCCTCCATAGTGTGCTCGCTGAGCATTTCCATCACTCGGCCGTCGCGTGAGAGTTCCGCACCGTCAGCATCTTCTGGAAAGTATTCAGCAATCCAGAACTTCTTGCTCACCTGGTAAATTGCGTCGAGCCGATTGGATGTGTTCTCGTCCGGACTGAAGACGCGGAAGTTCTGGATATTGAGCCTCATGATTTCCCGAAGAAAATTGCCCAACGGTCGTGTATTTTCACCGTCACTCGTGGCTGGCTTCTCAATGTGCAATGCATAGTCGCGGAAATCGGGGATGCGGAGAGCTTTTCTCAGGGTTCCCCCGTTGGCGTGGGGATTCGCGCTCATCCGTCTGGTCCCTTTCGGAACCATGGCCTTCAATTCGGGATGAAGTTTTCCCTGCTCGTCAAACAGTTCTTCCGGCTTGTACGAGCGCATCCACTCTTCTAGCAGGTGAAGCCGCTCAGGATTCGTCTTCACATCGGCCATGGGGACCTGATGAGCCCGCCAGGAGCCTTCCAACTTGTGTCCGTTCACCGATTCCGGGGCACTCCAACCCTTGGGTGTTCTCAGCACGATCATCGGCCAACGCATTCGGCTTGCAACCTGATTGAGGCGAGCCTCTTCCTGGCAGGTGACGATATCGTTTACGCAATGCTCAGTGGTCATCGCCATTGCCTGGTGCATGCTCTCGAAGTCGGAGCCCTCGACAAAATATGGATTCCAACCGCAGCCCCGCAAAAAACTCTCCAGTTCGTCGTGGCTAATGCGCGCCAGCAGGGTGGGATTGTTGATCTTGTACCCGTTTAAGTGAAGAACCGGCAATACAGCACCATCGCGCAGAGGATTGATGAACTTGTTGATGTGCCACGAGGTGGCTAGTGGGCCGGTTTCCGATTCGCCATCGCCGACAATGGCGACCGCAATGAGCTCCGGATTATCGAAGATTGCACCGCAAGCGTGCGACAAGACATAGCCGAGTTCCCCGCCCTCATGAATCGATCCGGGAGTTTCCGGAGTACAGTGACTCCCGATGCCGCCCGGGAAAGAGAACTGCTTGAAGAAGCCACAGAGACCAACTTCATCTTCGCTCTTGTCCGGATACATTTCGGAGTAGGTCCCCTCAAGATAAGCGGGAGCTAGCACTCCGGGCGCGCCGTGCCCGGGTCCGGCAAGATAGATCATGTCCAGGTCATATTTCTTGATAACCCGCATGAGATGAAGGTAGATAAACGCAAGGCCTGGGCTCGAGCCCCAATGGCCAAGAAGCCGGTTCTTGATGTGCTCGGGCTTCAGGGCTGCTTTCAAGAGCGGATTGTCTTGCAGATAGATCATCCCCAGCATCAAGTAGTTGCACGCACGCCAGAAGGCGTGGGTATTCTTCAATTCCCCCGGATCAAGCGGCGCGCCTTTGATGGTCGATCTTGCCGGTCCGTACGCACTCAGGGCTACGTCAGTTTCTCGCCCAGAAACCGACGGCATCACTGCGATATTGGCCTTCATAACGTGAATCCCTTTCTTGCCATCCGAAGACGGAGTTGTGCCTGGTTCAACTCGGATTGGTATATTTGTGCCCTCAGCGCTGACGCCGCTTCACCCGCAACTGGGCTAACGCTCGGGCCAGGGAGGCATTGACAGATGCTATTTCCTCAGAAGAAAGTTTCTCTCGTAACCTATCGGCTGCTCGCTGGCGAGCTTCCTCAGCGGCTGCCTCATCGATTTTGTCGGCGGCAATGGCCATATTCGTTGCAATCGAAATCTTTGCATTGGTGACTTCGACAAGCCCTTCGCCGACGGCCATAAACTCATCATGCCCTTTGGTGCGCACGATCATTTCACCGGGCACCATCTGCGTCATCAAGCGGACGTGTTGGGGAAGAATCCCGATTTGTCCTTGCACTGCCGGCAGCGTGACCATCTCCACATCTGCCGAATAGACCACGGCTTCCGGTGTCGCGATTTCGAGTTTGATGGTGTCGGACATAGGGATATTCGCCCCTGGTTTTTTGACTCCTAGTTCCTGATCTCCTCGATCGGCCCTTTCATATAGAAGTTCCCTTCCGGAACATCATCGTGCTTGCCGGCAAGGATTTCCCCAAAACCACGGACCGTTTCCGCGACCGGAACCTGCTTGCCCTCACGGCCCGTGAATACTTGGGCAACGCTGAAGGGCTGGCTAAGAAATCGCTGGATCTTGCGGGCACGAAAAACGGTCAGCTTATCCACCGGCGAGAGTTCATCCATGCCGAGGATGGCGATGATGTCCTGGAGATCTTTGTACCGCTGGAGAATTTTCTGAACCCCGCGAGCAACCTCGTAGTGCTCTTGGCCGACGATCTCCGGCGCGAGAGCACGCGATGTAGAAGCCAGAGGATCGACCGCTGGGTAGATTCCAAGTTCGGCGATGGACCGCTCCAGCACGATCGTGGCGTCAAGGTGCGCGAACGTCGTAGCCGGGGCGGGGTCCGTCAAGTCGTCCGCCGGAACGTACACCGCCTGAAACGAAGTAATGGATCCCTTTGTTGTCGAAGTAATTCTTTCCTGCAGAGCCCCCATTTCAGCAGCGAGTGTGGGTTGATAGCCCACAGCGCTGGCGGTGCGGCCAAGGAGCGCGGAGACTTCCGATCCGGCCTGTGAAAACCGAAAGATATTATCGATAAACAGGAGCACGTCCTGATTTTTTTCATCCCGAAAATATTCGGTGATGGCCAGCCCAGCCAGAGCTACGCGCAGACGGGCACCGGGTGGTTCGTTCATTTGTCCATAGACCAGCGCGATTTTCGACTTCGCCAGGTCATCTTGCCGGATCACGCCGGCCTCCGACATCTCGTTATAAAGATCGCTACCCTCACGCGTACGCTCGCCGACGCCTGCGAAGACGGAAACGCCCCCGTGGAGCTTGGCGATATTGTTGATCAGCTCCATGATCACGACCGTCTTCCCGACTCCGGCACCACCGAATGCCCCCACTTTCCCACCTTTCAGGAACGGGCAAATGAGATCGATGACCTTGATGCCTGTGGGTAAAAGCTGGGGGGAAGTCGATTGTTCGACAAGAGGTGGCGCCGGGCGATGGATCGGATAGTACTTGTCCACAACAACCGGACCCCGTTCATCCACCGGATTGCCGGTTACGTCGAAAATCCGCCCCATCACAGCATCACCCACCGGCACCGAAATAGGCTTTCCGGTATCGCTGACTTCAAATCCGCGTTTAAGCCCCTCGGTTCCCGACATGGACACGGCACGCACCCATCGGTCTCCAAGATGCTGCTGCACCTCGAGAGTGACGCTGACCGGTTGGCCGTTCACCCTGCAATCGCACGTGAGAGCGTTGTAGATTCCCGGCAAGTGTCCAGGGAATTCAACGTCCACCACGGGCCCGAGGACCTTCACAATCTTCCCCTTGCTTCCGTTCAATGCTTGCGGCGTCTGGGCCAGCATGCGTCACCTCATTCTGCCTGGCCACCGGCAATCTCTAATAGTTCCTTGGTGATATTTCCTTGCCGGAGCTTGTTGTATTCCAAAGTTAGGTCTTTGATTAGGTTTTCTGCGTTGTCGGTGGCGTTCTTCATGGAAACCATGCGGGCACTCAGTTCACTCGCTTTGGCATTGAGCAGCACTTGATACATGTAAATGTCGAGATATCTGGGAAGGAGATAACTGAGAACGAACTCCGCGCTGGGCTCGAAAACCGCCTCTGTGGTATCCGCGGCCAATTCTTCTACGAGCTTCGATCCGGGGATTTTTAGTCCCTTAATCTCTCCGATGGGCAAGTACTCAAGGCACAGAGGTTGTTGGGTCAAAGTGTTCACGAAGCGCGTGGCGATGACTTGAACCGAATCAGCCTCGCCCTTCAGAAACATATTTCGCGCAAAAGCGGCAATCGCTCTGGCTTCAGCAAAGCTGGGAGTATCGGCGTAGGTGAACTCTGCCGCCAGATGGCCACCTGTCCTGGTCACGAACTGCGCTCCCTTGCGTCCGGCGGTTATGAAAGCCGTCGTCTGAGGATCAAATTCCGCCGTCATGCGGAACAAGTTGGTATTCAGGGCTCCGCATAGTCCTTTGTCGGCGGCGACTAAGACGACCGCGCGCTTCCGGATGGGGCGAACTTCCAACAAGGGATGGGTGAACTCCCGCAGGCGGGTAGTCGCCTCGCGCTGAATGCGGTAGAGCATGTGGACAAACGGCCGCATGTTCACTGCCGCATCCTGGGCGCGACGCATCTTGGAAGCGGCCACCATTTGCATGGCTTTGGTGATTTGCGCGGTGCTCCCGATCGATCGAATTCGTCTGCGCAAGTCGCGAGGGCTATTCATGCGGTGCTCGTAGGGATCCTGATTTCAGCGCCAGGTTTCTTTGAACCGATCAGCGGCAGCCTTCACTTCCACGGTTAGTTCCGGGCTGAGTGATTTTTCCATCACGATTTTCTGCAACAGATCTGGCTTGCGTGTGCTGAGGGCTTCCGTCAGCTTTCGCTGGAATTCCTTGACCCGCTCCACTGGAACATCATCGAGATACCCATTTTGAATGGTCCAAAGCACAACCACTTGGATCTCAACCGGAATCGGGTTGTACTGCGCCTGCTTAAACAGCTCCATGATCCGCTTGCCCCGGTCGATCTGGGCTTGGGTCTTGGCATCCAGCTCCGAGCCGAACTGCGCGAACGCTGCCAGCTCTCGAAATTGAGCGAGGTCGCCTTTCAGCTGCCCCGCGACCTGCTTCATGGCCTTGAGTTGCGCCGCCGAGCCGACCCGGGAGACCGAGAGTCCGACGGAAATGGCAGGCCTCATGCCCTGATAAAAAAGGTCCGTCTCCAAATAAATTTGGCCGTCGGTAATCGAGATGACGTTGGTGGGAATATACGCGGATACATCGCCCGCCTGAGTCTCGATGATCGGCAAGGCGGTCACCGAACCATTGCCGTACTTCTCACCCACACGAGCAGCTCGTTCGAGCAGGCGGCTATGAAGGTAAAAGACGTCGCCGGGGTAGGCCTCGCGTCCGGAAGGTCGCTTCAAGACAAGCGAAACCTGCCGATAGGCCACAGCATGCTTGGAAAGATCGTCATAAATAATGAGTGCGTCCATGCCGTTGTCCATGAACCACTCGCCCATGGCTGCCCCGGCGAAAGGCGCCAAGTACTGATTTGCGGCGGAATCTGACGCCGGCGAGGCGACAATGATCGTGTATGGCATGGCGCCAGCTTCTTCGAGAACGCTAATAATTCGAGCAATGTTGGACTGTTTCTGGCCAATGGCGACGTAGATGGAGTAGAGGGGGCGATAATCCTTGTTCGCGGCTGCCTCCGCGGCACGGTTCAACTTTGCCTGGCTGATGATGGTGTCAATGCAGATCGTCGTCTTGCCTGTGGAACGATCGCCGATGATGAGCTCGCGCTGTCCTCTGCCGATTGGGATCATCGCATCGATCGCCATGATCCCGGTTTGAACAGGCTGATTCACTTGTCGGCGGCGGATAATTCCAGGAGCAAGCTTTTCCACCGGATAAGCAACGTCGCTTTTGATTGGACCCTTTCCGTCCACCGGCTCCCCCAGAGTGTTGACGGCTCGGCCGAGCAATCCCATTCCGACCGGGACTTGCAGAAGTTTACCCGTCGTACGGACCTCGTCACCCTCTTCCAGTTGGGTGTAATCGCCCAAAACAATGACGCCCACCTCGTTTTCTTCCAGGTTTAGCGCCAGCCCGGTCACGCCATGCCCGAGATCGAGCATTTCATTCAGCATGGCGTCGCTGAGCCCTTCGACTCGCGCCACGCCATCTCCAACCTCGCGAATCACTCCAACGTTTTGTTTGCTAATGCTCGATCGAATATCTTCGATTTGTGCTTCAAGTTCTTGTAGTAGATCAGCCATAGGTGATTCCGACTTCTGGAGTAAAAACCATCGTTCAGCGTGGCACTGCTTCCCGGGTCGACGCGATCGCCAAGCTGTGCTCCAGCAACGCCAACCTGGAGCGCACAGATCCGTCATAGACATCACAGCCGACCTGAATCCGCATGCCACCGATCAGATCAGGTCTCTCGCGGAACTTGGTGATGGTTCTCGGGCCATAGACTTTCTCGACGCTCTCTCGCGTCCGCGTCCGCAAATCGTCTGGCAACACAAAGGCGCTCTCAACGGCCGCGGTGCGGGCTGCAATTTCAAGTTTTACGAGCCGCTGAAATTCGACTAGCAGCGACAGGTAGCCGCGGCGATGCGATTCACGAATTCTTTGAACTGCAAGCCGTACGCGCTCCTCACTGAGCTGCCCGCCCATCGTGCACCAGTGAAGAAGGCGTTTGGCTTGCCGCCTGATCTGTCGGGGAGTATTCACCATCCATTCCTTACGCGGCTTTTCTTACTTGATTCAAAGTCTCTTGAGCTAAGCGCTTTTGGTCGTCCGCGGTCAGCACTTTGCCGGTGGCGACACTGGTGGCTTGCAAGACCAGAGCGCCCAGTTCCCCCTTCAGCGCACGAAGCATGCGCGCATGCTCCTGTACGGCGAGTTCACGGGATTTGACTACGATCTGTTCCGCTTCCGCCATCGCCTTTTGAGTTTCCAGTTGACGCACGGCGGCGGCTGCGGTGTGGGCCTCTTCGACCAGCGCCGAAGCTTCAGCATCGGCGTTTACCATGATTTCTTGCCTTCGAGCCTGAGCTTGGGCCAGTTCGTTTTTGATCTTCTCCCGCTCAGCAATGCCTTCGGCAATCTGGGATCGCCTCTCTTCCAGAAGCTTGACGATGGGCTTGTAGGCAAAGCGCTGCAGAAGCAGGCAAACAATCGCGAAACTGACGATCTGGGACAACAGATGCGGCCAGTCGACGCCAAACGTCTCGGCGATTTGCTGGACCCCTCCGCCGGTACTTGCTTCTGCTAGCAGGAACATCACGCCCATAGACTCCTCTCGCTTGCTCGGCGAGCTCTCGCCAGATGTCGCCGGTTACCGAACCAGAAACAACGCATAAAACACGATCGCTTCCGCGAATGCGATCGCAAGAATTGACTGAACAAGTATTTTCGTGGAGGCTACCGGGTTCCGGCCAACAGCATCGGTGGCTTTCATTCCTATCAGTCCGACGCTGATGGCTGCGCCGAGCGCCGCCAAACCTACGTGCAAGTTTCCGCTCATATCAGCTTCCTTCCGTCTTCGAATGAGTCCTAACTGCTTTCGGTCAACTAACCTTTCTCTATTACGCAGGTGCAGCTACAGGCTTTTCTTCCTCATGCTGGCAAATGAGCATCGTGAAGACCGCAGTGAGCAGCATAAACACCAGCGCCTGAACCAGCCCCATGATCAGTTCGAGAAAGTAGAATGGGATTGGCATGAGCCATCCAAAACCGGGCACAAGTCGAGACATGGCTTCGAGCAAGTTTTCTCCGGCAAAGATGTTTCCATAGAGTCGAAAGCTGAGTGAGATCGGCCGAAACAATATGGAGATGACTTCCAGGCACCCGGCTGCGAAGAACACGACCACCAAGAGAATTCTCAGCGCTCCTTCGCTTTCGCCTTTCGGTGCGAACAACTCTTTCACAAAACCTTTCACGCCAACTTCACTCAGTGCCCACCAGATCCAGCATGCAAAGAAGATCAACGCCATCGCCAGCGTCATGTTCACATCGGCATTGGCCCCACGCAAAAGTGGTTGCTGCACCACAAAACCGTGAGCCGTGTGCGTACCCCAACCGATCGTGCCCACCCCTGGAACCAGGCCGATCCAATTTGCCGAAAGCACAAAAAGGAAAATGGTCGCAAAGAACCAAAATGTCCTTTCCGTCAAGTGCGGTCCGATGATTCCAGACAGGAATCGATAGAGACCTTCGACGAGCCACTCGAGAAGGTTCTGGGCGCCGGACGGCACCTGATTCATTTTCTTGGTCGCTCTCTGAGCAAAGACAACAATGCCGATGGCAACAATCCAACTCACGAGCATCGAGTTGGTGATTCGGAATCCAAGCGGGCTAGCAATCTGTACTGCCTTCGCCGGCAGAACATGAGATTCTGGCGGTGCGGAGGGTTCGGCTTGCTGACTCGTCCCCCCCAGCGCAAGCGCTGCTACCGGGTGATTTTCGCACAGAGTCAAAGCAGCGATCGAAGCCCACGGCATCAGCAGTACCAGAATTAGGATCCAAAAAAGGCGAGCCACGCATTTATCCCCAACACTCTGTAATGGCAATACGCATCCGACGTTGGTTCACTTCTTTTCTGGCGGATAATTCTTAAACAGCTTCTTCAACGCCTTGTCCAGGTTCTTCTGTTGCTTTTCGGGCTTGGCTTTTTCGTCGATTGTCTTTGAGGCTATTCCGCGCCATACCAGATCATGATTTGCCGAGTCGTAGATATCGACTCCTAGCTGCCCGACGTAGATGGTGTCGGTTTGTCCGGTAGTCGTGGTGGTTCCTCCCGGGCCGTACCACCCGCCTCCCCAGCCATTGCCATAACCCCAACCTGAACTGTACGAGGAAAACTGCTTCTCTTGGCCTATAGCGGCCTGGTAAGCCACGAAAAGATCGGCTTTCTCGTCATCGGTCCGCACGAGCCCTTTGGCGGCCAACTGTGCATCAATCGAAGCTCTTATCTGCTTGTCGACGAGCTCATTAACCTTTGGCGCGTCTTTTACCGTGACCCACTTGTACGTCTTGAAACGCGAAAAATCCGTATTCTTATCGAAGTTGTAGCGAACATCCTGAGCATTGGCAGTTCCTACCCCGAGTAGCAGTAAGCCTGCGAATGCCAAAAACAGGGATCTCTTCATTTCAAACCTCCATTTGGTCACGCCTTGGCAGCCCACCGTTTAAGCTACCGCCTGACCTGATGCGACAGAAACTGTTCGGTGTTGACTTCCTCGACAGTGATGGTAGGAGCGACCGGCTGCAGCAAGGAACTGTCACTAGTTACAGCAACTAACAATCGAAGCTCGCAAAGCCGCGCTATTGCTGCCAGAAATACCAGTTTCGAGACAAGCGGGGAAGAGGCCACACTACTGCTGCATCAAACGACAGCTTCCGGCTGGAGATATCAGTGAGCAACGACACAAAGCAGGCAAAGCAGCGAGGAGAAGCCAACAACAAACTCAACAACAAACAATACGAAAAGGAACTGCGCAAACTGCAGACCCGGCTGGTCGAGATGCAGGAATGGGTTAAAACAAACGGTGCAAAGATCGTGATCGTGTTTGAGGGTAGGGATGCTGCCGGCAAGGGAGGCGTAATCCACCGCATCATGGAACGAGTCAGCCCGCGAGTTTTCCGGCATGTAGCACTTCCCGCCCCTACCGAGCGCGAAAAAACACAGCTCTACGCTCAACGCTATGTCAAGGAACTGCCGTCGGCCGGTGAGGTTGTCATTTTTGACAGGAGCTGGTACAACCGGGCCCTGGTTGAGCACGTGATGGATTTCTGTACCGAAAAGCAATACGAAGCGTTCCTTCGAATGTGTCCGGGATTCGAAGCATTGCTGAAGAACAATGGGATATTGCTGATCAAGTACTGGTTTGAGGTCAGTGAGAAAGAGCAGCACCGGAGATTCTTGAGGAGAATTGAAGACCCGATGCGGCACTGGAAGCTTAGCCCGATGGACCTGGAGTCGCATCGTCGGTGGTATGACTACTCGCGGGCGCGGGATGCGATGTTTGCCGCCACCGACACTCAGCAGTCTCCCTGGAACGTGGTTCAGACGGATGAAAAAAAGCGAGCTCGCCTGAACTGCATATCGCATCTTTTGAGCACCATTCCCTGGAAGAAGATCAAGGCGGACAAGGTCAAACTGCCACCCCGTCAAAAACCGAAGGGATACAAGGATCCTGACTGGAACTATCGCTGGATTCCGGAAGAGTACTAGCCGGGGAATCACCTCGGAAAAGGAAAATTTGGGCTCACCGCTTCGCTCGCGATGAGCGATGGCGATGAGCGGCTGGGCGATTTATGGCTACCTTGCAGCATTCCGGGAAGAGCAAGTGGGTTGCCCGGTTGGCCACCTTGGCTCCGGGCCTCTCCAGCTTGCGCGCCTATAAGAAGAGCGACCTTCCCCACGATCTGCTGGCAGGACTTTCCGTCGGTGCAGTCGCAATTCCGGTTGGGGTTGCTTATTCGCAGCTGGCAGGAGTCAATCCTGCAATTGGGCTTTATTCGAGCATCTTGCCGCTGCTCGCGTACGCGCTCTTCGGCACGTCGCGCCAGCTGATCATTGGCCCGGATGCAGCCGTCTGCGCGCTGATTGGCTCGGCCGTCGTACCTCTCGCGGCTGGTCGAGCGGAACTCTACGTTCCATTGGTCATAGCCTTAACCTTTTTCTCTGGGGTTCTCTGTATTGCGGCGAGCTTTCTCAAACTCGGCGGGCTCGCAGACTTTTTGTCGAAGCCCATCCTTGTAGGTTTTCTCAATGGTGTCTCGCTCAGCATCGCTTTGGGACAAGCCAGTAAGATTTTTGGATTCGAGACAACAGCGAGAGGTATTGTCCCGCGCCTAATCGAGCTGGCTTCAAAGTTGAAACTCACCCATTGGCCCACCCTCGGCATGGCCCTGGGGACCCTGGTCGTACTTTGGGTTTCGCCACGAGTTTTGCGCAAGGTACCGGCCCCTTTGCTTGCCCTGGTTGTCGGCGGCATTGCAGTCAAGCTATTCAGGCTTGATACCTTTGGAGTGAAAACCGTCGGCGCCGTGCTCGCGGGATTTCCATCCTTACGGTTCCCAACCTTTCCGGTCGGAATGTTGCCGGATCTGCTGGCCGAAGCGGTTGGGCTTGCGTTAATCAGCTTTTCCAGCATGATGCTCACGGCCCGCAGTTTCGCCTCCAAGCGGCGATACGACATTGATCCTGATCGAGAGTTCGCGGCTCTTGGTGTGGCAAACATCGCTTCCGCGTTCTCGCAGGGCTTCGCGGTCACAGGGGCGGACTCGCGAACCGCCGTGAACGATGCGACCGGAGGCCGCACCCAAATCGTGGGATTGGTCGCGGCAGCCGTAGTGGCAGCCGTTGTCGCATTCTTCACCGGCCTTCTTCAATTTGTGCCCATGGCGGCTCTGGGAGCCGTGCTATTGAGTGCCGCTTTCTCGCTTGCTGACATCAGCACGCCCCGAATGCTCTATAGGATAGACCGGCGGGAGTTTGTACTTTCGATCTTAGCTACTCTCGGCGTCGTCGGAGTGGGTGCAATCAAAGCCATTGTGGTGGCCGTGCTTCTGGCCATTGTGCGGTTCGTTCGTCTGGTCTCGCGCCCGAAGGTGGAAATATTGGGAACGGTAAAGGATTTCCCCGGCTTTCACTCGCTCGAACGTCATACGGCAGCAAATACGGTTCCGGGTTTGCTCCTATTTCGCTTTAACGCGCCCATCGTATTCTTCAACGCACCCTACTTTCGAAGGCAGGCCCTGGCAGCAGCCGAGGCCGCTGGCCCGGACCTAAAATGGTTTGTCATTGATATGATCCCCATCACGATGATTGATGCCACTGGACTCTATACGGCGGACGAATTGATCAGCAGCTTGGCTGAGCGTGGGATCATTTTCGCAACCGCGGGTCGATTAACCGAGAGGACCCTGTGGGCTAAGAAGCGTCTTTCTGGTGGCCCTGAAATTCGACGATTCCCCACGCTGCGGGCGGCACTCAAGGCGTATCGACAGGAAGTGGATTCTGTCCAAAGTGCCGCCTGAGGTAAGCAGGTTGATCGTTCCCCGGATAAGTCTCAACCGACTTTGAGAAGCGCGACGTGTTTGAGCCCAATCGCCGGCGCGCCCTTATTTCTCGCGAGCCTTCTCGGTGACGGCTTCTGTAAGAACTTCCGCGTGGAACTTTCTGCTTGTGCACTTCCCAAGTTCGCAATATACTCCGCCGGTCAGCCCAGCACTCTACCTAAACTGTCGTTATTGACAGCTTTTGGCTATCAGGTTGCCTGCTACAACACTCATTCTATGTTGTACTGCACTCAACTAAGTCATGGCCGCTCTGGTTCACAGTTGTGCGATGCGAACCTACTTGCGTTGCCTCGCCACGGTGAGGTTGTCTCAGGCCATGCATAGCTGAGCCAGGTTCGTGCCAGGGTTCGCCCCCGAATCGCTATGAAAGCAGACGGTTCCTTTTCTAGATTCATACGCGCTTGCCTCCCCCGCCTTTCGTTCGCCTTTATTCTGGGTGCCACGCTAGCTTCGCTGATTGCGATGAAGGCGTCGCTTCGTACTGACCAGGCGGGATTTGCGCTGATTTGGTTGATTGCAGGATTGGCTCTGGCCCACCTTGCATTCGTCTCCGATTATCTCGCCAAAAGACAATTCTTGAATGAGACGTTAAGAGCCAACCAACGTCTCCACATGGCCCTAAGCTCTTCCAGTTCGGTGGCCTGGGATTTTGACGTGAAGACCGGGAAGGATCTCTGGATCGGCGACTTGCGGGGGATGTTCGGGATTGAGTCCGATCGGTGCATTGTGCATGTCAGTGACTTCTACGATTCGGTGCACCCTGACGATCGGCGCCGGGTGGCTGAAGCCGTTGCGCACTCGCGCGCCACGCGCTCGGAATACTATGCCGAATTTCGAATCACTCGAAGGGACAATGAGACTCGCTGGGTCAGTGCACGAGGAGGATTCTCTTACAGCAAGGCGGGCCTTCCAGAACGCATGACGGGCGTCGCGATGGACATTACCGAACGAAAATTGACGCAAGAAGCGCTGACCAAATCACAAGAAAAATTCGCCAAGGTTTTTCGTCAGAGTCCAATGTGGCTGGCCATTTCGCGTGCGCGGGACCATGTTTACATTGAAATCAATGAGACCTTCGAAAAGGCAACCGGATGGCAGCGAGAAGAGGTGATCGGGAGAACCGCGTTTGATCTTAACCTGTGGTTTGATCCAGCTCAACGGAAGCACGTGGTGGAAAGGGTGGTAGCGCATGGTCACATCCGAGATTGGGTAGAACAGTACCGCAGGAAGGACGGAAAGCCAGGCTTTGTTTTGGAGTCGGCTGAGTTGATTGAAATTGAAGGGGAACCATGCATCCTCTCCGCAATCATTGAGGTTACCGAGCGCAAGGTGGCTGAGGAGGAACTGCAGCATAAGAAAGCGGAGCTCCTAGAAGCACAGCATCTCGCAAAAATAGGCAGTTGGGAGTGGAACCCAAGATCTGGAAACTTCCATTGGTCCGAGGAACTATACAGGATCTATGGCCTTCGGCCGAATACTCCGCTCCCGGCATTTGAGGAATGGGAGCAGTTCTTCACACCCGAGAGCTGGACGAAAGTTCTTGCTTTCATGCGGGAAGCGATGGAAATCGGCGCCACCCGAGAACTGGACTTGGAATTGGTTCTTCCGGATGGAAACAGGAGATGGGTGGTGATTCGCGGTCAGGCTATTCGAGACTCGGGTGGCGGAATTATTTGCCTGCGCGGCACGACGCAGGACATCACGGATCGCAAACTAGCCGAGCAAGCTCACCGTGAGGGGGAAGAGCGATTCCGGCTTGTTGCAGACACTGCTCCGGTAAAGATCTGGATGTCAGGCACGGACAAACTTTGTACCTACGTCAATAAACGCTGGCTTGATTTTCGAGGTCGGACGATAGAAACAGAGCTTGGAGATGGCTGGGCAGATGGCATTCATTCCGATGACGTGGATCGCTGCCTCGACACCTACCACACCCATTTCGACGCAAGGCTTCCGTTCCAGATGGAATATCGTTTGCTCCGGCATGATGGAGAATACCGCTGGGTCATGGATACGGGAGTGCCTCGATTCAATGGCGACGGCCGCTTTGCCGGCTATATCGGTTCCGTCATCGATGTCACCGAACGAAAAACCGCCGAGGAGGCATTAGCCTCGATTGGTCGCCGCTTGATCGAAGCCCATGAAGAAGAACGCGCCTGGATCGGAAGGGAGTTGCACGACGATGTGAACCAGAGACTCGCACTGCTGGCAGTGGAGCTGGACAATTCCCGCCAGCAACTCCCACCGAGCAGAACCGTCGAAAAGGTCATTCAGCACGCCCAGGAGCGGATCGCTGAAATCGCGCGAGATGTTCAAGGCCTTTCGCACCGCCTGCATTCTTCCAAACTTGACTATCTGGGACTGGTATCGGCAGCCAACAGTTTCTGCCGAGACGTCGCTCAGCAGAGTAAGGTTCGGGTTGATTTCTCTCATCGCGATGTTCCACGAACATTGCCGAAGGAGGTCAACCTATGCCTGTTCCGGGTGCTGCAGGAAGCCTTGCAGAATGCCGTCAAACATAGCGGCAGCAAACAATTCCGCGTGACTCTGGCCCGCACCGAGAACAGATTGGAGCTGACCGTCTCCGATGATGGCGCGGGCTTTGATCTAAAAAGAGCTGCTAGCGGCAAGGGATTGGGACTGATCAGCATGCGTGAGAGGCTCCAACTTGTCGAAGGGGAAATTTCCATTCACTCGAAACCTGGTGCGGGCACCACGGTGCGGGCGTTGGTTCGCCTGCAAGAAGAACCGATGCAAGCTATTGCCAGCTGAATCGGGAGAGGGAGTTGGACCTGGGGTTTTGGTGAGGCCCTCTCAACCCGAGGGTGGGGCCTAAAGGTTCGCCTCTAGAAATGCGCTTCTAGCCTACTGTTCATTTCAGTATCCGGTCACCGCGAGATATACCAGACAGCTTATTCCCGCAATGCCGGCCAGAAATGCGATGGCCACTCCAAAGACGCCCGGCCAGCACACCGAGGACGAATCAAGCATGATGAGGTCCTCTCGACCCGCAGACGGTTCCTCTGCGTTCTTAAAAAGACATTCTCTATAGTCGGTTGGCGAGTCAAGATATTGGATTTCCGACCAAACGTAGCAGTCGCCGATGTGGAATTCCATGTCCTTCGCAGGTTTGCGTCCCAATCCATTCGCCATAAACTGTTCCTCGGCCAAATTTTCAGCCGTTTTGGAAATCTGTCGAGTTTCTACACAAGCCCGTACAGCTGTCGCAACTGGCAAACTAGACAGGCGGTACCCACCACTGGGGCACTCTTTTTGAGGAGAACGCCACCACCTCCCGTTTACTGCAACTACTGACAGTTACGAGTCGGGGCCTTATATCCCTAGACTCTGGTCGAAGCTCGGGAAATGAACTTTCCCCGGTGCATGGCCACCAGTCAATCAGCGTTCCAGAATGAATCACCTGAGGCATCTCGAAGTCGTTCTCCTGAGTGGCGGGGCAATCTTGCTCGGTTGGTGTCTAGCCGCATATCTCGATCGGGCAGTCTCGTCCCATCTCGAATTTCAGAGGTTTGCTTCGCAGCAGCACGAGATCGAGCAGCAGAACGGAACCGTTTCGAATCTTCGGCAATGGTCACAGAAGCGTGTTGCCGCCTACGCTCGATCTCTAACCGCACACGTTGCCTTGCCGCTATCAATCATCCGCATCTCGCGGATCGGACTCGAAGCACCCGTTCTTGATGGCACCGGGGACTGGACGCTCAATCGAGGCGTGGGGCATATCGAGGGCACAGTCTCCCCTGGAGAGCGAGGCAACATCGGGATTGCCGGACATCGCGACGGTTTCTTTCGCGCGCTGAAAGATGTGGTTGTCGGGGACACGATCGAGCTTGATCTAAGGGACCGGGTCGAGTTTTACCGGGTCACCAGCATGCTGGTGGTCGCTCCCTCCGATATCAGTGTGCTGAGAAACCACTCACTTCCGACTTTAACCCTCGTGACGTGCTACCCCTTCTACTTCGTTGGGAATGCACCGAAACGATATGTAGTCCAAGCGGTACGGATAGGCTCCTCGGTCTCAAACGTTCCCTCAAATCAACTAGCCGCAGGAGTGGCCGCGCCAAGCCAAGGACTTCAGATTCCAGAGCCGCCAAAGCCAATCAAGGAGATGATTCAATGAATGTACAGAACGGAATCGCAAGCAGATGGGTGGTACTTCCGGCCGTAATGCTGTTTTTTGCCTTTGTGCTATGCGCCGCTGCGCAGGTGCAAACAACAACCTCGACGACCAGCGGACAGGCACAAAAGGAGGTTACCGTTGAACGCGGGGAAGTTGTTCATGTCTCAGGCAACGACTTGGTGGTCAAAATGGAAGATGGCTCACTTCGGGACTTCCACAATATTCCGGAGAGCGCCAAAGTCAATGTCGACGGCCAACAGCTCGGCATCCACGACCTGAAGCCAGGCATGAAGCTTCAGAGGACCATCACGGTAACAACAACACCCCAAACCATTACCACCGTCCAGAAAGTGACGGGAAGGGTCTTCCATGTAACGCCGCCGAAGCAAGTGATTTTGACCCTGGAGGATGGCACAAATCAAGCGTTCACCATTCCCAAGGATCAAAGGTTCAACATTAACGGACAAGAAGTAGACGCGTTTCACCTTAGGAAAGGAATGACGGTAACTGCGACAAAGGTCACTGAAGAACCGATCACTTCAATCGAGCATGCCCATGAAGTGAGCGGCACCATGCCTGCGCCACCACCAGCTCCTCCGGCTGAGCTTCCGGTATTGGTTGCGGTGCTTACCCCTATGCCGCAAGCACCACCGGCAGCAACCGCGCAGACGGCGCAAGAGTTGCCGAAGACCGGCAGCATGCTGCCGCTTCTTGCATTGCTCGGGATTGTGTCGCTCTCAGGTGGATTTGCGCTGAGGGTAGCTCGAGCGGTTTCGCGGACATAACCTTTTTGGAGAGTCAGGGGTCGGGTGTAAGCGCTTTGGCGCCACCCGGCCCTTTTTCTTTTGGGAGGGACCCTGAAACAAGACCTTGAAGGTTTGCGTTGTATCTATTGACCCGAGGACGCTTATTCCTCTCTAAGCCGCAATTAAGTGGTTGCGGATCGCATACTGAACGAGCTCAGCGTTCGTACGGACATTGAGAACTTCCATGATGCGATATTTGTGAAATGCCACTGTCCTGGTCGTCAGATTTAGAACCGCGGCAACTTCTTTCATGCACTTGCCTTCTGCCAGAAGCTGCAACACTTCCCGTTGGCGCTCGGTAAGCTTATCAGCCTCGTCTATGAGTTTTTTGTCCTGGCGAAGAAGAAAATCGACAGTGTCTTTCGCGATCATGGGCGAGAGGTACGACTTGCCTCGCAAGACTTCTCTCACCGCAGTCGCGAGTTCAGACGCAGCACAAGTCTTGAGCAGGTATCCTGACGCGCCGCGCCGAAAAGCCTCTGCGGCGAGGTCGGCATCATGATTCATTGTCAGAAAGATTAATTTTACCGACGGCAATAGTTCCTTAGCCTGCTGTGCTGCATCCAGGCCATTCAGGAGCGGCATTGCTACGTCGACAATTACAAGATGGGGACGGAATTCGGCGACAGCTCGCACCAAAGCACGGCCATCACTCACGGTTTGGACAACTTCATAGTCGTTTTCGAGAAGCTTACGACATGCTTCTGCAACAAGAGTGTGATCGTCAGCAATTAGGACTCGGGGAAGATTCCGGCGGACGCTGGGGATCATCTGCGGCTCCTTTATAGCCTGCCACGCTAGGGAAATGAGACAGCTGGGAAACTACCGGCTCTGATGAAATCCTTTCTTCCCCAAATGCTCGATGCTACTTCCGGTATCGCTGCGGCCTGCTGTTGTCAGTTTAGTTCAAGTACTCTACTACCGATATCAACATTCGCCAATAGTATTTCTACTAGGAAATGGCCCTGTCATGATTGCCAGTGCCTTTGTGTACACTCATGGAGACGCTAACGTCTCCGCCCTCCGCCAAAGCTCCTCGTTCCGCCCATAGAGCCGAAATTCTGCGTGCGCATTTGTCCGACGGATCGAGCGTTTTGCTGTTGCTGCAATTCCTGGGAGCGAGTCGCTGGTTGCCATCCGCTGCCACTATTTTGCGACCAGCTGGAATTCTGGCGGTCATAGCGATACACGGTTCCATTGTTGCCGGCATACACATTATTGTTGCCAACCGCAACTCCGTTGCCGGTGTTCGTATTGTAAGCAAAACCACCTCGGCCCGCACTTCCCTGCCCGCTGTAGATATTCCCGGCGTATCCAGCGCCTGCTCCGGCAACGACACCCGTACTTGGATTGTAGCCAACGGCACCACGACCGCCTCGGGTGTTGCCAGTGTAGATATTTGTGTTGGTACCGCGCCCGGCTACGCCCGTCGTTCCGCGTTGAGCATTCTGAAACCCGACGCGACTTCCTGCGCCATAGTTTCCGGTGTACGGATTTGCCCAGGCGGCACGAGTGCCGGCATACGCGCTGTTGCCCCACCGCCCATAAACGTTTGCGCTGGCATATCCTCCCCATCCGTATCCCCATGCTGGAGCCCAGCAGCAGCCCCCGTAGTATCCCCACGGCCCCCACCAGGGGTAAGCGTAGTACGGATAAGCGTAGCCATAGCTGTACCCGACACCGAACGTGAGGCTCCAACCTTCGCTCATGGTCCACGTAGTGGCGACCCCGACACCATAGGTGTAGGGAGCCCCGTACCAATAGGTACCGATGTAGGGCGGATAGTACCAGCCGGTGCCGTATACGACCGTCGTCGTACTTGAGGAGACCACGCTCCCGTAGTACCCGGGAGTGTACCCGACGTGCACGGCTTCTGGCGTTGAGCTGTAGACCTTCACATAAGTAACGTAGTGGAGGGGTGCGTTGGGGGGAATTGAGTAAATCTCGTCAGGCACCGTGGTTGCTACCGCCCAGGGTCCTTGAGGGGATGGACCGACAAACCAGACCGCGTTCTCTACAGCATAGTAGTTCTTATCGGCGACCCGTATGACCGGAGTTGCTGTATTCACAGCGTACTCTAATCCAGTCCCTTCGACGGGCTTGAACTTAGGTTCCCCGTCGTAGCGAACCTCTAGCTGCGCTTCGCTTCTGGAAATTGTCGCTGTTTGGGGAATCGAGTTTGCAATCAGGGCTTCCTTCGCCGGAGTAGTCCCAGGAACGGCTGCCAGGACACCAGCTTTGGGATGGTTCTCGGGAATTTTGGCAAAAGCCTCGGGCAAGGTCTTCATGCCCACGAATTGCCAGGGCCCATTTTCTAAAGATGCCGACTTGAACCAGCGACCGGCAAGCAAAATGTAAACTTCATTCGTGGCCGAGTCGCGAAATATGTTTGCGCTGGTGTTCTTCACGTAATCGAGGCCACCCCCCGGAATCGCCTCAAATTGTGGTGGTCCGGCGGAAACCAACAACTCTGCAGGGCCAAAGCTGACGAAGACCTGAGGGATCTTGCCGTCCTTTTCCGCTTGTTTCAAGGAAGGTGGCGCCTCGCCCTCTTTGCCTGCCTGTTGCTGCCTTTCCTGAATGCCTTTGCTAATCTCCTTCATGTCGCTTGGGATCTTTGAAGCGTAGGTCCATGGACCCTCAATATCCGGCGCTTGCATCCAGCCGTCCATGACGCTCAAGTAGCACTTCGAGTTCTTAATGTCGAGAATCACTGTCGACCTGGAATTGAGCAGCCGCTTGAGATCAGTGCCGCCTACGTCCTCAAACGTTGCCGGGCCATCCACCAAGAGAAGCAGGGCAGGTTTCGTGCTGAAGATGACGCGAGGAGGATCATTGTTCACGGGGAATTTTTTGATTGCTGCTTCGGCCGACTCGGAAACTTTGAGTGCGGCTTCAATCCGATCAAGAGCGATAACCTTACCTTTCACCGGGAGCTTGCTCTCAAGAAATGTGCGATATTCCCCCTCCCGGCTCTTCATGGCCGGGAACTCGACCTGGGTGATTTGAAAATTGTCCAAGGCAACTTGGCGGTTCACCTTATCGACTTCGGTGCGCGCCGTAAACGAGACGACCCCATATCTCGTCTTTTTCTCGGCGTTGTTCACGACGGCTAGGGCGGCGTAAGCAGTGAGTTCATCCCCAACCCAGCTCTTAATTTGCGGTTGGTACACGAGCACCGTCTCGTTACCTCGATCGGCCTGACGCGGCCAAGGAGCATCGGCTCCAACCCGTCGTGTGGGCTGCTCGGCAGTTGCCGTCGAAGAACCAGCGCCCGGGGCATGGGACGGGGCATCCGGCAAATGCTCCTGCTTCGCCGATTGAGCCCGGAGATCGGTCGACGGCAAAATCAGTGGACCCGCAAAACCGACACAGAAAAGGAACAGGAGAATCCGCATCATGACTGGCAAGAGCACATGTTTAAAGCACGCGATTGAGCACAAGTACTGGCAGTTGTGACAGGCGCACTCAGGGAAAATCCGGCCAAGCCAGTCAGAATGTCCAGCCCAGCGACGTGGCAATGCGCAAATCGTTCTTGGGCGCTGTAACAGGGGGACGAGTGTCATGATTCTCGTAAAGCTGGAGAATCCAATCGAAATTCCGCACCAGTTCGATTCGCTAATTGGACTGGGAGCTGAACCAGAAACGGCCCGGCTCGCTCACGCTCGAGAACAGGAAGGCACCCGAACTGAAATTCAGGGTCTTAAAACGATCGATGTTGCCGGTGAGGCGACGGCCGTCGTTAAGCGACACGATGAATACGTCCTTGCTCCGAAGACTCCGTACCTGCTTCCAGTCGAGATGTACGGAATCCTTCATGTACTCCGACTTGAAGACGAGTTCCCCGTGTTCTAGTTCTTTGATTTCTCCCGTGAAGCTATTCCCGTTCTTCATGGTGACGACGTCGTCTTTTCGCTTGGCCTTGGCGCCATTTGCAAGAAGAAACACCACCGTAATCAGCAGCACCATTCTTAGGAACAGCCAAGTCATCGCGTGGTCCATGTGCGCAGGTGGCCAGACACTCTCACTGGCACTAGTGACAGTGTGCAAGCTGGAGTGATTTTGAGAGTTTCTTGGTGAACTTGCGAGGGTCGACACGCATGACATTCCGTGTTCCGGCTACATGGATTGTGGGTCTGTCGAGCCTTCTTTGGAATTGCAGCATGGCCACCCGATTGCCGGCGCAAGATTCGCAACCCACCTCCTCCAGTCCGGCACCGAGCACATCCAGCAGCGATCAGCAGCCGGCGGCGAAGAAGAACACCATCGATTTCTACGGGTTTGTCATGCTCGACGCCGGCTACGAATTCGGGCAAACCGACCCGGACTGGTTTGACGTAGTGCGCCCCACGAAGCTGCCGTCCTTTAAAAATGAGTTCGGGGCGAATGGGAATGTGTACTTTAGCGTCCGCCAGACTCGGTTCGGCGTGAAGACCACAACCCCAACTCAATTCGGCGATCTCAAAACCCAGTTCGAGTTTGAATTGTTTGGCACTGGAGTCGATGCCGGCCAGACCACATTTCGTTTGAGACATGCCTACGGCGAACTCTGGCAATTTGGCGCGGGGCAGACGTGGAGCCCGTTCATGGACATCGATGTATTCCCCAACTCAGTGGAGTATTGGGGACCGAACGGGATGGTCTTTTTTCGAAATGTGCAGATTCGCTGGATGCCCCTTCGGACCGAGCGGAACGAGATCATCGTTGCGCTTGAACGTCCCGGGGCGAGCGCTGACCAGGGAGTCTATGCGGGACGAGTCGAGTTGCAAGGCATCAAACCGCATTTCACTATGCCCGACATTTCCGGGCATGTGCGCATCACCCGTAGATGGGGTTATCTCCAGGCCGCTGGCATTGTTCGCAAGATCGGATGGGTTGACACTAACCCGACGCCTACGCTGAACCTCACGGATCATGTGTATGGCTGGGGGGTGAATATCACCTCGAATCTCACGTTTACGGAAAATGACACCGCCAGGCTGGCAGTAGTCTACGGCGAAGGCATCGAGAACTACATGAACGATGCACCGGTCGATATTGGAGTAAAGAATAATCCCGGCAGCATTCTCCGACCCATTTTAGGCGTTCCCCTGCCGGTTTTAGGCGCCGTGGGTTTCCTGGATCATAACTGGAGCAAACGTTTCAGCACCTCGCTCGGATATTCACTGGTGAACATTTACAACTCCGATGCACAGAAGCCAAATGACTACCACCAGGGTCACTACGCATTGACCAATCTCTTGTTTCACCCGGTCTCGAAGGTCACGATTGGTGCTGAATTTCAGTACGGTCGACGGCTCAACTTTAGCGACGGCTTCAACGTCAACGACTATCGCTTGCAGTTTTCGTTTAAGTACGACTGGAAAAAGGTATTTGAGCTCTAAATAGGGATACCCTCACCGAGGTCCTGAACATTCCAAGGCCTAGGAAATAAAAAGCAACAACACCCGCGCGACCCAATGGATCTCTCGTATGCAAGCACCACGACTCATTGTTGCAAGAATTTTCGGAGATGAAGACATGAACAAGTCGTTTTTCATTCGAGTTCTCTACCCCGCGGCAATGTTCTTTCTGACAGGCATGCCGCCATTAACTTTCAGTGTTTTTGCAGAGACCGCCAAAGTTGAGGGCTTCATTCAAGCCCGCAACGGCGAAAACATGGTTTTGAGGACCGCTGATTCTCACCAGCTTGTAGTGGTTCTCAACGACAGCACCCAAGTAGGGCAAGTTCAAGGCATGCTCAAAGCGCGACGGAAAGAGATGTCGGTGGCCGCCCTGATCCCGGGCCTGCAGGTGAAGGTAGAAGGAGAATACGCTGACCCAAACAAGATGATAGCGTCTTCAGTGTCATTCAAGGGGAATGATCTCGAACGCGCACAGGCACTGCAAGCCGGCATGCACGAGAGCAACACGCAGCTGGAGACGCATCAGGCTAAATTAGAGGAACACGACGCGGCCCAAAAGAAGCACGAGGAGCAGCTCGCCGCTAACCAGTCGGCCATTGACGCAGCCGTCGCCCGCTTCGGCCAATTGGACGACTACTACATTTTTGACGAGGTAACCGTATATTTTGAAAACGGAAAAACCAAGGTCGACCCCAAGTACATGCCACAACTTCTGGACTTGGCCGAAAAAGCAAAGCCCATTAACGGTTACATGATTGAGATCAAAGGATACGCATCCTCGTCCGGCAGCACAGAATTGAATCAGCAACTCAGTGAGGACCGTTCCGAGGAAGTAACAAATATTCTGGTTCAGCAAGGGCATGTTCCGCTGACCAGAATGCTCGCCCCAGGCGCGATGGGTGAGAGCCATCAGCTCAATGCTAATGACAGCGAACAGTCAGAGGCCGCGAACCGTCGGGTTGTGGTCCGGATATTGCAGAACAAGGCAGTGGCTGGCATTTGACCCTGAGAACCTTGTCTGCGGCCTGTTAGTTTTGACAGTGCGAACCGCAGCTTCTTGTCCGTAGGATTCCTGCTCGTGATGAGCAATGAACAGGAATCTAGCAGCACCCCTTTTGCAGCGTGGGCCTCGAGCAACCGGGAACCTGCGAGCGTGACACTCTCTACAGGCTACCAGCAAGGGCCTTCGCTGCATTCGCATATTGCTTCTGTCGCGGATGGACACATCAAGGTCAGGCTTCTCCATGGGCTTGATCGGGCACAAAGACACGCAATTCTTGCGACTGCTACCTACCGATATTTCACACACGAAACCGTAGTTACCCATCAGGATGATCCAGCTGACCGCCTCTTCTTGTTGCTCCGCGGCTCCGCAAGATTCTTCTTTCTGACTCCCACCGGGAAGAAGGTTTATTTGCACTGGCTTTCGCCTGGGGAAATCTTCGGCGCTGCAAGCCTGCTGACAGAGACGGCAAACTTCATCGTGAGTACGGAAGTCTCCAAGGGAACCCACACGCTAGTGTGGCAGAAGAATGTTCTACGCAGTTTGATCAGGGTGTACCCTCTCTTGCTTGAAAACTCGTTGGCAGTAGCATGTGACTATCTGGTTTGGTATCTCGCAAGCCATCTCAGCCTGGTCAGCTGTAGCGCCCGCGATAGGCTCGCGCATGTGTTAGTCAGCTTGGCCAGTGGAATAGGGCAACCATCCAGCAACGGCACCCGGATTGAGATCACAAATGAGCAATTAGCCAACACCGCAAATGTCACTCTTTTTACGGCGAGCAGGCTGTTAAGAGAGTTTCATCGTAGTGGGGCCATTCTCAAAACGCGCGGCCAGGTGGTGATTTCCCGGCAAGATCGGCTGTTCCCCAACCGCCGGGAGATTGAAAGCAGGCGTGCCTAAGACAGTGATCCACCTAGCCGAATTGACAGTTTACTTGGTCTCTGAGGCCCCCTAACTTCGGTTAGTCCTCAACGGCGTACATGCGAACCTATGGACAGCCTCGTCAACCAAACCTACGATGAAATCCAGATTGGCACCACTTTTTCCTTTCCTCACCGTCTGACGAAAATGGAAGTGGACGCCCTTGCTTTTGTTTCAGGAGAAACGGACGGATTCCAGATCGAAACCGGGGAGGGCGCCCTCAAGGACCAGGTTGCCCAAGCGGTCGCAGGAGAAGCCCTGATTTCGGCACTGTTGAAGCGCCGATTGCCTGGCCCTGGTACGACCATTGTTGCGCAGGATCTCACTTTTTCTGGACAGTTAGGGACCGGCGATGAAGTCCATGGGACCATTGTCGCTCGCGAAAAACATGACAAAGGAAAACTGGTCGTCTTTGAATGTCACCTAGCTCGTGGTGAGGAGACAATCGTTAGGGGCAGAGTGACCGTCGCGGCCCCCAGCGTTCGAATCAAGTATGACAATATTGCGACGCCTGAAATCATCCTTCGCAGAAATGACGCGTTTCGCAGAATTCTCCGGCGCTGCTATTCCCTGCCACCCATCACCTGCGCGATCGTGCATCCTTGCGATCGAGACTCACTATTAGGTCCGATCGAAGCTGCCAAGCGGGGCTTGATCGCGCCGGTCTTTGTCGGTCCCGAGCATAAGATCCGAGCTGTCGCGGATGAGGAACGCGCGGATCTTTCGCCCTATCAGATCGTTGCAACCTCGCACAGCCACGAGTCGGCACAAAAAGCAGTGGCTATGGCTCGCGCTGGCGAGGTGGAGTCCCTCATGAAGGGCAGCCTACACACAGACGAGCTGATGAGCGCGGTTGTGCCATCATCGACCGGACTGCGAACCGCCCGACGGGTCAGCCACGTTTTTGTGTTGGATGTGCCCTCCTACTCGCGCCTGCTGATGGTAAGCGATGCCGCCATCAATATCGCCCCAACGGCAAAAGAGAAACTCGATATCGCGCAAAACGCAATTGATTTGGCCCATGTACTCGGCATCGCCGAGCCGCGGTTGGCAATTCTTGCGGCCGTCGAAACCGTGAATCCCGACATGCAATCCACCGTAGACGCTGCGATGCTCTGCAAAATGGCGGACCGCGGCCAGATCACCGGCGCGGTGCTCGATGGCCCACTGGCGTTCGACAATGCCATCAACGAAGAAGCTGCGCGGGTAAAGAAGATCGTCTCGCCGGTTGCAGGCAAGGCCGATATTCTCCTCGTACCAGACCTTGAGGCCGGCAATATCCTTGCCAAACAGTTGCAGTATCTCGCCGGAGCGGAAAGCGCTGGTATCGTGCTTGGCACGCGGGTTCCGATCGTGTTGACCAGCCGCGCCGACACAGTGCGCACCAGACTCGTATCGACCGCCGTGATGAAGCTGGTCGCTCATTCCAAACGCGACGCCACCCTGGGCGCGCTTCGCGAGGCATCACGTGCTGCATGAAGCAATTGGGGTTCTGAACTCAGGGTCTGCAAGCATCAAATTTGCGTTGTTCGGGGTCGACGGGGGCGAGCTACATCCCACCCTCAAAGGACAAATCGAAGGCATTTACACCAGGCCGCACTTCATTTCAAAGTCGTCCTCGGGGGCGAAAGACGAACACTTGTGGGATGAAGGAACGAAGCTCGGCCACCGGGACGCAACCGAATATTTGCTGGCATACTTACGAAACCAGCTCGCGGGCATTCAGTTGTTAGGAGTTGGGCATCGGGTTGTGCACGGAGGAGTTGTATTCACGCATCCGGTAAGGGTAGATCGCGCTGTGCTGAGTGCGCTGGAGAAACTGATTCCCCTCGCACCTCTGCATCAACCATATAACCTTGCACCCATGTACCTGGCGCTCGAGCGCGCACCTCAGTTGCCGCAAGTAGCCTGCTTCGACACGGAATTTCATGCCACAGCTCCGGGAGTCGCGCAAATGTTCGCCATCCCTCCCGAATTGCAAGACGAGGGTCTGCGTCGCTACGGATTTCACGGGCTTTCCTATGAATACATCTCATCCCTAATGCCACAGTTCGACCCAGCAGCAGCAGCCGGCAAGACCATCGTGTTACATCTTGGGAATGGCGCCAGCATGTGCGCCATGGATTCTGGAACAAGTGTGGCTACCACCATGGGGTTTACGGCAGCGGATGGCCTGGTTATGGGAACACGTTGCGGTTCGATCGACCCCGGGGCACTCCTTTATCTTATGGATCAGCGAGGGATGGACGCGCGCGCGATTGAGAAGCTGATTTATCACCAATCAGGGTTGCTGGGCGTTTCGGGCCTTTCCAGCGACATGCGTACCCTGCTCGACAGCAGTCAACCGCGGGCAAAGCTGGCTGTGGATCTTTTCGTTTACCGGATCCAGCGCGAAATGGGATCCCTTGCGGCATCCCTCAAAGGCATAAATGCAATCGTCTTTACCGGGGGAATCGGTGAAAACTCCCCTGCCATACGCGAACGAATCTGCCGCGATGCTGCCTGGCTTGGAGTTGAACTGGATTCCGAGGCCAACAATGCCGGAAAACGCAGAATCAGCACCAAGGGAAGCCGAGTTGCAGCATGGGTCATTGCCACAAACGAAGAGCTGATGATTGCGCAGCACACGCTGCTGAACTTGCAAGCATCTCGCTACGGGATCTCTTCGGAACACTTCGTACCTGCTGCCTAACCATTTCCGATTCGCGATCCCAGCTTTCCTGCCGGCACCTACCTTGTTCCTTAGATACTGAGAACAGACCGAACACCGGCAAAGCCATCCTGGGGCGCAGCACAAAATCCTTTGATGGCCGCTTTTCGGGTTGGTCGACTGGGAGGTGGTGGTGGTTTCGGTGATGGCAGATTGCTCGCCGTCTCACGATAGGCAGCAGCACCGCTCCAACCAAGCAAGAGACAGCAAAAAGAACGGCTCTCAACTGATCAAGTGATTCTTGAGCGCATAGTGAAGCAGGTCCACATTGTTCTTTAGACCGAGAGTCTGCATCAAGTTGTATTTGTGAAAGGCCACCGTACCGGGCTTGACATTTAACGTGCTCGCAATCTCTTTCATGGTCATGCCCTCGGCGAGCAATTGCAAAATCTCGCTCTGGCGCCTGGTGAGCCGCTTTTTAGAATCCAGGGACTCTCTGTTCTGCAGAAGAAACTCCACTATATCTTTGGTGATGAGAGGTGAAAGGAATGACTCTGACCGGAGTGCCTTGCGCACAGCGGTGATCAGTTCTTCTGCTGCTGCGCTCTTGACGACGTAACCAGACGCCCCCCGACGGAATGCTTCTGCGGCAACACTTGGTGCCATATTCATCGTTAGATAGACCAGCTTGCAGGAGGGCAGCATCTGCTTGACCTGTTCGCCCGCGTCCAGGCCATTCAGTTGCGGCATTCCAACGTCAATGATCACGAGATCTGGCTTGAGCTCGCGAACGACCTCCAGCAATTCTCGTCCATTCTTCACAATGGCCAAGACTTGAAATTCCGGCTCGAGAAGGTTTTTGCAGGCTTCGGCGACCAGAGTATGGTCGTCCGCGATTAAGAGCCGAGCCTTCTGGCGATATTCAGTGGCGCACAAGTCACGATCACCGGCGCTTTCTGGTGGTTCTAAGCAAGGGTAGGAGACCGTCGAGCGAATCGTAACTGGCATTAATGGCAGCATCTAGACACTGTCGAAGGGGTGTGCCCATCGCAGTCGCACCGCGGCCACCGGTCTGACCGCAAACGTCAGGCGGAGATGCGTCTCCCTTCTCCTTGCAGGCCGGGTGATAGGAAGAAGTTGTTCTCGAGAGCACTCTCAATCGCAGGAATGAGGTCGGTTGCAAGGCGAGGTTTTAAAACATACCCGCGTGCTCCGGTCGCGAGCGCCGCCTCAACGAAATCCGAGTCATCATGCACGGTCAGGAATATAACCTTGGAACAGCAACCCACCGCCTTGAGCCGAAAAGCGGCTTCTATTCCGTTGACGAGCGGCATGAAAACGTCCAAGACAAGAATCTCGGGCTGCAACGCAGGCACAACCTCAAGTAGATCTTTTCCGTTTATGGCCAAGCCCACAATGTGGTATTCGTCCTGCAGGGTCATGGCTACGGCTCGCAGGATTTCTTCCTGGTCGTCTGCGAGAAAGACGCTGTGCTTAGCCTTTTCAATGTTTGGAACCGCAATGGCGCTTTTCGGTTTGGCGGATTTCGCCCCCGTGCGGCCATACAACGCGAGTTCAAGGCGGTTCCGGCTCATGACCCAAGAATACCGAAAAGCAGAACATGGTCTGCTGGCAAGCGATGAAGCATTACCATTCTTATGATTGAGTCCCTTCACAAAGAAGTCCGTAGCTTGTGATTGTCATTCCGGCTGTAAACGCGGAGTACCTATAAGGTCTGCAGCTGCTCCTGTCAGTTCTGGCAGTTTCGTATAAAAGCCATGACTTCTACTCTTTCCTAGCTAGCTGGATTGGCGACAAGCAGTTGTTAAATTGACGATTGCATTTCTTGGCCATGCGTTGCGACGAAGATCACACCCAAACTTTCCAGGTTCGATCATCTAAGGGGCGGATCGGCGAATTTAGACCCTCCCTGATTTCTCTTGCCATCATGGCAGCCGTGCTGCTCAGCAGTTGCGGCAAGGAGAAACAGGTAGGAGCAGCCGCTCCTGTTCCCGAGGTTGAGGTAACCCCGGTTGTCCAACAAGACGTTCCTCTTTATGCGGAATACATTTCCACGCTCGACGGCTATATCAACGCGCAGATCCAGTCTCAAGTGACCGGATATTTGTTGCGGCAAAACTATTCCGAGGGAACCATTGTCCATAAGGGAGATGTGCTGTTTGACATTGACCCGCGACCATTTCAGGCCGCTTTGGAGCAAGCCAAAGGGCAACTGGCACAAGCTCAAGCACAGCTGGGCAAGACGAAACTCGACGTTGAACGTGACACACCCCTAGCCAAAGAAAGCGCCATCCCGCAGGCCCAACTGGACAACGACATTCAAGCGCACCAGGCTGCCGAAGCCGTGGTTGTCGCCGCGAAGGCGCAGGTAGACCAAGCACAGCTGAATCTGGGATTCACAAAAGTCAGATCATTAATCACGGGAGTGGCTGGGTTGGCCAAAGCGCAGATCGGCGATCTGCTCGCCCCCAATACGGTGCTTACCACCGTGTCCCAGGTGCAGCCGATCAAGGCATATTTCGCTATCAGCGAACAGCAGTATTTAACTTTTTCTCGACGCATCAGTGAAGTGACAGAGCGCAAGCGAAACATGCCGGCGGCCAAGATGCTGGAACTCGTACTGTCGGATGGGAGTGTCTACCCGCAAAAGGGTTGGGTCGTGCTTGCAGACCGGCAGGTTGATGTGAAGACGGGAACGATTCGCATTGCGGGTGCCTTCGACAATCCGGGCGCCATCCTTCGTCCGGGCATGTTCGGGCGCGTTCGTGCGGTCACCGGCACAGCGCGGGGGGCGCTGCTCGTACCCCAACGTTCCGTCGTCGAAACCCAGGGCAGCTATAGCGTCGTCGTGGTTGGCTCAGACAACAAGGCCAGCATACGCCCGGTCAAGACCGGTGAGCGCTATGGCGAAATGTGGATTATTACGGAAGGTGTTCGCCCGGGCGAACAGGTTATTGCAGAAGGAGTTCAAAAAGCTAAGGAAGGCATGCCTGTGCTTCCGAAGCCATTCGACGCGGGCGCGAGGAAAGAATAGTCCATATGGCTAATTTCTTCATACGCCGCCCGATTGTAGCCATAGTTATCGCCATCCTGATGGTCATCATGGGTGCGATTGCCATGTTGCGCCTGCCAACCGCGCAATTTCCGAATATTGCTCCACCGGAAACACAAGTAAAAGCAACCTACCCCGGGGCGGACTCGCAAACCGTTGAACAATCTGTCGCGACGCCAATTGAGCAGCAGATGAGCGGTGTGGACAACATGAACTATATGTATTCCAGCAACGCTAACAACGGGCAAATGTCGCTCACCGTCAACTTCGATATCAAGACGGATCCAAACACAGATCAAATTCTCTCGCAGATGCGGACCAATCAAGCGAATTCGCAACTGCCTTCCGATGTCATCAATTATGGCGTGACCGTGCAGAAATCCACGATGGCCCCCTTGATGCTCATCACGCTTTACTCGCCCAAGGGAACTTATGACAACATCTTCCTTGCCAACTATTCCTATATCAATCTCAATGATCAACTGACACGCGTTCCTGGGATCGCAAGCGTGACAGTTTTCGGGGCAGGACAATACTCCATGCGGTGCTGGGTAAAACCAGACCAACTGGCCAAGATGGGCGTCACCGTGCCCGAGATCGTGAAGGCCATTCAGACACAGAACACGGTAAACCCCGCGGGTCAGATTGGTGGCGAACCCGTTCCGAAGGGTCAAGATTTCACTTACGCAGTTTTGGCGCAGGGCCGTTTGCCCTCGGCGGAGGAGTTCGGCCAGATTGTTGTGCGCGCCAATCCCGATGGTTCCATCCTGCGATTGAAAGATGTCGCACGGATGGAACTCGGGGCCCAAACCTACAATCTGGTCGGCCGCTTCAACGGCAAACCTGCGGCGGTCGTAGCGCTCTATCAGCTCCCAGGATCGAACGCCGTGCAAGCAGCCGCCGGAGTTCGCAAGCTCATGCAGGAGGTTAAGCAGCGCTTTCCTCAGGACCTCGATTATGACATTGCGCTGGATACGACCCTGGCTGTCACAGAAGGCTTGCGGGAAATCAAGAAAACGCTTTTTGAAGCCATCATACTGGTCATTATTGTTGTCTACATTTTCCTGCAGGGCTGGCGAGCTACTCTCATTCCCTTGCTAGCAGTGCCAGTTTCTCTGGTGGGAACGTTCGTGGTTTTTCCTGCCCTCGGATTTTCAATCAACACACTTTCTTTGTTTGGGCTGGTGCTCGCGATTGGCCTTGTGGTTGACGACGCGATCGTCGTGGTCGAGGCCGTGGAACACCATATTGAGCACGGCATGACTCCGAAAGATGCGGCATTCAAGGCCATGGAAGAAGTGTCCGGCCCGGTGATTGCGATCGCGCTCATTCTGGCGGCTGTCTTCGTGCCCACCGCCTTCATTCCAGGAATCACCGGGCGCTTGTACCAGCAGTTTGCCATCACCATTGCAATCTCGGTAATCTTCTCGGCTTTCAATGCCCTGTCATTGAGCCCAGCGCTGTCGGCGCTCATGCTTCGTCCGCGAAAAGAAACGCGGGGTCCGCTCGGGAAGTTCTTCCGCTGGTTCAATCGTGTATTCGGGCGCAGCACTGACGGGTACGTGAGTGTGTGCGGAACTCTGATCCGTAAAGCGGGCTTCAGCATGTTGTTGCTGCTGGGAATTGCATTGTTGGCAGGATGGTTCGGCTCCCGCTTGCCGCGCAGCTTCCTTCCGGATGAGGATCAGGGGTATGTATTTGCCGGATTACAGCTTCCCAATGCGTCATCCCTGCAGCGCACGAGTGACGCTTCCCGGGTTATCGAAGGCATGATTTCGAAGACGCCCGGCGTACACTCCGTCACTTCGGTGGTGGGGTACAGCATGTTGAGCGGCGTCCAGAACACATATAGTTCTTTCTTTTGGATCACGCTAAAAGACTGGGCAGAACGCAAAGCCCCCGACGAGCAATATGAAGCCATCAAACAAAACTTAAATAAGAAGCTTGCTGGGGTCACCGAAGGCATCGCCTTCTCCTTCCCTCCTCCGGCGATTCCCGGAGTTGGCGCATCGGGCGGTTTTACCTTTATGTTGGAAGATCGCGCGGGAAAGGACCCGGATTTTCTAAGCCAAAATCTCACCAAGTTCATGGCGGCTGCTCGCAAGCGTCCGGAACTGGGTAGCATCTATACGACCGCTCTCCCCTCGGTTCCCCAAGTTTTCGTCGACGTAGACCGGCCCAAGGTGATCGCTCAGGGGGTTCAGCTCTCTGATGTCTACAAGACTCTGCAGACATTCATGGGCGGTCTGCTCGTCAACTACTTCAATCGCTTTGGCCGCCAATGGCAGGTCTTTGTGCAGGCAGAAGGAGAGTATCGAACGCGGGCGGAAAACCTCGGCCAGTTCTATGTAACCAATGATTCAGGTCAGCCCGTACCCTTGAGTACGCTTACTAGGATTAAGGCGAGAGCTGGACCCGAGTTCACCCTGCGTTTCAATCTCTATCGCAGCGTGCAAATCAACGGCAGCGCCGCGCCAGGGTACAGCTCGGGCCAGGCAATGAAAGCGCTGGAAGAGACCTTCGCCTCAACCATGCCGAGCGAAATGGGGTTCGACTACATGGGGATGTCGTATCAGGAGAAAAAAGCGGCAGAGGGGGTCTCGCCGGCTGTCATCTTTGGCATGTCGCTCCTGTTTGTATTTTTGATCCTCGCCGCCCAATACGAGAGTTGGTCTTTGCCGTTCAGTGTATTGCTCGGAACGCCGATTGCCGTATTTGGCGCATTCTTCTTTCTTTGGGCACGCTCGCTCGAAAACAATGTGTACGCGCAGATTGGGCTGGTGATGCTGATCGGCCTATCCGCCAAAAACGCTATTCTGATCGTCGAATTTGCCAAGATGGAATACGACAAGGGCAAGTCCGCTGAAGAGGCAGCCCTGATCGGCGCGAAATTGCGCCTCCGACCGATTCTGATGACGGCGTTCGCCTTCATTCTGGGCTGTGTGCCCCTATGGACGGCCGCGGGTGCAGGTGCCATATCTCGCCGGGTACTGGGAACAGCGGTGATTGGTGGTATGCTGGCCGCCTCCCTCATCGCAATCTTTCTCATTCCAGTCAGCTTCGATGCAGTAGAACGATTGGCTCACCGCAAGAAGGTGCATGGCCCAGGTCATTCACCCGTGATTGCGCCGTCCGAGGGAGACTGAGGTGATTTGTAAGTTTTGTATTACCGTAGCCGCCTCTCTCGTACTCAGTTCATGCGCGGTGGGGCCGAACTACAAGCGACCGGTGACATCCGTACCTGACTCCTATCGGGGAGCAACCCCGGACCAACAAGCGGGGACGGCGCTCGGGGATGAAAAGTGGTGGTCCGTTTTTGAGGATCCAGGATTGCAGTCCTTGGTCCGGGAAGCTCTCAGCCACAACTATGACGTTCGCATCGCGGCTGAACGGGTGCTGCAAGCCCAAGCGGCACTCGGCATCACGCGGGCAGACCAGTTTCCCACCATCACCGCCGGGCTGAGCGCGTTCAACGAGCGCTTTCCCAAATCCAGGGTTACGCCGGAGTTTGAAACGAGTCCGATTCAGGCCAACCTTTCTATGGCCTGGGAGCTGGATTTCTGGGGAAAATTCCGACGCGCCACCGAGTCCGCGCGAGCCAATCTGTTGGCCAGCGAATGGGCCCATCGAGCCGTAATTTCAACCCTTGTCAGCAATGTTGCGACGGCGTACTTCCAACTTCTCGAACTCGACGCTGAAATGGCGATTTCGAGGCGTTCCCTGACCTCGCGGCAAGAATCTCTTCGCCTGGTTGAGATTCGGGAAAAGGGGGGAAACACATCGCTGATGGATGTGCGGCAGTCCGAACAACTGGTTTACACCGCGGCTGCTGCCATCCCTGACTTGGAGAGACGAACCGAACAGCAGGAGAATTTCATAAGTATTCTAGTTGGCAGAAACCCGGGACCGATCACTCGCGGCAAGCCTTTGCTCGAGCAAGTGGTGCCTCCGACCGTTCCTGCCGGATTGCCTTCGACCTTACTTGCGAGGCGTCCTGATATCCAATCCGCTGAACAACAACTGATCGCTGCCAATGCGCAAATAGGTGTTGCCCGAGCGGCCTATTTTCCACAAATCAGCATCACCGCAACGGGTGGATACCAGAGCACTGCGCTCACGAGCCTGTTCAGCGGACCTGCCGGACTTTGGAGTTTCGGAGGCCAACTGGTTCAGCCCGTCTTCACAGCAGGCAGAATTCGATCGAACGTTCGGTTCACCGAGGCGCAACAACGGCAAGCGGTTTTGGTTTATCAGCAATCCATCCAGCAGGCATTTCGCGAGGTAGCAGACGCGCTCGTTGCCTATCGCAAGCAACAGGAATTCCGCCAACAACAAGCATTGCTCACTGCCGCGGCTGAAGATGCAACCAGATTAGCGAATACCAGATATCGCGGCGGGGTCAGCAGTTACCTCGAAGTGCTCGACAGCGACACACGATACTTTGACGCACAACTCGGGCTGGCGCAGGCACAACTTAATGAGCGCCTTGCCTTAGTCCAGGTGTACAGCGCCCTCGGCGGGGGATGGCAACAGTAAGTCTGGTTTTCCCTTCCTCTCACAAATCCCATTCTCATCAGTTGTGACTAGAAACTTCCTAGTCCGCACACTGCAACTTCTCGCAGTACCCGAACCACGCCCGCAAAGACAGAGTATCGAAATGGCTCTGTTGTTCTCAGGCAGCAAACCGCAGGGAACAAAGCCAGGTGACGGCCTGTGCTTTCACCTTAGTCGTTGCCGGTTCCTGATTGGGTCCGTCTTGTTATTGTGCACAGGCCCAGCGATTGCACAATTGCCGAGTTCGCCTGAGATACCTATCCGTTGCGAGGATGCCCTCAGCATTCCACCAGAGGATATGCAACGCATACGTGTTGGCGCGGAACAGGGAGAGGTAGAATCACGGTGCGTGCTGGGCATTGCCTACTATGTTGGGAAGCTGGGCAAGCCTAACTACCAGGAAGCGCTCCGATGGCTGTCGATCGCCGCCAATCAAGGTAGCAGCTTGGCGCAAGTGTATTTGGGATACTTTTACGAATTCGGACTTGGCGTCGAGCAGGATGATCGCCAGGCAGTCCGATGGTTCCAGGCGGCTGCTGCGAATGGATATCCGGTTGGCCAGAACAACCTCGCAAACATGTACCTGGAGGGCCGCGGTGGACTTCCGCAAGATAACGTGGAGGCGCTAAAGCTGTTTCGCGCGGCTGCCGAGCGCGGCTCCTCAGGGGCAAGATTCAATGTAGGAGCGATGTATCTCAAGGGCACAGGAGTGCGCAAGGACTACAAGACAGCGTTCTCTTTCTTTCAACTTAGCGCCAACCAGGGAGAAACTTTGGCCGAAGCCTATCTTGGCTACATGTACCTGATGGGCTACGGTACAAACCGCGACTACAAGGCAGCCTTGCATTGGTTCCAAATCGCTGCCGACAAAGGTCTACCGGAAGCACAATTCGACATGGGCACCGTGTATCGCGACGGACTGGGCGTACCGAAGGATCAAAGGCAGGCGATGAAGTGGTTTTGTGCAGCTGCAACTCGTGGTTTGCCGGCCGCTCAGAATGAGGTTGGGCAGCATCTAGCCGGTGCTTCCTCTCAAACCAGAGACTATGTTGCCGCCGCTAAATGGTATCGCCATGCTGCCGAGCAGGGTTTTCCCCCAGCTGAAATGAACTTAGGCCTCTTGTACGCGAACGGTCTGGGACTTCCCATCGATCACGTTGAGGGATTCGTATGGTTCAGCAAGGCAAAAGCCGCCGGTTTGAAACAGGCGGCGAAAGCACTCACGCAGATCAGGAGCATCATGACGCCTCGGCAACTGAACACAGCGATGGCCATTCTCTCGACAGGCGGCACGCCTGCGGAAACCAGTAAGCCGGAGGTGACTGGTCGAGATGGAAGCATGACCTGCCCGGCTGATTCATCCAGTTTTGCGAGCACCCAGCAACATTGAGTCGGTGCGCTCTCCCAAGAAACCTAGAACGATCCTACCGATGCTTCTTTCAGCTATCCAAGATGAACGCTTGCCGCCAGGCCAGCATTTCTCTTGCCATAACCCTGGTACTTCTGTCAGTCGTTGTTGCCTATTGATTTTCTTACCCTTGCATTGCTTGCTATGTACGTTAGTCGCAACTTCCTACGTGAGCCTAAACGCATGGGCAGGACGTGATTGTGCAAGGCAAGTGAAAAATGGAGCCGCCTGTTGAGTGCAAAGTCGATTAACGTTCCGACCGCGATCACACTGATCGAGTTCATGCTTTGCATCCGAATCACGATGCACAGTCACTGGGCAAACGCGGTTGAACAACTCAGGGCAGGGCCGAGCGTTGTGAGCCTGCTGCTCACTCTGCTGACGCCTGTCATCGTTCTGGCTGTCTATTTTTCCGACCTCGTCAAATATTGGATCCCGGGGAAATCTCGGAATGCTTTGCCTGCTGCTCGGAGGGCTGGCAGCAGGTGTACTTATGACTACTCAACAAAAGATGACCTCAAGACGACGGTCATGGACGCCTGGATTGGGGCGTAAATCTCGGTGAGTCGGCAAGAGCGCGGCATAGTTCAAAGACGAAGGACGGAGGAATCCAAAATGGGCACCAACACCGCCTGGAACACTAGGCAGGCTGTGACGGGCGAGAGCGCTTCAGTCCTTCCGATTAGGAAAGGCAGAGACGCACCTCTGGAAAGATACGGATGCGACCCGATTCACTTTTCTGGAACGGAGAACGGTCTCTACGAACGCCACCTCCTGTTTGATGGTGCTATCCCGATGGATGCAGCCGATGCTCGCGCACGTTTCGACGCATTCGCCCATTCCGTCCGCGACGTTCTGTCCCAACGGTGGGTTCTGACCGAACGTACCTATGAACAACGGAACCCCAAGCGGGTCTATTACTTGTCCATGGAATATCTCTTGGGTCGTTCCCTGGCCAACAATGTAACTAATCTTTTGCTCGAATCACTGGTGCGTAATAGTGTCAAAAGCAAAAACTTGAAGTGGCTCGAACTGATCGAACAAGAACCTGATGCAGGGTTGGGAAATGGCGGCCTCGGGCGTTTGGCAGCATGCTTCCTCGACTCCATGGCCACTCTAGAGCTCCCGGCAATGGGCTATGGCCTTCGCTATGAATATGGAATCTTCAAGCAGTGCTTGGACTCAGGGTGGCAGGAAGAGCGTCCCGATAACTGGCTACGCGTGCCCGATCCATGGGAAGTCATGCGCTATCAGGAATCGGTTGAGGTGCGCTTAAATTGCTCCTTTGAATTGAAAAATGGAACGCTACACGCCGTGCCCGGCCAGCCGTCTACTCTCATCGCCATCCCTTTTGACCGCCCGGTGGTAGGTTATGGAGGCAAAAACATCAACACACTCCGGCTATGGTCAGCTTCGACCCCGGACTTTTTTGATTTCCAGGAGTTCAGTGCTGGAGATTTTGTTGGAGCGCTTGCTGGAACACTTTCGGCGGAGACCATTACAAGAGTGTTGTACCCCGATGACTCCACGAGTGCCGGGCAGGGCCTCCGATTCGTTCAGGAGTACTTCCTTGTAGCCGCCTCTCTCGCGGACCTGATACGCAGGTTCCGGCGCACGAATAACGATTGGGCGGCTCTTCCGCAAAAGGCTGCAATTCAACTCAATGACACGCATCCGGCACTGGCGGTCCCCGAGCTCATGCGGATTCTTCTGGATGATGCTCATCTCGACTGGGACGACGCATGGACCATCACGCAGCAGACGCTTGCCTATACCAACCACACGCTTTTACCCGAGGCTCTTGAACAATGGCCGGTTACTTGGTTTGAGATGATGCTGCCTCGGCACCTTGCGATGATCTACGAAATCAACCAGAGTCTGCTCGATGCAGCAGAGTCACGATTCCCCGGAGACGCCGGGCGCCGCTCCAGAATCAGCCTCATTGACGAACGTTTCCCCAAACACGTCCGCATGGCGAATCTCGCGATCGCAGGCACCCATAGCACCAACGGCGTTGCCGCGTTGCATTCGCAGCTTCTGCGGACCACCACTGTTAAGGAGCTTGGGGATCTGCTGCCAGAGCGCTTCAACAACAAAACCAATGGGGTGACGCCGCGACGTTGGTTGTTGCTAGCCAACCCGGAGCTGGCCAGCTTGATTAGCGAGGCGACTGGAGAACAATGGGTAACCGACCTGCGCCTGCTAAGCCGGCTCACCAGCCTCTCGGATGACAAAGGCTTCCAAGATCGCTTTCTGCAGGTGAAACGTCAAGCCAAGTGCCGGTTTTCTGATTGGCTAAGATCCAGCTTAGGACAAGTTGTCGATCCTGATACGATCTTCGATTCACAAATCAAGCGTGTGCATGAATACAAACGCCAATTGCTAAATGTTCTCCGAATCGTCGTGCTGTACAACCGGCTCCGGGCAAATCCCCAGTCGGTTTCACCCGCCAGGACATTTTTCTTTGCTGGAAAAGCAGCCCCAAGCTACAAACTTGCGAAGCTGATCATCAAGCTGATCAACAGCGTTGCTGCAACGATCGATCGCGATCCACTGATCCAACAACGCCTTAAGGTTGTATTCGTTCCCGACTACTCCGTGTCCGTAGCTGAGCATCTGATTCCTGCTAGCGACATCTCCAACCAGATCTCAACCGCCGGCTACGAGGCCAGCGGAACCAGCAATATGAAGTTCATGATGAATGGAGCATTGACGGTGGGTACTCGTGATGGAGCCACCATCGAGATGGCGGCGGAAGCAGGCGAGGACAACTTGTTCTTGTTCGGGCTCACGGCCGAACAAGTCGCAAGCAGCCGCAGCTGGTACCGTCCCGCCTGGCACTATGAAAATGAGCCCGAGACCCGCGCTGCACTCGATCTGATCTTTTCCGATCACTTCAACGAAACCGAGCCCGGAATTTTTCGTCCCTTGCGCCAGATGCTTTTTGAGAATGGCGATTACTATATGCACCTCGCAGACCTACCTTCTTATCTGGATGCCCACAAAAGAACGAGCACTCTTTATGAACAGCCGAGGGCATGGGCATCGAAGGCGATTCTCAACGTTGCGAATTCCGGAAAATTCTCGAGCGACCGAACCATCGCGGAATATGCAAACGAAATCTGGAATGCGGTCCCGTGCCGTATCGAGAGCAGCACATTATGAGACTAGCAGAATGCCTTACGTGCAGGGCAGGAGTATCTGGCTGGGAGATCTCGGGCGGGAGCTCTTTCTGGCTGGGGATTTCAAAGATTGTGGCGACAAATATTTGATGAGTTTTCTGTGAGGACGCGTGAACTTGCTAGAGTTTGCCAACCCGCCCCGTGCAAGCCGCACCGTATGGAAAAGCCTGGAAGTTCACCACAAGAAGATCCGTCCGCTTCACATACGCGATCTCTTTGCTCAAGACCCAGCGCGCGGGGAGCGCTTCGTGGCCGATGCAGCCGACATAGTCTTCGACTATTCGAAGAACAGGGTCAACGACACCACCATAGGCCTCCTCCTCCAACTGGCCAAGGAATCAGGCGTTCAGGCACGCATTGATGCTTTGTTTCGCGGAGAGGAAGTCAACACCACGGAGCGCCGCCCTGCGCTCCATGTGGCTCTTCGGGCCCCCAGGGGAGCCTCGATCTTTGTGGATGGACTGAATGTTGTCGCTCAAGTCCATGCCGTGCTCGACAGAATGAGCCACTTCTGCCATCGCGTGCGTAGCGGAGAATGGAAAGGACATACTGGTAAACGCATTAAAAATGTAATCAACATCGGCATCGGTGGATCGCAGCTAGGCACGGAGATGGCCTACCGAGCCTTGAGATATTATGCCGATCCAACCATAAATTTCCGATTCGTGTCCAATGTCGATGAAAGTAGTTTTGGCGAAGCTACGCGTGAGCTCGATCCCGCTGAGACTCTGTTTGTTGTCTGCTCCAAGACCTTCACCACTTCCGAGACCATCGCCAACGCAAATGCAGCTCGGCAATGGCTGGGGGATGCTTTGGGCATGGAACGTAGCGTTGTAGCCAAACATTTTGTTGCCGTCTCCGCAGATCCCGCACAAGTTGCAAAGTATGGCATCGACGCAGCAAACACCTTCGAATTCTGGGATTGGGTCGGAGGCCGCTATTCCTTGTGTTCGGCAGTCGGCATCCCTCTCATGTTGGCCATCGGTCCGGAAAAGTTCCGCGAGATGCTCGAAGGATTTCACCAAATGGACGCGCACTTCCTGGCAACCCCCTTCCATCGCAACTTGCCGGTGCTGATGGGGTTACTGTCCATCTGGTACAACAACTTCTTTGGATCCCAGTCTGTGGCAATACTCCCTTACGATCAGTATCTCGACGGTTTTCCCGCGTATCTGCAACAGTTGACGATGGAGAGCAACGGCAAAGATGTAACCTTGATTGGAACCGACGTGACTCGAGATACCGCCCCTATTTGTTGGGGGGAACAGGGAACCAACGGTCAACATTCCTTTCATCAGCTTCTACATCAGGGAACAAGAATTGTGCCGTGCGACTTCATCGTTTTTTCTCAAGCCCTGCATCCTAATCGACACCAGCACGACATGCTCGTCGCAAATGCATTCGCCCAGGCCGAAGCCCTGGCATTCGGCAAGACCGCGGAGCAGGTGAAAGCCGAGGGAACAGCAGACTGGATGGTCCCTCACTTGGTTCAGAAGGGCAATCGGCCGTCGAACATGATTGTCGCCCCCCGGCTTACGCCGGAAACGTTGGGTAAGCTGGTTGCGCTCTACGAGCATTCGGTATACACGCAGGCAGCGATTTGGAATATCAACCCGTTCGATCAGTGGGGAGTTGAGTTGGGCAAGCAATTGGCCGACACCATTCTTACCGAACTTGAAAGCGTGGACCAGCCGGAATTGGAGCACGATAGCTCGACAAACGCACTCATCCGGCGTTATCGCCGTGTCCAGCAAGCAGATCGAGCTGCCTGAAGAGACGCCACTGTCTTGAATGATCGGTGTTTCGAGTCCGCAATGCGCAGCACTCTAGAGCGGGAACACGTTGGCCGTAGCGCTGAGTCCGAGAGTGGCAGAGGCGACAAGATCACCGCCTTGGCCGGAAAGCCCTCTCCGCTGGGCGCGACCGTATACCGGGACGGCGTCAACTTCAGCGTTTTTTCAAAGCATGCCCAACGAGTCGAGTTGCTTTTATTTGACAACCAAGACTCTCGCCAACCTTCCCATACTTTAGAACTCGACCCTGTTCAGAATCGTACTTACCACTACTGGCACGCCTTCGTTCCCCGCACCCAGGCCGGGCAGATCTACGGGTACAAAGTAGATGGTCCATATTCCCCCAGCTTGGGCCTTCGCTTTGACCCACACAAACTTCTTCTGGACCCTTACGGGCGTGGGGTAGTTGTGCCTTCACGTTATGAGCGGGAAACGATTCGGAAGGCGGGAGATACTACGGCTTCGGCGATGAAAAGCGTGGTGATTGACTCCGAGAGCTACGACTGGGAAGGAGACTCGCCCCTGCGCACGCCTGGCTCTCGAACTATTATCTATGAGCTGCACGTTCGGGGCTTCACCCAGCATCCAAGCTCGGGGTTAAACGGGGAGCTAAGAGGAACCTATGCGGGACTGATCCAGAAGATTCCTTATCTTCAGAATCTGGGCATCACCGCCGTGGAATTGCTTCCCGTATTCCAGTTTGATCCGCAAGACTCCCCGGATGGACTCGTCAACTACTGGGGCTACGCGCCCGTGTCTTTCTTCGCTCCCCACGCCGCCTATAGTTCTCGGCAGGATGCCACCGGCCCCGTCGATGAATTTCGGGACATGGTGAAAGCGCTCCACCGCGCAGGAATCGAAGTCATCTTGGATGTTGTTTACAATCACACCGCCGAGGGCGATCATCGGGGGCCAACCCTATGCTTCCGTGGATTTGACAACCTCAACTACTACCTTCTAGAGGGCGACCCGTCTCGCTATGCGAACTACAGCGGCTGTGGCAATACGCTCAACGCGAATAACCCGATCGTGCGCCGCATGATTTCAGACAGCGTGCGCTACTGGGTAAGCCACATGCATGTGGATGGGTTGCGGTTCGATTTGGCGTCGAGTCTCACCAGAGACAGCCTTGGGAATTGCCTCGCCACGCCCCCTGTGCTGTGGGATGTCGAGACCGAACCTGAGCTCGCTGGCACCAAGCTCATTGCAGAGGCATGGGATGCAGCTGGACTGTATCAAGTCGGAAGTTTCATCGGGGACACCTGGCAGGAGTGGAATGGACGCTTTCGAGACGATTTTCGAAGCTTCTTCCGCAGCGAACCAGCCACCGTTCGTCTCATCGCAGATCGTTTCCTTGGAAGTCCTGAGATCTTTGCGCATGAACAACGCGAAGCGGAGCAGAGCGTGAACTTCATCACTTGTCATGATGGTTTCACACTCAATGATGTGGTTTCCTATCAAAATAAGCACAACGAATCCAACCGCGAAGATAACCGCGACGGCAGCAACGACAATCGCAGTTGGAACTGCGGATTCGAAGGAGCCACATCGGATCCTGAGATCAACCACCTGCGTAATCGGCAAGTGAAGAACTTCCTCACGGCGACCCTTCTCTCGATTGGCACACCAATGATTTTGATGGGGGATGAAATCAGGCGCACCCAAGGAGGCAACAACAATAATTACTGCCATGATGATGAAACCAACTGGTTTAATTGGTCGCTTGTAGACGCCCACGCCGATATTCATCGGTTCGTCCGGCTCCTTATTAAGCGACGGCTTCGCCGAAACGGAGTGCTGGAACGCCAACCGAGGACTCTCGCCACGCTCATTCAAGGCGCTCACAAAGCCTGGCACGGCGTCAAACTGTTTCAGCCTGACTGGAGCGATTGGTCCCACAGCATCGCCCTGAGTGCCCAACTTCAGGAGGAACGAATACTGGTGCACATAATCTTCAACGCGTACTGGGATTCACTAAAGTTCGAGCTTCCCGAGACCAAAGCCCACAATCCTTGGCGCCGTTGGATTGATACCGGACTGGACTCCCCCCAAGACATTTTCGAATGGCAAGTGTCCCCGAGCTTTTCCGAAACAAGTTATCCGGCACAACCTCGATCCGTGATCGTTCTCTTCAAGGATCTCGTCTCCTAGGGAGGGGGGATGGCATCGCTCAGGCTGAAGCTACGGGATCGTTGGTCGAGACTTCAACGATTGAGCATCCTCTGCTTGTTATGCACGGTCAGCGTGATGGCCCAAGACCTCGCCCCCCGCGCCTATCTCATCGCTCCTGTTCACTCCAATGCAGTTACAATCTCGTACTCATTCCTCGATGGGGATTTATTGTTTGACGGAACGGTGCCCATTACCGACGCCACTGCCAGAGTGAATCTCTCAGTATTCAATTTCACTCACGCCATGCGGTTCTTTGGCCGGACAGCCAGTGTGACCGCTTCCCTGCCGTATGGACTGGGAAACTTCCGCGGGACGGTATTGGGAGACCAAACCAACGCCCACCGTTCTGGTTTATTCGATTCTTCCTACCGCTTTTCCGTCAACTTGTTCGGTGGTCCGGCAATGAACACAGTCGACTTTCGCAGTTGGAAACAAGAGATCTTGATCGGAGTCAGTATCCGTGTGGTTGCTCCAACCGGCCAGTACGATCCTACAAAGCTCATCAACTATGGTGCCGACCGTTGGGGGTTCAAGCCCGAGATTGGTTTTTCTCGCCGTTGGGGACATTGGATCTTCGATACCTACGCGGGGCTGTGGTTCTACACGGAAAATCACGAGTTCTTTTCCAGGAACCAATTTTCGCCGGGAATTAACGTTCAGAGGCAAGATCCCATATTTGCCTTCGAAGGGCACCTCAGCTACGACGTCAAGCCAAGGCTCTGGGTATCCTTCGACGGCAATTTCTGGCGCGGCGGGCGCACCAGCTTGAACGGGATAGAAAATCCAGCGACTTTGCAGAAAAACTCCCGCGTTGGGGGGACCCTTTCCTTCCCGGTCAACAAACATCAATCATTCAAAGTTAGCTACAGCCGAGGGGCCTACATTCGCTTCGGTGGGAGATATGACAATATTTCCGTGGGCTGGCAGTACTCATGGATCGGCAAGCCCAACTAGAACCGCTCTGAACAAGGTTGGGATAGGGGTATTTCCGGACTCGGGTGAGGGCTCGTCCAAAGTCGCAGTAAGAGTCCCCGTTCCCCGATTGCGTCATAGATTCTCTGGCAACCACCGCTGTCCAGAGAAATAATCGAAGAACGGGGACGTCTTCCCGAGTGGCCCGGTCGTGGCTTCTCGTTAACGCTGGCCTCATATTCTTCGGTTGGCAATCCCCCAGGAACTGCCAAATGTGCCAGCGGGTGCTGGCAGGAGTGCTTGATTCCAGAACAGGCGTGGCCCATTAGCCCGCGACTTGCAACCGGGTCAGTTGCCCTACGAGTTCGTTTTTCGCCCTATCGAGTGCTTGCTCGGGATTCAAGCGCGCGAAAAGATCGAGTGACCGCGCTATGACTCCGGTCCAACCGGTCTGATGGCTTGCGCCCAGGCCAGCACCGTTGTCGCCATGAAAATATTCATAGAAGAGGACATAATCCTTCCAGTAAGGATCCTCCTGAAATTTCCGCGTGCCGCCGTAGACAGGGCGCCTGCCATTCTCGTCACGTGCGAAAATGGCTGCTAGTCTTCCAGCGATCTCTTTTGCGACTTCGAACAGAGTCAAATAGTTTCCCGAACGAGCCGGGCACTCCACCTTGAACTCGTCTCCATAAAACTGATACAGGTTCAACAAACTCCGGATAATGAGTGCATTCACCGGCATCCAGACGGGACCTCGCCAGTTCGAGTTCCCTCCAAACATCCCGGTATTCGATTCAGCCGCCAAGTACTGCACCTTATACTCTTGTCCGTCGACGCGAAGGACGAACGGGTGCTCCAGGTGGTACTTGGACAGCGAGCGAATTCCGTAAGGCCCCAGAAATTCGTCCTCGTCCACCATGTAGCCCAAGATTTTTTCAATCTTGTTTTTGTTGCAGATAGACAAAAGCCGGCGGCCTTTGTAACCAATAAAGCTCGCATCCGCAGGAGCGATATGTCGAATCAATTCCGGATGCCGTTTCTTGAAGGCTTCCACCAACTCCATTAAACGGGGGTGCCGTTTTAGGATTCCATTCGCTTCGAGGACGGTTGAGGCGCACAGCGGCAACAACCCCACCATCGAGCGAACTTTAAGCCGCATCGCATCTCCATTGGGGAAATGCAGTAGGTCGTAGAAGAAGCCGTCCTCCTCGTCCCACATTTCATCATGGTTTTCGCCCATCCGATCCATGGCATAGCTAATCCAAAGAAACTGCTCAAGAAATCGAAACGCGACGTCTTCGTAGATGGAGTCGTAGTCGGTTAAGATCAGGGCGATTTCCAGCATATTCTGGCAATAGAAGGCCATCCACGCAGTGCCATCTGATTGATCGAGGAAACCCCCGTTTGGGAGCTGAGCACTTCGATCAAACACCCCAATGTTGTCGAGTCCGAGAAAGCCGCCTGCGAAAACATTTCTTCCCTGCGGATCCTTCCGGTTCACCCACCAATTAAAGTTCTGCATGAGTCCCTGAAAGGAACGTTCCAGGAATCGGACATCGGATCGGCCGAGTTCCATTTCGACGTTGTACAGAAACAGCGTCGCCCAGGCATGTACAGGCGGATTCACGTCGCTGAAATTCCATTCATAGGCTGGGATTTGTCCGTTGGGGTGCGCGTAGAGATTGCGCAGCATCAGCAATAGTTGGTCTTTGGCAAAATCGAAGTCGACGATGGAAAGCGCAATCGTATGGAAGGCTAAGTCCCAGGCTGCGTACCAGGGGTACTCCCACTTATCCGGCATGGAGATAATGTCGCTATTCAGCATGTGGAACCACTGGGAATTGCGGGCTTGCCGGTCGCCTCGTCCCATCAGGGGGTGGGCATTGTGCTCGTCCAGCCATCTGTCCAGATCAAAGTAGTAAAACTGTTTGGTCCAAAGCATGCCCGCCAATGCTTGCCGATGAACACGCCGCTGATCCTCGGTTAGCGAGGACGGCGTGATTCTGTTATAAAACTCGTCCGCATCGGCAATCCGCTCGCTAAAAATCTCGTCAAAGTCGCTGAGCAAATCGCCTGCGCCATGGGAGGAGAGACGCAAGCGAACGGTTTTGCCTTCTCCTGCAGGAATACTAAGACGATAGACTGCGGCAGCCTTGGTGCCCTTTTTTTCAGGGTTGACTGCTTCGCTCTTTCGAGCGATGAGGTATTCGTGAAATGCGTCTTTTACATAAGGCGACGCATTCTCTTTTCCCCACAGTCGCGCAGTATTGCTTTCATTGTCGGTGAAGAGCAGTTCTGGGTTCCCCTCGCAACGCATCGTGCACTCACCCAAGGATGAGCTGGAAGCAAGGATGGCACCGGGGGCGACCCTGCGTAGCTCTGGCTTCTCCCCTTCGGGTCGATTCCAAGTATTCCGGAACCATAACGTGGGGAGAAGATGAAGGTCGGCCGTTTCCGGGCCGCGGTTAAAAGCTGATATGCGAATCAGAATGTCCTCTGGACCACCTTTGGCATACTCCACAAAAACATCGAAGTATTTGTCATCGTCGAACACCCCCGTATCAAGCAGCTCGTATTCGAATTCTTCACGATTGCGATTGCGATTGGTGCAGACCAGATCAAGGTAGGGAAATTCACGTTGGGGATACTTGTAGAGGTACTTCATGTAAGAGTGCGTTGGTGTACTGTCAAGGTAGAAGTAGTATTCTTTAACGTCTTCGCCGTGGTTGCCTTCGTTGTTGGTCAGCCCAAAGAGCCGTTCTTTGAGGATCGGATCCCTCCCATTCCACAGGGCAACGGCAAAGCATAGGATCTGCCGATCGTCAGAGATGCCAGCGAGGCCATCTTCCCCCCAACGGTATGCTCGCGAGCGCGACTGTTCGTGACTAAAGTAGTCCCAGGCGTTGCCGTCCTCGCTGTAGTCTTCACGAACCGTTCCCCACTGTCGTTCACTGAGATACGGACCCCATTTTTTCCACGGTACTCCGGATTCCCGGGTTTCATTCAGCCGATTCTGTTCTTTGGTGTCGAGGGAAGATGCAAATGTCTTTTTGGTGGATTTCATGGGATTCCTCTGAATTGTGGAACGAATACGACAAGCAGAACCGAAACTCTGCTCTAGCGAAGGCCTATCGTAAGTAAGAAAGGACTGTAAACCGACTGGCAGAATTACTAGCGTCGCAGCCCAGACCGTCGGGGCCATTCGGAGTGAGCTCTAGCGGCACGATCCGTCATCCTGAAACGTACCGCTTGCCAACATGGATTCCAAGAAATGCCCGCACGCAATGATCTTTTGCGACTGCGGCTCGTCCTTGAGGGCATCTTTGGACATTGCGTACTTTGCCGTGTCCATGGATTTGTGTGCTTCGAGCAATTGCTTGCTCCATTGGTCGACAAACTGGAACTCGTTGCTCAGCAGTTCAAGTGCGTTCTTGTCTGCTGGGGTCGCAACTGCCACGGACGCCAGGCGAAGTCCATTCCCTGCATTGGCACGGTATCTGCTCACCCATTGATCGTTGATCGGGAAACCGTTCTCAATCGCATTCGCCAGGGGGCTTGCCCACTCTCGGAGGAGTGTCATTTCCTCAATACCGGCCTTCATAAACTCCCGGGAAAGGGCGTTAGGATCTGAGCTCGCTGTGGACGGGGCATGTCCTGCCTCCGAGGACGGTACCGTGATTACCATTTGGCCGTTCTGAAATGCAATCGAGCCTTGCGCAACGTGCACTACCGCGGCTATGTCGATGTACTCTCTGCCATTCGACTGCAGCACTTGTACTTGACCGCTGCGCCCATTGACCACAACGTTACGAGTTTCTTCTTTGGTTTGAGCACCAGCCACACAGGTAAAAATTCCCAAGAAACTAACAACTCCTATTAGCGCTGCCCGAATCTTCATCGCCAGTCCCCTTCTTCCATCGTTCCCTTCAGTCGTTCCGCGACCCTTCGCTTCTATGCCGTTGGCGTTACTGTCAGAACTGGCAATACTGGCAGTTTCGGGATGTGTCCCCGACCGCGAACATCGATGGGAAGGGCTCCGTGACCTGCCTCATTGGAAGCCGCAGAGATTTAAGCGTGAGACGGCAACACTGGACCGCACTCCTGGGACTCTGCTTGCTGTGGGGCGGACTCTATTGTTCTGCCCAGAATCAAGAGACAGGCTCCCACCCATCCACCGGCAAAACCAGCAAACACATTTCCCCGAAAGACGATATTGACGCGATTGGCAGCCGAAATATCGGTAAGACGGGAGCCGGAAACTGGTACTCCCTCGAGCGAGAAGCACAAATCGGGCGCGAGGAGGCCCGAGCCATCGACCAGACCACACGGTTAGTGAAAGACCCAATGGTAATCGCGTACGTGGATCAGGTTGCGCAGAGAATTGTTCGCAATTCCGACGCAAAAGTCGGGTTCACCATCAAGGTCATCGACTCTGAGCAGATCAACGCATTTGCACTGCCGGGAGGGTTTTTGTACGTGAATACCGGACTCCTGTTGGCAACCCAAGACGAAGCCGAGCTAGCGGCCGTGATGGCCCACGAGATTGCCCATGTTGCCGCACGTCACGCCACACGACAGCTCACCCGTCAGAAAATGTTCGATTTCGCGTCCATACCGTTGGTGCTCATTGGCGGCCCGGTCGGTATGGCTCTGCAGACCGCGGCAGGAGTGACCAAACCGCTGGGATTCAGTAAGTTCACCCGCAGCTTTGAAGCTGAAGCCGATTATTTGGGAGTGCAATATTTGTACAAAGCCGGCTACGACCCTCAGGCCCTGATCTCGTTTTTCGAGAGAGTCCAGGCCATGCAAAAGCGCAAGCCGGGCCTGGTGTCGAAGGCCTTCTCCACACACCCGGAAACCAAGGACCGGATCGCAAAGCTGCAAAAGGAGCTAGCCAAGATCCTCCCCCCAAAAGACGAGTATGAGCTCTCCAGTTCGGAATTCGACAATGTCATTTCCCATTTGTCGAAACTGAGTCTTGCCGGGCACCCGGATTCGGATTGGGGAGGGCCAACGTTGCACCGGCGAACCTCGATGACAACTCCCGGCCAAAGGGACTGAACCGATCAGCCCGGGCTGGTTCCCGAATGCAATCTATGGCAAGCCCAAGGACTGAGTGCCGCTCGAACCAGCACTGTCACTTCTGGCAGTTCGCAGTCTGCTAGGAGCAACTCATCATCAGCTCTTACGCGAGGGCAGCTGGAGCCTATCGAAGACATCAACCCGAGGAGAGCGATCTCTGCGAGGGAGATGGAGATACAAGCTTGTTTATGCTGAATGAGCTCTTTCGAGCTTTATTTCGAACCCAAGTGCTTCGTCGGACGGTAGCGGCCTTGTGCATCGTGTCGCTCTTCCATGGAAATTCCCTCTTGCTGACTCAATCAAAACAGGGGAATCCACCTGCGACCCAGTCATCGAACCCGCAAGCCAGTCAAACCTCAGGTGAACCAGCCGCGCAGGAGACCGCGAAGCTTTCGCCCGAGGAGCTCGACTCCTTAGTCGCTCCCATTGCGCTTTATCCCGACCCATTGCTGAGCCAAACCCTGGTTGCCTCTACCTATCCTTTGGAGGTGATTCAACTTAAACAATGGTTGGAAAAAAACAGCGGGCTGAAGGAGAAGGAATTGGCTGAGGCGGTCAAAAAACAGAACTGGGATCCGAGCATCCAAGCGTTAGCCTCATTGCCGGATGTGGTGAAACGCCTCTCGGAAAATATCAAGTGGACCAGTGACCTTGGCAATGCCTTTCTCGCTCAACAAGGCGAGGTCATGGATGCCGTACAGCGCATGCGAAAAAAGGCTAAGGATTCTGGAAATCTGAAGTCCAGCGATCAGCAAAAAGTCGAAACCAAAGTTGTCGAAAACAAACAGGTCATCATCGTCGAACAGGCCAAGCCAGAGGTCATCTACGTCCCAACTTACAATCCCACCGTGGTGTATGGGCCCCCAGTCTATCCATACCCGCCGGTTTATTATCCGCCGCCGGGGTACTACGCGGCAGGCATGGCGATTTCGTTTGGCGTGGGGGTTGCCATGGGAGCTGCATGGGGTGGAGGTTGGGGCTGGAATTGCGGCTGGGGCGGCGGTCACAACAACGTCTACATCAACAACAATAACAACTTCGTCCGAAGCTACAACTCCCAGAACATATCCAATCGAACGACGCGCAACGGCAACACTTGGCAACACAACCCTCAACACCGCGGCGGAGCTCCCTATTCAGACCGGGCGACGGCTCGGCAATACGGGGGCACTGCTCGCGGGGAGTCAATGGCCAACCGCCAGCAAACCGCACGGCAAAATCAATCGTTGCAATCAGCCCGGCAAAACGGCGGCGGACGAACTGAACAGGCCGCCATGCGTGAACGCACGGGTTCGAGTGCCCGGCAAAGCGGGACTGCCAGTACCCGGAGTGCTGGCGACCCGAGCACTCGCAGTTCGGGTGACCGTGTCGGCGATCGAAGCGTCTCTAGCGGGAGCGGATCTCGCAGTTCAAGCGCATTTGGCAGCGGTGGGTCCAGCGGAGCCAGTGCGAGGAGCAGCAGTTCACGAGGGGCCTCGAGCATGGGCGCTTCGCGGGGGAGTCGGGGGGGCGGCGGCGGTCGGCGCCGTTGATCGGATATGAGGCGATGAAAAATACACGACTGATTCGAACATTTTGCAACCTGCTAGGCGGTTGCCTGGTGATATCTGCTCTGCTGAGCGGCAAGCCCCTCGCTTCAGCGCAAGCTCGGGATACCGCCGCCAATGCGAATCGCCCAGAGGCTGCTCAAGAAACCTTCGCGAGCGCTCGTCAAGCTGTTGATACCCTCATCGCGCGCGCATCTTCCTACGATCTACCGGGGTTGCAGCGAATCTTCGGACCCGAGGGCAAGGACCTCATTTCTTCGGCTGATCCGGTCCGAGACAAACAATATATTGAGGCATTTGCGGCCAAGGCCCGTGAGAAAGTGGACCTGAGATCAGATCCTCAGAACTCCTCCCGCGCCACTCTCAGTGTTGGAGCTGACAACTGGCCGATGCCTGTTCCCCTGGTGCGAACAAACGGCAGGTGGCATTTCGATGCAAAGGAGGGGCACGATGAGGTCCTCTATCGCAGGATTGGCACCAATGAACTCGATGCCATCCAGATTTGCCGAGGATTCGTAGAAGCGCAGAGAGAATACTCCTCAGAAATTCACGACAATTCTGGCGTCAATCAATATGCACAGAAGATCATTAGCACTCCCGGAAAACATGACGGCCTCTTCTGGCGAAATCCGGACGGCTCGGCCGGGGGACCGGTTGGGGAAGCCGTTGCACGAGCGATCGACGAGGGCTATTCCGCGAACGAAAAAACCGGCTACCACGGCTACTACTTCAAGGTGCTTAAGGGCCAAGGTCCCGCCGCCCGGCTTGGGGAACTCGACTATGTCATCAACGGAGTGATGATTGGAGGGTTTGCCCTGGTGGCGGTGCCTGTTGAATACAAGGTGACCGGGGTGAAGACATTCATGGTGAGCTACGATGGAATCGTCTACGAAAAGGATCTAGGGCCTGGCTCGCTCGAAATCGTCAGCCGAATGGATCGATACAACCCAGACAGCACCTGGAAAACGACCAAGGATTGACCATCCGGAATGCTCTCGGATGTCACCTCGATTGTTACTTCCTCGTTTAACGCTCCAGGCCCGAAACGGCAATCCTGTTGTCAAATTTTGAGCTCCCAAAAACATTTGTTCAATGTCGAGTGCAATTTTCCAGGCACGGTTCGGCCCGCTGTCAGTCTTATCAGTTCACACCTGCGTCCTTTGCATGTTCAGATGCGTTTCGACCTTCGATATGGTGAGCGCTTCAATGTATCGTGCAAAGCTGAACCAGGAAACCGTGTTTCCAGGATGGAAGACACAAGAGCTCGTAGAGCAGGCAAAGCGAGGAGATCACGTTGCCTTTGAAGCCATCTACCGCCAGCACAAGGAAAGGGTTTTTCGCCTGTGCATGCGATTCACGAACAGCGTTTCTGACTCGGAAGATCTCACTCAGGAGGTGTTCCTCAATGTGTACAGAAAACTTCATGGTTTCCGGGGGGATGCCGCTTTCAGTACTTGGCTCTACCGGGTTGCCATAAATACCACCATGATGTTCCTTCGCGTTCGCCGTAAGGACTCAAGCGTGGTTCCGCTGATCTCTACCTCGGAGAGTGATGTCGCCGGAAAAGCGGTTTTGAGGTCGTCCCGCCATGGGTACACCGCTTTTACCCTTTTGGCATTGAAACAAGCGGTGGCCGCACTTCCGCAAGGACGTCGCCGTGTGCTCATCTTGCATGACATTCATGGCATGAACCACAGGGAGGTGGGAGGCCGGCTAGGGATCGCGCCGATTACCAGTAAATCGCAGCTTCATTACGCGCGCGTGACGCTTCGTGGAGTTCTCAAGGGCAAGGAGCATCGGACGCTCAAACTCCAAAACTCCCTAGGCAAGGCGAGTTGAATACCTGACCCTGAAACATAAGAGCTGGATTCCTGAGAGAAATAACAGTTCTGCCTCAATGCACCCTATGAAAACTTTTACTCACGCCTACACGCGAACCGTGCGGTGCGGAGGCGTGCACCACAACTTCTGACTTGAGTGGCTAGGAACTTGAGAGAATTGATATGGCGCCTTTACTCAACATTCTTGGTAGTTCGACTGCGTGTGGCACCTGTGCCGACAATTCATGTACGACTTGTGGCACGAGCTCAACCCTCCCTAAGCCTAACGAGATCAGCCGTCGGCGTTTCGGCGCTACGGTCCTCGGCGCCTCCGCCGCAGCTTTGTTAGCTGGATGCACCCCCAAGAAGTCCTCCGAAGACTCACCAGCGGAGTCTTCGCAAGCAGCACCCGCCCCGCTCGCGGCCGACCTCGAAGTTGTAAAACAGTCAAAGGGTCCAATCATGACGGTTCTGGAGGAATTCTACAAAATGGGCCCCGGGCCCTCGAGTTCTCACACCATGGGGCCCATGAGAATCACCTATGATTTTTTTCAACGCGTTTCAAAATTGCCGGAAGATCAGCTGAAGCGGGCAACCGCACTTAAAGTGCACCTATTTGGAAGTCTGAGCGCAACCGGGCAGGGACACGGCACAGACCGAGCTTCACTTGCCGGCTTGCTCGGAAAGGCCCCCGCCACATGCCCCCCACAGTTTCTCGATGGCCTTGCCAATAATCCCAACGACGTGCACAAGCTGACACTCGGTCCAACCAGTCTCGACTTGACACTGAAGGACATCATCTTCGACGCGACCAAAGGCGACTTCCCTCACCCGAACACCATGACCGCCCGATTACTTGGGGGCAGCGAGACACTCTATGAACTGGAGTATTACTCGGTCGGTGGGGGTTTTATTGAATGGAAAGGATACAAGCCGCCGGACAAAGGCCAGCCAAAGTATCCCTATCAACAAGCAAAGGAACTCAAGAAATACTTAATTGACGACAAGATTCCTTTGACGCGGATTTTGCTCACCAATGAGATGGAGATATCTGGCAAGAGTGAAAAGGACATTTGGGAATTTCTTGATCAGGTTGCAGAAGTAATGGTTCGGGGCGTAGACACGGGACTGTCGGTTGACAGTGTCCTTCCCGGTCCGATCAAGTTGCATAGCAAAGCGGCTGCGATGCAGCGAAACTTGAAAAACAGCAGCAAGGGCGGGGCAGCGCGTGCCGTAACCCAAGTAGCGTCTTATGGATTTGCCATGGGAGAGGAGAACGCCCGCGGCCACATCATCGTGACCGCCCCCACTGCCGGCTCCGCTGGGATCATTCCAGCTGTTGTGAAGTCGCTGCGCGATTTAAATACTCCCACGCAGAAAATTCGAGAAGGATTTCTTGCGGCGGCCGCGATTGGATACTTGTGCAAGCATAACGCCACCCTGTCTGGAGCCGAAGGAGGTTGCCAGGCAGAAGTGGGGGTTGGTTCCTCGATGGGCGCGGCCATGATTGCGCAGGCCCTCGATGGCAGACCAAAGGTCGTCTCCAATGCGGCAGAATCATCCCTGGAACATCACTTAGGAATGACCTGCGATCCGGTAGCTGGATATGTGCAGGTGCCGTGCATCGAACGCTGCGCCTACGGAGCCGTAAAGGCCTGGACCGGTTATTGCATCGCGAGCGAAGAGATCCCCGAGCAACGCCGGGTCGACCTTGACACCAGCATCGCGGCGATGGCGCTGACCGCGAAAGAAATGAACGCAAAGTATAAGGAGACCTCCGAAGGCGGCTTGGCAGTGTCGCTGGTGCTCTGCTGACCAAAAGCAAATACAACTAGCGAAGCTCTCTGGGTAGGTCCATGGCCGCCACGACAAATGCTGTAAACAATCCCCGCACCGGACTTGTGGTTAAAACTGTCTGGGTTGCGTGGCTGGTTGCAGCGTTCTTCTACTTCTATCAATATGTGCAACGCTCGGCTCCATCCGTGATGATGCCGCAGCTCTCTGCTGCGCTCGGCGAGAGCGCGTTGGGGGTTGCCTCGATTGTGGGGATCTTCTACTACGGATATTCCACTTTCAGTCTGGCAGCAGGTGTAGGGATGGATCGCCTTGGTCCGAGAAAGATCATCCCTATCGCCGCCGCTCTGGCAGGCCTTGGCGGACTGCTGTTCGCGACCGGAAATAGCAGCGCCGCCAGCCTGGGGCGTTTTATTCAAGGAGCCGCTGGCGGCTTCGCGCCGGTGGGCGCAATCTATATTGCGAGCACAAGATTCCCGCCATCGAAGGCGGCCACCCTGATCGGAGCCACACAAATGTTCGGGATGGCGGGCGGAGCAGCCGGCCAGTTTCTGGTCGGCCCCCTCATCGGCAGAGGCGTCTCATGCAACACATTTTGGTTTTACATCGGGATTGCTGGCTTCTGTATTGCGGCGCTGCTATTGGCTCTGCTTCCTGCCGAAAGCAAAACTCCGGCATCAGGGTCTGGCCAAGGAAACATCATTTCTGGTTTTGTCACTGTTTTTAAGAATCCACAGTCCATTTACTGCGGAATCATCGCTGGCCTCTTGTTCATTCCTACCACCATCTTCACCATGATTTGGGGCGTGCGCTACTTGCAGGAAGCCCACGGTTTCGAATACACGACCTCTGTCTTTCGGTCCGCCTCGATTTCGATCGGCTGGATTATTGGCTGCCCCTTGCTGGGCTTCATCTCAGATCGCATAGGGCGACGCAAGCCTGTCATTATCGGCGGCGCCCTGCTTCTTTTCGCCTGCCTGATCTGGATTCTGTTTGCTCCACCGGGGATCCTGCCACCCTACACCGTTGGTCTGCTCGCGGGAATTGCTTCCGGAGCGGCAATGATTCCCTACACCGTTATTAGGGAGGCAAATCCGCCTGAGTTGGGCGGTACCACAACCGGCGTCATCACTTTCCTGAATTTCTCGTTAAGTGCGCTGCTCGCTCCCGTTTTCACCTGGATGCTTCGCAGTTCGTCGAGTGGAGCCGCCAGGATGGGCCTTTCTCATTATCAAACCGCGTTTGTTCCCATGTTGGTGGGAGTCATGATCGCAATCGCACTCACGCTTCTCTTACGGGAAACCGGCAGAGTTGCAACCCCTTCCTCCATCAGAAAGGCTGCTTAGAACCGAATCACTCGCTCTTAAGAAGGAGGTCCTTATATGGTAACCACGGTTTTGCGCTCTTCCACATCCGATAAGTCCGTTGCGGCATGGAACCGCTTCATTTCCGGCCTTTGGCACAAAGAAATCGATGTGCGCGATTTCATTCAGCAGAACTATGCTCCCTATTACGGCGATGAATCTTTTCTAGCCCCTGCCACGGCCCGCACCAAGGCGCTCTGGAAGAAGCTGGGGAGCTTGTTCGCCGAGGAGCGGAAGAAGGGGGTTCTCGATATTTCGCTCATTCCAAGTTCGATCACCGCGCACAAGCCCGGCTACATCGATCGAGATCATGAGGTGATCGTCGGGCTTCAGACCGAGGCTCCTCTCAAACGCGCGATCATGCCAAATGGGGGGTTCCGGATGATCGTCTCTGCCCTGAAGACATACGGGTACGAGCCTGATCCGCATGTGCTTGAGGCATTTACGAAGTACCGGAAGACCCATAATGAGGCGGTCTTCGACGCCTATACAGCCGACATCAGGCGGTGCCGCAGCTCGCATATCTTGACCGGGCTCCCCGATGCTTACGGGCGTGGCCGCATCATCGGCGATTACCGCCGCGTCGCACTCTACGGCGTTTCGCGGCTCATCGATCACAAGCAAGAGGAAAAGCGCGACCTTGACTGCAAGATGTCAACCGACGAGATCATTCGCGATCGCGAAGAACTGGCTGAGCAGATTCGAGCTCTAAAAGAACTGCAGCAAATGGCAGCCGGCTATGGTTTTGACATCTCTGGACCAGCCACCAACGCTCGTGAAGCCGTGCAATGGCTGTACTTCGCCTACTTGGCAGCCGTCAAGGAGCAGAATGGCGCTGCCATGTCGCTGGGCAGGACATCAACCTTCTTCGACATCTATCTCCAGCGCGATCTCGCTGCTGGTCTGCTGACCGAGGAGCAAGCGCAGGAGATCATCGATGACTTCGTCATAAAATTGCGCATTGTCCGCTTCCTCCGGACTCCCGAATACGATGCTCTGTTTGCGGGAGATCCGACCTGGGTGACCGAATCAATAGCTGGGATGGGAGACGATGGGCGACCTTTAGTCACTCGAACCAGCTTCCGTTTTCTGCACACGCTAGACAATCTCGGACCTGCACCCGAACCGAACCTAACCATATGGTATTCTCCCCGCCTTCCCGACCCGTTCCGTAACTTTGCTGCCAAGGTCGCAATCGACACGAGTTCCATTCAATTCGAAAGTGATGAGATCATGCGCCGCAGTTGGGGGGATGATGGAGCGATTGCTTGCTGCGTCTCTCCCATGCTAGTGGGCAAGCAGATGCAGTTCTTTGGCGCGAGAGCCAACCTGGCCAAATGCCTCCTGTACGCGATCAACGGCGGCCGGGATGAAATCACGGGACAGCAAGTCGGTCCCGCGCTGCCTCCGGTACAAGGCGAGTACCTGAACTTCGATGACGTTTTGGCAAAGTTCGAAACCATGATGGACTGGCTGGCTGGCGTATATGTCAATGCCATGAACGTCATTCATTACATGCACGACAAGTACGCCTACGAACGCCTAGAGATGGCTCTGCACGACTACGGTCCTATGCGCACGATGGCATTCGGCATCGCTGGGCTTTCGGTTATCGCCGACAGTCTTTCCGCCATTCGTCACGCAAGAGTCAAGGTTTTGCGGGACAAGACGGGTCTGGTCACCGACTACGAGATTGAAGGCACATTTCCTCAATTCGGAAATAACGATAACAAGGTAGACCAGCTTGCTACCTGGGTGGTCAGCACCTTCATGAGTAAATTAAGGAAGTACCCGACGTACCGCAACGCTTTGCATACCCAGTCGGTTTTGACGATCACTTCCAACGTGGTGTACGGAAAAAGCACTGGCAACACCCCCGATGGCCGCCGGCAGGGCGAACCATTCGCTCCCGGCGCGAACCCGATGCATGGACGCGATAACCACGGGATTCATGCGTCCGCTGCATCGGTGGCAAAAATTCCTTACCGCGATGCGGCTGACGGCATTTCACTCACTTCCACGTTGATCCCCGAGAGCCTGGGTAGAAGCCCCGAAGACCGCACTGAGAACCTGCGAAACATTCTTGACGCTTTCTTCGGTGCCACCGGATATCACATGAATGTGAACGTGCTCAACCGGGAAATGTTGATTGAGGCCATGAATCACCCAGACAAATATCCCAGTCTCACGATTCGGGTTTCTGGATACGCCGTCAATTTTGTGCGTCTCACGCGGGAGCAACAGATGGACGTAATCAACCGTACCTTCCACGGGAATTGAGGTCTTTATGCGGGTTGAAGGGCAGATCCAAGAAAACCAGCTTGAGGCGAGGAATCCTTATGAACTCAGGGTGGATCGCGCTCGTGATGTACCCGAGTCTGACGTAAGACAAGCCTTGGCAACCGGCGAGATGGGATTCCTCCATTCATTCACCACCGGATCGACGGTTGACGGACCCGGGGTGCGAGTTGTTGCCTGGACCACCGGCTGCCAATTCCGCTGTTTGTACTGTCACAACCCGGATACATGGAATCTGATAAACGGAATTCCCATCACCGTGGCCCGCGCCGCCGAGGAATTAGAAAAATATCGGCATGGCCTCAAGGTTATGAAAGGAGGCTTTACCCTGAGCGGCGGCGAACCCCTGATGCAGGATCGCTTCGCTATGAGGATCTTGTCGGCGGCCCAAGCCATGGGGATTCACACCGCTTTGGATACCAATGGGGCGCTCGGGGGACGAATCAGCGATGATGAACTGAACAAGATCGACCTCGTGCTGCTGGACATAAAAAGCTGGTCCCCAGAGCGACATAAGATGCTGACCGGTATGGATATTACTCCTGTTCTGAACTTCGCCTCTCGTCTGTCGCGTTTGCGGAAGCCGGCATGGCTGCGGTTCGTGCTCGTCCCAGGGCTGACAGACCATTCCGAAGATATCGAGGCGCTGGCCGCATTTGCGGCCGGCTTGGGCAACATTCAGAGAGCCGACGTTTTGCCCTTTCATCAATTGGGAAAATTCAAGTGGAAGGAATTGAAGCTGAACTATCATCTGGGAGACGTTTCGCCACCGCTTCCGGCACAAGTAACCCTGGTACGAAGCATCTTCACTGCCCACGGTCTGAGAGCGTACTAGGGTTAGCAGAGGGGGCGGGAGCTCGAAAGCTACCGGGAAGCTGCGACAGATGAGCTGATTCCATCAAATCGAACGGGCGCACTCTTCCCCCGGATTGTTCCTGGCTGAAAACTACTGTTAAAAACTACAGTTCACGCCAACGAACTCAAGGTGAGAAACATGGATTGGATGCAAACCAAGCCGGACCCCGTACCCTGAAGCGCATTGACACTCCATGGTATTTCGACTCGAACCATGCGACTTTTTTATGGATCCTGCCTTTTCCTCATGTTGCCCTGCTCTTGTGTGATTTATGCACAGAGCCCGGGGGCGACAGATTCACAACCTTCGTCAGTCTCCAGAGGAGTTGAATACGTCTTTAACTACCTCAACATGGCTGGTACGAAGAACGTGGACCAATTTGAACCCTTATCGCAACAGGAGCGGACTCGCATTTACTGGAAAACCATGGTGAACCCCATCACCTACCTCAAAGCTGCGTCTTCTGCGGGATTGGACCAATGGAACCATAAGCCTGAGGAGTGGCAGCAGGGTGCCGCAGCGTACGGGAAACGGTTTGCCAACATCGTGGGACAGTATTCAATCCAGCGAACCGTCACCTTTGTAGTCTCCAGCGGCCTGCATGAAGACAACCGATACTTCAATTCTGGAAAGCATGGTTTTTGGGCCCGTACCGGCTACGCCCTTGAGAGCGGAGTGCTGGCACGCCATGATGATGGCAGCCGCCACCCGTCGGTGTCTCAAGCTGGGGGAGTAGCAGCGGGAGCATTTATCTCCAGACTTTGGCTTCCCCCGAGCCAGCATTCTACCGGAGATGCCGCCATCAGCTTTGGAATCACCATGGCCAGCAATATGGGGTTCGGGGTGGTGAAAGAGTTCCTGCCTGACGTTGGGCGGGCACTCATCGGCAAACGTGCGAAGAGCCCCTCAAAAACCGGAGGCTCGAGTCGGCATCGGCAGGTTGGAACCCCATGTTGGCGATAGACGGGTTTACCCTCGGTGTTCCCATGGCCGGGTTCCCGACGGGTATTTATGAGTTTTGCGCGATCGCGACAGATGCTGGTGTGATCTATGAAGATGTTCGATTCTGGCAGCCTCCCAATCGAAACCCCCGCCTTCCAGCGAGCACAACTCAGAAGCGAAATGCTTCGCATTATGGTGGTCATTGCCGCTGTGCTCGCGCTCCTTCTTCTGCAGGCAACACGCATGCTGATCCTGCACGCCCAAGAAGACAGGATGCACCTGGCGGTGCAGTCCGTCCTGGCACTGTCGCTTATCCTCTACGAATTGTTCGTGCTACGTAGCGCACAGCGTGCCTTAGGGGGACGGTCGGCCGTATCCCGATTTGTATGGTTGAGTCCCATCGTTTTTGAATCCGCAATTCCGTCCCTAGGCATAGGAATGCTCGCGAGCCCTGCCATTGCATCTCCCTATCGCCCCCTTGCCAACCCTGTGGTCCTCACCTTCTTCTTCTTCATCATCCTGTCCGTCTTACGCCTCAGCCCGTCGGCGTCCGTGCTATCAGGTTTCATGGCTGCAGGATCATTCTTATGCGCTTCCTACTATCTGGGCTGGCGACCCCAGCTGCATTCTCAGATTTCCATCCAATCGCCGGAACGGGCGGTCGTTACGTATGCATTACTTCTCGTGCTTGCCGGGGCCATTGCGGGAGCTGTAGCCAAAGAGGTGCAAAAATACGTGGCCGCGGCTCTTCGGGAAGCGGAAACGAAGCGTCGCGTCGAAAGGTTGCAGCACGATATGAACGTGGCGCGCTCCATTCAGCAATCTTTGCTCCCCCGTAACGTACCCACGATCAAAGGTTTTGAAGTGGCCGGGTGGAATCTTCCGGCTGAAGAAACCGGCGGCGATTTCTATGATTGGCAGGTATTTCCGAATGGTAAAACTGTCCTGATTCTAGCCGACGTAACCGGCCACGGACTCGGCCCGGCAATGCTGGCAGCGGTTTGCCGTGCCTACGCCAGGGCCAATTTGAGCATTCAAGACGGCTTGCTGACCGCTATGGGAAGAATTAATGCAGCGCTGGTTGACGATCTAACGCCCGGCCGATTTGCGACTCTGGTGGCTGCGGTTTGTTCTCCCGATAGCTCGCGGGTGGAATTGTTGTCGGCCGGACACGGCCCGCTTTTCGTCTATGTGCTCCGGGAAGACAGAATGGAATCGATGGGAGCTCAGGCTCTCCCGCTTGGTATTGCTCCCGCACTGAGCGCGGACCCGCCCCGGCATCTCGATTTAGGGGAAGGCGACTTGCTTGTTCTGGTCACCGATGGTTTATGCGAGTGGGAAAATACAGCTGGTCAACAGTTTGGCCCTGAACGGCTGGAAGAGGTCGTTCGCCACGTCCGGCAAAAGAACCCCCAGGAAATTATCGATGCTCTCTATAAGGCGGCTTTGGAGTTCTCTAATGGAACCCAGCAGCAAGACGACGTGACGGCCATTGTTCTAAAACGTACCGCTTAAGGGTGGTTAGCCAGAGCGAGCCGAGGCGCTCCCTGACTCGACCTGGCTCTTGCTAGGCGGCACGTTGTCGTCTTGGCGAGGACCGGATGGCCACCGGTCTCCTCTTTATTTGCGACAACACCGAATTGAGAGCGTCTGCAAGCGATGCAAACGCGTTGGCTGCGTCCTTCGATACAAAGCGATCGACCAAGTCGAGAGTCTGCTGGGACACGTTGGCGGTACCCGAAAACATGACGATTGGTATTTGTGGCGCTCTTTCCCTCAAGGCACGAGCTACCTGGCCCCCGTCCATCTGTGGCATCTCGAAATCAAGAGTCACCGCATCAGGAAGATCCTTTTCGAGGGCCTCGATTGCACTCTCCCCGCTCACGCAGCGCGTTACCACATAGCCGAGAGATTCGAGATACCAGTGCAGTATCTCAAGGACGAACTCATTATCGTCGACACAAAGCACCTTCCTTGCCGAACGTGCATGCTTGGACGGTTCGAGTCTTGGGCCTGGCAGCATGTCAAATCATCCTAAGCCGTGGCTGCCAGCTGCGAGGAAGATTGAACGGTTGACTGTACAGGCTTGGGGAACGGCAGCACGGAGAGTTCCTCAGGGGTACATTCAATGTGCACGATTTGGTTCCGCACCGCATAAAGGATCAATTCTGCAGTTGTGTGCACTTGCAGCTTTCGCAAGATATTGCTGCGGTGCGTTTCCGCAGTTTTGACGCTCATAGCCAGCATCCGCGCGACATCCTTCGTGCAGTGTCCCTCGGCGACGAGTTGAACAATCTCCCGCTCCCGCGAGGTTAAGACCTCGGGACGCCCGTTTTGCCTGGCAAAGTCGAGCAGAATCTGACTAATCCGCGGCGTGAAGCAGGTTTTACCGTGAATAACGGTATCGATCCCCGATAAAAGATCACATGCGCTCTCGGACTTGATGATGAACCCTTTTACCCCAAGGCGTAATGCATCTAGCATCAAGCGTTCTGATTCCACTTCTGTGAACATCAAGATCGAAGTATGCGCCGACTCCAGTTCGATGCGGCGAGCAACTTCTACACCGTTGAGCTGCGGCAGACCGACGTCTAGGATCAGGAGATCCGGTTTGAGCTGGCATGTTTTCTCGATGGCCTCATGCCCGTCGCCGGCTTCACCGCATACCTCGTACATGCCGGTACTTGCAAGGATAGATTTAATCCCGATTCTCGTTATTTCGTGATCGTCGGCAATGACAATTCGGTACTTTCGCATTTTTTTGACCTCCAGCGGTGGCAATGGTTACTAGGGTGTTCGGCTAACGTGACCTACGTCCGTTCTACTCTGGATATCAGCTCGATCAAGTACTCATAACTGTCATTTCTTACGGTTTGTGCAGGGAAAGTATTGGGAGTGCAACTCCTAGCGCTCCCTTGCCGTCCCGCTACTGGACGGTAAGCACCAGGACGACCTTCGCTTTGGTCCCTTTGGAATCAATTGCCTGCACGACCACTCGTTCGTTTGCGCCGGCCGGCAATGCCACTTTTCTGTTTAGGGTGGCTCCCTTGGCGAACGAAACTTTCTTTGAGTTCACCCATAGCTGAATCTCTTGAAGGGGATTGATGCCCGAGGCTGACGCCAAAAATTGCAGCGGAGTACTCACAACCGAGTGATCCCGCGGGCCGACCACATTCAGAGTGAGCTGCGGAACTGCAATAAAGGCAGCGGGCTGATTGATTCGGAAGTAGTTGCCCACAACGACGCGAGCATAGTTGATGCCCGAAGGGCAGGACGCCAGATTCTGTTGGCGCGGAAAAGCCTCGCCATTTTCATGAGCTTCGCCGGTTTCAACGCGGAAGGATACAAACCCTGACATGGCGTCATGGCAGCCGACAATATCCCCTCGCCCGTTCATACCAGTCACCTGGTTATCGCTCGCCCCTTGCTTTTCCAGGAAATCCAAATCACCACCTTTAAACCAAAATCCTCGCCAACTCCCGCCCGAGAGCACTTGCCCGGAAACCCAGCCGAGGTTACTGATTCCATTGAGCTGAGTCGAAGCTTGCGTGCCAGACGGGCTCGGCGCATCGAAAATGGTGAAGGAATCGTCCTTGAGGATGAAGCCATGGGTGTCGTCCAAACTTCCCACCATGGTCCCTGCCTTATTGATTCCGAAGACTTTGGTTCCAAACTGCGCCTGGGGTTCGTCGATGTTTGTAAAGTTGCCGTCCTGCCACAGAAATCCATGAAAGTTCAGCGGTCCCGGCACCTGGTAGGTGCCCACCAGCGCTCCATTGTCATTGATTCCCAGAATCTCCGTTTCCGTGGAGCCGGGATAGTCGACTTGCACGTACTTCCCTTTTCTGTAGACAAACCCGTGAACAGAGGAGTTCGAATCGAAAAATGATCCAACAATAACGTCGCCATTGTTTATTCCGTTCGCAATGGTCAACATTGCACCGGGGAATCTGACATTGGCGTATTTGTAAGCAACGGATGTATAGGTCTGCCCCATCAGGCTCGAGGCCAAGACCAAAAGGATAATGATGCTTGAGACTAAATTGTTGGACATTAGAGCCTTCTCGACTTGGTTTGGGCCTTCTCGGCTTGATCAAGAGTGCAACCAAGGTAGCCGCCCTGCCACTGAGAAAAGCAACAGCACTTTGCTAGAGGCCTGCAGGTGCGCCCCAAAACTTCCTGAGACAAACGCCTTAAGAACACATACATCAAAAAGAAGACTGAGCGACTTAACAGTTCCGCTCTCCCTTGGGACTCGTACTCTGCAATTGGAAGGATCATGCCGATCTTCGGACTCCACCCTGAAGGGCTACTCGAAACGATTTTTGAAGAAATCGGCGTGGCGCTCGCTGTCGTCGACCAGCAACAGAATCTCGTTTTTGCTAATAAGGTTGCGATTGACCTTTTGGGAGGTGGCGAGCGCCCGATTACCTTTCGAGAGTGGCACAAGCTCTATCGGCTGGAGGATGCCGAAGGCCACGAAATCGGCATGGAAAATTCTCCTGCAATACGAGCCCTTCGCGGGGAGCGGGTGGAAACGCAAGAGGTGCGCGCATTCTTCCCTAATGGTTCTTCGAAATGGCTTCTGGTTTGGGCCTACCCGTTTTCGGCCATGGGCATGTCCGGGGTGATCGTCATAGCCGTCGATGAAAGCATTGAAGTTGGCCTACGGCGTGCCGTGTCTCAGTTGCAGCGGATGGAAAGCCTAGGTGCGGTGGCTGCAGGATTGACCCACAACCTGAATAACGTGCTGGACACGATCACCCTGAGCGCTGAGTTGGGCCGCCGGGAGAACATTTCGATTGGAGAGTGTCAGGGTTACTTCAAGCAAATCAGTGCGGCGGCGACCAGAGCTGCGGACCTCGTGCGCCGGTTGATGCAGTTTGGCAGAACCCAGCCGATGCAGCTTGATCTCGTACAAATCAATGATGTGGTCTCTGCAGTCCTCCAACTAGTCCGCTCCTTGTTTCGGGAAAATGTGTCCGTCAAGATCGATTTGTCCCCTGACCTACCACTGGTCAAAGCGGATGCACCCCAGATTGAACAGGTGTTGATCAATCTGATCGTGAATGCTCTCGATGCGATGCCTCGGGGTGGCGAATTGAAGATCTCGACGGCGGTAGTAGAACCAGATGGGGACGCTTTGGAAGGAGCGAGAGCCCACACTTCAGTGTCTATTACTGTCGCCGATACCGGGGTTGGCATTCCTGAGGAACTTCAGTCTTTGATTTTCGATCCATTTTTTACGACAAAACCTGCCGGTAAAGGAACCGGCCTGGGGCTTTCGAGTGTCTATGGAATCGTAAGGCAGCATAAAGGCAGCATTAAGGTTCAAAGCTCGCCTGGAGTCGGATCGGCGTTTGCCATTCTTCTGCCCGTCGAAATGCAGATGTCCATGAAAGAAACTGCGGCCGACTGATATTAGCGGCTAGAAAATCAACCGACGGCACTGTTGGCGATGGCGCGCTCAGCCCCAACTATCCTTTTGCGAGGGAGCGCCAAGGGGGGTGAACCGCCGTCCGGACCTCCTGCTAGACGGCGGTTCATCTCGCTTGTCTGAAAAGCACCGTCACTTCACCTTGCGGCTCTTGAACGTGTAGGCCACTCCAAGCTCCGAGCGGAAGCGGCTTTGGCCGGCGTTGGTTAGGTGGGTTCGCAGCAGTCCAAGGTTTATGCGGCCGGACCAGTGGTCGCCGAGCAAGAAGTCTCCACCGCCACCGAGCAACCAAGTGCCGGCGTTGTCGGACGCGCTCTGGCTGAGGGCCCCCACCTGGCTAACCTTCGTATTCAAGTGAGACCCACCCACTTGGAACTCTGCAAACGGCAGCAGGCTACGCAATACCTTTACATCTTTTTTCGAGAAGAAAACCCTAGGACCGATTAGGTAATCTTGCATACTGCTCCTAATCGTGATCAGGCCTGTAGTGCTCTGAAGCGCAAAGGCACTCAGTGAAGTAGTGTCAGAAACTTTATCGAAGTCGAATGCTATTGACACTCTATGTGAAAACCATGCTGCGGCACCTAGGTTGTAGCCGTCCAAGCCATTGTTTCCTGTGATGTGCGCCCAGCCTCCCGACAACTCCAGATTCTTAAACATCTGCGCATTCAACTGACATGATACCGGGATTATCAGTGACAGCACGATGACCCTCATCTTGTTCATTGTCCCTCCACTTAGTGCCCGAGATATTAGCCAGTGATGGCGGTTCGGCCAGCGGTACGCTCGCGGGCTATTGTGGTTTGTATCGAAGGAACAAGCTCTCAAACACTGTCAAACGTTACAGAACTAATGTGTAATTGCACCCTAAAGTCGCATTCTGTGAAACAGCCGGTTTGATTGAGCGGCAGCTGCCACTACTGACAGTTAATCTCAGTCCCGCGGCTGACTATTCTGGGGAGCACTTGGAACGACTCAGCGTGGTCTTTGAGCAGGTGTGAATCCTGCGGGAGTAATCCATGAATCTTGCCACACGGACGGTTGCGGAATTCCTCGGAACATTCTGGCTGGTGTTCGGCGGATGTGGCAGTGCGGTTCTGGCCGCGGCTTATCCGAGTCTTGGCATCGGTTTCGCAGGAGTTGCCTTGGCGTTTGGCCTCTCTGTCTTGACGATGGCTTACGCCATCGGCCATGTTTCGGGATGCCACTTGAATCCGGCTGTGTCCTTCGGTCTTGTTGTCGGGGGCAGGTTTCCAGCGAAAGAGCTGATCCCCTATGTCCTCGCTCAAGTTTTGGGGGCATGCTCGGGAGCGGGGGTGCTTTACGTAATTGCTAGCGGTAGGGCAGATTTCAGCGTGACGGGAGGATTTGCATCCAACGGCTACGGAGCGCATTCGCCCGGTGGCTATTCTCTGTTTGCTTGTCTCCTTGCGGAGGTTGTCCTCACCGGCTTTTTCTTGCTGGTGATTATGGGGGCCACTGACAAACGCGCACCGAAAGCATTAGCACCGGTTGCCATTGGTCTCGCGCTGACCTTGATTCACCTGGTTGGCATTCCGGTCACCAATACATCTGTCAACCCTGCACGCAGCACCGGGCCAGCCATTCTCGTTGGCGGTTGGGCTATCCAGCAGTTGTGGTTGTTCTGGCTGGCACCTCTTGTCGGAGGCGCAGGGGGCGGCCTGGTTTACAGAGCATTTTTCAGCGAACGCGCCGAAGATGTGCAAATCGACATCCGCGAAATCCCCCAGCGGGGCCGATCAAGCGCTGCTTAGGAATATGGCACGCCTGTGCATTCTCGCAGTTTCGTGTGATCTCTCGATATGGCATATCCAGATTCAGTAGACCTTGCCGCGGCGTAGGGGGCCGGGCGGCCGAATGTCCATCTATGCCGCAACCTGACTCAAAGACGGAACAATGCTATCCAACCAAGACACCCCATAGGAGCTACCCGATGAAACGAGTGTTGGTTTTTCTAATGTGCGCAGCAACACTGTCCGGAATGGCCTTTGCGGCAGATGCAGAGAAAGTGCTAAACGCCGCGGCTGAGGTGGTTACAAAAATGTCCTCGACCAAACAGATTCCTTCTCCTGTACTGAAGTCAGCCAAGTGCGTTGCGGTCATCCCTAGGATGGCCAAGGGAGGATTCATCGTCGGCGGAAAACATGGGAATGGCGTCGTCAGCTGTCGAACATCTTCAGGATGGAGTGCTCCAGGATTCATCAGCTTGACCGGTGCCAGTATCGGCCTGCAAGCCGGTGCGGTTGAGCAGGACATCGTCCTTCTCATGAATGAGCAAGGAAAGCAAGAACTGGAAGGTGGACATTGGGATCTGGGGGCTGAAGCCGTGGCTGCAGGACCGACCGGTGAAGCCGCATCTACGGCCGAAACTGGCTGGAAGGCTCCGGTTCTCTCCTACGCTGATTCTGGAGGAGCATTCGCAGGGTTTGATGTGGGTGGATCGAAATTAAGTGTCGATAAAGACACAATCAAATCTACTTATGGGGAAAGCGGCTCGTTGCAAGGCCTTTTAGAAGGCCAGGTACAACCGACAAGCGCTGCAGAACCATTTCTTTCTGCCCTCAAACAGGTAGCGGGCCGCTGAGTTGTTGTGAAATTGTGCCCAGCCTGCGGTTTCGCAAGCCCGGAAACCGCAGTGCCGGACACTGGGGAGCGGCCGAGAGCCAGGTAAGTACCTAAGCCGCCCCGCGTTCGTTTCCCCGACTGGTTGAGGGCTCTGCGCGGGTGCAATCCCGCTCTGAATCGAGAGCTCGCACCAGCTCATTTACGTATTCGAGAACCGCGGCCGGGTCTCGTTTTGTGACCACCACGCCAGACAGGCTGAAGAAGGAGTCCTCGAGCACAACCCGCGAGAACTCATCATAAAGGAGTTCCCTGCCTTGAGAGCTAAGGTAAGCGTGGTCACAATCTGCTTCAATCGGAAACCTTTCATGGCGCCCACGATTGCTGGTCACGTCAATTTGAAGATTTTTGGAGGAGAAGTTTAAACAGATAAGGCAATCGCTTGCCCCAGCAGCCCTCTCCGTTGTGCCTCCAGAGCTACTTCGTGAAATCGCTATCACCAACTCGTCGGCACTCTGTTTGATCACTCGAATCGTGGCCACTGCAGAATAGTACCTCCGGAGGCTGTCAGAGGCATGGGAAACAGCCGCTTGCGCTTTTCGCCAGACCTCAGCGGCATTTGCCAAGTGCTGTTCTCTTGAAGCCCGCCTTTCGACCCAATTCGTGAGCATCCAAGTCATAAAGTTCTCGCGCCTTTCTTTGGCTTGCTCGGAGGGAACAAAATAGGCCACGCCACGCCGAGATGCGATGGGTTTCTATTTGAAGCCCGGCCGGATCCCATTCGAACTGTCAAAAGACTCAGGATACATTCGACCGCTCATCACCTGCATGGAAGAGAGAAGAGAACTGGCCGAAGGGTAGGCAAGAATTCCCTGTGACTGCCTTTCGCCCGGAGCCTGTCAGATTTGACAGTGTTCTTATTTTCTAAAACAAATCACCTTTGGGGCTTGAGGAGGATACTCGCATGCTCGAGGCCACCCTAAAGGATTGGCAGGACCTTTGCAGGCAGGCGGTGGTCGAACACGATCCAATCCGTCTCTTGAAGCTGTTTTTGAAAATTGATCGTCTGCAGAACCACGGGATTCTTCAGCCCTGCCGGGAACTCTCGGCGCCACCCGCATCCCCGCAAATACCTTGCCCGTACTGTTCTGCTCTGTTAGAGCCGCAGGAGCAAATCCTCGAGCACAACGTTTTCAAGTGCCCCTGGTGCGAGGGACGATTTCAGGCATTGGATTTCAGCGGCAAAGACACACAAAATGCGACAAGCGAAATTTTGGGTTGGGAGCGGCGACAGGCCAGCTAGATTAAGCTTGCCCGCTCGAATGCCCTCCTCCGATCCTTAGCGATAACCTGACTGCTTCGGTTAGCGACAGTTCCACCTACAACTGGACAGGCCAAATGAACCGCGATAAGTGGCGGCAAGATCTTGCCTTGAGATGAGGTGATTTTGCTCAGGGAAACCGCCCCTCCCGTCTGCTTGGTTGAGGAGGAAGAAAGAGGGGCGGTTCGGTTGCAGTTCGCTTATCGGTCATATTCCTCTGTTCTCGGCCATCGAGGAACTGACAGTATTTACAGACCTGGCTGCTGGCGCCCTATCAGACCCGCTCAAAGAATCCCTGCAAGGAACACAAGCAGCGATGAAACGTAGGCCTGGGCGCCGGTAACTCCGGTTGCAAGAACATAGTAGTTGCCAAGGGCGGCGCTGACGAAACGGCCCCCTGCCAGAACCGTCCGGACCCCAGAGAGAAGATCAGAGTTTGCTTCTCCCTTTATCACGTATCCTCCCGCTCCCGTCCTTAATGCCTCCTCCACGATCTCGCGGGAGCGATTTTCGCTGACGAATAGTATTCTTGCATCGTTTGCGCCGGCCTTAATTCTGCGGGCAGCGTCGATGCCGTTCAAACCCGGCAGGCCGATGTCCAAAAGGATCAAATCTGGGCGGAGTTCTTGGGCTTCTTCGACAGCTTCTAGTCCGGAAGATGCCTCTGCAATCACATCTAGTTCCGGTTGCTCCTGCAGAGTGGCGACTATGAAGCGCCGCCAAGGCTCGTAATCATCAACCACCAGTACCCGCACTCGAGGACTACCCACCGCAAAAACCTCTACGTTAGTTGAAGCGGGAACTCTCTTGAAAGTTGTCCCCGCGATGTAAACTTTTGCGGACAAGACAGTTCTTGTGCGCAGTCTGGCGCGCTCCCCGCTCCAGTGCCGCCTTTATGAATTCAGGGTGAATCCGCATGATCGACGGGTTAACCCTGAGTAGCACATGCGAGCTGTCAAGCTTTCGTTCCATGTCTCTATCGCACACTCTTCTCTCCTCTGTTGCCGCTACTTCCTTTGCTGTCTGGGTGTACTTGACGGTCGCAAGCCGACAATTTTGGCGTCTGCCGAAAACGAAGTTACGCCGGGGGTATCAGCGTGGCTTCTCGGGCGAGCGTCGTGGCCATTATTCCAGCGCGCGACGAGGCCGCGCTGATAGAAAAACCCTGAAATCGTTGGTTCGACAGGACTATTCAGGGCTTCTACAAATTCTTGTAATTAATGATCACAGTTCTGATAACACGGCTGAAATTACCCTGGAAGTCTCCCGACGCTTTTGGACCGGGGTTCGCGTCATCTCCTCCGCGCCCCTTCCCCAAGGCTGGACGGGGAAAATCTGGGCATTATTCCAAGGGGTCCAACAGGCAGCGGAGCTAGAACCCGACTACTTCTTCTTCAGCGACGCAGATATTGTGCGCCAGGAGACCAGCCTTACTTCGCTGGTTGCAATCGCGGAGTGCGAGGGTCTTGACCTCATCTCCCTGATGGCGAAGCTCGAGAGTTCGACTTTCGCTGAGCGCGCTCTCTTGCCGGCATTCCTGTTCTACTTCTTCATGCTCTACCCTCCCAACTGGGTTTGCAGCGCCAACCATAATACGGCGGCGGCCGCGGGTGGCAACGTTCTCGTAAGGTCAAAGGCATTGGCGCGGATGGGAGGAATCGCCGCCATCCGGGACGAACTGATCGACGATTGCGCACTCGCTCGTAAGATCAAGGACCTTGGGAGGATTCAGCTGGGTTGGGCAAAAGATGCTCGCAGTCTGAGGAGGTACGGGGGATTTAAAGAACTTGGCGCCATGATTTCGCGAAATGCCTTTTACCAGTTACGGCACTCGATCTCTCTGCTGTTCGCGATCATCGCCTGTCTCACATATTCCTTGCACCCCCGATGCTCGTTGTCCTTGGCGGGTGGGGTTCCGCTATGGCTTTCTTAGCCTGGGTATTGATGAGCGTAAGCTATCTTCCCACTCTGAAATTTGAGTCCCGCTCGCTTCTTTGGGCTCCCCTCTTACCATTCATCACAGGCTTTTATTTGGCGTCTACCATCCATTCCGCGGTTCAGTACCATCGCGGAAGGGGCGGCCAGTGGAAGGACAGGACACAAGACATTGTCCTGCGCTCAGCCTCACACAGCTAAACTCCCAGCCCATCACGAGCGGCGATCCGCCCGCAACGCACCCACCCAGCGTTAATTACAACAGACATAGGTCAGAAGTTTTTTTCAATGCTGCTGTTCAAAATACCAGGTGTAAGCAGGTTTGCGATGAGAGATAAACGTCCGCAGAGCACATCCTAGTCAGTCAAGCAATCGATGGGACCGTGCGCAGGATGAATTCTAGGAGTCTGGCATGTATAAGAGATTTGCTCCCATCGTTGCGGCCTGCTTTTCCCTGCTTGGTTGCGGAGCAGGCAAAGCGACCGACGCGCATCCTATCCAGCAGCAAGATCCGCCCGCTCTAGACTCTGTGAACCACATTGTTTTCATGATGCAAGAGAACGAAGTCTTCGATCACTATTTTGGGCAGTTGAACAACTACCGTCAGTCACTGGGCTTAAGTCCCGACGCGGACGTTACCCCGCAGAACGCTACCCAACTGGCCTATGACCATTCCGTCTCCTTTACACCATTTCACATGGTCTCCATGTGCACGGAGGATCTGAGTTCGTTTTGGAATGAAAGCCACAATGACTGGAACCATGCCTCGCCAACCTCAGGGGTATCACTTATGGATGGCTTCGCAAACTCCGCCGGCAACAATTCTCGACACAGTCCGACCGGCTTCGACATCGATGGAAAGCGCGTGATGGGCTACTACGACGAAACCGACCTTCCTTACTACTATTTTATGGCAACGCAATTTGCCATCTCCGATCGATGGTTTTCGGCCGTCATGAGTAACACACCCTCCAACCGGATGTATGCGGTTGCGGCTACTTCACACGGCGTGATCAACAAACCTTTGGTGCAAGCGAATGTCGCTACGATCTTCGACGAACTGGACAGTGCTGGGATAACCTGGAAGAACTACGTCCAGGACTACCCCAAAGGGAGTTCTCTTCGCCCCTTTCCGGTTTACGCCAAGTCGGTTGGCACCAAGATCGCTCCCATGGCGGACTACTTCACTGATCTAGCCAATGGGACCCTCCCCCAAGTCGCATTCATCGAACGCGATGCGCGAGAAGGTTTGGACGAACACCCCGGTGCGGGCAACAGCGTGCAAAAAGGCGCAGCCTATGTCGCGACCATCATTAACGCATTGATGACCAGCGGTGCTTGGAAAGACTCCATATTTTTCTTGATCTATGACGAAGGTGGCGGGTTTTACGACCACGTTTCCCCGGCGCAAACGGTTTCACCCGACGGAATTCTCCCAATCTTGGCCCCCAACGATACTTGCGCCGCGAAGGCAGGTCCGACCTGCGATTTCGTTTATACCGGCTTTCGCATCCCCAATCTCGTGGTCTCACCCTTCGCAAAGCAGCATTACGTAGATCACACACCCATCGACAACACGGCAATTCTTCGATTTATCGAACTACGTTACGGACTGCCCTCCCTCACAAAACGCGATGCCGCCCAGCCGGACATCAGCTTTTTCTTTGACTTTGCGGGAAAACCCAACCTTACCCCACCCACTCCACCGGTACAGCCAACCCACGGCCCCTGTTATATCAACTCTTTGCCCTAGACGATTGAGGCTTTGAATCCCGGCTCCAACTCCTGCAGGGAGGCCGTCCGTGTGCTGGTTCTGCCCAGGGACATAGTGAATCAGCCTGGAATGGTTCCCGGACAGGATCACCAATTCCCAACTCTCAAAACTAAGCCGGTCGTGAAGCGGAGCCCTCGATCGAAGTTATTCCCGTTCACATTTCCGAGCCATGAACGCAAATACTCCAAATTGGCGACCCGCACCGCCAATCCGCGATTGACCGCAAGATCCAAGCCTGCGCCCGCGGAAATGGATAGTCCTGTGCTCTCCCAATGCTGCGTAAACAAGCGGTTGTAACGGCTGGCGTCGGCTCCAGGAGGAAGTTGCGAGAGCACTTGTTGTCGCTTCTTTGGATCTGTCTTATCCTCTGTGATTTTCTGTCCACCAAAGCGGAAATGGGCGTGTGGACTCCACCGGCCTGCCGTATGCACAATCCATTGCGGTCCAGCTGTAAAAGTCAGGGAGTCGCCACTCCTATTCCCGGGCAGAGACACCCCTAGGGTGCAACCGCTCACTTCCAGAGTCCACTGCCAGAAATCATCCGCGCGAAAGGCTGCCGTTCCGCCCCCTCCGAGACAACTGAGGTTACCCAGCCTTAAGACACTGGGTACTGAGGCGGCGATTTCAAACTTAGGCACCACGTCGAGTCTTTCCGGATTTCCGTTGTTAACGGCTTCCATTAAGCTTTCGGAACTTTGCAGGGAGATTTCTCCGTCGTACTGCTTGACCCCAGCACGATTTTCGCGGTGCCATGGCGCTTGCAACATCATCAGGTTGGCGAAGGTCTGCGGGGGGTTTAGAGCGCTGCGGGCAATACTGCGCAGAACCGTATTCCTGGTTTTATTCTCGATCGGAACCGTAAGATAGCGGTCGAGAGCGTCCCCGGCCATCATCCACACCAAACCACCATTCGGCGTGATTACGTGGTCCACAAAACCGTAAGCGCAGCAATAGCGCTGGATTTGACCAATGGATGCCTCACTCATGAGGCCAATTTCAAACTGTTCACTGAAGGCCCATGCGAATGCATAGGCACGCAAGCGGCTCATCCAGTAATCGCGATCGCTTCCGAATTGCACCTTGCGGTAGCGGAGATCGTTATGAATCCAGATATAACCTGAAACCGCGCCTTCCAGAGGATGGCCCAGGTAGTTTTCATAGTAGGTATCACCATCCGACCATCCATGCATCGCCCCTAAGGACTTGAAATATCCGCCGATTACGCTGTTGTGCAGCCCCTTCCTGGTGCCTTCCTCGGTGGCAAGTCGAAACGCGTGCATAGTCCCGAGGTATAGCAGAGACGCATTCAATAACGGCTTCCATTGCACCTGCGTCCCCGATGTTTCAGGAGACGAATTTTTAAAAGCGGTAACGGGAGTGTTTTGAAAGCCCGAAGACTGATCAGAATCATCAGAGGCGAGGTCCGATTTCCCACGTGCTGAATCGATTCTTTCCGCGTCTTCCGCCAGCAAAGGGACACAGAGAAGAACCACGAGCGCAAATCCCGCCCACGGACGATGGTTCCAAGCGATTCCTCGCCGTAGCGCCCCAGCTCTCGATTCCCCAAACACGAGACGATGTCCTGCGATTAGACATAACAATCAATCAGCAAGCCGAGGAACTGAAAACAATTACAGGTACGAGGTGCTCGTCGATCCCATAGAGATCAGCAGGGGTGCCTCTACGGCTGCCACATTTACCAGTCCTTTTTTGCATGGCCCTTCCTTCAACTCTTGCAATTCAAATCAGGACGTCGTTCTGAGAATCGTGTTGCACGAAGGGTTGCGTGAGACAGGGCGGGGGGGAAAGACTACGCTCGCCTTGCAGAAAAGGTTGGAAGATTCGTCAGCGGCTAATCTTCAGAACCCACGCAGGTTGCGCGCGCAGCTCGTCTGGCAAGTCGGGGAGCTCTATGCTTAAGCCCGCCTTCGATGACTTGAACTTGAGTGGTAAAGACGAACCGAGCAGACCGACTGAGCTCGCGGCATCGACGTCTTTGACGACCAGGTTGTGCCCGGACCACTGCGGCAGAATGGCGTAAACGGTATCTCCCTTTGTGGTAAAGAATGCAGCGATCGATGCCCGTGCCGCGGTGGGCTTCTCGATCAACCGAGTGACGTCATAAGCTGAAGAGTATTCCTTATTGTATTCAAGCTTGGGGACTTCGCCTGCTGTCCACTGGTGCGTGTTTTTCCATGGTCTGGTGCCATAGATCGCTTCCCCGTTGATCTTCAGCCAGTCACCCATTTCCTTTAAACGTTGTTCCATGATGACCGGAATCGCGCCGTCTGCTCTCGGCCCGATGTCGAGCAACAGGTTGCCGCCCCTGCTGACCGTGTCCACGAGAATAAAGATCAATTCCCTGCCGGAGTGATACACGTTCAGGTCCTCGGCGCGGTTGTAGCCATAACTCACCCCCATTCCGCGGCTTTCTTCCCAGGGATGATCACTGCCGCTCATGCCGGCCGTGTATTCCGTCGTCCAGTAACCGCCGTGTTTGTGGCGGGTATCGCTGCCCCAACGGTCATTGACCACGACCTCCTCTTTCACTGCGGAATCATTGAACAGCCATGCCAGCAACTCCGGGCTGTGCCACTCCGCTGAGGTCATCTCCCACTCGCCATCGCCGAAGATAATCGAGGGCTTGTAGCGGGTGACGAGGTCTTTGAACTGAGGGAACATGTGTTCCTGCACGTAGCGCTGCTGGTTATAAAGCCAGAGCGGGTTATACCACTCGTACAGGGAGTAGTAGTAACCCATGCGCAGCCCCTGGCGGCGAACCGCGTCGGAAAGGTTGCCAAGCAAGTCTCGCTTCGGCCCGATTTCAACCGCGTTCCAGGGACGTCCCCAGGTTAACGAGGCTTCCTTGCTGGGCCACAATGCGAAGCCTTCATGATGCTTGGAAGTAAGCACAACATACTTGGCGCCGGAACCAGCCAGGACTTGCGCCCACTGGTCGGGATCGAACAATTCCGCCTTGAACTGAGTCGCGAAGTTCTGGTAGTGAAAATCAGGGCCATAAACTTTCTGATGAAAAGCCCAAGTCCGCTTCTCAAGCTCATCGGCATTCGGATCGGTTCGTCCCTTGGTCAGGGCATGCCAGTACCACTCGGCGTAGGCAAGCTTGCCAGGAATGACCGGGGCGTAGGCGGGAACCGAATAGGTACCCCAGTGAATGAAAATTCCGAACTTGGCGTCGCTGAACCATGCGGGCGTGGGGCGTTTGTCCACTGAATCCCACGTGGCCCGGTATTCCTGCCCCCATAGACGGCTGGTAGAGGAGGCGCACAGCGAGAGAAGAATCATAATGAGGCGGCTCTTTTTCATTGGACCTCTCAAAAAACGCCTGGCTGCGTTGAAGCCAAACTCGGAAAAGATCGCGCTCTATTTCCCAACAGAAGTCCGCTTTCTTTTCGGAGCCGCAGTGTAGCAAACCTCGGCAAGGGATGCGAGGTGACCCGAAGACGCCCATTCGGTGCGGACGTGCAAAAAGCAGAGCCCCTACATCTGGGCCAGACGGGTGCCAACCCCGGCAGAAGGAGCTGAAATCTGGCATCATTGTGCACACACTTGGCTTGTAGGCTCGAAACTCAACATGGCTGAATCGCTCATTACCTACCGCGGAGTCGTCTATCCGTGGCACTGCGACCACATGGGCCACATGAACGTCATGTGGTACGTAGGAAAGTTTGACGAGGCCACTTGGCAGCTCTTGGCCTTGGTGGGAGCGACCCCGTCCCGACTACGAGAAGAGGGATTTGGTTTGGTGGCGGTCGAACAACACATCCAATATAAGCGGGAGTTACGTTCGGGAGACTTGCTGACGATTCGCTCCTCGCTCCTTGAAGGACAAGAAAAATCAGTCCGGTTTTCTCATGAGATGACGAATGATGAAACCGGAGAAGTGGCGGCCATCATGATCGTGGTTGGGGTTTGTATCGATTCTGCGGCGAGAAAAGCCAGGCCACTGCCAGCTGATATTCTCGAACGTATTTCGTCTTTGCTTTGATCGCTGGCGCTACTTCCCGCACCATAAACCGCTTGCCGGTTCCTTCAACCTACTGCATCGTGAAATTGAGTTTATCAAGATAGACGCTGTACGGAGTGCCATACCGGTTTCCGTCGAGTTGATAGTTGATCGTCACGCCATTCCAACTGCTGGTTCCCGGTGCCTCGGAGTGATTCAGGGTTGCGGTTTTCCCATTCAAGGTGATCGACTTGTATAGCAATTGATTGTTCGAAGTCCGTTGGACGCTGATGATGAGATGATTCCAAGCTCCACTCACCGGATTGCAAGGGACTCCGGTGGGAACCCATTTCTTGTGAACGTTGTCGTACACATCCCACTGGGATCCTCCAGCGATCCGGCACTCGTGTCCCCAAATAAAGGAATGTCCACCCGTGAACTGATTGATGTCGAACTCCAGAGCCTGGGAAACGCTCGCGTCCTTCACCCAGAAGTAGACGTCATAGGTGAAATTGTGAAGAGTGGGAACCAGTGTATGTTTGTAGTCCGGCAGCCCTTGCGAAGAGAACGAGCCGACAATGTGGTTGTTCCACAACACATCCCCCCACTGTACCGATCCGCCACCGTATGAACTTTGAGTGGATTGCCCGTCAAGTGAAGGAGAGCTGATGGTCGGTTTCCAGGACCATGCCAGTTCCGGTCCGGAGGAACTGCAAGTTGAGCAGATTCCCCAACTCGGAGGCAGAAGCGCGTACCCTGACCATCCTTTTTGATTTTCAAGACCGTAGAAGGTCGTGCCCGGCGTGGTTGCTGACCCCGTCGACCCAGACGAGGCGGTCACGGTCAGCGTCAGCAGAGCTTTCGATGACCAACCGCAGTAGTCCCACTCCTGAACGGCCACGCTGTAAGTTCCTGCGCTCAAGGAGAGATTGGTGTCGAGAGTTGCGCCGCCGACGCTGTACGCTAGCGTGTACGGAGCGGTGTAGATGCCGATGGTAGCTACACCCTTCGAACAGGCTGGCGATGTTGCTTGGGCCACGAAATGGACCGGCGAAACGCTAGAAGCAGTCCCACTGGTAGAAACGGTGGCTTGGGATGGCGAGGTAACATACACCCCGGCATACGCAGGGAAAGTGGCTGTGAAGAGGCACGCGATAGTGCAGAACTTCCCAAATCCCATCTCAAAAACTCCCGGTGAATGACTTGGCACTGAGACGTTTTCAGCAACTCAGTTGGCAGGGATTGTAGGTGAGCTGTCTACTCAGCTCCAAAGAAAAACGACTGTTCCACCAATCGAAAGTACAATGCACCACCTGGGCTGATGGACAGAAAGCGATTTCAAGGCGGGCGAATTGTAGGGGTTTCACCCTATCTTTGCGAACCAGACGGATATGGCGGTGGCGGTCAGTTGCGTGGTTCGCGCTGGTGGGCGGCGCATCATTCGATTATCCATCTCACGTGGGTTTTAGTCGCGCTCGATGCTCACCAGGTTCGCCTCGTCCGAAGGAACAAGAATGTTCAGTCTCAGAGCTACCCCTGCTTCGCTCGCAAACTTCTTCGTGAATTTGTGACCCATGCTCAGCCGATAGAAACCTGCCGGCAGTCCCCTGATATTCAGAGCGGTTTCGTGTTGATCGTGAGAACGGTTCTCGAGTCTAAAGGTGATGCGGTCTAGAGAATCGTCGATAGAGATCGGCTCTTCCTTGGCAAATCCATCCCGGCTGAGACTGAGCTGAAAGCGAGTTTCACCGCGGACGAGGGCGAACCGGCTGCGCAAGCCGTCACGTGGGATGACGCTGATGGATTTGCCCGAGTGCTTGAGCACACCCCCATAGGCGTAGAGACCAAAAATCGGATCGTCGCTTACGATCGTAGCCGCAGCGCGCAGTGCGCCAGTGAATCCCAGGTCGATTTCGCCCGAGTACCACCACGATCCTCGGCCCATTTCTTTATTGCCGAGCCACGCTCGGCCCCAAGGGCGGGGCTCGAAACCGCCACCGGCGCCGCCATCATTTTCCTTTCCGGGAAACCAATAGCCGTAGTTTGATTCCGGTGTGCCCGAGTTCAGAAGTGCCCATGAGGCCAGATAAGATTGGTACCCGAGCCGGAGATACGGAATCGGATCTTTCGCGAAATCGATCGCGTAATTTTCGATCGCCCAGCCTCCCATTTGTGACATGTAGCTGAGCGTGTATTGGGTGTTGCCGCTCGCCCGGTAGTCGCTGCCAAGCCAGTAGTAGGCTGGTTCCCATCCTCGAGCCGCAATGTTCAACCGCATCTGCTCTTCGAGGAAGTCTCTTGCGGCACTCGCTTGGATGGATTCCCGAAACTTCGTCGCAGACGGATTCTGCAGCCTGGTTTGCGCATAGACCGCCAGGGCATGAGTGGATTCGAAGGCGGTGGAATCAAACGGATACTCTGATTGATACAGATCCGGATTCTTGTTGATGAAAAATTCCGCTTTCTTCTCCCAATGCTCGCGAAGCTTTTCGGCTTGGTCCTTTCGGCCGTTTTCTTCGAGTGCCCTGATCAGGTCAGGGATGACTACCTCATTGTAGGTTCCAGTCTCGTAAGCAGACCACTTTACGATCTCCATTGGGACTGTGAAGAACGCGATCGCTGTCCCGTAGGCACGTTCGAGATATCCGGCCGCGTCCAGATAGTGAACCATTCCGGGATAGTTGTGGGCGACCAGGTAGAGGTAGTAGTAGAGCGCGACGATGTGCGGGTAGTCGTAGATGCGCCAGAGATGTCTCTTGCCGTGCTCGTTGTCCTGCGAGCTGTGGCGATTCGCGTTCCAGTTGGGGATCCCGTAGATAGCGTAGGGATAAGGCTCCTTGTCAGTCTGCTGCAGCCCTCCCCAGACGAAGTCATGAACGTAGTCTTCAACCGAGGTGATCTCTTCCTGATCGGGGAAGAATACATTCTCGTATGCCAGGTAAGGGGCTTTACCAAGGGCCGGATCGTCGCTCGCCACAGCGTAAGATTGCAGCCCGTCAAGATCACCGGGGCTCCTCAGCACCTGGTGCTTCATATCCCATTGCGAGTAGAGGCTGTGGTACCAGCGCTTGGGATCGTGCCACTGCTCGTGCGTCACCAGAAATCGCGCGCGTTTTTTATAAAGCGTCTCCAGCGGCTCGGTGACAAAGAAGTCCAAAGGCAGATATTCGCCTCTTCCATACTTCACCGTAAGCATGTTTTCGCCCAGGCGTGAGAATCTCACCGAATACAGGTAGGTATCGGGACTCTTTCTTGCGATCAGCTTGATGGATGTGTTCTCTGGATGCTCGGCGGTGATTGCGCGAATCTGATTGCGCGTACGAAGCGAGAACATCGTCGGCAGATCCGTCGGAACCGTCATCCCAGGAACCACATTCACATCGAACCCACCTTCCTGGTAAAGCAACTCGCGCACGGCGGCATAGTCCTTGGCCCAGCGGAACTTAAAGCGATAGATCAGGGAGTCGCCCGAACTTCCATTGGGTTCGAGTGTCACTTTTGTGTGCCGAAGACGCCATGTCCCGCCCTTGGTCGCCAGTTCCTCACCGCGTTCCCATGAATGAACGTAGGCTGTATAGCTGCGATCCTCCTCCAGGTCGAAATATTCAAGGTGCGTCCCCTTCTCGGGAACCATGAGAAGGTACGGTCCAACCGCGTTGCACCGCATCCAAAAAAGGTAGGAGCCATTTCCGCCGATGAAGCTGTGGCGAATCACCCGTTTGGTGTAAGTCTCGGTTTTATCGGACACATAGTCAGTATTGAATGGTAGGGCGAAACCGAGATCTCCGATTTCAATCGCCTGTTCGGTCTCATTGCGCAAGGTGATCGTCCACAAGAGTGAGTCTCGGTCGAGGCGAAAGCTCTCCGTGGGCGCCACGTCGGCAACGCTTTCCACCTGTTTGCCATTCGTCGCGTTGACTCGCCATTCGTAGATCGCAGAGGTTGCCTGTTTGGGCAGCTGCGCGAGCAGGCGGAGATGTTGCGTCACCACCGGTTCAAAATCGACATGATTGAATTGATCGGGCACGACGCTGTAAGTTCCCGAGATGCGAACGTCCTTCCATTGTTCGCCGTCGCGATACTGCACCTTCCACGATAGCGGCAGGCCCCACTGGTAATCTTCATACGAGCCAATGGCCCAATACACCTCAGTGGAGGAAACCTGGGCGGTCGCATGGAAGTCGTATTGAACCCACTCTTCGCTTCCGTGATGGTCGCCCCAGGCGAAAAAAGGAACGCCTTGATCGCGTGAACTCTTTGGCTCGATCTGATCATTGAGAGCATTCGTGCCCCAGGGTCCGATCGAGGAGCTTGTCTTGCTGGCGGTTGCAACGGTGGGGATAGCGCGTCCGATCTGATACGTGTAGGCGGTCCCTTGGCTTGATGGCGTTGCTGCACCCGCGGTGGCGCTGTCGGCCTGTTTCCAGGCCTGGCCCGCAGTTCTATAACGAACCACAACGTCCCCCAACGCTCTTCCCGGGAGAACGTAATCGGTGTCATAGACGTCACGGGTATGCTTCAGGCTGCTGAGGCCACTGCTTGAGAATTTTAGTTGGAAGCGATCGTTTTCAAGCTGCTGTGCCGAAACCGAAATACCCACAGAACAGACCAGAACGGCACCGAATAGAGCGATTCGCAAGGCAAGGACTCCTGGCGTATGCAGTCGCAAAGGCTAGAAACGAATTTGGGTCAGGCTGCCATCGAACTCAACCTGCTGTAGGTTCTCGCCGGCCCTAACCTGGATCCGGCGCTTCGATGGCCCCAGGAGCTTCGAGCCAGGAGCCAATTGCATTCGCAGCGTGCGGGTGTGGTCTTGCCACGACAGCAGAACTCCCATCCATTCCCCACGCCTAAAGTCGAAGCTCTTGCCGTCGTCCTCGTAAAGAAGGAAGCTGCCATCGCTACCCGGATAAACGGTCACCGTCAGTGGCTCTTCAGATTCCTCTCCGACGAACTGCTTTACCGGACCCAAGGGAACAATGGCTCCCGCGCGGAGGTACAAGGGTATGGTTTCTAGATCCACTGCTCGCGAGATTTCCCGGCCTCCTTCGATCCGCTCGTTGGTCCAGAAGTCATACCAGGTTCCTCGGGGCAGGTAGACCTTGCGTAGGTTAGCGCCTTGCTCTACGACTGGTGCAACGAGCACATCCCGCCCCCAAAGATATTGATCACCGCAAGCGACCGCCCGGGGATCGTCCGGGTAATGCAGCCAGAGAGCCCGCATCACCGGCATTCCGGTCTGCGTAGCCTCTCGAACCGCGCTATAGATGTAGGGCAACATGCGATATCGAAGGTTGAGATATTTGCGGCACACTTGTTCAATTTGAGGATTGTGTAGTTGACTCGCGTCCGGTATTGCGGCCCCATCGTAGTTCTTGATTTCGATCGGACCAGGATCGCCGGTGTTCCAGCCCCAGGGGAGCCGGAGCTTCCAGTTCCTGCCGTGACAGCGGAATAAGGTGCAGAAGGCTCCGAACTGAAACCACCGCAGGTAGAGTTCGGCGGTAAATTCTCGGGTTGGAACGAACCCTCCAATATCTGTTCCCCAGTAAGGGATTCCCGTCAGGCTGGTGTTCACGGCGATGGGAACTTGCGTCTTCAGCGTCTCCCAGGTCGAGTACACGTCGCCCGACCATAAGAATGACGCATAGCGCTGCATCCCAGCGTATCCATTGCGGTGCAGAGCATAGGGCCGCTCATTCGGGCGATCGATCTGAGGCCCTTCCCAATACAGGCGATTGCGCACCAGCCGAGAAGCGACGTCGAGCGGGTCGCCTTCATCCGGCCACCACCCATCGACTCCCATCGAAAAATCTGGACGATGCGCGTCCCAATAGCAATTGGCCTCGGGCGACTTCGTGGTGTCTTGCGGGCACGAGTTCTTGTCCTGCGCCCTGCCTCGCAGCGTGTCGGTCTCGATCACCGAATGAAGAACGACTTTGAAGTGGTCTTCGTGCAAGCGCTGGATGATCTCGCGGGGATCGGGAAAGACTTTGTCATTCCAGGTGAACGACCCGTTTTCGGTATTCCATCCTGAGGGGCAGAAGCCGGTTCCCAGATAAATCAGAGCGTCGCAGGGCAGCTTCTTCTCACGAAACGTCTTGGCTTCTGAAAGCACCTCGTCCCGGCTCGCCAGCGTGCGATGCGACTGCTGATATCCAAGGCTCCACAATGGAGGAAGTTCCGGACGGCCGGTGAGACGCGCATATTCTTCCATGATCACGGGGGGCTCTTCGGAGGCAACCAAAAAGATGTCGGCCGGGAAGGCCTGGTCAGTCACGAAGGGATAGAACTTGCCCTCGGATCCGGTGAGGTCAAGGCTCCCGTAAGGCTGATGGATGAACATGGCCCACCCCCCCGTGCTGATGAGCCAAGGGATCGGAACACGGCCGCCGTGTGTTGCCAGCTCATATCCACCCTGCCCGCTCTTCATCCGATCGAGCGAACCACGGCGGTCGAATTGCGGGCCACCTTCGCCCAGGCCCAGCAGAGGCGAGTCCCCCACGCTAAAGGCGAGAGCGCCAGTCTGCCGATCGACTTGGATCCTCTGGACCAGCCCACCCTTGGCTCTCGCAATTGAAATCGTGAGCGGATTATCGCTGATTCGAACAGTCAAAATTCCACATTCAACGACCGGAACCTTGGCGTCACGAATTCTAGCTAGCGGGGGACCCCAGTCTTCGCGAACCAGTGAACCATCCGCTGAAACTTGGGTTATCCGATCGCCTCGAACTGGCAGCAACTGCAGGCGAAGGGTATGGGGGCTGATAGAAGTGATCTGTACCTCGAGCGGGTGACTTCCGGGGTCCGGAGATTTCCCGCCACCCAGCATTGCCTTGGGGATGGCAGTTGCAACCGAAGCGGCAATCATTGACTTCACGGCTTGACGCCGATTGAATGAAGGAGACATGAGCGAGGTTTCCTAGCTATCGTCTACGCATTCGCCTTGAGCCTGAAATGTCTTGCTCACTGATGGCGAAGTCCTTTGGCGGCACCACCCCTAACAGATATTGGACGAAATAATCCCAGCGCCTGCGGATCAAATACGCTGCATGCGGTCCGCTCTCGCCGTGGTACATGTTGGGTACAAGCAGCATGTCGAAATTCTTGTTTGCCTTCATCAGAGCGTCGGCGAAACGCATGGTTTCAACCGGATGAACATTGTCATCAATATCGCCGTGAACCAGCAGCAAGTGACCCTCCAGCTTATCGGCCAGGGTAACGTTGGACTGAGCCACATAATCATTTTCGACGGGATAACCTTGATAGAGCTCGTTCCACCAAGCCTTATCCAGACGGGCATCATGGTCGCCAGAGATAGATACGCACACCTTATAAAAGTCCGGAAACATCAGCATGGCGTGCGCCGCACCATAGCCGCCGGCGGAGGTTCCGAAGATTCCCACGCGATGAACGTCCATTTCAGGAAAACGCGCAGCCATCTGTTTGATCATGGCCACGTGATCTTCGAATGCGCCACCCAGGTTTCTGTAGGAGAACTGGTGAAACTCGCGCGATCGTCCGGTGGTGCCACGTCCGTCCACCATCACCACAACAAACCCCAGCTCGGCCACCGATTGCAGCCAAAACGGGCCGCCGAAGGTCTTGGGAACGAAGAAATCCTGTGGTCCGGTATAGACGTGCTCGATGATGGGATACTTTTTTGAACGGTCGAAGTTCGATGGACGCCAGATCAGCCCGTAGAGATCGGTCTTGCCATCAGCGGCTTTGCCCTGAAATGGTTCGGGTGGTCTCCAGCCTTTCATCTGTAGTGCGGAAACGTCGGTTTTCTCTAAAATGCGCACCTCAGAGCCGTCTCGGCTCTGTCGCAGAGCAGACACCGCGGGCAGATTCGTTCGCGAGTAGTTGTCGACGAAAAAACTGCCATCCGGAGACACGCTTACGGAGTGGTTCGCATTCTCGGACGTGAGAAGTGTCAGACCTTTGCCGTCGAATCCGACGACATACAAGTGCGTCTGATATGGATCTTCCCCCTTCTCTCTCCCGCCGGCGAGGAAATAAATTCGACGGCTCTTCTCATCCACATACTCAATCTGACGAACGACCCAGGACCCCTGTGTAACCTGGTTCTCAAGCTTTCCATTCTTGTCATATAAATAAAGGTGGTTCCAGCCGGCGCGCTCGGAAGCGATGATCAGTTCTCCGGTGGCCTCGTCATAGCGATAAAAGGTCTCGCCCGGATCCACATACTCCTTCGCCTCCTCCCGCATGAGAACGCGCTGGTCCCCGGTCTCGGGGTCGACGAGGCGAATCTCCCTGGCCTTGTCGCCGCGTTCATCGTAGTCGTACCGTATCGTCTTCCCATCAGGCGACCAGTCAAACTCGGGTGCATCCTGGAACGGAAGTTCAAGAGGAGCAGTCTTCACGTTCACGCGTTTTTCCGCCCGCAAATCAAAGATGACGGGCTCGGCTTTGGGCAGCACCTCACCAGGCAGCGGATAAACGACCGTGTAAGCTCTTGGCCTCAACTGATCCTCCGGCACAAACTGCAAGCTGGTGAAGCGGCCCGCGTTGCGGGAGTCGATGCGGTAAGTAATCAGTTTGCTCGAGTCTGGCGACCAGAAAACTCCCGCCGGCTGCTTCACGTCTTCGGTCTTCTGCTCGACGAGCAGCCGAAGCGCTGGTAGTGGGGTGGCGTAGTCCCAGCCGCGCGTCCCATCTTGCGTCAATTGAACGACGGTACCGGTTGAAAGGTTGCGAACATAAAGGTTGTGTTCGTGAACAAAGGCCGACCATTTCTTGTCGGGTGATGGGGCTTCGTTTGGTTTCGGTGCGGGCTCGCTTGCGCATTTATAGTCGGCGAGCGAGCATGTCCAGCGGGCATCGTTGAAATTGAAGTGGATGGATTTGGCGTCTTCGGCGAATTCGATGTCGTCAAAAGGCAAATCGTCGGCGCTGATCTCTCGCTTTGAAGCTTCGGAGAGGCTTCTCGCCAGCCTGGCGTGATCAAACGCAGGGCCAGCCGTATTGTGCTCAGCATCGACCAGGAGAAACTCGCCTCCGTTTGGACCGAGCTTGTGGTACCAGAAGCGGTTTGATTTGTCGATCCAATGGGGAGAGACGTCGGCGATATAACCGGAATGCCGGAAATTGCCATACAGAAAGCTTCGCGCGCGCTGGTAGTCGGCGAGGGTTCCCTGGGCAAACCCCGGTAGGACCAAGAAAAGAGCAATCGGCACTACCCAGAGCAAGCCCATCCGCCTAGAAGCCATCTTGCCTCCTGATGAATGATCCGATGAACAAACGAAGTTTATTTCTGACGAATTCTGATGAGCACCACTCCGTGTGGCGGCACATATGCGCTGTACGAGTTCTGGAACGTGCCCACATCCTTCTTCAACCACAGGTCGCGTACTGTGGCTTCACCGCGAATTCCAAGCTGCGCAAAATCAGCCGAGATCTGCTCGGTCGTGCGCTGTCGATTAAACAAGCCGACGACCTTGCTACCATCCTGCATGGGCTTCATCCACACCTCAAAGGGACCCTCCTGGGCAACCCGGTATCCTTGCTTTCCCAGCGGGTCCTGATCCACCGCGATCACCTCGCGGTTGGTCAGAATTTCAAGCGTGTACGGGGTCATGCGAGTTACGTCGTTCCCAGCAATGAGCGGCGCAGCCAGGAGCGCCCAGAGGCTGAAGTGAGTTCTGTACTCGTCCTCGTTCATTCCCCCATTGCCGACTTCCAGCATGTCAGGGTCGTTCCAATGTCCGGGCCCGGCAAATTTCTCGAGACCGTTCTGGTTAAAGCCGATTTCCGCCATCGAACTGTACCGGTCACTGATGTCGCCGGTTGTGCGCCAAAGGTTTCCGCCAACCGACGGGCCCCACTCCCACACCTTGTGCCAACCGTACTGGCAAAGGCTGAGAACGATCGGGCGGCCCGCCTTGGCCAGGGCATCGTGCATTTTCTTATAGGCGGCTTTCATCTCGTCGACGCTCGCCGGCGGCTGTTGACACCAGTCATATTTCAGGTAGTCGATTCCCCACTGCGCGTACATTGCAGCGTCTTGCTCTTCATGTCCGAGGCTGCCTTCGAACTGGGCACAGGTTTTGGGACCCGGCCCCGAATAGATCCCCAGTTTCAGCCCTCTGCTATGGACATAATCCGCCAGAGCCTTCATGTCGGGAAATCTTTCGTTCGGATGGATCCGGCCACTTGCGTCTCTCTGCCCCTGCCAGGTGTCGTCGATATTGACGAAGACATAACCTGCATCGCGCATCCCGGACGAAACCAGCGCGTCGGCGGTAGAGCGAATGGTTCGGTCATCCACCCGCTCGGCGAAGTGATTCCAACTGTTCCAGCCCATGGGCGGAGTGCGAGCAAGGTTGTCCTGCGCCGGGAGCGAAACTGGAGAGAGCAGTAAGAGCAGTAAAGTAAGGAAGGCGAACCTTCCCGCCCAGCACTGGGTGCGCACTCGATTCTCCTTAGTTCCAAGTTCCAAAATCTTGTCCGCTTTCAAAACCGTCACTTGGCCGGTACCGCACGGCCGTTCACAAGCTCTGGGCGCGACAGCAGGGCCGCTTTGATCGTGCGTTGGACCTGGGCGAGACTGTCCCCCGTCAATTCGAGCCGTGGCGGACGCACGCGGGGATTCCCCATCCCGACTTCGGCTTGAACCAACTTGATCAATTGCACGAACTCGGGAACGGTGTCCATGCGGAGAAGAGGAAGAAACCATCGGTAAATGGCAAAGGCCTTCTCGTGCTCGCAATTCCGGGCAAGGTTGAACAGCTCAACGGATTCTCGGGGGAGGGCGTTCGCCAATCCGGCAATCCATCCAGTGGCCCCAACCCCAATTCCCTCCAGAATTGCGTCATCCACACCCACAAAAACTTCCAAGCGGTCCCCCGCCAGCGCGCGAATGGCCGCCACTCTTCTCACATCGGTGCTGGACTCTTTTACCGACTCTAAATTCGCATATTCCTCAGCCAGCTCCTGAATCTGGTCGGGAAGAAAATCGGTCCCGTAGGCTACCGGATTGTTATAGAGCATGCAGCCGAGCGGAGTTGCCTCCAGCACGGCAGAGACGTGTGCCTTCATTTCGCGCCAGTCTCCTCGGTACACATATGGCGGAAGCACCATCAGGCCATCGCAACCGGCATCGGCCGCGGCCCGGGCGAGCGCCACCGCCTCGGCGGTCGTGAGCGCGGAGATCGAGGCCACGACTGGCGCCCTGTGGTTCACAGCTTTCACAGAGTTACGGAGAACTTTGGCCTTTTCGTCAAAGGACAAGGTTGCCCCTTCGCCGAGCGACCCCAGGCAGACCACGCCTGCGCAGCCGTTTTCCAAGAGCCAGCGGCAATGTTCGCTCATGAAGCCGTAGTCCACTTCGAGACTACGATCGAAACAAGTTGTGACTGCCGGCATTACCCCATTCCAGTTCATTGTTACCCTCACATGACCGACGTCAGCTCGCCCTTCGGCTGGTGTGATTCGGACGTCAGATTTCTCAGCTTTACCGGCAGAACCGGCGGACGGACAGAGTCTGGGGTCCATCCCAGAAGAAATTGGGTGGCGGGACCGCAAATCCGCCCTTGGCACGGCCCCATCCCGCAGCGCGATTGCAGCTTCGCCGCCCGCCAAGAACCGTGCGGCTGTAGCTGGCTGAGCGTCACGTCTTCGCAACGGCAGACGATGGTCTCGGGCGCGGCAAGGCGTTTGAGTTCAGGCCGCAGCTGAAAGGTCTTTTCGAGGGAACGCGCGAAGCTCTGAAGCTTTGCTCGCTGACGCCTGAGCTTTTCTGCCGCCGCGCCGTGCCCGCTGGCCGCAAGTCCCGCGATTTGTCCTTCGACCAATGCGAGGTCTACGCCACCAATTCCAGCAGGTTCACCGGCGCAAAAGATGTTGGGAACCGACGTCGTCTGAAGCTCGTCAACCTGGACGAAGCCACCTTCGAGGCGGCACCCGACGAGCGCCGCAAGCTCCGTGTTAGGCACGAGATGAAAACCACAGGCCAGGTAATCGCAAGAAATCCGCTGTTGTGTTCCCTTCACCGACATCACGACCGATTCCAGGATCTGGTTTCCGACTGCGGCCATGGGCCAAGCGCTGGTCAACAGGCGAACCCGCGCGAGTTCCCTGTGCAAACCCCACGCCTGCGCGATTTTGCCGGGATGCTCGAAGAGTCGCAGCCCGAAAGCGCCTAGCGTGGCGAGCGATGCCTGTTCACAGATCGCGACCACAATGGCACCGCGCTGGTTCAGGTAGGAGGCAACCGCCAACAGCAACGGGCCCGTACCCGCTACCACCACCCTCTTCCCCTGGATTGGCAACCCCGCCTTCGCGAGCGCCTGCAGGGCTCCGGCTCCCATTACGTTCGGGAGAGTCCATCCCGGGAAGGGCAGGAACCGTTCTCTGGCACCGGTGGCAAGGATCAGTTTTCCGTACTCGAACACCATCGAGCCATCCATGGTTTCGGCGTTCAATACTCCCGGCGCGGGCTGATCGAAGATGCGCGCACCAGGAAACAATTCCACCGAGCTTTCGCGCAGCTGAGAGATCCAAGCCCGGGCAGAAGGATCGGAATGGATGGTTTCGCCACGCCAGATTTGCCCTCCAAGCGCGGGGTTGTCGTCGGCGATTGCAACCCGTTTGCCCGACTGGGCTGCAGAAACTGCGGCGGCAATGCCCGCAGGCCCACCTCCCACCACCAACACGTCGAATTGTGGCCTCGAGCTAAGCATCCGTCTTGATGTTCATTCCCGCCACGCACAGAATCTGACAACTCCGACTGTGCAGGATCCCATCGATCTCAGCACGACATTCAAAACAAATTCCCATTCCGCACAACGGGCCACGAGGTTCGCCCCTCACGGAAGTACGGCAGCTTGCCCCAGCCCTCATCATGGCCGCGGCGACACTGGTTCCGGGTGCAACCACGACGAGCGATCCATTCACCGTAACCGCAATCTGCTCAGGCATGGGCGTGCTCCATGCTTCCGGTGCGGGAAGGCAGGTACGGCTCCCTGGCGATAGCAGAAGTTGCTCCCAGCAAGTGGTCGGTCAGCAATCGCGCGGTGGCAAGAGAGGTCGTAATCCCCAGACCCTCATGTCCAGTCGCGAGAAAAACAGTCGAATCCTCCGCCCAAGGTCCTATTAAGGGCAATTTGTCGGGCGTGGCTGCACGGAATCCGGTCCAGACGCGGATCGCCGAAGTCTCAGCCAAGGCTGGCATGTACTGCTGCGCACGCTCGAGCATGCGGGCGAGAATCCCATGATCAACTTCTGTGTGGTCGGCCTCGTACTGACGCGAGGAGCCGATCAGCAGTTGACCCGTCCGGCGTGGCTGCACGTTGAAGGCGACCGAATCAGAGCTGACCGAATGGGCACTCTTCAGATAGCCGAGTTCGACCAGTTGATGATGAACGAATCCCGGATAACGGTCGGTAATCACCAAGTGCCCCTTGCGCTTTCTGACCTTGATCCCTGGGGTCAGCTCCGGGGACCAAGCCCCAGCGGCATTCACAATCGCGCCGCCATCCAGTTCGCTCCCGTCAGCGCGTCGAATGCGCCCCTTGCCAATGTCGACGACTGGCGGCCCGAGGTGAATCGTCGCGCCGCGTTCCTGCGCTTTTTCGAGCAGAAAACGGGCAGCACAGGGAGGGTAAAGAACACCGTCTTCGGGAACGAGCAATCCCCCGGCCAATCCCTTGCGCAAATTGGGTTCGGCCTTTTCCAAGTCTCCTGAGCTGAGGACCTCGACTGGTACTCCGCGCTCGGTGTAGTACGCCTGCTTGCGGTGAACCTCTCTGAACTCCTCATCGTCGGCGGCCACCCAAATCGACCCGCATTCGACGTACTCGACCTCATCAGGAAGTTCCGCCCGCAACTCACGCCACAATTGCTGCGAATATCGAGTCAAGGCGAACTGAGGATCCGAGTCGTCCATGACGACGATGTGGCCCATTCCGGCGGCGGTCGCGCCGCCACCGATGGTCGACAGATCAACCACGGCGACGCGCAGCTTACGTCGAGCACACTCCAGCGCGCACGCGGCACCGACAATTCCCGCGCCTACAATGAGCACATCGTAGGTTGCCGCATTCATGTTCGAATACCGTTACAAAAAGGATCGCGCGGATCGAGCAACAATTCCGCCTTCGCGTTCACAAACGCTGAGCCCGTGATGGTAGGGTAGATCCTTCCCTCTCGAACCGTAACCTTCCCCTCGAACAGGCTTCCGACAATACTCTCCTGCCGCCAGGGTTCTCCTTCGCCGATCGTGCCATCCTGGTAGAGACAGGCTAACTTTGCGCTGGTTCCTGTGCCACAGGGTGAGCGGTCGTAGGCCTTGCCGGGACATAAAACGAAATTCTTGCTGTTTACACCCGGCGTTGTCGATGGACCGAACAACTCGATGTGGTCGATTTCGTGCCCGTCCGAACCGGTGATTCCGGCGGCATTCAAGGCCTGCCGTACCGCCCAGGTGAACCCCGTCAGCGCTTCGACATTGCGCAGGCTCAGTTCGAAATCGTGCCTTTCGATCAAGAAAAACCAGTTCCCGCCCCACGCAATGTCCCCGCGAACCAGACCAAAGCCGGGCACCTCGAGGCAGACTCCGGCTGCCTGGCGATAGCTCGCGACGTTATTCACGCTGACGTCCCCATTCTCGTGAAGAGTTGCGGTAACGATCCCAACGGGAGTCTCGATCCGGTGGTCACCGGGCGTGATTTCTCCCATATACGCCAGAGAAGCCACGAGCCCAATCGTCCCGTGACCGCACATGCCGAGGAATCCCACGTTATTAAAGAAGATGACGCCTGCCGTTGAGTCCGGATCGGAAGGCTCACAAAGCAGCGCACCCACAACCACATCCGAACCGCGAGGTTCGTTCACCACCGCCGAGCGGAAAAAATCATGGTCCCTGCGAAATCGCTCAAGCCGTTCGGACAAGGGGCCCGCTCCCAAATCGGGGCCGCCACTCACGACTAAACGAGTCGGCTCGCCCCCGGTATGGGAGTCAACGACCAGAACCCGACGCAGTTCGCCGCCCTCCCGCCTGGTGCTGCTCACACCAACCTCCGTATGAACTACATCGAGCGAGGATAGTGTTAAAGAAAGTGGAGAAAAGTGCAAGGATTTCAAAGACTTACTCCAGCAATCACAAGAAATTCATGAATAAGAATAAGGTAGACGGCGGCCTCCCAAGGTCATATTATGTATACAATATCCACACGTCAAGGCGTATTTTAAAATCCAGCCGAAGGAAATGAGAACCGAACTTGGCTACATTTCGCCCTGCAGAATCTGAGCCTTACAGCGAGCTCGGCGCCCACGAGTTCGAGCGGGGACTAGGCTTGTTGGATTCGATCATGTTGGTGGTGGGGGTGATGATCGGATCTGGAATCTTTATCGTCTCGGCCGAAATGGCACGGGAGATCGGTAGCCCGGGATGGCTGCTTGTCGCCTGGATGATCGCCGGCGCGTTGACTGTGGCCGGTGCGCTCTGTTACGGCGAGCTGTCGGCCATGATGCCCGAGGCGGGTGGGATGTACGTTTACCTCCGCGAAGCATACTCCCCGCTCTGGGGCTTTCTGTACGGCTGGACTCTGTTTACCGTGATTCAGACCGGAACGATCGCCGCCGTCGCGGTGGCTTGTGCCCGGTTTACGGGCGTGCTTGTGCCCGCAATCTCTGAAGATCATTACCTGATCCCCCCGGTTCGCATTTCCGCTCACTACGCAGTGTCTATTTCGACAGCGCAATTGTTCGCGCTCGCGGTCATTCTTCTGCTCTCCTTTTCCAACAGCCGGGGACTGCGATACGGAAAAGCCGTGCAGAATGTCTTTACCGTCGCCAAGACCGCGGCCCTGCTGGCTCTGATTGCGGCGGGAATTTTCGCTGGCCGGAACCCGGCGGCGCTCAGCGCCAACTTCAGCAACCTGTGGCACGCCCGCGGGATCACTCCGCTCAGCGCAACGCTCGACGCAACCACCGCGTTCGGCCTGTTTGTCGCGCTCTGCGTGAGTCAGACCGGATCGTTGTTTTCGGCCGATTCGTGGCACAACATAGCCTTCGCTGCCGGCGAAGTCCGTAGGCCGGAGAAGAATGTGACCCGCGCCATGGTGCTTGGAACCATGGTTGTAATCTCTTTGTACCTGCTTGCCAATCTCGCCTATCTGTTCACGCTGCCGCTTGAGGCCATTCAGCACGCACCCGCGGACCGCGTGGGTACTCTGACGCTGCAAGCCATTTTCCCGGGCCTTGGAACCGCTCTGATGGCGGGGGCAATCATGGTGTCGACGTTTGGTACGATCAACGCGCTCGTCCTCACCGGCCCTCGCGCCTACTATGCGATGGCTCGCCAGCGACTCTTCTTTCGCTTCGCCGGACAACTCAACACCCGAAAGGTGCCAGCTTTTGCGTTGTGGATGCAAGGGCTTTGGGCGATGATCCTGGTCCTGCCGCGCGTCTATATTCCCTCGAGCGGCACGTGGGGAAACCTTTACAGCGATTTGCTCGAATACGTCATTTCAGCCGCTTTGATCTTCTATATCCTGACCGTTGCAGCGGTGTTCCGGCTTCGCCATACCCGGCCGGACGCGCCTAGACCATATAAGACCAAAGGCTATCCGGTCATTCCGGCCGCTTATATTCTTGTCGCCGCCACCATTTTGGTGGTGCTCTTCCTCTACCGGCCCGCGACCACTTGGCCAGGACTTGTCATTGTTCTCGCAGGCGTACCGGTATATTGGTTGGTGACCAAAACCGGCAAGGGAGCGGGAATCGCGTCTTGACCTGGGGGGTCGCAAACGCGCATGGGGGTCGGGCGGGAACAGATCTCGATCATTGCGCCCCGGGGGAGGCTCCCGATATCATGCGTTGGTAGCTCAGGGTCAGGATGGATTCCGCCTGCTCCCAAGAGTGTTCCTCAAAGCCGTCAGAAGGAAATGAATCTGTCAACCGCTCCAGAATCCGCAATTCCCCGGCAATCCCTCACGTCTGCTGTCGCGGACAAGCTGCGGGAAGAGATCATCCGCGGCACCATTCCCGAAGGGGCACAGCTACGGCAAGATGCCATCGCCATGCAGTATCAGGTGAGCCGGATCCCAGTGCGCGAGGCGCTGCGCCAACTGGACGCCGAGGGTCTGATCACGATCGTGCCCAATCGCGGGGCGGTGGTCCCCGCGCTTTCGCCAACCGACATTGAGGAGTTGTTCACGATCCGGGCGTTACTGGAACCAGAAATTCTGAAGCATTCGATTCCCCGGCTGAGCGAAAACGATCTTGAGGAAGCTGCGGTTGTTCTTCGTCGTTACGAAACCGAACTTCAGCGTGAAGATCACCTGTTTGCCTGGGGCCGGCTGAACTGGCAATTTCACTCGCTACTGTATTCCCGTGCGGAACGGCCACACTTCATGAACATCATCCGCAATGTGAACAACAGCGGGGAACGCTATACCCGCCTGCAGCTCTACCTGACCCATGGAATCCAACGGGCCAATGAAGAGCACCACGAGATCCTCGAGCTGTGCCGCAAGCGCGACATCCCTTCTGCGTGCAAGTTACTCCGCCTCCACATCGAGCACGCCGGCCAATCCCTGAAGGAAGCGCTGAAGCAGAGAAGGGCTTCTACCTAGCGACAACAGCGCAGGGTTCGGCCCGCCAGGCCGGCTTAACCTGCTGCTCCCATTTACGAGAATTCCCCGAAGGATCTGCTCTAAATCGCCTTCGCCGCAGATCCAAGCGCGCATCGAGCGGATGGCGGGTATCTTGACACGGGGCTGGCCCGGTTAGAGAAAGTAGGGCCAGTCGAACTTGGTGTGACTGATAGATGATTCATTGGCGCTGCGCCCTCGACGTGCTGAAGGCACAGCGCCTGAATTGGCAAAACCCTTAGAACTCGACGTTCGCCCTTAGCTCAATCACGCGGGCTCCTTGGTTTGGAGAATCGGAGCTAAAATTCGGCGAAGTCGTTCCGGTTCCGAAGCCCGAACTCTGTACGAAGGGCGAGAAGCCTGGGTAGCAATAGTAGTTACAGCCCGCCCCTGCTCCGGTCTGGAAGTTCGGATGATTGAACACGTTTAGCATCTCGGATTGGAAGGTAAAGGACACGCGTTCGGTTATCGCGAAGCGCTTACTCAGCGACAAGTCATCATTCCAAAAATGTGGACCATAGAGCCACACGCGCTGTCCTATGGTTCCTGGAGTGGTATTGGGCGTTATGTAGGTCGGGTTGGCGCCTACTCCCGGAATGATGTATTTGGGATTCAGAAATGCGACATTGCTCGAATTGGGGAGGTGATAGACACCTACTGAGCTCTGTAGTTGCGACACCGTCACGCCGGTAAGGTTCACGCCGCCGTCCCCGAGAGCCAGACTGCCGAACTCGTTGTTGTAGGTATTGTTGCCCCCGGACAAAAGGAAGGGCGTGCCGGTCTGAAAGTTAAAGATCGTACCGATTGTCCATCCCCCAATGACCTTATCGAGAATGCCACTCTTATTGGCAAAGGCCTTCCCTACGCCAAAAGGTAGGTCATAGGTTCCGTTCAGGTTGAAGGAGTGGCGAATATCAAAGAGCGACGGCCCATATCCTAATCGCATGTTGCGCAAGGTAAACGTGTAGGTCTGACCTTGCCAGTTGTTCGGCGTGGTCAATCCGAGGGTGTGGCTCCAGGTATAGTTCGCGTCGAACTGGAGGCCGTGCCACTGGCGTTGTCGAAAATCAAACTGCAGGCCGTTGTAGTTGGAATACCCTTCGGCTACGAGGTACAAAGCAGCATTTCCCGCCGCAAGAGGATTTGCTTGAAAGAAATTGATTGGCAGCCCGGGGCCTGGGCCACCAGCCCAATTCACGTTATTGAGCGGATTGGTACAGGGTCCAAACGAGTTCGCGCCCGTTGAATCCGCGACCAGATTGCAGAAGTAGGGTGCAGTTCCGTTGTTGTTTGTAAACGCTTGGCCGATCGCGCCGGCAGAGCCGGTAATCAGGTTGTTTACAAATGAGGTGTTGGTGTAATCGGAAAACGCGCCGTCGGCTCCAAGACCTTCCCCGGCGAAGGCTGCGTCAAACAGGGGCGTCGCTTGTTGCCCGGGGAGGCCGTGATTGGCAAACGAACCTTGGTAGGCTGGGTTTCCGCTGCCGTTGTTGGCGGCTAGATTCTGCTGCGCTGCCTTGACGTTCGTCAGAACTCCATAGGGCCCGGTCTGGAAAATATTCACTTCATTGATGTCTTCATACATCCATTGCCGCAAAGTGCGGTTCCCGATGTAGCGAACTTCGAGTGCGCGGCTCTGGCCCAACTGTCTCTGAATGCCCAAGTTATAGGAGATTGTGTAGGGCTGCTGCAAATGCGGGTCCACGCCATTTGCGCCCGGTGCTCCGCCCACGAAGGTAAAGTCCGATTCGAGTTCGCTTTTTACATAAGCTTGGGGTGTGAGTGAATATGCTTTGCCCGCAGGCAGCTGAAAGGGTTGATTATTGTTAAACAGCGACGGAGTCGTCAGAAGGAAACTTCCCGGCGCGAAGTTTGACGGACCCCCGTTGTTATTCGAGTTCAGGGCGAAGGACTGGTAGTAAAAAGCTCCGATGTCAGAAGCCTGATTCCAGAAGTATTGCTGGGGCTCAGTGAACTTTTTGAGCGAAATGCCGCCGCGGAGAACCGTACTGCCCGTGCCCAGCAGCTTACCGAAACCACTGTCCCCGCCGTGAGGATTCCAGGCAAACCCGATGGCAGGCTGCGGAGCCACATTCCAATTGTTATAAGGGTGCGGTCGGGCGGCGATGGTGGGCGTCAAACTGCCTTTGAGCGAGCCCGGGTTGAAAAGATTATTGACGCCGGATGGGCCGAAAATGGCGGCTTGATCGGCGTTATGATAAGCACCGGTAAGGTCGTGATTGGCTCCGGTGAAGTCCCAGCGCAAACCGTAGTTGAACGTCAGGTTGGGCCGTATCCGATATGAATCCTGGATGTGCAGCGCAAATGCTCGCTGCAGTTCGTCGAGGTTATACGCGCTTAAGGTGTTGAAGAACTGTCCACTGGCCGGGTTGTACGCGTATTGTCCGCCAACCGCTGATCCTCCTGAACTCCCGATCGTTCCTGTAAGAATCGCATACAACTGTTGCGCAATCCCCTGTTGAGCGGTTGTCGAATTCGGAATCGTAGTGCCGTTAAATGCACCGAGCGCAGGATCCCCAGAGACCAATCCGAGGGTCACAACCGGAAACCCGAGCACACCGTTGTAGTAGTGATCCTGCTCCTGATACCAGGAGAATCCGAAGTTCAACGTGTGCGACGTATGTTGCCACGTCATGGTGTCAGACGCATTAAAGATCGGATAGTAGTTTCCCGTGGCAATGTAATCGACGGTACCACTCATCTGTGTGCCTAGCGGATAAGGGGCGTTCGGGTAATTCCATGCCACCTGGGGAACACTGGCGTTCACTGGCGCCGCGTTTCCACTGAAGAGTGCTTTGTTATAGAGAAAGCCGCCGCGGAATTCGTTGACCAGGCTCGGCGAGATGGTATAAGCAAAACCGAATGCCGTCGTATAGTTTGTGCTGACGCTACCACCTCCGGTCTTTTCCCAGGCGGAACCGGGAAAATCAGGAACCGCCGCAGGGAAGCTCGTATTTACCGGATAGTTGAACTTGTACATGTTCCACGCCAGGTTGAAGCGCATTTTGTCGTTAGGGTTGTAGTCGACGCGCACTGCGGGAAAGTACTTGGTGACGGGATTGGTGACCTGCCAATTGACCTGCTGCAAGTTCAGGTCCCCGGTCGGAGCGGGCGTAACACTCGCAACCGATTGGGAGGGGTAGGCTGAAAATACTGCCTGAGTAGCTGGGCTGATGGCACGGTTGACGCCATGACTTTGTGCCAGCCCCATCAAATCGACGGTGTGTGTGGCGTTGTCAGTGCCAAGATAGGTGAAGGTGCCCGTCTGCGCGGCGGGCGTGAGCAGCCAATTGAACGCCTGCACTACGCCAGGCTGTTTGGATTCAGCGTAGGAGCCGAAGAAGAACAATCTGTCTTTGATAATCGGCCCTCCCAAGCTAGCTCCGAAATCGTTCAACTTGATTGGGTTTTTCTTCTGTGGATTCGAAGGATCAAGGGAAGTGAGCGCGTCATTGGTCCAACTATTTGCGTTCAAAGCCGCATTCCTGAAATCCTCGAAAACGCGACCATGGAATTGGTTGCCACCTCTTCGAGTGACAAAGTTGATTTGCATGCTCGCCTGACCGAACCCTTGATTCATGTCCAGTTGTTCGGTATTCACCGTCATTTCCTCGATGCTCTCGAGGCGAGGCTGAATCGCAGGCTCCGCGTTCCCGGTGAATTTCATTCGGCTGGTGCTTCCGATGGTCCCGTCTACGCTGTTGCCTTGATCAACCGCGGGAAGCCCATTCCACGTACCTCCGTTTTGCCCGCCCGTGTATCCCGGAACCAATTGCGAAAGTTGCCCCAGATCACGGCCCTGGATAGGCAGCTGTTCGATCTGCTTCAAGTCGACAGCCGTACCGATTTCATTCGTCGTGGTCTCGATAATCGGCGAAGCGGTCATGGTGACCTCAACCATCTCGTTGACCGCACCAATCGATAATGTGGTCTTAATATCGGTTGTCTTCGAGGCTTGAACCACTACGCTTTCGAAGGTTTGAATTTTGAAGCCCGCTCTTGAGATCGATAGCCGATAGGTGCCGATGGGAAGGTTCACGAAAACGTAAGTCCCTGAGTCCGACGTGACCGCTTTCGCGGCTGTGTTGGTAGCCAGGTCACGCAGTTCTAAGCTCGCTCCCGGGACCACACTGCCGCTCGGATCAAGCACGGTGACGGTGACGGTACCCTCAGAGCCGTGTTGCGCGAGGGCAGCAGGAAAACTGATCAGCCAACTGAGTAAACCCATCGCAACGATCAGAAAAGAAGCAGACTTGCGGGACATACGTCCTCCTCGCGAAAATGTTGCCCGGACAAAGCCGGGAGGCTCAAACGAGCGGCCACAAAAGGCAACGTAGGCAAACACTTCTAGCAAGCGTTTGCTGCTTGGTTGGATTTTGTATACAATATTCGAATCGGTTGTCAAGCAGATTCTACTCGCCACGCGCGCTAAGCTCAGTTCCTCGCTTCCACGCGTGAAATCTATACTGCACAATCGTTTACGCTAGACCCCACCTTCCCGCAGCGTGCCCGATGGGCTGGGTGGACTCGTTCGAGACGTAGAATTTGAGTCGGGTAGCTGAGGAAAACTTTTGGCTTGAGACCCACCAGACGCGAGTTCCTCAAATCGGCAGCTCTGGCGAGTACCCCTTTTCTCTTGCGGGGACAAAGCCCGGCAGCTCCGAGAACTCAGGTGACCTTCACCGACGTTTGTCGCTCTTCAGGAATCACCTTTCAGCACGACAACGCTCGGAGTGAGGAGAAATTCTTGATTGAGACCATGGGCTCAGGCTGCGCCTGGATCGATTATGACCAGGACGGGCTTCTGGATCTCTACCTCGTGAATGGCGCAGCGACCAGCGTCTATTCCCCCTCCCATCGACTGCGCAGCGCGCTTTACCACAACAACGGCGATGGCAGTTTCACCGATGTCACCGCGAAAGCTGGCGTCGGCGCGGAAGCCCTGTTTGGCATGGGCGTGGCGGTTGGCGACTACGATAACGACGGCTTTCCTGACCTGTTCGTTTGCGGATACGGCCGCTCGATTCTCTATCACAACAACGGCGACGGCACGTTCACCGATGTGACTGCTCGCGCCAAAGTTTCAAATGCTGGCTTGTGGGCTTCAAGCGCGGCATGGTTTGACTACGACCGTGATGGCCGGCTGGATCTGGTGATCGCCAACTACGTCGACTGGTCCCCAGAGCGCAACTTCTACTGCGGAGATCGCGGACCGGGCATGCGCAGCTACTGCCATCCGGACGACTTCCACCCGCAACCGCCCACGCTCTATCACAACAATGGCGACGGCACATTCACGGACGTAAGCAAATCCGCTGGTCTAAGCGCCAAACCCGCGAACGGGCTCGGCATTGTCACCTTCGATTACGACAACGACGGCTGGCAGGACATCTTCATCGCCAACGACCACATGCCGAATTCCCTGTTCCGCAACAACCGCAATGGAACCTTCCGCGAAGTTGGTTACCTCGCAGGCGTCGCGGTGAGCGGCGATGGACAGTTCGAAGCCGGCATGGGAACCGATGCTGCCGACACCACTCGGAGTGGGCGCATGGACCTGGTGGCTGTCCATCTCGACATGCAGTTGGCTCGTCTGTATCAGAACATGGGAGACGGAATATTCGAAGACGCCACCTTCCGGTCCAGGCTCTCTTACGCGACCTTCCACATGAGCGAGTTCGGCACAAAATTTTTTGACTACGATAACGATGGAGCGATGGATCTGTTTATGGCCAACGGACACGTCCTCGATAACATTGAGCGCTACCACGCCGAAACCAAGTATGCCGAGCCGAAATTGATGTTCCGAAATACTGGCCACGGTGTCTTCGAGAATGTGAGCGACCAGCTGGGCGCGGACTTTGTTTTGCCCCGTGTCAGCCGAGGCGCGGCGATTGGCGATTTTGACAACGATGGTGATCTCGACATTCTCGTCAACAACTGTGGCCAAGCGCCCCAGTTACTGCGCAACGACGGTGGAAACGGGAATCATTGGGTGGAGATTCTGTTAATCGGCACCCGATCGAATCGCGACGCAGTTGGAGCGCGCGTCAGCCTGACCGCTGGCGATCTCAGGCTCTCTGATCAGCGCAAAGGAGGGATGAGCTACCAATCCGCGCACGACCCGCGTCTGCACTTCGGCCTGGGCCAGCAAACAAAAGTTGATTCCATCGAAATCCTGTGGCCGAGCGGCACCGCGACCAAGCTGGCCAATGTGAACTGCGACCGGATTATTGCCGTACAGGAAGGGGCGGGAATCGTAGAGCGGCCGTTTCCAAGAATCAGGTCCTGAAGGAATGAAGGCAATCCGTAAAGCTTCCGGCACACCTCCAGCGGCCGCTGCCTTCGATCAGTGTTGCTGAGATAAAGCCCCGCCGTAGCCGGCCTTGGTCTCCCCCGGTGCTGTCCTGATTTTGTCTGCTTGTGCTTGGTTGAGTTCTTCAAGCTTCGCCAGGGCTTCGCGGGCTTTCCCTATGTCTCCCTGCTTGCGGTATGCCGCCGCCAGGTTGGAGTACACCGAGGCGTTTCCCGGACTGAGCTCACGCGCCATCTCGAAGCGCGCGATCGCCTCCCCTGTCTGACCAGCCAGCAGATAGATCTTGCCTAACGCCAGTTCGGCGCTCGGATAGCTCGGCTTTTCCGCAACGGCTGTCTCGAGCGCCTTCCGAGCTTCCTCAAATTCCTTCTGTCCGGGAACAATGCCAGCGCGCAACGATGCCTCACCAAAAAGTGTCAGCAGCAGAAAATTGCGATGCCCGCGAGAAAGGCCTTCCCGCGACACTCGGACAGCCTCTGCGATGTTTCCCGCATACATGGATTCCTGCGCGCCCGCGATGTAGGCGATTTCTGAATCCGGCGCCAGTTCCCGGGCACGCTCGAAATCGCCCTTGGCTTGGTCAAAGCGATCCATCACAGCAAGAAACATTCCGCGTTCGAAATGGAGACCTGCGGAGTTCGGCAAAGTTTTCAGACCGAGGTCGACGACCCGCATGCCAAGAGCATAGGATTGCTTTCCCATGCAGGCGTCCGCAACGAACAGAAACAGCTTCTCGTCCCCTGGCCGGACGGACGCCGCGCGCTCAAGCGCCTCAAGGGCGTTCGATTCCTGCGAATCGCCGACATAAGCCTGGGCGAGAAGATTGTTCACGTCGGCGCTGTCGCGCCCTCTCCCGCGGAGTTCCTTCAGAATTGGGATCGCCTGGCGCGGCTGACCGGTTGCGATGTAGCAGATGGCGAGGTTGAATGCAGCTGCGTATTCATTTTTCACCCGGCCACGTGAAGCAACCAGATGCGGAATGGCCTCGGTGAACTGCCCCTGGCCGGTGAGCGCGCTGCCGGTCTCGAGTTCGCTCTCGGCCTGCTGATCGAGGGAATCTCCAGATTGCTGCGGCCAGGTCTCGGCCTGCGAGGTCTGAGTGGGCACCGACGGCTGGTGCCCCAAAGCTGTTTGAGCTTGGGTGAAAGTAGAGGCCGCAATCAAAATGCCTGACACGCCGACTCGCTGCCAGAAATGTCTTTGCATACCTTCGCCCCCCCTACGGCGTAACCTTGACCAAGGGCACCTACGTGAACGGCGCGGAACTTGGTTTCGCGACTGTACTCGCCACGCCCCTAGCTCCACTTCCCTTCTCCTTCGACGATCGTGATATGGCGATCGATCGGGAGATCTTGAAATCGCTCGGTCCGGCCACTCGGCTCGGGCCATTTCACCTCCAGCCAGTCGATTTTTGCCCTCCTCCCCAAACCCAGCACCATTCGCGGATCATGCGAAGAAAGATAGCTGCCTCCGCCAACTTTGAATCGATGCCGTTCTAAATCCCCCGCGTGCCAGGTGAGCTTGGCACCGATGGCGTCGATATTTGATTTCCTCCCGACCAATTTCACTCCCAACCAATGATTCCCCCGCCCGGCATGATTGTGCAAGAGAACCGGCTCACGATTGTTTTGCGTGATGAGAACATCCACCGCTCCGTCATTGTCAAAATCTCCCAAGGCCAGGCCGCGCGAGGCCAAGGGCCGCGAAAATACCGGTCCGCTCTCGCGGCTGACATTGTGAAACGAGTTGCCATTTCGGCGAAACAGCAATAAAGGTTCAAGAAACGTTACCCCCTGCATTCTTCCGTCTACTGTATCGTCGGGATGGCTATTGGCCAGCAGAAGGTCGAGATCGCCGTCGTTGTCGTAGTCGAAAAACTTCAAACCCCAGCCGCTCATCAAGCGCGTGGCTTCACCAATGCCGGTCGGAAGCGCGAGGTCGCTGAAAGCCTCGTTCCGCTCGTTGTGATAGAGCGAAAACATTTCATGATCGACGTTGGCCTCAAAAAGATCGATCCAGCCGTCCTGATCGTAGTCACCCGCATCCACCCCCATTCCCGAGCGCGGTTTTCCGAAGACGTTCACGCCAACTCCGGCCAGCATTGCGATCTCATCGAACTTGCCCTTACCGCGATTGGCAAAAAGAAAATTCGGTGCGGTGTCGTTGGTTACGTAAAGATCCATGCGCCCATCATTATTGATATCGGCCGCAACCACTCCCCAGGCCTTTGCCAGGGAGTGCGCAATGCCCGATTCCTTGCTTACGTCGGTAAAGGTTCCATCGCCGTTGTTGTGAAACAACCAGCAGGGCATGGGATCGTAAATACTGGGAATGCAGAAATGACGCTCGCCGGTGAGTGCATCGCCGCAGAACTTTAACTTGGCCTTGCTATAGTCCACAAAGCGGCAGACAAAGAGGTCCAACTGACCGTCGTTGTCATAGTCAAACCAGACTGCGCTCGTCGACCACCCCGGAGCCCCCACCCCTGCCTTTGCGGTAACGTCTGAGAAAGTTCCGTCTCCGTTGTTGTGATAAAGGATGCTATTGGGATACTGAGTCACGTAAAGGTCAGGCAATCCGTCTCGGTCGTAGTCGCCGACCGCGACCCCCATGCCGTAGGCGTTCCCACCGACGCCGGCCTTCGGGGTCACGTCTGTGAATGTACCATCGCGATTGTTGTGATAAAGGGCGTTGCGTAGGGCTGGATCGGGCCGGTAGAAGTCGCAGGGACCGCTGTTTACCAGGTAGATGTCCATCCAGCCATCGTTGTCATAGTCGAGGAAGGCGCACCCGGCGCCGACCGTCTCCGGCAAGTGAGCCATGGCAGATCGCCCGCTTACATGCTTCCAGGTAATTCCTGACGCTGCTGCGGGAATTTCTTCAAAAGGGGGCAAGAGCCCCACCGTCGGGGCCTGGGCGGAGTAACTCAACCTAGGAAGCAGCGTTCCCACCGCCGCGATCAACGATTGCCCGAAAAACCTTCTTCGCGAAACCACATGCCTCACAGCGCTCTTGAGTTTCCCCTCACCAGCTTTTTTAGCGCTCTTGTGTATGGGGAGTTCTTGCCGCTTCTTGCTGCAGGGCGATTTCCCGGTCTGCGTCGGCTTTGCGCCCCGTGCGCGCAAAGGCGGTTGCAAGTTGATAGTGCCCCGCCGGATCCCCGGGCTGCATTTTCACGTACTGCTCGAGGGGCCGAACAGCATCGGAAAATTTGCCCTCCGCATTCAGGCACATCCCCAGCGCGAGATAAGCTTCTGCGAAGCCTTCATCCAACTTCAATGCGCGTGAAAAATGATCTGCCGCTTGATCCCACTCACCAGCCTGACGCGCGGTTTCACCGAGCAGAAATTCCGCCGAGGCGTTCGCGGGGTTGATCTTCAACTCCTCCTCGAATTCCTTCTTGGCGCCCTCGCTGTCAGGCGGGGTTCGCGAAAGCAGAATTCGTCCCAACCGAAAATGGATCTCCGGCTCCTTAGGATTCTGCACGAGGATTTTCCGGTACTGAGTAGAGGCTTTTTCCCAGTCCCCTTGCGATTCGAAAGCTTCTGCTTCGAGCTTCTGCGCCTGTGCGGAGTTGGGCGCGCGGGCGGCAAGCTGCTCGGAGGCACGGGTCGCCAGTTCGGAATAAAAGTGCGCAGTCATGTAGAGCACTTCCGGGTCGTTTGGAAATTCTCGATTCAGCAACAACAAGGCTTCGACCGCAGGCTGCGCCTGGTCAAGGCTCATCCCGCAACGCGCAAGCAACATCGAGGCATGAAACTTGGTTTGTCGGTCGGTGAGTCGTGGGCTGGCGGTTCTAAGAAGCGGGATCGCTTCTTTGCATCTCCCTTTTTGCGCGAGATCGATCCCACGCTCGGCCTTCACCGCCGGAGGGAGGGTCTGCTGTGCCAAGGAGGACCGTCCGCTTACTAACGCCAGAAAACCTAGAACAAGGAGAGCCTGGTTATGCCGCATCATCTATTTATATCGCCCTGAAATATCATGACTATAGCCGAGTAATCCCCTATGAGAATCGGAGCAGTTCTTTCAACCGGTTGTGGAAAAATACCGATGCGCAGTATTGTATACAATATACGCAATGGACTTTGACCAATTCCGAGACGGCAAAAGGTTTAGGAGCTTCCAAGTGACCTCATCTTCAAAATTGTCCCGCAGAAACTTTATCGCCACGGTCGGGGCTGCCGCCGGGGCAGCCCTGATGCCCCGATCGGTTCTCGCCCAAGATCCGGTCGTGAACACCACATACACGGATGGTAAGCCGGTTCATCGCGAGCAGGTTCGCTGGAAAGTTCGGCCTTTCCCGATGAAGCAGGTTCGCCTCGGCAAAGGTCCATGCACGAACGCAATGGAAGCCAATCGCCGCTACTTGCAATCCCTTCCTCCTGACCGCTTGCTGCACACCTTCCGCATTAACGCCGGGCTGCCCTCCTCCGCTCAGCCCCTGGGAGGGTGGGAGGCTCCCGACTGCGAACTCCGTGGCCATTTCGCGGGCGGCCATTATCTCTCCGCCGCTGCGCTGATGTATGCCAGCACCGGCGATGAAGATATTAGGAAGAATGGCGACGCGGTGGTTGCCGAGCTCGCAAAGTGTCAAAAGAGCCTCAACAACGGCGGATACCTGAGCGCATTCCCGGTCGAGTTCTTCGATCGCCTGCGTAATCGCGAGCGCGTATGGGCGCCGTTTTACACCATCCACAAGATCATGGCCGGCAATCTCGACATGTTTGTGTACTCGGGAAACCAGCAGGCTCTCGAGGTTGTCGAGAATATGGCGAACTGGGTCGGGGGCTACACTGGTCCGCTCAGTTATGACCACATGCAGCGGATTCTCGGGACCGAGTACGGCGGTATGGGGGAGGTGCTTTCGAACCTCTATGCCGTGACCGGAAAAGAGTACTACCTCCACATGGCAAAGCGCTTCGACAAGAAATGGTTCTTCGATCCGCTGGCCGCACACCGCGACGAATTAAAAGGCCTGCATGTCAATACGCATATCCCTCAGGTGATCGCTGCCGCTCGATATTATGAGCTCACCGGCGAGACCTACTATCGCGAGATTGCTGAGTATTTCTGGGACGAAGTGGTCGGAGAGCGATCCTACTCGACCGGCGGTACCAGCAACCACGAATCGTGGAACACAGATCCGGGCAAGCTTGCGGGCGAACTGAGCACTTCGACGACGGAAGACTGCTGCGCCTACAACATGATGAAGCTCACTCGCCACCTGTTCGGCCTGTCGCCACAGGCTCGCTACATGGACTATTACGAGCGGCTGGTCTTCAATCACCGGCTGGGCACCATCAATCCCGAAGACGGCACCATGATGTACTATCTCCCGCTCGCCTCAGGCTATTGGAAGACCTTCGGCAAGCCGTTCGATTCTCTCTGGTGCTGCACCGGCACGGGCGTCGAGGAATACGCCAAATTGACCGACACGATCTACTTCCACGATGAGGATTCGTTATACGTGAATCTCTACGTTGATTCGAATCTGGAGTGGCCGGAAAAAGGTCTGAAGGTAACCCAAGAAACGCGTTTCCCCGAGCAGCAAGGCACCACACTCACAGTTTCGGCAAAGACGCCCGTCCAACTGGGGGTGCATCTTCGCATTCCGTACTGGGTCGAAGGTGGCAATGTGAAGGTCAATGGCCAGCCACTGCCCGCGTTCGCAAGCCCCACGAGCTATCTGACGCTGAACCGGCTGTGGAAGACCGGCGACAAGATCGAACTGAGCTTGCCCATGGCGCTGCACATCGACGCCATGCCTGACGATCAAAGCATGCAAACCATGATGTATGGCCCGCTTGTACTCGCAGGCAAGTTCGATGCGGTTTCCAAGGACATGCAATACGGCGACTACGAACCGAAGGCCAGCGATCAGTACAAGGTTCCGGAAATCCTGGCTGATCCGAACAAACCGACCGCCTGGGTCGAGGTTGACAGCAAGCAGCCCTTGAGCTTCAACTCCGTTGGCCAATCGCAATCGATCAGCCTGGTTCCGCTGTACCAGGTCATTCATCATCGATACGCGGTGTACTGGAAAGTGAAAAATCAGTCGGTATAAGCCAGATCGTTTTGCCTCGTTTGCGGCTTCTTTCGTGCTTCGCTGATTCAGGAGAATTTCGTCGGGGAGACTTCATGATCTTGCGGCCAGTCACGGTTTTGATGCTCCTCGCTATCCCCCCTGTCCGGGCCCACAGTTCTGCCCAAGCCCGGCAGACCGATAACGGCTCCCAAGATCCGCCACACAAGCTACATTCACTTTTCGATGAGGAATGGCAATACGAACTTCGCACCAGCCCCGAGACTGCCACAGCCCTGGGGGACAACCGCTACAACGATCGTCTCAGCGATTACTCCGCCGAGTTCTATCGGAAAGACCTGGAGGAAAGCCGTAAATTCCTCGCGCGTTTCGAAGCGATCCCCACTGACGGCCTCTCCCGGCAAGATCGCCTTAGCCGGGAACTCATGATTCGCAATCTTCGCGAACAGATCGAAGGCGCACAATTCAAATCCTGGGAAATGTCAGTCAGCCAGAACGGCGGGCCTCAGATCGAGTTGCCTGACCTGATCACCATCACGCCATTCAACTCGATCAAGGACTATGAGAACTACCTCTCTCGGCTAGGGCAAATTCCTCGCGTCTTCGAGCAGGTGACGGCCAACCTCCGGCAAGGCATGAAGGACCACTTGATGCCGCCGCGTTTCTTGCTGGAGAAAGTTGCGCCGCAAGCCGAAGACGTCTCCCAAAATACCGGCGAGAAGAGCCCTTTCTTCGGCCCATTCAAAAAATTCCCCAGCAGCATTGCTTCTTTAGATCAGGACCGCTTACGGAAAGAAGCGCTCTCGGTAATTACCCTCCAGATCATTCCCGCCTACCAGCGTTTCGCCGATTTTGCCCGTAACGACTATGCGCCGCAGGGCCGCTCCGAGCCCGGTATTTGGGCCTTACCCGATGGTGAGAAGCGTTACCGCTTCGCGGTCCGCCGCATGACAACGACCGATCTCACACCCGATCAGATTCACCAAATCGGATTGAAGGAACTGCACCAGACCGAAGCCCAGATGCTAGAGGTCGCGAAGAAGTTTGGTTTCCGTGATCTCGCCAGCTTTAACCAGCACATCAAGGATGATCGCAGCCTCTACGCAGCTTCCGGCCAACAATTGCTGGAGCTGTATGCCAAGTACGTGCGGGAAATGGAACCCCGGCTACCCAAGTATTTCGGTCGTCTCCCAAAAGCGAAACTCGTCGCTATTCCAATGGCGCCCGCACGGGAGAAGAATGCCGTTCCCGCTGACTACACTCCCGGAACAGCCGATGGCTCCCGTCCCGGCCATATCAACGTCAATGAATACGATCCCGAGCATCGCCTGCTGCTGAATGTTGAGGCGATTGCATATCATGAGGGCATTCCCGGACACCACCTGCAGATTTCGCTGGCCCAGGAGCTGGGTGACCTTCCCGAATTCCGCAAGCATGCCGGATACACGGCCTTTGTAGAAGGGTGGGCCTTGTACTCCGAGCGGCTCGCCCAGCAGATGGGTTGTTACCAAGATCCTTACAGCGAATACGGACGGCTGGAAAACGAGATGTGGCGCGACATTCGCTTAGTCATCGACACCGGCGTCCACGCCAAGCATTGGTCGCGCGATCAGATGGTCGAGTACTTTCATAAGTACACCGCCATGGATGAGCCCAACATCCAGACCGAAGTCGACCGTTACATCGCCTGGCCTGGACAAGCACTGGCTTACAAACTCGGCCAACTTGAGATCCTCAAGCTCAGAGAGGAAGCGCAACAGAAACTCGGCTCGAAATTCGACATCCGCACCTTCCACGATGAAGTCCTGGGCAACGGCGCTTTGCCGCTCAACGTTCTTGATGAGCAGGTAGAGGCCTGGATTTCCTCGCAATCGTCAAGGTGAGGGAGCACGATCAGAAGCGGGATCCACCCTGTCCCATTTTTGGTGCAAAGCGCTGATACCTGCGTCAAGCGCTCGCTTGAGAACCCATTTGCAAAGGTTATTCACAAGCAGTGTTGAAAACCTGGAGACGGGGGCCGGAAAAGATTGGCCGGGGAAATAGAAAAGGCTGTGACATTGGTTATGCTCCAGAGGTCAGCTCCTGCGAGGAAGCAAACTACGTGGATGCATGCACCGTCACAGCCCTTGATGTAATCACTGCTTTCGCAGTTCCAAACCCCAACTGCTCCTCGCAGAGTCAGTCGGTTTTTTCGGGTCTGGGTGCTCTTCAGGTTGCCCTGCCGAGCAGAT